>WNGI01008484.1_pt1 | contig 10245 bp, 13 predicted proteins | sample 5400621 | NCBI WGS metagenome assembly WNGI01 (sample SAMN13153374, study PRJNA577476) | soil metagenome | isolation source: 20 cm soil or saprolite under Garry oak tree replicate 1 | place: USA:California | collected 2016-06-15 | reverse complement strand
CCTCGGCGATCGCGTGGTTCGTCAACAAGTCAGCCCAGGGCACCTAACCCGGTGCCAGTCTTCCTCTCGCAACCCGTTAATGGGCGCTCATCCCGGTTGGGCTCGCCATAATGCCGATCAACAAAATGACGATCTTGCTGCTCTTGGTGCTAGCCGCCGATATTGCGGTAGCGCTGTTGCTCGCCGAGGAGCTTAGCCAATACCGACTGCATACCGTAACAGGGGAACTCGGCAGCTATTCCCATCGGCTTCGCTGTCGGACGCTGCGGCGGCACGAGGTAATGAGACTGTCAACATTCGCTCAGATCGAAGAGCTCGACAATGAGACATTGAACGCCCGCTGCGCGGCGCTCATCAATCGTCACCGGGCCCACGCCTGATCGGTAGCGGTCGACCAGCCGGCCTTAGCTTGCCGAAGCTTCGCCTGGGTATCTCGTAGCTCGGCAAGACATTTTGGTGATGCGCGGGCGCTCCGATTCCGCCCACAAGCCCCGCGCTCAAATCATTCAACATTTCGCTGTTTGCAGAGCGGCAGTCGCAGGCGCCGTTCGGTCCCCGCAATCCCATGCGATCGAGCTTCACGATACGCTTCAGGTGGGTGAACAGCATCTCGAACTTTTTCGTTCGCGCTCTTGAAGTGGCATGGGCATTGGTGTCTGCGTGTCGCGAGCCATATCGGGAGCGCCTTCATGGACGGTCGGTTCTCAAATCGAACGCCGCTGGCGGCGGAAGCCGAGGCGCCAAGACTCACGCGACGTAGATAGAGAGGCCTCTAGAATGTCGCCCAGCTACTCATACCCGCGGTCCTGGGCCGAGTTTACGCGTAAATCAGTATCGTGCGTGATGACCAGTCGCCGCACTTGCCGGGATCCCTTTACGACTTCGTCCTTAATTAACTCAAATTCCAAATGCATTAAAAATATCCCGTAGCTATCGTTGCGCATGCACGGGATTACTCCAGACGAGACAGCCCTGATCCTGACTTCGGGGCCAGCGGCACTCTTCCTCGTGGTCGTCGCCGGCATTGGGATTTGTTTATGGCGATAGGGACCTTGATGCAAACCGCGACATTATTTCAGTTCCGAGTGGCCGAGACCGAGGTCGTGGTCAATGCTCCGAACTGGAAGGACGCATTTGGGCCGATGCCTGAGCTTCCGAGACCGACGCAACGCTGGACGGTTCGGCGCAAGGCCGCTGTCATTGCGGCGGTGCGCGGAGGTTGGGTGCCGATTGAGGAGGCGTGTGAACTTTACGACATATCGGTCGATGAGTTTCTCGCTTGGGAACGAGATCTCGACCGTTACGGCATTCATGGCCTGCGCACCACGCGCTACCAGATCTACCGCGATACCGAACCGCGGTAGTCCCGGGACAGCGGTAACGGATGCACAGCACCTCAGGAATTCGGGGCGCACTCAACTATACACCGAGCCGATTCTTCACCAGCTGCTGAATGAAAGTTTGAAGGGGATCGGAAGCTACCCGTTGAGTTCGAGCGCCCCGATCGTGCGATGCGTTCATCTCGATGCGCTGGACCTCGGAGTGACTATGCTGCTCTGTCGCGAATTCGATGCGCCGCTCCACGTGCCAGCAGTCATGCTGTTTGGAACGGGCCGGCAATGCCGCGGCCGAATAAGAACTTTGTCCCACCTGATGCGCATTAACTTTGAACAGCCGATACTTAACCATAACATACTTTGAATTTGAATAAATTCTTAGCCATTTTCCTTGCTGACAGGCGGGCGATGCCAAGCCGGTCATTCACTGCTTCAACAGCGAGGTAATTGTTATGTTTCAGCGCTTTGCGAAGGATGAAGGCGGCGCAGCCATGGTCGAGTACGGCCTGCTCGTCGGTCTGGTCGCCGTCGTCTGTATCGTCGGGGTGACCCAGCTTGGTACCAACATCAACGACGTGTTCTGCGCGATCAACACGGCCATCGCGGGCGTGCCGGCTCTATTGGCTGTCGGCGCTGCCGCCGGCTGCTGAACCAACCGTCGCCGATCGGAAATGGCCGTGAGTGGGTAACCGCTCCCGGCCATTTTCGGACCACCTGATAAGATTTCCCGTGGAGCAGCACTTTATGTTCTCTCTCGACACCCTGGTGACGTGGCAGGAGGCAATTGCATTCGCGGCTATGGCCCTGCTTGTGATCGCCGCCTATAGCGACATCAGAACATTCCGAATTCCGAATGTATTGGTTCTCGCGATTAGCGCACTCGGCGTCAACCGCCTCGTCCTGCTGGGCGATCCAATCTCTGTCATCTACGCGGTTATCGCGGGGGCTTTGGTTTTCCTTATCGGACTATTGTTGTTCTCGCGCGGTATCGTCGGCGGTGGCGATGTCAAGCTGTTGGCCGCAACAATCCTGCTGATCCGGTACCGCGATTTATACCAGTTTTTTGTGTTCATGACCGTTTTCGGCGCACTGCTTTCGGTCGCGGCCATCATACGCAATCGCGTCTCACTTTTTGTCGGGCTGCGCGGCACCGTCCGATCCGCCGCAATCCCCTACGGCGTTGCAATAGCTGCCGCCGGAATCCTGACACTGCTCCTGCAACCGTTGCTGTATCGCTATGCAATCTCATTTGGCCCCTCATTCCTGTGGTGATTCTCCATGCGTAAGTTCCTTCTTGCGGCAATCTTCCTGGGCTCCCTGATAGCCGGCGGTTATGCGCTGTTACCGTCTGCTGCGGCGGTCCAAGGACGACAAATTCTCGCCGCATCTGCGGTCCTGCCCGCAGGCACATTGTTGCGCGAACAGGATGTCGTCTGGCAAACCGTCAGCCGCGCAGAGCCGGATCAGATCGCGCGGTCTGCGACCGATGCTGACGCACAAAACGGTGTATATGGCGCGGCATTGCGTAAGCCGTTCGATCCGGGCGAGCCAATCCGTCGCAGCGCCATTGTCAAACCGGGTGACCGCGAATTTCTCCAGGTCGTGTTGCCGCCCGAATCGCGGGCGATTGCCATCCCGGTATCCACGGGTGGCGCGGGCACTGGCTTGGTCTCTCCGGGTGATCGCGTTGACGTAATTCTGACCCAAAATTTCCTGAAGGACGGCGGCGGCGAGTTGGTACGTACACCACTGACCCGCCGTTCCGTCAGCGAGACGATTGCCCAGAATGTTCGCGTGCTGACTATCGATGCTCCGAACACAAAAACTGCTGCTGGAGCGGGTCCCGGAAATTTTGGGCGCACCGTCACCCTGGAAGTGACGCCCAGGCAAGCCGAAAGGATCAACGTCGCCGTCGAGCTCGGCAAACTGACGTTGACGCTCCGTAATCTCTCTACCGCCACTGCGCCATCACAGCCCGTAGAACCGACATGGGCGGGCGATGTGTCCCCGGCTTTGTTCGGCGCTGCCCAAGAAAAACCAATCGCGCTCACCCCGAAACCGATTGTGGTGCTTCGTGGTGCCGCCAAGGCACAAGCCGGCGAAGAATCAAGGCGAGAGATCATCAAACCCGAATAGGCGAGAACCAGACATGGACACCATGACTGCTGCCGTTGAAGCGCCGCTCCTTCTTGCGTCGCCGACGACCGAAACATCACCGAGAGCTGCGGCTGGGCGGTTGCCGCTGATGGCCTTCGTCGACGCGGAGACGGAGCGGGTTTTGCAAGAATCCGCGGTGATGCTTGGTCGCTGCGCCATCATGCGCGGTGGAATCGGCAAAGCGACCGAATACCTCAACCAGCAGCGCTCGCCGCAGCTATTGATCGTCGATATCAGCGGTGCGGATATGCCACTCTCGCAAGTCCACACGCTCGCGGATGTTTGCGAGCCGGGGACCGATGTTGTCGCGCTCGGAGATCGCGATAGTGTCGGCCTCTATCGCGATCTGATCGAGGCCGGGGTCAGCAATTACATCGTCAAGCCGCTGACGCGCGACCTGTTGACCAAGCTACTCGCGCCGAAAACGGCAAACGTCCCCAAAGTCAGCCTGAAACTAGGCAAGGTCGTGGCGTTTACCGGTGCACGCGGCGGCGTCGGCACGACAACATTGGCTGCCAACCTGGCGTGGAATCTTGCCAATCGGCAGGGACGCCGGGTGGCGCTCGTTGATCTGGATCTCCAAAGCGGCGACTGCGCCCTTTTATTCAATATCGAAAACACGCCGGGTTTCCGCGACGCCTTGGCCAACCCGTTGCGTCTCGATCACCTGCTACTGGATCGCATCATGACGCGAGTCGGCGAACGGCTGTCAGTGCTCGGCTCCGAGGAACCTTTGGAGGCCAACATACAGGTAACTGCTGCGGCTACCGACACGCTGTTCGCGGCCCTTCGGACGCAGTTTCATTACATTATCGTTGACGTTCCGCGCATTTCAGCACCGGCTTATCGCCGCGCATTAGAAATGGCTGATCGGCGGGTCATTGTCGTCGATCAGACGATGCGCTCCATGCGCGATGCCGTGCGCCTGGCTGGCCTTTTCGATGACGCGGATCCGCGCAATGTCTTTGTTGTGAATCGTGTCGGCGAGACCGGGACCGCTGGTTTGACGCTGAAATCCGTCGAGACGGTCTTACAAGTACGACCGGCAAGCCTGATCCCGTTTGCGCCGAAGCTAGTGACGCCAGCAGCGCACCATGCCCATGTCGCGGCAAGCCGGCGTGGCAAGTTCGCACATGCAGTCGACAAATTGGCATTAGAGGTTTCGGGACGCCGGCAGCGGCGGAAATGGTGGTCACGGAGGGCCAAGCGATGAACACGCCTCAGCCTGGGTTTGGACGCCGGGTGATACAATCCGGCGCAAGGTCCCTTACCGTCGTCCCTGACGGCCTGGTTGGGGTGGAAGTCAATCTTACCGGCCGCGGCGAGCTCAAGGAGAAGGTGCGCGCGATCCTGATGCAGCGCATTGATCCTGTGGTGGCGAACAACATGCCACGGCAGCGATTGCGGGCAGAAATCACGCTCCTGGTCTCCGCAATTGCGACGGAAGAAAAGGTTTCGCTGAACGAGCTTGAGGAAACCGCTCTTGCCGCCGAATTGACCGATGATATGGTTGGGCTCGGTCCGCTCGAACCACTCCTCCAAGACGAGACAATCACCGATATTCTGGTCAATGGACCGTTCGATATCTACGTCGAACGACACGGCAAACTGGAAAAAGCAACCGCGCAGTTCCGCGATGCGCAGCACGTCATGCACATTGCGCAACGCATCGCATCTGCGATTGGGCGGCGCATCGACGAATCCAGTCCCATGGTCGACGCCCGGCTCGCGGATGGAAGCCGTGTCAATATCATCGTGGCTCCGCTGGCTCTGAATGGCGGCACCATTTCGATCCGCAAGTTCCCAACGCAGAACATTACGCTGGACACGATGGTACAGCAGAAGAACCTATCGCCGGACATGGCGCGGTTCCTCGATGTCGTCGCCCGCTGCCGCGCCAATATCTTGATCTCGGGGGGCACCGGCTCCGGCAAGACGACACTGTTGAATGCGATATCGCGCCATGTCGCCAGTGACGAACGGATCATCACTATCGAAGATGCCGTTGAATTGCGCCTGCAGCAGCCGCATGTCGTGCAACTCGAATCGCGCCCGCCCAACATCGAGGGTGTTGGCCAGATTTCGCAGCGAGAACTCCTCCGCAATGCGCTACGCATGCGGCCTGATCGCATCATCGTCGGCGAGGTCCGTGGAAGTGAAGCTTTCGACATGCTGCAAGCGATGAATACCGGTCATGATGGATCGATGAGCACGATCCACGCGAACACGCCCCGCGATGCGCTGTTCCGGCTCGAAAACATGGTCTTAATGGCGGCGGCCAACTTGCCATTGCGAGCGTTGCGCGCGCAGGTCGCGAGTGCCATCAATATCCTCGTGCAGATTGAGCGCATGCGCGATGGGGTTCGGCGGGTCGAGCGCATCTGTGAGATCAGCGGCATGGAAGGCGAGATCATCAGCACGCGCGATATCTTCAACTTTAAATTTCAAGGCGAGCGGGGCGGCCGTATAGAAGGCGCGTTTGAGCCGAGCCGGCTGCGCCCCGATCTCACTACTCGTGCGGCGCAGCACGGACTCGAACGGCAGTTGCTCGAAGCCGTCGGAATTACGGCAGGTTGACATGAAGGCACTCCTTCTGCTGCTTCCGGTCGCCTCGGGTCTGCTGCTCTGGTGGGTGAGCCGCAACGATAAGCGCCGCGCGTTTATCCAGCAGCGTTTGGTCACGTTGACCCGGCGCGGGGTCGATGAACCCACACGCCCCCTCAGCCGATCCATACGGCAGGCGACATTCTTCATCCCGAAGGAGCTACGGGAGCGATCCGATGCCGCTTTCGCGGCGGCTGGGGGTGGTATTGGGCCGCTGCACCTGGGAATCGCAGGATTGCTCGCCGCGATCATTGCAGTGGCCTTTGCCAAACTGGTCATGGATTTCAATTCTGGCCTTGTGACACTGTTTGCTCTGGGTGCTGGAGGCGCAGCGCCGGTTATGCTCCTACGTTCTGCGCAAGCGCGCTATCGGAACCGCTTCCTCAATGTGTTCCCAGATGCTCTCGATCTCGTCCGACGCGGCATTAGGGCAGGGTTACCGGTCAATGAAGCACTGGTTGTAGCGGGACGTGAAATGCCCGATCCCGTAGGTGCGGAACTCCGCCGCGCTCTCGATCGGGTGCAACTCGGCGTGCCGATAATCGATGCATTGCAGGAAACGGCAGACCGGGTTCGTGTTGCAGATTTCCGCTTCCTGGTGGTTACGCTGGCACTACAGCAGAAAACTGGTGGCAGCCTCGCCGAGACCTTGGGTAATTTGGGGACCGTCATTCGTGCCCGCAAATCGATCCGGCTCAAGGCCCGAGCACTGTCAGCGGAGGCAAAGGTTTCCGCGATGATATTGGCCGCTTTGCCGTTTGTGGTTGGCGGAGTGATGTACGTGATGAACCGCAGTCTAATGCAATCACTGCTGTTCGATCCGCGAGGTCGTTTCATGATGGGTCTTGCATTTGCCAGCCTCACGACTGGTTTGATGATTATGTATGTGCTGGTGAGGAGAGCGGTTCGATGAACGGTAACTACGCCCCATGGTGGTGGCTGGCCATCGCGATGATACCGGCAACCGTTTTGGCGGGCTGGCGGCTATGGGTGATCGACCAACGCGACCGGACACAACGACTTCGGCTGGAAGCGTTTCGTGGTCCGGTTCGTGCACACGCGTCGGTCCGACGCTCGGTCTGGGAACAGCTTGGCAGCCGGTTCGCACCCATTGTCGGAAACGACCAGCTACGGCTGCTCAAGTCGTTAACCGCAGCCGGATTTAAGCACAAGGGCAGTCTCGCCAGTTTCATCGCAATCAAAGTTATGACAGCGATCGCCTTCACTGCACTGACGTGGCTTTTGCTTGAATGGCGGAATCTGTTCGCGACGATGTTGATCATCCGGCTTGCGGTGATCGGTATGGGGCTACTGCTGGGTTGGCGACTGCCTGAAATCGCTCTGAACCGGCTTGTTCGACGGCGTCGGTCGCGCATCGAACATGGCATGCCGGACGCCCTTGATCTCCTCGTCGTGTGCGCAGAGTCAGGGCTCAGCCTCAACCAAGCTATCGAGGAAGTTAGCTATCAACTGCGTCGGTCGAACAAGGATGTCGCCGACGAATTCACTGCGACCTCGGCAGAGATGCGCATTCTGCCGGATTTTGGTCAGGCCCTCGACAATCTCGTTGACCGGACGGGACTGGCAAATTTGCGTGGGCTGGTCGCGACCCTCAAACAGTCGCTCCAATTCGGCACACCGCTGGCTGAGTCGCTGCGGATTGTCGCGGGCGAAATGCGAGAGGAACGGCGTACCCAGATCGAAGAACGAGCGGCCCGGCTACCCGTGTTGCTCGCGCTGCCGATGATGGCATTCATACTGCCGTGTCTCTTGATGATCGTCGGCACTCCTGTGGTGCTTCGCATGATCGATGCGTTCAAGAACATTAAACTTGGAATCGGCCATCCATGAAGCTCCCGCTTCATAGATGTACGGCAGGGACTGTCGCGGTCGCAACGGCGCTGGTACTGCCGCTGCTGCTCGGCTTCGGCAGCCTGGGAATAGAGGTTGGACACTGGTATCTGATGCAGCGCCAGATGCAGGGCGCTGCCGATGCCGCGGCAATCAGTGCGGCAGCTCAGTACATCCAGGACCGGGTCGCGGACAAAACAACAAGCACGGCGTATCAAACGACAGGACAAAGCTACGCGTCTTTGAACGGCTTCACGATTCCTCTCGCGAATACCTGCCTCATTACAGCGAGCGGCGACAATTGCGGTGCTATACGGGCTCTCGATGCGCGCCAACTCCCAACGTGTACTGATGCGGCACCCTGCATGGCCGTGGAGATCACCCAGGATACGTTCCAATGGGTATCAACAAACGCCTCACTGGAGCCGAACGGGCTCGAGGCTACAAAGCCGATTCCCACGCCGACACTTGTCGCACGTTCCGTCGTTTCGATGAACATCGTCGTCACGACGACGGTGCAAGGCAATTCTTGCATTCTGGCGCTGGCGAATGATCGAAACGCTGTGCAAGTGCGCGGTAATGGCAATATCAACGCACGTTGCGGCGTGTTAATCGACGGCGGCAGAGACCAGAACCCGCGGACACCCAATATCAACTCCAGCCCCGCATGCGGCGATGGCACGACCGCGCCGTGTGGTGGTTTGACGTTATGGGGCTCGAATGCAAAGGTGTCCATCGACGATCTCACGGTCGCGGCCAGCAGTCCAGGGCCGACTGGCTCGTCTTGCCCAAGCGCAACCCGATGCCTCGTTTTCAACTCAACAACACCGCTACCGACAAGCAAGATTTTTCTGAACACGACCACACCTGATCCCTATGCAGGCCGTATCTTCGCAAAGCCAGCCGGACAGGTCGTTACCGGAGTTGTCCTTGTTGCCTCCAAGCCGGGCGCTGGCTATACAAACGGCACACGAACCTTCACGGTTGTTGGTGGGAGCGGTCCCGCTGCCAAATTAACCGCGACCATTGTTGCCGGGAAAGTTACTGTCGTCGGTGGTATAGTTGATCCTGGTCAATATGCCGCACTGCCACCGAATCCTGTGTCGGTGATAGCGGATGATGGCAAAGGATCGGGAGCGGCATTTACACTGACATTTGCCAATTGTTTTCCCGGTGCACAATTCGCCTCGTTGCCGGCTCCGGTTCCTGGGCGCGCCTACTGCTCTATCCCAGTCACAAAGACGCTGAATTTCCCGACTGGCATCTATTACGCCGAGGGGGGTGACTCAAGCTGCCCTGGTCTCTGTATGAACACCGGCAACACGACCGTCACGACAGATGCGGCTGGGGCGACATTTGTGCTGACGAATGTGGCGGGTGGGGCACGCAATGCTCCAGCAACCAATTCTGTGAGCAGTGGCGGCACTGTGGCTCCATCTGGAACGCTAAACAGCTTCTCCGGATGCGGCAACAGCCAAACGTGTCGCACACTCTCCGGTACATTATACTTGCCAAAGCAGACGATGAACATCTCCGGCAATGGTACCGTGCAGGGAACATGCTTTGGCTTAGTTGCCAAATACATCGATGATGCTGGCACGCCGACCTTCATGAATGGTTGCTTGCCGGGAAGCCCAGGCGGTGGCACCTCGACCACCACCGGAACATTCAGGCTGGCGCAATGAGATTGCTCAAATACATTCTTTGCTGCACGCGTGCGACTGCTGCGGTCGAAGCGGCGATCTTTGCACCCTTTTTCATAATCTTTACGTTCGGGATCGCCGATCTCGGATCGGCGATGTACACCCGGATGGCGGCGAATGCCGCGACCCAAGCAGGTGCCATCTATGCAATCGTTCATTGTTCGACATCGACAGCAGCGGCATGTTTGAGCGGCATCGAGCAGGCGATGAACGATGCGACGGCGGATTCGTCGTTCTGCACCGGAACCGTGTGTTCGGCCTCGATAGCCCCCTGCGCTGACGGTTCGCCGAAATGCATCAGTGTCTCGGCGGCCTATCCATACACACCGATGTTATCGAGCGCGCTGTATTCGTGGGCGATGGATCAGACTGCCCAATACACCGCCACGGTTCGAGTTCAGTAACATGTGGAAAGGTTTTTGGGATAATCGCGGAACCGCCATTGTCGAATATGCCTTAGCGGCATTGCCGGTTGTACTGCTCACTTTCGGCATCATGCAGACCGCCTGGATTGTCTGGATCGACAACCTCCTGACGGTGTCGGTCGATGCGGCGGCTCGGTGCGGGGGTGTGGGATCGACGACCTATCCCTG
>WNGI01007074.1_pt1 | contig 10245 bp, 11 predicted proteins | sample 5400621 | NCBI WGS metagenome assembly WNGI01 (sample SAMN13153374, study PRJNA577476) | soil metagenome | isolation source: 20 cm soil or saprolite under Garry oak tree replicate 1 | place: USA:California | collected 2016-06-15 | reverse complement strand
CCGACGAGCCGCGCACCGCTTTGGCGATGTTCTTTGCAATCTGAAGGTTCGACGCCGGACCGAGGTAAACGTTGTAGGCGACCAGGAATGGTCGTGCTCCGATCGCAATCGCTCCACAAGTCGGGTGGATCTTCGCGGGACCGAAATCGGGATTGCGCGCCGGGTTCTTGCCGAGCTCTTCGCGCAACCCCTCGAACTCTCCACGCCGAACATCCGCCAGGTTTTCTCGCGATGGCGTCGTGGCGGCGCGCTCGTAGAGGTAGACCGGAATCTTCAACTCGCGCCCTACTTTCTCGCCGAGCCTCCGCGCCAGAGCGATGCAGTCCTCCATAGTGGATCCTTCCAGCGGAATGAAGGGAACGACGTCGGTGGCGCCGATACGCGGATGCTCCCCGGTGTGCTGGCAGAGATCGATCCGCTCCGCCGCCGCCTCAATGCCAGCGAAGGCAGCCTCTACGGCCGTCTCGAGCGGCGCGATGAACGTGATCACCGATCGATTGTGTGACGAGTCGGACGACACGTCGAGCACGGAGACGTCGTTGACAGCGGCGATGGCGTCGCGTATGGCGCTGACAACTTCCGGACGGCGACCCTCGGAGAAATTGGGAACGCATTCGACAAGCTTCATTCAGTCTTTCCACCCATGTTGGCGCGCCTTACCGTGTTGAGCAGCCAAGCGTGCATCGCCGGGTTTCCAGCGACGAACGCTCCAGCGGTGAGGTGCGCCGGATTCCCGTCCAGATCAGTGGTCACACCGCCAGCTTCCTGCACCATCAGCACACCGGCCGCGACATCCCATGGCGCGAGGACGAGCTCCCAGAACGCGTCGAATCTTCCGCAAGCCACGTTAGAGAGATCGAGAGCGGCCGAACCTGCCCGGCGAATTCCAGCCGTACCACGCATCACCAAACTGAACTGCTCCAGATACTGTGGCAACTTCTCCAGACTCTTGAACGGAAACCCCGTACCAATCAGCGAGCGGCCGGGTTCGCGAAGATTCGATACGTGAATCCGTTTGCCGTTGAGGAACGCGCCACTGCCGCGCCTCGCGGTGAACTCCTCGTCACGAGCGGCGTTGAGCACGACGCTGGCGCACAGGACGCCATCGCGCGCGATTGCTATTGAGACTGAATACTCAGGGTAGCCGTGCAGAAAGTTTGTTGTCCCATCGAGCGGATCGGCGATTACCACGATGCCTTTGCTGGCGATAACCGTCGGCGACAGCTCCTCGCCCAGGACAATCGCATCGGGAAGTCGACGACCGATGATGCCGACGATCTCCCGCTCCGAGGCTTTGTCGACCTCGCTGACGAAATCGGATCGTCCCTTCGTCTCCCACACCAGTTTTTCGCGCTGAGCGGTGGCACCCTTGATGACGCGAGCTCCGCTGCGAGCTGCTTCTACGGCGATGTCGAGCAGCTCTGAATCTCCAGCATCAGTTACCGAAATTGCTTGCAACTCCTCACGCTCGCTCTTTAATTTCGCGCAATGTCCCGCATCTTCAGCGGCATTCAGCCCTCGGGCTCTTTGCACATCGGAAACTATCTCGGAGCCGTCAAGAACTGGGTTGATCTGCAGCACAAGTACGAGTCCTTCTTCTGCATCGTCGACTATCACGCCATCACGGTGCCGTACGAGCCGGCCGATCTGCGGGCCCGGACCGCCGACATGGCGTTGTCGCTCCTGGCAGCGGGACTCGATCCCGCGAAGTGCACGCTGTTTGTGCAGTCGCGGGTGCCGGAACATACCGAGCTGGCGTGGATATTCAACACTCTCACTCCCCTGGGCGAGCTCGAGCGCCAAACTCAATTCAAGGAAAAGGCAAGCCGCGAGGAAAGCGTTCCTGCTGGTCTATTGAATTATCCGGTGCTGCAGGCGGCGGACATTCTTTTGTATCGTGCCGAGCTGGTGCCGGTTGGTGAGGATCAGGTGCAGCATTTGGAGCTCTCGCGGGAGATCGCGCGAAAGTGGAATACGCGCTTCGATGACCAGGGTTTTTTCCCGGAGCCGAAACCCCTCCTTACGCCCACGCGTCGCGTCATGGGTCTCGATGGCCAGGCGAAGATGTCGAAGTCCCTCGGCAACACCGTGGACTTGCTGGAGGATCCGGCCTCGATCTGGGAGAAGCTCAAGCCAGCCGTAACCGATCCAAAGCGAGTGCGTCGCACGGATCCGGGCACCCCCGAAGTGTGCAACATCTATCATCTTCACAAGGCGTTCAGCCCGCCAGCGACAGTCGACCACGTCGCTGTGCAATGTCGCACTGCCGGGTGGGGCTGCATCGATTGCAAGAAAGTCCTGCACGAATCGATGGAGCAGGAGCTCGCGCCGATTCGTGCTCGCGCCAAGGCGATCGCGGCGAACCCGAAGAAGATGAACGAGAATCTGGCCGCCGGGGCGGACCGCGCTCGATCGATCGCGCAGAAAACGATGGCCGAAGTGAAGCAAAAAATGGGGCTCGTCTAAACGTCCGCCATCGCTTCCGCCGAACTCATTCGGCGGGCGAAGCTCCTTCTCGACAAGTTGTCGGAGCATCCCCGGTTCGCTGGAAGCGCTGAGGAATCCGCGGCGCGGATAGTATGCCGCACGGAGCTCGAGCGAGCCGGCTTCAACTGCGTCGATGTGCCCTTTGAGTTTTCGCAGTGGCCCGGTCGCTGGGGGCCACCCCTCGCAGCGGTATTTCAGCTTGCAACTATTCTCGTCGTCGCCCGTACGGCAATCGCGGCCGGTCCTCTTTCAGCGATTCTGGCGGGGGCGGCGCTGTTCACGATCCTTTTCTTCATCAATGCGGATGCGAAACGGCGTTGGATCGTCGGTCTACGCTTTCAGCGAGCCAGGTCGGTGAATCTCGAAGCGCGGCGCGGCAACCCGACGGTGTGGCTGATCGCGCACCTCGATTCAAAATCGCAGACGGTGCCGATGCTGGTGCGAATCGCGAGCTCGGTCGCTCTCGCGGCAATTGCGTGTTTTGCGGCGGTGATCCTGCTGCTTTCTGCTCTCGATGTCGCCAGCGGGTCGTCTGTCTGGTCCGGCGTGCAATTAGCGACAGTGATTGCCGCACTTCCGGCGATATTCTGCTTCGTACGAAATGACTCTACTGGTGCCGTTGATAACGCCACCGGAGTTGTGGCAGTCCTGCTTGCTTCGCAGTCGTCAGCTGTGCGCGATCTAGGCGTCGTCCTCACGAGTGGTGAAGAGCTTGGACTGGCCGGCGCGCGTATCTGGACGGCTGCCCGGGTACGGGAGGACGACAGGAGCCGGTCCATGCGGGTGTTGAACTGCGATACAGTGGACGAGGCTGGCGATTGGCGATCGATGTACACGGGCACGAAGCCAAAGGGGATCGCCACGGCGGTAGAGTCTGTCGCCGACCGACTTGGCGTGCCGTTGGCGATGCGCCGGTTAATCCCGGGCATCCTCGCTGACAGTATGGCGTTCGCTGATCGAGGTATCGAGGCCGTCACGCTCAGCCGAGGCACGTTGTCGACTCTCGCGCGCATCCATACACGGCGCGATAATTCCAATGCGCTTACGGGGCAAGGCGCCGCGGAAGCGAGCGTCCTCCTTTCTGCTCTAGCCAAGGAACTGAGCTGATGCCGCTTCTGATTCTGGCTTGCGTAATCATCCTGTCACTGGTCCTCATCGTCCTTGGCCTCCCCGGCCTCTGGATAATGGTGGCGAGCGCAGTCACGTATAATTTGATCGTCCCCGGCGACCCCATCGGCTGGTTTACGCTCGTTGCCGTTGGTGTGCTGGCGCTAGTCGCCGAGCTGCTGGAGCTCTCCCTCAGCGGGCGATACGCCCGCAAGTATGGCGGATCGCGCCGGGCAGGCTGGGGAGCAATTCTGGGAGGTATTGTTGGCGCGATGGTCGGAGTCCCGTTTCCGATCATTGGCGTTGGTCCCGTCATCGGCGCTTTTGTCGGGTCGTTCCTTGGAGCGCTCATTGCGGAGCTTACTCGTGGATCGTCAGCAGTAGATGCCACTCGCGTCGCCAAAGGCGCCCTGATCGGACGCGCAATATCGACCGCCTTAAAGATTGGAATCGGCTTCACGATTGGCATTTGGATATTCATTGCAGCCCTGAGATAACTGCCGATAGCGACCTCAATGACCGCCGCAAGCGCCGCCACAGCGACTCCCTTATGAGCCCAGCCGAGAGTGCCACCGTAGCAGCCGAGCCCTCGCCCGTGGAGGGGAAATACGTCTACTGCATCATCCGTAACGACCGCTCTAAGGACTTCGGCGAGATCGGAATCGGCAGCGCATCGCGCGTCTATACCGTCAGCTACAAAGATCTTGCGGCAGTGGTCAGCGACACCCCAATTGTTATCTACGATCCGACACGTGAGAACGTACTGGCGCACGAGTTCGTGAACGAGACAGTGATGCGCGAGTTCACGCTCATCCCGATGTCATTCGGCACGGTCTTCCGCTCAGAGAACGATGTGCTTGCTCTCCTCAAGTCGACCTACCAGGCTTTCACCGATGTGCTCGACAAGATGCAGGACAAGATCGAGTTCGGGCTCAAGATTCTCTGGGACCGCGACAAGGTGGTTGCGGCGATCGAGCGCGAGAACGACGAGATCCGCCGGCTGAAAGACGAGATCACACGCAACGCCGCGTCTTCGACGTATTTCGCGCGAATGCAGCTCGGTCGCCTGGTCGAGGCGGCGATGGAAGAGGCCAGCAACCGCTATGTCACCGATATTCACGAGCAGCTCAAGGAGGTGTCGGTCGCCAGTCGGAGCAACAAAGTGATCGGTGACCGCATGATCCTCAATGCTGCCTTTCTCGTGGACCGGAAGGACGAAAAGTCCTTTGACGAAAAAGTGAAGGCCATCAGCCTGCAGTACGAAGACCTACTCACCTTCAAGTACACGGGGCCGTGGCCCCCCTACAATTTCGTGAACATCAAGCTGAAGCTGGAGAAAGCAACCTGACGCGGGTCTGATCTTATGGGACTTCTCACCAACATTCTGCTCGCTCCATTCCTCGGCCCCGTCTGGGGAACGAGATGGACGCTCGACAAAGTCGATCGTGTCGTGCGCGAAGAGCTGACCGACGACACACCCATCAAGGAAGATCTCATGGCTCTCCAGCTGCAGCTGGAGACGGGCGAGATCAACGACGACGAGTACGTCAGCCGCGAAGCCGAGATCATGAAGCGGCTTCGCGAGGTTCGCGAATGGCGCGAGAGGTTCGGGATGTCGACCAGTGGTGGCCCTGTTCGCGTCGCTGAGCGCGGCGAGTCAGAGTAATCAGCGCCGCGGGTAGATGATCGAACGCCTGTGCTACGTGTATGGAGTCGTGCGATCGGCTGTTGACGCGACGTCGGCTCCAAAGGGTATAGACAGCCGTTCGGTCAGTCTCATTTCCAACAAAGGCCTCTCGGCGCTCGCCACATCCGTCAGCGCCGAGGATTATACACCGGAAAGAGTCGAGTCTCTGACGGCGGATGTCGACTGGGTCAGTGAGCGCGCGATGGCGCACGATCGTGTGCTTACGTGGGCATCGGACAACGGCGCGGTGATTCCTTTTCCCATGTGGACGCTCTTCCGCGACGCGAAGGCCGTGAAAGCGATGCTTTCCAAGCGGGTAGGTGAGCTGGAGCAGACTTTCGCCCGTATCGCCGACGGCAGGGAGTTCATCGTTCGCGTCTATGTACAACCCGGCGTTCTCAAGGAGCACCTTGGCGAGCATCGTGTCGAGCTGACCGAGCTCGAGGCGCAGGCCTCGAAGGCGAACCCTGGTCAGAAATATCTTCTCGAGCGCAAAATCGAGGGTCTTCGGCGCGACGCCGGGCGTGACGTCAGTGCGAAAGTCGCCGGGGAGATTCATGACGCCCTGCGCGGATGTTCGATGGAGACGGTCCGCGAACAGCCCGTGAACTCCGGCGCGCCACGCGAGCAGGGGCGCGCAATCCTCAATGCGTCATTCCTCGTTGCACCACCGAGAGTGGTGGAGTTCCAGAGAGCGCTGACATCGATGGTCAACAAGTACGAGCCATCGGGATTCAAGTTCGATTTCACTGGACCCTGGCCGCCGTACCATTTCGTGGGCGAGAGACCGGCGTGAGCATCGACGATTTACTGGGCGAGCCGCGTGTCGAGCTTTCCGAAGTCCTGAATCATATTCTCGACAAGGGAGTCGTTCTCAGGGGGCAGGTCATGCTCGCTGTCGCCGACATTGATCTGATTCGGCTCGACCTTGGACTATTGCTTACCGCTGTGGAAAGCGCGATGAGGTTGCCACCTCCGGGCGGCGACAGCACTCTTGGGCTGCCGTCTTCCCGCCCGTCACCAGTCGGAACCGCGCCTTCAGGTTCGACGATGGAAAGTCAGGTCGTCGAGTCTCTCGAAGCGCCACGCGATGCGACTGTCACACCGCTGGAAGCCGTTGCTGAAAGCCTGCCTCAGCGTCTTAATACCGACCCCGACAAGGTGGAGAACGGGCTCGCGAAGCTCGTCTTGACGTTGATTGAGGTATTGCGTAAGGTCTTAGAGCACCAGGCAGTTCGGCGAATGGAGGGGGGACATCTGAGCGACGCGGAGATCGAGAAACTTGGAATCGCGTTGCTCCGCCTCAATGACCGGATGCAGGACATGAAGGGGATCTTCGGCCTGACCGATGCCGATCTCCAGATAGACCTGGGCCCCCTAGGCAGATTACGATAACCCGGCGCACCAGCCGAACGGAGACGACTGCTTGGCAGAACTAGTATCCCCGTCGCGCAGCTACGGCCTCGTCGACATCCTCGACCGCGTGCTCGACAAAGGTCTCGTGGTGGTCGGCGACATCAAGATCAATCTTGCCAACGTCGAGCTTCTCACCATTCAGGTGCGCCTTTTGATCTGCTCGATCGACAAGGCAGAGCAGATCGGGATGGACTGGTGGCGTACAGATCCACGCCTGAGCACGCAAGCACAGGCCCGCGCCATCTCCCAGCAAACACACGCCGCCTCGGCAGCAAGACCACAGGAGTCACGACATGGCAGTTGAGCGTTCCCCGAGCGGTAGCTCGCTAATCGATGTTCTCGATCGCGTTCTCGACAAGGGTATCGTAATCGACGCCTGGGTGCGAGTCTCACTGGTTGGTATCGATCTCGTCACCGTCGAAGCGCGTATCGTGGTCGCATCCATCGACACCTACCTCAAATACTCCGAAGCAATCGGTCTTGCACCGCCGGGATCACGCCCATTTCGCGAGCTTACGCCTGGTGGGTCGGAAGAGCTCGAGCGGATGCGGATAGAAAATGCAGATCTGAAGCGGCGACTTGAGCGACTCGAAGCGTGAGACTCTAGGGGTTGCCGCCCGACAGCAACTCAGTTCCGCGATAGCCTCCAGCCCACAACTCAGTGGAGAGCGCCTCGCCGAGTTGCTGTCTGCCATCTCCGAAGCGCCGGATTTCGTAACTGCTGCGAGCTCAATGCTGGCGCAGTTCGCCGACATTGTCGGCGCCCGTCGCGCGCTAGGTGTAACATTAGACAGCCCGCCTAAGCAGTTCATCCGCACCGCAAGCGTCGGATTCGACGGAGAGCAAGCGCCAACCGTGAACATTCCGGTCGACGATCTCTCGAACCCCATAGTCATATCCGCGCTGTCCCTTCACTCCGTGAGCTGCGAAGGCGCAGCTCCTCTTCCCGGGCTTCCGTTCAGCGAATGGACCGCGATTCCGTTCCCCCAGCCTCAGTTTCGCGGAGCGCCGCCACTTCTTAGCGATACCGAGCTGGACCTCGTCCAGTTGTCAGGCTGTGAGGTGAGACGGCGATCGGTAGTTGATCGCCGGAGAAGACTTGGTCACGCGCCCGGCGGTGTCGCAGTCCTCGAAGCGAGCATTGACGATGAGGCTCTGGCAGCGCTGATGCACGCGGCGTCTCTCGCCGGACCTGTGCTCGCCCGTATGGCCGCGGTCGAGGAGTTTCGTCTGGCGGGTGGGCGTCTCAATCAGCAGCGGGAGATGCTGACCACGATCATGAATTCGCTTCCCGACCCGATCGTGATCATCAACGCCGACCGCAACATCGTGGCGCAGAACAAACGCGCCGAGCATTTGCTCTCCACGACGGACAGGGACTCGGAGGGCAGGCGGCGCGCCGTCGAGATCAACAATCTCCTCTTCACTTCGCACTTATCAAAGGCCGCAATGGGCTCGAAGGAGACGGCTGGCTCCCGCGAGCTCAATCTCGTCGACCCCGATGAAGGAACCGACCTGCTGTTCGAGGTGCTGACGCACTCTCTCGGTCGCGAGGATGGTGGTCAGAATGGATCCACGATCTCCGTGCTGCGAGACGTGACGGATCTCCGTCGCGCGGCCAACGAGCTTGAGCGCCAGGTGCAGCGCGTTCGATTGGCCGAGATCGATGCCAAGCGCGAGCGCGATCGCCTGAACCTGATTCTGGAAAACGTCGCGGATCCGATTCTGGTTACCGATGATCGATCGAACATCATCCTGATGAACAAGGAGGCCGAGCAGCTGTTCGAGGCTGACGACAGCGCCGGCTGGGAGCGCGCGTCGTCCGTCCAGGCCAACGACACCAAGTTCACGACGTTCATCTCTGATTTCACCATCAGTCCCGCTTTGGCGCGTCGCGAGGAGATGAAGCTTCACGTACCAGACACGGGGATCGAGCTCCCGGTCGAAGTCGTGTCCGGAAAAATTCTCAATCGCCGCGGCGAGCCGCTGGCAATCGTGTCGGTGCTGCACGATCTCACCGAGCAGGCTGAGAACGAGCGGCTTTACGAAGAGCTCAAGACCTTTTCGAGCCAGCTCGAGGAGCGAATTCGGGCGGCGACGGCGGATCTGGCGGAGCAGAACACACGCCTCCAGTGGCAGTCGCGAGAGCTGGAAAAAGCGAACCGACTCAAGTCTGAATTTCTGGCGAGCATGTCCCACGAGCTCAGAACGCCGATCAACGCCCTCATCGGTTACGCCTCGCTCATGCTCGACCGGATTTACGGTGATCTCACCCCAAGACAGGAAGAGGGGCTCAACCGCATTCAGAACGCCGCGCAGCACCTCCTGGCCCTGATCAACGACATTCTCGACCTCGCCAAGATCGAGGCGGGCCGCATGCCTCTGCACCTCGACGACGTGAAGCTTGGCGACATAATGACCGAGATCTCCCAGCAGATCGAACCGCTGGTGAAGAAGAAGCAGCTCACTTTCAAGGTGGAGCTGCCATCGTCAGATCTGACGCTCCACACCGATCGGACGAAGGTCAAACAGATCCTCCTCAATCTTCTCTCCAACGCGGTCAAGTTCACCCATCACGGCGGCATATGGGTGACGGTGTCGAAAGACGAAGAAGATCTGCGTTTCGATGTACGGGATACCGGCATCGGGATCCGGGACGCAGATCTCGAGTCAATTTGGGAGGATTTCAGGCAGGTCGATCAATCTCGTACGCGCGAATTCGGCGGCACCGGCTTGGGTCTGAGCATCACGCGGAAGCTCGTCGACGCGCTGGGCGGGCACGTTTTCGCGGAGAGTACCTTCGGGAAGGGCTCGACTTTTACGGTCGTTCTGCCGATCAGAAGTATCATCCGGCCGGACGATCCGCCGAGGGTTATCGACCAGGTACCACCACCGCCGCCGGTCGAGCGTTGACACACTCCCCGCTGGAAGTAGATTGAACCAACGCCCCGAGCCTCTCGGGGCGTTTGCTTTTACTGTCCCCCGCGAATCGCATGTTCGATACAACTACGCGTACCATTGTCGTCGTCGGAGCCCAATGGGGGGATGAAGGCAAAGGGAAGCTCGTCGACGTCCTCGCCGAGCGCGCCGACTGGGTTGTTCGCTATCAGGGCGGTGCCAACGCCGGACACACCGTTCAAATTGGCGAAAAGTCTTTCGTCCTCCACCAGATTCCGAGCGGCATTCTGCACCCGGGCGTTCGCTGCGCGATTGGCAATGGCGTCGTGCTCGATGTGGAAACGTTGTTCTCCGAGATCGACGAATTGGTCTCGGACGGCATCGACGTCGAGGGCCGTTTGTACGTGAGCGATCGCGCGCATCTCGTCCTCCCTTATCACAAGCTGGTCGACAGCCAGAGCTCGGCCAGCAAGGAAATCGGAACGACGGGGCGCGGAATCGGGCCGGCGTACGAGGACAAGTTTGGACGCCGCGGGATCCGGGTGCTGGACCTGCGAAATCCGCAGCGCCTGCGGAAGCTGGTGGAGCGGGGCGTCGCGCACGCCAACATCGAGCTAGCGATGTACGGAACCAAAAGGGCTGACGTCGAT
>WNGI01026020.1_pt1 | contig 10246 bp, 15 predicted proteins | sample 5400621 | NCBI WGS metagenome assembly WNGI01 (sample SAMN13153374, study PRJNA577476) | soil metagenome | isolation source: 20 cm soil or saprolite under Garry oak tree replicate 1 | place: USA:California | collected 2016-06-15 | reverse complement strand
GCTCACGCTATGTCACAACCTGCCCGCGAGTTCGTCGTCAAGATCACTGAACTATCGTTATGGAGCTCCGACCTCCTCATTGGGCACATGCTACTGTTCATGCTCACGCCCCCTATTCTTATACCATACTTCGATCGTTTCCATGCAACCATTCTTTGTACGTCACTCGCCATTTTCTTAGCGTGTACTTACATCGTGTTCTTCTAGTCTGGCTACGCCCATCAAAGCAGATTCGTGCACCTCTATTTTCCCTGAGGCAAAAGCAGCGACGCCGGTGGATTGTACGTCATATTTATTCACATTGTTTGCGAAGAGCGCTTACAGGCAATATCAGATGGTCAAATATGGCATTCTCTATGTTCTGGTGATAGGTTCTTTCACCGCTTTAATTCTGATTCGTGGGTCACACCTTTGCCTTCCCGGATGTTTATCTGACATGTGTCCGTTTAGCTGCTTTGTTGCGAAATTCGTTAGACATCCAATGCACCATATGCGACAATTTGTAAAGGACTATTCCTTCCTGACCTATCACATAGACATTACGACGGACTTTATTTCCTCCCCTCGAGGGTGTAATTCCTACATTGATGAACTTTTCCGTGGATTTATAGCCAGTTGTAACGACCACTTGTCATTTGAACATTCACTTTACATACATTCATGGACTTCAAAAACATTGTACACAATACGACTTAGAAAAAAGTTCATGGCATGTGTACTATCTATAACCCGAGACAACGCAAATCCACATACAGGTGCGCCCCCAGGGGAACTACATTTATGCACGCCATGTGATCATGGCAAGTGTGGGACTCGTCTAAATGGAGCTATGACACATACCCCTGACGCACGGGTCGCACGGGTCTGAGTCTGACCTGCGGACCCAACGATTGTGCTAATGTGACTATGCATTGAATTCTTTTCATCCATGTCTTCAGCACCACTCGTACTCAAGATCCAATACTTGCTCGTCTGGAAACCGACCTCTTGCGTTTTTCGCATGAATATTGAAACAAAGGATGAGCAAGGCAACGACACTACAGTTGATCTACTCAAACGTAGGATTCACGCAGACCCATTGATACCTGCCGGCATTCCTCTTCGCCAGTTATCTCTCTATCACGTTTCTATCGACCTCGATAATCATGAGTCCCTGCCGAAAATGATCTTAGAGTGCAATAAGAGGCAGAATCCCATGGATCAACATCAAACTATCCCGAAATATTTCCCGGAGCAACCAAATCATGCGGGATATCTTCATGTTCTCATGGATTACGTTGGTCGTGGTGAGGGTTACTATGTTTTGACTCATCTAGGATGATTCACGGATTACTGCCATATAGAGATACCGAAGACCACTCTTGAATTGTGGTGCGTCAAGAACACTCCGGATATTACTCTCGACGACATGTTTTCGGTATCAATCGACGGAAATGCATCTGTTTTCGATCTCAAGGAAACCGTTAAGCGCCGAGAAAATTACCAGTGGCCATCTAGCTCGTTCAGGCTGTTCGATGTCTCCGATTTGTCAATAATATACGGCAAGACCATTATTGAACAGCTTAAAAACATTGCCTTCGACAGCAAACCTTTGGCACCGAGGCAGTGCCTGTCAGAAGTATTTCCATCCCATTCCGATCACTTCCTTCATATTGTTGTCCAGGTGCCAACCGACGGTAATCCCAACTGATTCCCAATCCTAAAGATGAACTCAGACAAGACCCGGTGGGTATATGATCCGGCCCCTTATGTTCTCGGTTGGTAGTCGTTTGTGCTTGAGTAGGTTTTCAGTCATTCACTTTTTCGGGGTCTAGGTTATTATGCCATTGGGGCCAGTGTCACCCTCGCAGCTATATTGCCGCCAAAATATGGAAGCCTTCAGGTTGTGGATCTAATAACGGCTGATCTTTCTTCGCGACGTGAACGTATCAAGAATGCTTCAAGGATGATCAAGGTGTGCGGCATTCTTCGATGGCTTCAGCAGGTAATCGGAGAAGGCAAAGATGAAGACATGTTTATGCAGAACCGGTGGGCGCGTTTCCCCTATTGCCATTTGGTATATTGACCAGGCTCAGCGAGGGTGGCAAGTCGATTGCACATTTTACATCCTATGTGCGCAAAACGTATGGATTAGGGGGTGAGGTCGATGGGAGAGGAGATGAGGCCGATGGCATAGAGCGCGTCGAAGATTTACGGGTGATCTATGCGGCATTGGTTTCGAAGGGTGTTCCTAACGTGGACCGGCTTAAGAAAGCCGAAATTCTGCACCGTTCACATGGCTCATTCGTCGATCTGGAGCCAGTAGGCATTAGGGAAGGTCCTAAATCACTCTTGGATGTTCGAAATGCTGTAGTGTGCATCCTCGAAGCTCTAAAGGTAGTCTCAATTTACTTGTACTTCATTAACTAATGCTCTAGTCAGGTAGCCCACGCTCATCCCCCAGTATTTCGATATTCGTTGGCCGAATATCATGCAAAGCCGTGAAGACCTTTCCAAGTGGTTTCTGATCGACTGGGAAGATGCTTTCTTTGCCCCAACGAAGGCAGCACCACATTTGAACCATGCCATGCATTCACCAAATGTATACGAAGATAATCATGGTCACGCAGATGTGGATATATGGGCAGTTGGGCGGCTTTTATGCACTGTACAATGGCGGACTCCAGCTCTGGTGGACGTTGGAAGAATGGCCTCGTTTTGGATGCTGAGCAAGGACTGAAAGAAATGTGTGATCTAGCTCTTTGACATTACCTTGCTTGGCAAGGTTTCTGGCGCCCCCTTACATGGACCTTTGCTTTTCATATATTATTGGAATCACTGTGTCGCACGTCGTTCTCGTCTTATTTAGCAAAATTCGCGACGCGACCTCCATTCTGATTTTCCGATCGAGGGTGATGACGCAATGGTGAGTGGTTTCATGATACGTTCTGAATCTAGCGCTAATCCATGTGTGGTGCTCTCGCAGTTCGGTCTTTCGATGCCCAGAAACAAGGGCCATGACTTCGTAGAAGAGGTACCATGCTTCGGCCCAGTCGTACGCGGTTTTAATGCATTTGATTGGTTCAGGGTTTCCGATAACGATGTCATTGATAACACGTCTGGAGTCCTTGATGGAGCCAGAGATGGAGAGTCGGTGGGTGTACACTTTGTCGAAGTTGACGGGGTGACCTTTGATGATCGCAGGCTATTTTGACTCGGGGAAGGAGACATGCCTGGGCAAGTTAATAGTTGAGGTAACGATGGCTTGTAGGTCCTTTGCCCACTCGAGGAGTTGCTTCCTAGTTTTCTGAAGAAGTGGGGTGAGCGGTTCACATGTTTCATCCTCGACGAGCCAGGGAAGTTCAGATTTGTCGAACTTGACTCGTTTGACGTTTGAGGAGTCGTCGTGAGGAGACCGGGATCGGATGAGCGAAGTCGCCCGGCAAGGGTTTCCCCCTTCGTTGAATTCTTCAGACCGACCGTTCGGATCAATGGATTCTCCAGGCGGCTCAGAAGCGGGAGTCCAGTAGAGGGACCGTTTCCGTCCGATTTTTCCGTTAAAGTTGAGACACGAAAAACATGCGTTTGGGGCATGGAGCTCATAAGCATGAACATTCTGCTCGATTTACTGCTGCTAACTGCATATGACCAGTCCAAGAGGGACACAAATCCTGGCTTTTTGGTACACTGGCAACGAGCAAAGGCTCCCCGTTTCCCGGAAATTTTTATTCGGTACGGGCCTTTTGGGCCTGTTGGCTAGTGCTGCCGCTCGTCCGTTGACGGTAAGCCACCTGATTTTGGTTGAGTAACGAGGCACGTTGTGGATAGTAGCTTCGGCTTCTAGGTCAACAATGGCTGTCCATTCACTATTTGGTATGCACTACCTTTTTTCCCGTCAATCGTTTCTTATGTTGGGCTGAATAGGCCAGCGGTAAGCAAGAACCTGTTCAGATGAAGCCCAGAATGTTTGACCGCTTCGCAGATGTACACAGGTTCTGGCGCTGCTCCAGATTATCCGACTGGGTATGTCCTCGTGAATAATTGGTCAAACGCATTATGACAATCAGATCTCTAGGTGGACGGCCGATCCCCATACAGCCGTTACGTTCGATGTGCCTGACAACTGGACTGCCAGCAGAATCTGGGTAAATTGTGGCAGCTCTGTGTTACCAGACAATTCATGAGCATTGTATAGGCGCGGCGTAATTGTGATTTTAGCACCAATTCAGGTCCCAACTCATGTCTCGATGGTGGATGCAATGGTGGTCTGGTCTGCACTCAACCCGTGAGTGGGCCCGTTGATCAGTGAACTTGCGCATTATTCGTGCTAATTTGAAATAGGGCATTCCTCCTGCTACTCTCGCCGAGTTTACTCTTGCAGGTGAGGGAAACACAGACTACTACGACGGTAATCTTGTTTACTAGTTCATCGGAGAGTAACGCTCATTCCGTAAAGTGTCCCTTGTCGATGGCTACAACCTGCCTATGAGTATCAGTAATACTGTTGGTTGTGGTACAGCTGATTGTATTGTCGACCTTGGTCCGAACTGTCTGTGCATCATCTCTTATCCTAGTACCGAGTTTAGCAACGTAATGATCTTTAGGCCCGGCACCTCTCCAAGGTCCATTCGATCCCAGCGGCTTCCCAGTTGGCTGCAAGAGTGCATGCGAAGCGAACTTGGACGGAAACCCCTGTAATTATTACTGATTGATCTACCTGCATACACTTGGCTCACCTCTGATAAGCGAACTCGCCCAACTGTTGTACAGGTCGGTACAGCACTTCGCAGACCTGTCCTTCTTCGGGTGAGCATCTGTCTATGAACGGAGGGCAAAACGCTAACGTAACGGAATAGGCGTCGCTTATTATTCTTATTTCAAGGGTAACTGTCCAAATTCTTATGCCTACGCCTACGACGAGTCCAGTGGAACTGCGCTTTGGACTTGTTCTTCTTCTGATTATGCTACCTATACGGTTACCTTCTGCCCCTGAGATGGGCTTCTAAACAATAGACTTGCTTTTCCTATCCCTCCCTGTTTTAATCTGGGGTCTTGGCACCAAGTAAAACGATTGAGTGATTTACTGGAAGAGCCAGTTTGAGGTCTGCTACGCAAGTTAGTTACAAAAAGAGTCCCCGCCGTGATTTGAACACGGGACCCTGCGATCTGCAATCGCATGCTATAACCACTTAGCTACGGAGACATCAATTATTCGGCAATGATTTCAACATGTAGTGGTGTTAGACAGCCACCTGTTGGTGCGTGCTGTGGGGTGCTGTAGGGTGAGCAAGGGAATTGCCATATATAGCTTTGGCACGAGGTATCCAGCAGCCCTTAAAAAGTTTGGTACGCGTAATTCGTCCAGGCTCAATGCTGTTCTTCTTGACTTCTCGTCTTGTCAGGTGCGTCTATGTATTGGTCCGTGCTAGGTTGCGTCGTTGGTATCGAATACATCGCAGAGTGGCTTGTCTCGTGGTATGCAACCTAGACCAGCGGATGAACCCATAACTGACGCGACGGCAGGATTCCATTCTACTATACCCTAAAAACATTATTCCTTCTCTATCTCGTACTTCCACAAACTCGCGGATCCTCCTACATCTATGTGAACCACCTATCACCCTTCTTCAGATCCCACGAATCGCAAATTGATGCCACTCTTGCTTCGGTCAGAGCCAGGATGTACACGTTCCTCCAAGAACGTTTCCGAGCCTTGTGGGACTATGTCTCATCGACGACAGGACTACCGAGGGAAGCCACCCTTTCCAGAGAAATCGACGCAAGTACTCCACCTACTCTGCACGACCCCGCCTCAGGGCCTGCGCAACTCGTCTCATCCTTGTGGCATTCATATGGGCCTGGGATCATTGCCTCTGGCGCAGCATTACTTCGCCAAGCAGCTGCGGGCGCAACAAACGTCCGACAAGAACAGCGCACAGATTATAACCCCCCTTCCAACTCCAATACAGGATCTGTACGTGGGGAGAATCGGTTTGAGAGGAGGGATGGGGAGGCGGAGTTGTTACCGGAGCCCCTTCTTGTGCCTGGTGCATCCCCAGCACTCGGATTGTCGAGAGGAGCTTCTGAATCTGATATACGCCATCGTGAACGAAGAAACTCAAATGGTTCTGGGAGTAGGGTTGAAGAGATTGAAGTCCCCAGCGATATAGAAGGATATGATATCGGACAGGATGCCAGGGGCGAAGCCGGACCATCTCCAGCGTCACGAACCAGTTGGTTCGGGTGGGGTGGACCTTCCGGGAACGGTCGCGAGAGGACGAAGAATGACTGATTTATCAGAAAAATGTAAAATACATCTAGCTTCGAATTGTCGATATATTTATTACACAGTAATGCGCCAGTTCGCAACTACACTCCCGGTGGGGTTGCATCTACCTATAATCATGATGCATGTACCTATTACGGATGTGGATGTAGTCATTGACAATAGTGTCAGTTTCGAATTCACGTGGGCAACTACAGAGCCTTGCACAGCATCTTGCCCCGACTAACTTGAGCTCTGCACAAATTCACTTCTGTCGGGACTGCGAGCAATGATGCAAGCAAGATGCCCATGGAGTCAGCGAATCCGATAGAACCTATCTTGAATTCTCTCGCTTGTTTAGACTTCTCAGGATCGCCAATATCTGCCTGCTCTTGGTTGACATGGTAGAAAGCGTTAACGCTATGGAGCATAAGCCAGGAAGAATTTGCAATATATGTTAAATACATACTATGCTGATCCTCCACATATACCCTCCAAGCTTATGAGCACAAATACGGTGGCTATGCTTAAACCCTCTAGTAGACGGATGGGTAACGGTGGTACCCCAATGGATATGGAAGACCTGGAAAGGAATACGGTGGTTTGATAAACAAGCTATGGATAAGTTAACGTGGCACGATAATATTTGGTATGAATAATCCTGGCGCACCTGCCACAAGGGATAATAATCGCGAGTAGAATGGATGATCTTGCTCAGGATCGGATATTCATCCGGCGGAGGCACTGGATACACAAGTGTTGGTGCGATTCCCTAAAAACAAGGTAAGCGCCCCAATTCGTGAAATGCAATAAATCTGACCTGATTAATCGTATATTCAAACTGGTGACAATATATAAGCCTTTATTCACAACGGAGTTCGCAGGTACGTACAAGGTATACACAAACTATGTGGGCCACAACGTTAGTCACGATACGAAAAGATGGCGCGTAATGCTCACACAATGGTAACATGTACCTCACTAGCATGGGTTTAACCAAATACCATTTATCGCCTGCGGAAAGCGCTACGCCTTTCTCAGAACCGGAAAGTAGCGTCAGCTGTTCATCTTCAGATGTGGGAAGGGGTGCGTATGGCAAAGCCGATGTTTGTCCTGATGTATCATCGCTGTCTTCGTAAATATCCGCCCCCGTGAACGATGAAGGATTGGGTAAGAGAAGGAAGTATGCTATCGGTATTGTCAGTGGCAATACCTGCATTTCATCAGTACTCGTAATGAACAATGTTGAAAGTCTTACCGAAGACAAACCCACACCCAACTGAACGCCAAGACTTCTAACTTCCCACCAGATTAAAGCACCAACAAGACCAGCTGCCCCTGTTCCAGACGCGAAATAACTTACCCAAGATTTAACAATCGTCTAAACAAGAAAGTCTCTTCCCTCATACCTGATAGAACGCCCGGCAATCGACGCCGGTGAGTAAGTAGTTGAAAGCTGCAGGAATGTCAACTCTCCTAGGCCTGGAATTTGTGTCAGTGATAACCATTAGAATAGCTCGAACGAAAATACCTGAGGAAAATGAGGCGATGGAAATCCCAAGGAGCCTCATAAACAAGCTATCAAACAATGCAACAATCTAAGATATATCATGCACGATGGGTCACGCTCAATAAATAGAGGATCCGGTTGACGCACAATCATTCCAGAAACACTAAGTAAACAGCATCCAATAAGTCGTTTCGTATACCGTATACGACCTTTCAGTATGTATGGCCATCCTATCTTAGCCACGAAAGATGGAAAAATATTACAGAACGCAATAATGCCCTTTGGAGTAGACGGTGGAACCAAGTCTAGAGCAGCAGACAAGATGATGACATATAGCACTGAACATAGGCAGTCAATTCGTAGTCCCTATAATGGCTTGGGGTAATGACTAACCGTTATTGATGAGACCAAAGAGGAAGAATGACAGTGTAAGCTTCGTGATCAGTCTCCGTGGTTGCACTGGTGGTCGACGAGTCAGAAAAGAGCTGTGAAGGGCGTTGGATTCTGAGCATACCTTTCTCGGGGTTGGAGCTTTGCAGAGGGTCATTAATGCCCGCGTTAACGTCTACGGCGTTGCTGTCTGCAACGGGTGAGCCGTATAAGGGGTACATTGGAATGCTCTCTACTTGGTCAGGAGTATGTGTGCCAATGGGCATGCAGTTGGATCCGCCTGGTGATCGTCACGTTTTGAGGTGAGGCTGTGGCAGTGCTGCCTTCTGCCCTTTGCAGATCTCGGTCCGATCCTTACGACCTCACCTCATGCCGCCTCCGTCAAAAATCTCAAAGCGGCTGGAATCCAACCGGCAAATCGATGCCCTCGACCAGCGTGCCATAAATTACGTGAGTACTATGCTTTCTTGTGCTTCAATCTGCAAACAATCTTGTTACAGGAATTTCAAGATGAGGTCAAGCACTTCTCCGACCTCCCAATGTCAGAGCAAACCAAAAAAGGTCATCGTTGCTATCTTCACAATCATACACGCGCTCAATTAGCTTGCAGGACTGAAAAAGGCGTCCTTCGTGGAAATGACGGATATACAAGCAAAAAGCATACCCATTTCTTTGAAATGCAAGGATGTACTTGGAGCGGCCGAAACTGGCAGCGGTAAAACGCTCGCTTTTTTAATACCAGTGTTGGAGATTCTCTATCGACGCAAATGGGGACCCACCGATGGTCTGGGTGCCTTGATCATTTCACCAACTCGTGAACTTGTGAGCCGGTTCAGATCAGCTATATTTCCTCGGCTCATCTCGCAGACTAGGCAGTCCAAATTTTTGACGTATTGAGATCTATTGGTGGATGTCACACGTTCTCCGCTGGTTTGGTCATTGGGGGGAAGAACCTCAAGGATGAAAGGGATCGTTTATCCCGTATGAACATCCTCGTTGCCACGCCTGGTCGTCTACTCCAGCACATGGATCAAACTTTCGGCTTCGAAACCGATAACTTACAGATGCTTGGTTAGTTGCATTCAACTATGATTTGGCGAACTTAACATTACCTATCAATAGTACTCGATGAAGCTGACAGAATACTTGATATGGGATTTTCACGGACATTATCGGCGCTTCTATCCCATCTACCAAAATCGCGACAGACACTTCTATTCTCGGCGACCCAAACACAGTCCGTCACCGATTTAGCTCGTCTCTCCCTGAAAGATCCTGTTTCTATTGGCATCCAAGATGCTGGGTCTACTCTCTCTGTAACTCCAAAAAACTTGGAACAGCATTATACTGTCTGTGAACTGGATCAAAAGCTTGATATCATCTGGAGTTTTATCAAAACTCACCTTCAAGCAAAAACCATTGTTTTCCTGTCTAGCTGTAAGCAAGTCAGGTTTGTTTTTGAAACCTTCTGCAAGCTCCACCCTGGTATCCCGCTTCTTCATTTACACGGAAAGCAAAAGCAAAGCGCGCGCCTCACTATGTTCAGCAAATTCACTTCAACAAAACATGCTATCCTTTTTGCTACGGATATCGCTGCTCGTGGACTGGATTTTCCTGCAGTGGATTGGGTCGTGCAGCTTGATGCACCAGAAGATGCTGAGACGTACATTCATAGGGTAGGAAGGACAGCGCGATATGAAAGCGAGGGAAAAGGCTTGCTAGTGCTTCTACCTAGCGAAGAAGAGGGAATGAAAACCGCACTTCAGCGGAAAAACATTGACATTCAGAAGATCAAGATTCGAGCGAGCAAAACCCAAAACATTCAAAATCAACTACAAAAGCTCTGCTTCCAAGACCCCAAGATCAAATATCTAGGACAACGGGTGAGGCCTCATGGACTATGGACGATCTATCTATTAACTAGCAATCCAAGGCCTTTGTTTCATACATGCGCTCTATATATCTACATAAAGACAAGTCAATATTTAAGCTAGACCAACTACCCACGGAGCGCTTTGCGGAGTCCTTGGGTTTACCTGGAGCTCCAAAAATCAAATTTCTTGAAGCAAAGCAAAGGCAACGGAATTCATCAAAATTATCTA
>WNGI01028120.1_pt1 | contig 10247 bp, 9 predicted proteins | sample 5400621 | NCBI WGS metagenome assembly WNGI01 (sample SAMN13153374, study PRJNA577476) | soil metagenome | isolation source: 20 cm soil or saprolite under Garry oak tree replicate 1 | place: USA:California | collected 2016-06-15 | reverse complement strand
ACTCTGCGTGTCCCGGGGGATCGGTGACGTTCGCGCGCGGTCCCATAGCGCCGCACCCGGAGCAGGTCACAACAACGAACTGCGTTTGTGCCTCGCCCAAGGTCGCGACGGTCAGATGCGTGCTCGCGCAAAACGGGCACGGGCGCAAGTCGATGCTCCCATCGTGGTTAGGGGTGACAAACGTCACGGCACGCAAGGTTCTTGCCGAGGGCGCTGCCAGGCCGACTGACGGCTCCGACACGGGACTAGCGGTCACAGGTGTCGGAGACAGACCGTCCTGCACATCATTCGTGGGGGGACTTCGGGGGTATATCGCGACTTCTTGTCGCGCTACGCGAGTTCGCCGATCCTGCCGCAAACATACTCGGCTGTGGAAGTGCTTCCGTTCTCGCGAGTGAGAAAGGCGCGCAAAGGTCATCCGTTTCGCATGCGGCCCACTTAGTGAAGATGCCCTCCGCTGCAAGTGCGACAGGAACCGATCGGCGTATGCGGATTGATCACGCCATGGAATTTCCCGATCAACCCGGTGATGCGCAAGGTCGCACCGGCACTCGCTGCCGGTTGCACGATGGTGCTCAAGCCAAGCGAGATATCGCCGCTCAGTGCACTGATCATCGCGGAGATCATTCACGACGCAAACGACACACCTTACGGATTGGCCGCCTATATTCAATCCGGTAAGATGGAACGCGCACGCAGCGTAGCGCGCCGAATGCGCGCTGGTAACGTCCAGATCAACTATCCAAGCGTCGACCGGGGCGCTCCGTTCGGTGGTTACAAGCAATCGGCAAACGGCCGCGAATGGGGCGAGTTCGGCGTGAACGAGTACCTCGAGATCAAAGGCATCCCCGGGTACAGGGCGGCATAAGGGTTAGGGCTGCCAGCTCAAGTGCGCTTCCGAAGGTGATCTGTGGGTCAAACTTGTAATCATGCTGTCCGGCATCGCTACAACGTCATCCAAGCAGGTCCTCGCGTACCGGTGTGAACACGTCGATCAGCGTACCCGGCTCGAGCGCCGTCGCACCGTGACGCGTGTTGCTCGGCACATAGATGGACTCGCCTTTGGTCAACACATAGGTTTGTCCGTCCAGTGAATACTCGAATCGCCCTGCGATGCAATAGCTGATCTGTTCGTGAACGTGGTTGTGTACATAGCCTTTGGCGCCTATGGCGAACTGCACTTCCATCAGCATCAGTCGGCCTTGCGCCTGCAAAATCCGTCGCCGGACGCCCGGCTCCGCATCTTCCCACTCGCCAATCTCGGCCATCGTCAACTCTCCAGTTTGTTCCGTCCCGGACGTTCGCATGCACGACAAGATCGTAAGCATGCCATGTTGCATACTCATGCTCATGGACGCCCCGGCCGACAAAGACCTGCCGCTCAAGGAAGATACACGTCTGCTGGGCCGCATCCTGGGCGAGGTCCTGCGCGCTCAAACGGGCGACAGCGGATTCGGGCGCATCGAGGCGATCCGCCAGACGGCCATTCGATTCCATCGCGCCATTGCGGATGAAGCATCGGCGCTGCGGGCGGAGCTCGAGGCGTTGCTCACCCCATTGCCGGTCGCCGACGCTCTCGACGTGGTGCGCGCTTTTTCCTACTTCTCGCATCTCGTCAATATCGCTGAGGACGTGCACCAAAATCGCCGCCGTCGCGCGCACGCGCTCGCGAACTCGCCGCCGCAGCGCGGAAGCATCGCGCACGCGTTGGAGCGCCTTGCCGCAGCCGGCATCGGCGGCGACGCGGTGGCACGCTGGTTCGAGGACGCGCTCGTCGTCCCTGTACTGACCGCGCACCCAACCGAGGTGCAGCGCAAGAGCATCCTGGATGCCGAACGCGAGATCGCGCGACTGCTGGTCTGGCGCGACCGTGTCGCACTCACCCCGAATGAATCCGCCGAATTCGACGCCGCACTCTACCGCCAAGTGCTGGGGCTGTGGCAAACGGCGATGTTGCGACTGTCCAAGCTGCAGGTCCGCGACGAGATAGACAACGGGCTCGCCTACTATCGTTACACATTCCTCGACCAGATTCCAAAACTCTATGCGGCCCTCGGTCAGCAGTTGGCCCGCGATTTCGCAATCGACAGCGAATCGATTCCGCCGTTTCTGCGCACGGGCTCATGGATCGGCGGTGACCGCGACGGGAATCCGAACGTAGACTCGGAAACGCTTGGGTATGCAATTCGGGCGCAGGCAGGGGTTGCGTTCGAGCACTATCTTGCCGAAGTGCATCGGTTGGGCGGTGAGCTTTCGCTCTCTTCGCGTTTAATCGCGCCCACGGAGGCGCTGCTGGCGCTGGCCACGACCGCGCATGACGAGAACCCGCATCGCAAGGACGAGCCCTATCGCAACGCCCTGATCGGAATCTATGCCCGCCTCGCTGCGACCAGCAAGACGTTGGCGGGCTATACGCCGCCGCGGGCACCGAGCGTCGTCGCCGAACCGTATGCGACGCCGGCGGAATTTCGCGCCAATCTCGACACGATCGCCGCGTCGCTCGCCTCGCATGGGGCCACGCCGCTCGCAGCACGACGCCTCGATCCGTTACGACGCGCCGTTGACGTTTTCGGCTTCCATCTCGCTGTTCTCGACTTAAGGCAGCACAGCGAAGTCCATGAACAAGTGATTGGCGAGCTGCTGTCGCGGGCACGCATCGCGGATGATTACACGTCTCTTGCCGAATCGGCGCGCGTCCAACTCCTGGTCCGCGAGCTCGCGGGTCCGCGCTTGCTCGCGTCGCCGCATCTCGAGTATTCGCCGCGCATCGTTTCGGAGCTCAGCATTCTGCGCACCGCCGCCGAAATTCATGCACGTTACGGCGCCGCAGCGTTGCCGAACTATGTCATCTCGAAATGCGCATCGGCGTCGGACTTGCTCGAAGTCGCGGTGCTCCTGAAGGAAGTCGGCCTCGTCCGGGGCGAGTCGCTCGCGCTCAATATCGTGCCTCTCTTCGAGACGATCGACGATCTCGCGCGTTGCGGCGACATCATGAACGACGCCTTTGCCATTTCCGCTTATCGAGCGATGGTCGAAGGTCGCGGCCGTTGGCAGGAGGTGATGCTCGGCTATTCCGACAGCAATAAGGACGGCGGATATCTCACGGCGAATTGGGCGCTCTATCGCGGTGAGATGTCGCTGGTCGACGCATTTCGTGCGGCGGGGATGAAGCTGCGGCTGTTCCATGGTCGCGGCGGCACTGTGGGGCGCGGCGGTGGTCCGAGTTACGAGGCGATCCTCGCGCAGCCGGCTGGCAGCGTCGCTGGCGGTCTTCGTATCACCGAGCAGGGCGAGATCATCGCCAGCAAGTATTCCGACGCCGAGCTCGGCCGTCGCAATCTCGAGGCGCTCGTCGCCGCGACGCTCGAAGCCAGCCTCGAAGATACCGAGCGTCTCGGCGCTCGCGCAGAACGCTACTTCGCGATCATGGACGCGCTCTCTTCACACGCGTATAGCGCGTACCGGGCCCTGGTTTACGAGACCCCGGAATTTCCAGCGTATTTCCGCGCGTCGACACCAATCGCTGAAATCAGCGAGCTCAATATCGGCAGCCGTCCGGCTTCGCGCAGCGCGTCGGCACGGATCGAGGACCTGCGAGCCATTCCATGGGTATTCAGCTGGGCCCAATGCCGGCTGATGCTACCCGGCTGGTACGGCTTTGGCACCGCGGTCGACGCCTGGCTCAACGTGCATCCGCGCGGTCTTGCTGAGCTCGCCGACATGCACGCCCGCTGGCCGTTTTTCCGCAGCGTGTTGTCGAACATGGCGATGGTGCTTGCAAAAACAGACCTTGCGGTCGCGTCGCGCTATGCGGAGCTGTTTGGCGACGCGACGGTGCGCGAGGCCATCTTCGCGCGGATCGCCGGCGAACATGAGCGCAGCGTGCGCCATTGCCTAAGAATCACGCAGCAGTCATCGCTGCTCGAAGACAACCCGACGCTCGAACGCAGCATACGAAACCGCTTTCCGTACCTCGACCCGCTCAACCACCTGCAGGTGGAGTTGTTGCGGCGGTATCGGGCCGGCGAAACGGACGTGCGCACCCGCCGCGCGATCCATCTCACGATCAACGGTGTCGCGGCCGGGCTCCGCAATAGCGGCTAGTCGCGACGACTTTAGCGAGGGCGCATGCCGCCGGCAGGACGCATCGGCCGTTGCGCCGGCCGCTGCGTAACAAAGTGGCGCACCCCGTGGAAAGGATAAGCGCGGCGAAAACTCGGTGCGCGTACCACGACTACGTTCGCCGGATAGCCGGGTTGGCCCCACCAATACCCGCAGCCTCCGAACGACGGATCACAGGAGCTCGTCGGCGCCGGCATGACATCGGCCGCGTAGGCAGGTGCCGGCGCGGGCGGAATCGCGGGATACGCCATCGGTTGAGGCAGCGGCGGCGGCGCATAGGTCCTCGCAAACTCGACTTCATGCTGCAGCTGTCGAACACGCTCCGATAACGCCTGAATTTCGGCGTCGTGCGTTGCATCGCGAGCAGTAGTGTCCGGGCGTAGTGCCTTCTGTGGATTCTCGTGCGTGACGCGCGTCACGCGAACGCCTTCAGGCGGCGACACGTTGCTGACGTTGGTCGCGCCGGAAGCGTCGACCCACGTATAGATGTCGGCGTGAGCAAGTTGACCTCCAAAGGCAATCGCCAGGAGGAACGCCAATGCTCCCTGATGCAGATATGTAGCCATCATCGCGATTCTACGACGGCTCACTGTCCCAGTAATCAATCGATTCTCCCGTGTGCGCAATCTGGACGAACGTCGCGGTCTTGAAATCGGCGTTTCTGATGCCGGCCACGACGGCGACCTTCTTCGAATCGGGATATTCGACGACATCGACGCTCCCGATGGTCGAGATGCCGAGATAACGCATTTCTTCGGTACCGGTGTTCACAATCTGGTGCCGCGTCTTGCCGGCGGGGGCGCCGAGTACGTCGCCAGCTTTGACGGGAAACGTCTCGCCGCCGAATCGATATTCGCCGGCGCCCGAAAGAATGACGAACAACTCTTCGATGACGTGGTGCGCGTGAAACGAAAAAGCGCACTTTCCGGCCGGTACGACATGCAGCGTGCAACCCAATTTGGTAAGGCCGATCGCTGGTCCCATCCGTCCCTTCTTCACGACATTTCACGACATAGCGCTCGCCGTGCCGCTGTTCCTCGAGGCCCACGTTCGCGACGTTCAATATCGGATCTGGATCCATCATGTCGCCGCTCTCCTCGAGATCGGATTATTCTCCCGCGGAGCTTTGACGTCTGCAATGGCGGAATAGTTTTTGAATTTTTGAACGTCGGCCTTAAGCGTTCTGAACGCGGTAGATCCGCCGTGAAGTGATGCAGCCCTGCCCATGCGATGGCATGGCGATTGCGAATATTTGGTTTCGTTGCCGGCATGACGGCGATCTTGCTGCAGTTGTGCCGCTGCAGAGCCATTTGTGCCTCGACTGGACGCATATTCGCGGCAAACGGACCCTTGCTGGCCCGAAAGGGATGTTTGATGGGTAACGTCAAGACTGAGGTATTTCGTCGTGCCGCGAGCGTCCCCCCCCAGGCGGAGGCGGAACCACGTCAGCTGGAACAGGTCCTTGAGCAGATCGACGAAGCCGTCATCGTCAAGGACCTGGACGCAGTTGTCGTCTACTGGAATCGCGAAAGCCACGTCGCTTTACGGCTTTTCACGCGACGAGGCGATCGGTCAGCCACTCCGCAAGCTGCACGCCGCGGACCTGTCGGAAACCGACTACGCTCGCGTGCTTGCGCGAATCCGTGCAGGCAAACCGACATCGTCAACTACCGAACGGCGCAAGCGGAGTGGCGAGAAGGTCCATGTATCGATCCGGACCACGCCGCTTTTCGATGCGACAGGGCAGCTGATCGGCGAAATCACTGTCGCCCGTGATGTAACGCAGGTGCTCGTTACCGAAGAAGCGCTCCGTAGCGCGCAAGAAGCGCTCGAAGCGCGCCTCCAAGCCGTGCGCGAGTCACACCGCAATCTTGCGCGCGAGATCGCCTCACGCCGCAAGATCGAGAAAGCGCAACGCAGTGCCAATGAGGCGCTGGCGACGACGGTGCGGCAATTGGAATCATTTCATCGCGACGGCGAAACGCTGTCGCACATGGCCGAGCTGCTCCAGTCCTGCACGCAACGTGATGAGGCATACACGATTGTCCGCGAGACTATCGATCGCCTGTTTCCGGGCGTTGCGGGAATGCTGTACATCTACCGCGAATCGCGCGACCTGCTCGAGCATGTTGCGACATGGGGCGGCGAAGAACCCGCCGAACCCGTTCTCGGTCCGGACGACTGCTGGGCGCTGCGATTGGGCCGGCCACACTTCGTTCATCGCGAAGGCACCATTCGCTGTCAGCACGCGCGCCACACGGGACAAAGCTATGTCTGCATGCCGATACAAGGCCAGGGGCAAGTGCTTGGGTTGCTGTATCTCGCGCTGCCGATCGACAGCCGCACCGAGCGCCCCGGAGTTGAAACGGAAAGACGACTGCGCGCACTGACCGATAGAGTCGGTCCCGCGCTGGCAAACCTTAAGCTGCGCGATGCGCTACGCATGCTCGCGCTGCGCGACGGTCTCACCGGACTCTATAACCGGCGTTACATGGAGGACGCGCTCAATCGCGAGCTGCACCGCAGCGAGCGTAACGGCAAACCGATCTCAATCATCATGATCGACATCGATCACTTCAAGCGCTTCAACGACACCTTCGGTCATGACGCCGGCGACTTCGTGTTGGCCTCGGTCGCTCGATCGATTACCGAGCACATTCGCCTGTCGGACATGGCGTGCCGCTATGGCGGCGAAGAGCTGGCGGTCCTTTTGGTGGATGCGAGCCTGGAGTCTGCAATGGAGCGCGCGGAAGCGCTGCGGCTCGCGATTCGCCAAACGAATCTCACGCATCGGGGCCAGTCGCTTCCGGCTCCGACCGCTTCATTTGGCGTCGCCGCTTATCCTCTGCATGGAACGAACGTCGCCGACTTCCTGAAGGCCGCCGACCGCGCCCTTTACCGCGCGAAGCAGGCGGGACGCGACCAGGTGTGCGCCGCCGAACTTCCACCCGCCGCCTCACCCCTCGTAACCGCGTAGCGCCATCGCTCGGTTTGTCGTCCGGTTGGTCGCGCCGGCGTTGTGCTGTCTAATTCGCCTCTTCGGCTCTATCGCATAGCCGAAGGAGGTTCGCATGAACGAAGTCAGACGCAGCAACGAGCGTGGCTATGCCGATCATGGCTGGCTCAAGTCCTTCCACAGCTTTTCCTTCGCCGATTATTTCGACCCAAAGCACGTCGAGTTTGGTCCGCTCCGCGTCATCAACGAAGACCGCGTCCAGCCTGGTGCCGGCTTTGGCACGCACGGCCATCGCGATATGGAAATCATCAGCTACGTGCTCGCCGGCGAGCTGGCTCACAAGGATTCGCTCGGCAACGGCTCGACTATTCGACCCGGTGACGTCCAGCGGATGAGCGCGGGGACCGGCGTCCGGCATAGCGAATTCAATCCTTCAGCCGCAAATCTCGCGCATTTTCTGCAAATCTGGATACAGCCGAATGTACAGGGCATTGAGCCGAGCTATGAAGAGAAGCGCTTCAGCACAGACGAAAAGCGTGGCCGTTTGCGCCTCATCGCTTCGCCGGATCGTGCGCAAGGGTCAGTATTAATTCATCAGGACGCCCGCGTTTTCGCGGGTCTCTTCAATGGGCCGGAAGGTGCTTCGCTCGACATGCAACACGGTCGACGGATCTACGTGCACATCGCGCGCGGTGCCCTGACCGCAAATGGCGTGGCACTCGACACCGGCGATGCACTGAAATTGAAGGACACACCCACGCTGATGCTGAAGAACGGTCACGATGCCGAAGTCCTCGTCTTCGACCTGCCAGGAGAGAACGTATGAATGCTGCTGGAAGTCGCGCCCCGTCATTGACGTTGAAGAGCATCGCGGCGCGACCCGTCGTGCTCAAGCTCAAACGGCCGATCGTTGCTCGCATCGCCACGATTTCCGAGTGGCCTCTCATTCTTATCGACCTCTACACGCATGAGGGCATCGTCGGACGAAGCTACCTCGAACCGTACACGACAAAAACGATGAAATATCTAATCCCGGCGCTGCTTGATTTCGGTGAAATGTTGAGCGGTCGCCCCGTGACGCCGAACGAGCTGTTTTCCGTCGCACGCAAATCGCTGCACTTCGTCGGCTATCAGGGACTATCGATGATCGCGGTCTCCGGACTCGACATGGCGGCGTGGGATGCGCTCGCGAAAGCGGCGGGCATGCCGCTTTGCGTTCTTCTGGGCGGCTCGGTCGGATCCGTCCGCGCGTACAACAGCAATGGGTTGTGGCTGAGCGAGCCCAAGACACTAGGTGGCGAAGCCGTTGAGCTACGCGACGAGGGCGGCTTCACCGGACTCAAGCTGAGGCTCGGTCGTGAGCAGCTCCGCGACGACGTGGCAGCGATCCAGTCCATCCGGGCTGCCGTCGGTGAGGAGATGCATCTGATGGCCGACTTCAATCAAGGTCTGCATCTCGGCGAAGCGTTGCAGCGCTGCCATGTGATCGATGGTCTTGGCTTGGACTGGATCGAAGAACCGATCGTCTACGACAACTTCGACGGCTATGCGCAGCTCGCGGCCGAATTGAAGACGCCGATCCAGATCGGCGAAAACTTCTACGGCCCGCGTGATTTGCAGCGGGCGCTGCAAATGAAGGCCTGCGATTACGTGATGCCCGATTTCATGCGCATCGGCGGCGTAACGGGTTGGTTGCGAGCCGCGGCGATCGCCGGCACCGCAGGTGTGCCGATGTCAACGCATCTCTATCCGGAGGTGGCGGCGCATGTCATGCGCGTCACTGAAACGGCGCATTGGCTGGAATGGCAGAATTGGGCCGATCCGATTTTGCAGCGACCGTATGAAATCGACCGCGGTCTCCTGCATATCCCGGATGCGCCCGGCCTTGGCCTTGAATGGAATGAAGAGGCGGTAGCGGCACATCGCGCGGATCGATAGCGCTGAAATACGCCGTTAGCTGCGCATCTGCGCCATGGATTTCACAAGGCGGGCGCGCAGGTCGCCTTCGACGTCGTCGTCGCCGCACGGTTCAAGCTTCGCGAGGTATTCATCAAGACGTTGCAGCCAGTGACCATCGTCGCCGCCGGGCGGCATCGGGTTACCCATTTCGGTCGCAAGATTCAGTTGTCGATACACGCGGGCACGCTCCTCCAGCAGCTTCGACAATTGGACGTCGCAACGCGCGATCGGCCTCGGGTAGTGCGCCACTTCGTCGTTGATTTCGCGAATTCTCGTTGTCAGGTGCTCTAGGAACGTTGACCACAGCCCCGCGCAGGCGTCTCGTCTGCCGTCTCTGACGGACGCCAGTGCGGCGGACCGCCTGTCGACGTGCGGCATTTTTCGGACCTCCCAGCAAGTGAGCAACGCCAAGTTTGCCAACGATCGATTGCGACGTAAAATGAATTTATTTCGACAATTGATGCAAATAACTGATGAAAATTGACACGCTGGGCATGCAGGCGTTCATCGCTACTGCTGACCATGGAAGCTTTCAAAAAGCGGCGGTAGCGCTCCATATCACGCAGACAGCGCTTTCGCGGCGGTTGCAGAACATCGAATCGTTTCTTGGAGTACGGCTCGTGGAGCGGACCACGCGCTCCGTCGCGCTTACCCCGCTTGGAAGAGACTTCCTGCCGCAAGCGCGACGCTTGCTGACCGAGCTGTCGACGGCGCTCGTCGAAATCCGGGAGACCGGCAAGGCGCTGCGCGGCGACGTTTCGATTGCGTGCGTGCCGACGGCCGGCATCCAATTTCTCCCGCGCGTCATTCAGCAATATTCTGCTCAGTTTCCGCACAATAGAATCAAGATTCTGGATCACGCGTCATCCGGCGTCGCCGATGCCGTCGTGCGGCGTGAAGCCGAGTTCGGCGTCAATATGGCCGAACATACTCAGGCGGAATTGACGAGCGTGCCGTTGCTGGACGATCGCTTCGTGCTGATCTGTCGAGACGATCACGCACTGTCCAAGTGCAAGACGCTCTCGTGGAAGCGGCTGCAACGCTACCCGCTGATCTTCGCGGGCCCCGATAGCAACAATCGCCCGTTGCTCGACCTCGCGTTAAGCAGTGCGGGCGTTACGCTGCAGTCGTTCTATGAAGTGCAGCGAAGCTCTACGGCCGTTGGACTGGTCGCGGCCGGCGTGGCCGCAGCGATCGTGCCGCGGCTTGC
>WNGI01011260.1_pt1 | contig 10248 bp, 12 predicted proteins | sample 5400621 | NCBI WGS metagenome assembly WNGI01 (sample SAMN13153374, study PRJNA577476) | soil metagenome | isolation source: 20 cm soil or saprolite under Garry oak tree replicate 1 | place: USA:California | collected 2016-06-15 | reverse complement strand
GGATCGTTGGCCCAAGGCGATCCCTGGGACAGGGTTTCGGTTCACGTGCCCACGGGCCGCGGGCCCTTCATATCCTGGGAGGAGGCTGCGGTCGATGCGCTCGTGCACTGCGCGCCGTACGCCGCACGTAACAAGGACTGGTCGATCGGCGGCACGCTGACGCTCCTTGAGCAGTATAATGGCCTTGGTTATGCCGCCCGCGGAAAACCCTCTCCTTACATCTGGTCTGGAACCGACCAATACCAGTCCGGAAAGTTCGTGCGCGACGGCGTCTACGATCCTGACGCCGTCGACCAGCAGCTCGGTTGCGCCGGTCTATTGCTCGCCATGATTGTGCTCGACGCGAGCATCAAATTTTCGGGCAAGAAGCCCTCCATGCCGGCGCCGGTGCCTCATTCGTCTCCGGCGCGTATCCCAGAACCAACCCAGCCTTCCATTACAAACCCGTCGAAGGGTTCGATCGGCGCGTTCATCGCAAATCTCTTCGCAGCCACCTACAGAAGGAAATGAACCATGTGGAATATTTTCGATATCGTCGTTTTCGCCGCCGGCTTCAGCGCCTGTTGGTTCGCAAAGGACAAGATCACCCAGTTGGTGACGGGCACGGATGCCTTCATAAAGGCGCTCGAAGCCAAGGCGGCTGCGCTGAAGGCCGTGCTCTGATGTTCGCCAAGCTCAAGGCGGCCTGTCTTCAGTCGCTAACGATCGCTTGGGGATACGTCCTCGCGATTGTCGGCGCGGTGATGTCCATCGTCGACAACATCGGCGACGCGTTCGGCGATCCCGGCCTCAAGGATCAGATCAGTGCGGCGATCGGAGATGTGAAGACCGCGGGCCGGGTCTTATTGGGCATCTCGATCATTACCATTCTGGCGCGGCTAAGATCGCTCAAGAAGGCGAGCTGAAATGTGGATGACGATCCTGAGTTTTCTTGGTGGCCCGGTCATCAAGGCGCTGATCGATGCCTATCAGGCCAAGCTCAAAGCAGGCAACGTCGACAGCAAGATCGCGGCCGATCTGGCGGCGAACGAGATCGCGGCACAGACGGCTGAAGCACAAGCTGTCACACAGTATCGCATCGCCGAAATCGGGCACTGGTACGAGCCCGACAAGCTAATGGGATATTTCGTCGCCATCTATTTTTTCAAACTTTTGGTTTGGGATAAGGTCCTCGGTCTTGGAACGACCGATCCGCTCGCCGGATTCGCATCCACCACATCGAACCTCGTGGTGTCGTTTTACTTCGCCAAGCGCGGGTTCGAAAATGTGGCGAGAATTATCAAGCGATGAGCGCACTGCGCAACGAGGATATCCGGGCCATTGTTGCCGAGACGGTGGCCGAACAGCAAAGGCTCAGTCGCGACGACATCGACGCCATCGTTCTGAGGGCGATCGCGACCACGCTCGCGTCCTTCGGAATCGAGGAAGGGGATCGCAAAGAGCTTCGCGCTGATCTTCAGCACCTGAGACGCTGGCGCAAGAGCGTCGAGCAGGCGCAGAACTATACGTTCAAGGCCGTCATCACCGTGATCGTCACCGGATTTGTCGGCGCGGTTTGGCTGGGCATCAAAGTCATGCTCGGCAAGTGACCCACGTCGGCGCGGCGTGCTCCAGCAGTATCTCCTCAGCGTAAAGCAGTCGGGTTAACAAGCAAGTTCATGGTGCGGCTGATGTACAGAATTCGGGAGGTTGACGCGCAAGATGACGACATTGCCGATATGCTCGTTGACCTTCACCATCTCACGTTCTTTGGCAGCGCGCCGGTTCCGCCGTTCGATTGGGGATATTGGTGGCTCGCGTTTTGCGAGCACGTACCAGTCGCCTTTGCCGGCTTGGTTCCGTCGACGCATGCGGACAATGCCGGATATTTCTGTCGCGTCGGAGTGCTCCATAAGCACTGCGGCAACGCGTTGCAATTGCGGTTAATGCGGGCGTTGGAGTCGCGCGCCGGGCGCAACGGGTGGCGTTGGATCGTCTCCGACACCACAGACAATCTGGCATCGGCGAACAACTTCATCAAAGCCGGCTATCGGCTTTATCAGCCTCAACATCCCTGGGGCTGGCCTCGCACGCTGTATTGGCGAAAATCAATCGGCAAGGAACGCGAGTGACAGCCCAACCATTGCGATAGACGGCCAATGCCTCGAGCATTCGAGTTGTGTTCATCGGCATCTTGGCACGTATTTCCAGATCTGTATTCCGCCCGGTGGCATCCGCCACCGGGCTTTTTTTGCGTTTGGGTGCCGTAGTCGCTTGCTAGCCCAGCTACCGATGATTCTCGTTAGGCTCGATACGAATGGTGATCCAAGGAGCTGTGCGCTGGACGCACTTGCGATCCCAAGCGGATCAACTCTAAAGTTGTCACAGAGTACCGACGTCTCGATAATCACGGTTCGAAAAACACAGGGGAACGCCTGACCATGACTGCCAGACTGCCATTGCCGGACCGCTCGCCGCGCGCCCAGGACGCACCGACCGCCCTCGACGGTCTGCTGGTCGTAGATTTCACGCGCGTCGTCGCAGGCCCGGCCTGCACGCAAACCCTGGCGGATTTCGGTGCTGAGGTGATCAAGATCGAGAACCCCGAGGGGGGCGACGATACGCGGGCGTACGAGCATGCGGAAATCGGCGGCGAGAGTGCGGCCTATATCAGTCTGAACCGCAACAAGCGCGGCATTGCGCTCGATCTCGCTGTGCCCGCGGCGCGCGACGTGGCGCGAGAGCTGATCGCCGAAGCAGATGTGGTCGTAGAGAATTTCTCCGGCGGGGTCATGAAGAAATTCGGCCTCGACTACGACACCGTCGCGCCGGCTAATCCGCGCCTGGTGTATTGTTCGATCTCGGCCTACGGCCGCAAGGGACCGTTCGCCTCACGACCGGGTTTCGACCCGATCACGCAGGCCGAAAGCGGATTCATGTCGCTGAATGGCTTTGCCGATGGACCGCCGGTCAGGACTGGGCCCCCGATCGTCGATATGGCAACCGGCATGTCGGCCTGCAACACCATCCTGCTTGCATTGATCGCTCGTGACCGGCTTGGACGAGGTCAGCATGTCGAGGTCGCCCTGTTTGACATCGCAATGTCCATGACCGGCTTTTATGGCATGGCCTACCTGATCAATGGCGTGAATCCTGGCCGCTTCGGCAATTCGCCGAACGGCTCTCCCACGGTTGGCGTCTATGAGGCCTCCGATGGACCGCTTTATATGGCCTGCGCCAACGACCGGCTGTATCGTCGCCTCGTGACCGAAGTGCTCGAGCGGCCCGACCTCATCACCGATCCGGAGTATAGCACGCGCAAGGCACGAACGGCCAATAAGGAAAAATTGCGTGCGATCATTGCCAGCGTGTTTGCGAGCGACCAACTCGAAAACTGGATGGCGAAGATGAAAAAGGCCAATGTACCCGTTGGTTATCTTCGCACCGTCGAGCAGGGCTTCAATGCACCTGAAGCCCGCGAACGGCATCGCCTCAGCCGGATTCCGCATCCGACAGCAGGCGCAGTCCCCAACATCGAAACGCCGCTTAATATGGAGCTTACTCCCTGCGTCGATCCCGTGGCGGCGCCGCTGCTGGGGGAACACACCAAGGAGGTCCTGCGCAAGACGCTCGGTTATGACGATCACCGGATTGTCACGCTCGCCGAGGCGGGTGCCTTTGGCAAGGCGCGGAGCTTAGGCTGATCGATCGACGGTCGGATAACCGGCCGGGCAGTGGAACGGCCGTCGACTATTCTCTTGATCTGGCCACGGCCCGAAGCAATCCTGAAGTCTTGTCAAGCATCGATCTTTTGCATCCGCACTAGCCTGACAGCGGCCTATCGTGCTTTGATAGCGCCGACCTGCGACCTGAAGATAAGCCGTGTGAAACGGCGGTTAGCGGCTCATGCCGCCGGCCCCAGAAGCCAAGGGAGGACTAGTTTGGGCATGCCCGGCCGTACGCTGCTGGCCAAGATTTGGAACCAGCATGTCATTGCGCAAGTGAGCGAAGGCACTGATCTCCTCCACGTCGACCGTCATCTGCTGCATGATCTCGGCGGTTCGCGTGGACTGCTCGATCTCAAGAGCCGTGGCCTCAGGGTGCACAATCCTGAGCTCACTTTCGCGACGCCGGATCACGCCATCTCCACAGCGCACGGGCGTGCCGGCACCATCAAGATCGGACAGGAGCTATTGGCTGCGCTGAGGGTCGAGACCTCGGCCAGCGGCATCCAGATGTTCGATATCGACCAGCCCGGCCAAGGCATCGTTCACGTCATGGGGCCCGAGCTTGGCTTGAGCCTTCCCGGTTGCTTGATCGTTTGCGGGGATAGTCATACCTGCACCCATGGCGGCCTCGGCGCGCTGGCGTTCGGTATCGGGTCGAGCGAGCTGACGCATGTGCTGGCTACCCAAGCGTTGATCCAGCGCCGGCCAAGGACCATGCGTGTGAGGTTTGAAGGCAAGCTTCCGCGCGGCGTGGTCGCTAAGGATATGATCCTGGCGTTGATCGGGCATATCGGCGCGGCCGGCGGGACCGGCTATGCGGTCGAATATGCCGGCAGCGCCATTCTCGACATGCCGATCGAAGGACGACTGACGATCTGCAATCTGTCGATCGAACTCGGTGCCAAGATGGGTATGGTCGCGCCGGACGAGAAGACCTACGAATATTTGCGTCGACGTCCCTATGCGCCGCAAGGGGAGATGTGGGAGCGGGCGGTTAATGCGTGGCGCCAGCTTCCAAGCGACCCTGATGCGATCTTCGACAAGGAAGTCGTCATCGACGTCGAAAAAATCGTTCCGCAGGTGACCTGGGGCATCAGTCCGGAGCACGTCGTCGGCGTCGACGGCCACATCCCCAATCCCCAGGCGATCGATGACCCGGCGCGGCGTGCCGCCGTCGAGACTGCACTCGACTATATGGGGCTGAAGCCCGGTACGCCGATCGCGGGTACACCGGTCGATTGGGTCTTCATCGGCTCATGCACCAATAGTCGCCTCAGCGATCTGCGTGCGGCGGCAGAAATCGTGCGCGGCCGAAAAGTGGCGCCCGGTGTGCGAGCCTGGGTCGTGCCGGGCTCGGAGACCGTCAAGCGCGAGGCGGTCGCTGAAGGGCTCGACAGGCTTTTCACCGATGCCGGTTTTGAATGGCGCGAGCCTGGCTGCTCGATGTGCCTTGCCGCCAACGGAGAGACGGTTGCGTCTGGCCAACGCTCGGTCTCGACATCGAACCGCAACTTCATCGGCCGGCAAGGACCACGGGCCCGTACCCACCTGGCGAGCCCGGCAAGCGCTGCGGCGGCCGCGATCGCGGGTGCCATCACCGATGTGCGAACCATGGGGCGCTGAGCATGCCAAAACCGTTCAACAAGCTCACGGCGGTTGCCGCGCCGATCATGCGGAGCAACATCGACACCGACGTCATCATCCGCATCGAACGTCTGATCGGAAACAATATTCGCGGCACGCTAGGCAAGTGGGCGTTCGGCGCACTGCGCTATCTGCCTGACGGCTCGGAAAATCCGGAGTTCATCCTGAACCGCGAGCCGTACCGGCAGGCGGAGATCCTGGTGACTGGCCCGAATTTCGGCTGTGGCTCCTCGCGAGAGGGGGCGGTGTGGTCGCTGCAGGAGAAGGGTATCCGCGCCATCGTCGGCTCGGGTTTTGGCGATATTTTTTTCGCCAACTGTTTTCAGAACGGCATTCTCCCGATCGTCATCGACAAGGAGATCGTCGATGGCCTCGCCGCGGAAGTCGAGGCAACGCAAGGAGCGGGACGTATCAGCGTCGATCTGGAAGCGCAGACGATCACCTCGCCGTCGGGACAACGGCACAATTTTGAGATCGATCTGCGGCGGCGCGAAGGCTTGCTGCAAGGCTTGGATGAAGTAGCTCTGACATTGCAGCGCGACGACGAAATCCGGAGCTTTCAGGCTGCAGACCGGATGGCTCGGCCTTGGATCCATTTTGCAGGGAAATCCGTATGAACAACCTTTCCAACATGGTCAAGGTCGCTGTCGTCGCCGGCGAGGGCATCGGCCCAGAGGTGACGGCGCAGTCGCATCGAATTCTCAACTGGTTTGTCGCCAAGCGCGGCGTTCCGATGACGCTTCGCGAAGCGCAATACGGTGTCATTCCCTATCTTGCGACAGGAAAAGTATTGCCTGCGGACACCATCGAGGCGATGGACGAGGCCGACGCCATTCTTTGGGGCGCCACCGGCGGTCCGGAGACGAAAGAAGTTCCGGCGACAGCGCGCAAGGCCGGAAGTCTGCTGTCGCTGCGCAGCAAATACGATCTCTACGCCAATCTGAGGCCGATCGTTGCTAGTCCGGCGCTGGCTGACGTGGCACCTCTCAAGGCCGAAGTGCTGAGGGGCGTCGACTTTGTCATCATCCGCGAACTCACCAGCGGCATCTATTTCGGCGAACCGCGCGGCACCGAAACGCTTCCCGACGGCCAGCGGCGCGGCTTTAATACCGAGCAATACACCACTAATCAGATCCGCCGGGTGGCGCGCGCCGCCTTTGAACTAGCGCGAACAAGAAAGAGCAAGGTCTGTTCGGTCGACAAGGCCAATGTGCTGGAAACCAGCGTGGTGTGGCGCGAGGAGGTTATTGCGCTTCACAAGGGTGAGTTCTCCGATGTCGAACTCACGCACCTCTATGTCGATAATGCCGCCATGCAGATCGTGCGGGAACCGCGGCAGTTCGATGTGATGGTCACCGGCAACATCTTTGGCGACATCCTCTCCGATTGCGCGGCGATGGCATCAGGGTCGCTCGGCATGCTGCCGTCGGCGTCGCTGGGTCCGGTCGATCGGTTCGGGCGTCGCAAGGCGCTTTACGAGCCGGTACACGGCAGCGCGCCCGATATCGCAGGTAAAGGCATCGCCAATCCTCTCGGCTCCATTCTTAGCGTAGCGATGATGCTGCGCTTGACGCTGAATCGCCCCGAAGACGCCGACCTGCTCGAGAAGGCGGTGCATACCGCACTCGGGGCAGGCGCAAGGACTGCTGATATAGCCGAACCTGGTGCCAAGAAACTGTCGACGGCGCAGATGGGCGATGCCGTGCTGAGTGCACTCGACAAGGTTGCCGGTAAGCAGAGGGAGCACGCGTGATGGCATACGTCACAAGACGTTCCGCACTGACAATCATTGCTGGCGGCGGCACGGCAATGGCTGCGGGATGCAATGCGTGGGCTGCGGAGAACTCTGGCCGCGTGATCTATCCAGTAGCGGTACCGGTTTATCAGACGCAATTCGTAGCGGAACGGATGAGTTTTTTCAAAGAGGCTGGCCTCGACTGCAAGCTGATCCAGGGCGGCAGCGGCGTGAAGACGCGGGAGATCATCGCCTCATCGCAAGGCGATATCGGAATTGGCGACATTACCCATCCGATGCAACTCAGCAATCACGGTCGCGCCGGCCGCGTCCTGATGCCGGTCGATACACGCTCGAGTTCCGTGATGTTCATTATTCGCAAGGATCTCAAAGACCAGGGTATCGATTCGCTTGAGGCGCTAGCGGGATGGAAGCGGCCCGATGGCCGCAAGCCGATCATTTCGGTCTCGTCGCTCGGAGGCACCAACCATGTTTGGGCCTCCTATTACATGGAAACCATGGGCCTCGACCAGAAAGTCACCTGGATCGGCACTGGCAATGTCGACACGATGCTGGGCTCGCTGAAGTCCAAACAGGTCGACGTGCTCGTGAGCTCGCTGTCTCTGCTGAACGAATCGATGGAGCAGGGTTGGGGTGCGCTGTTGTTCGACGGTACCGACGAAGCGATCTGGAACAAGTATATTGGCGGAAAGGTGCCGGTGACGTCGCATTTCACCCTCCAGTCGACGATCGACAAGGATCCACCCAAGATGCAGGCCTTCGTCACGGCGCTCTGGCGGGCGACGCAATGGATCAAAGTGCATACGCCCGATCAAATCTACGACGCGATCGAGCCTTATGTCGGCAGCACTTCGCGCGCCGCCAATATTTTAGAGATTACCGCGCTGCAGAAGGTCGCGGACTACCAAGCCACCATCGACGCGGCGGACTTCGCGCGGGGCGAGAAAGTCTGGTTCCGCGAGATGACCGGCATCAAGCCGCTCACCATTTCCGACGTTGTCAGTCCCACCTTCATCGAGACGGCGCGAACGGCGTATCCGGGTTGAACGCGCGGAATATGACCGCGGCGCCGCTGTCTCGATCGCCGGATGTCAATCGGATCGACGTCAAGGGTTTGACGACGTTTCGTTCAGTGTCCGGCGCGGCGAATTCGTGGCGTTGCTTGGACCATCTGGATCAGGCAAGAGCACCGTCCTCAATATGATCGCGACCTTGATCAGGCCGAGCAGTGGCGAGATCCTGATCGATGGCAGGCAGGTGATTGCCGGAAAGGTGACGTCCGGCGTGGGCTACGTCTTTCAGCGCGACACGCTGTTTCCTTGGCGGACCGTCGCTAATAATATCGGTTACGGCCTGCAACTGGCCGGTGTGCCGGATGCAGAGCGCAAGGAGCGCATCGCCGCCTGCGTCGCACAGGCGGGCCTAGAGGGCTTCGAGGATGCGTACCCGTCGACACTGTCCGGCGGAATGCGGCAGCGCGCAGCGCTGATGCGGACGCTGATCGTCGAGCCTCAAATCCTCTTGATGGACGAGCCATTCGGCGCGCTTGATACCCACACCAAGATCGACATGCATGAGGTGTTGCTGCGCATATGGGAGCGCGAGCAGCAGACGGTCCTGTTCGTCACTCACGACCTTGGCGAAGCATTGACGCTAGCCGACCGTATCATCCTGCTTTCGGCGCGACCGGGCCGGATCAAGGATATGTTCGAGGTGGATTTTGCTCGACCGCGTGACGCGGTGAGGGTGCGCGAGACGTCGCGTTACGCCGAACTGTTCCAGCATATCTGGCACTCGCTCGGGGAGGAATTCGTCAAGGGCCGTAACGTATGAAGAGGTATCGCACGGCCAGCACTCTGGCTTGGCAGGCGGCGATCTGCGCTGTCGTGCTGTCGGTATGGCAGTGGGGATACGAGCTGCATGCCAGTTTTCCCTGGCTCGTGCCCGATCTGCTTGACCCCTATTTCGTGTCGAAGCCTTCGCAGATCTTCGACAATTTTCTGATCCTGAGCTGCATCAAATCCAAGACAGGAATATTCAACGGCTGGCTGAACGACGATTTCGCCAAGTGTCTGGCGCGTAATGAGAACAATTTGTGGGTCGCGGCTGGCATTACGCTGAAGAACACCTTCTTCGGTTTCTTTACTGGGGTCGCGAGCGGTTTCGTGGCGGGGCTGATCCTGGGCCGCTCGGACCGGCTCAGCGCTGTTTTCCAGCCGTTCATCACCGCCGTAAATTCGATTCCGCGGATCGCGCTGGCGCCGATCATTGTGCTCGCGTTCGGCATCGGTGATATGTCGAAGGTCGTCACCTCCTGGATCGTGGTTGTCTTCCTGGTGTTCTTCAACACCTTCGAGGGCGCCCGATCGATCGATGAAGGTTTCATCAATGTTGCGCGACTGCTTGGCGCAAGCGAATGGCAGATCACGCGCACGGTCGTGATCCCCTCGACCATGGCGTGGGTTTTCGCCTCGCTTTCGCCCGCCATTTCTTTCGCACTGATTGGCGTTATCGTGGGTGAGTTCATCGGCGCGGAACGTGGCATTGGGCGCCTGATCATTGAATCGGAGGCACGCGGCGAAGCGTCTGGCATGATGGTCGCAGTCATTGTCTTGATGCTGGTGGGCGTTGTGCTCTCAGCCTTGATCCGCCGGTTGCAGGCCTATCTTTTACGTTGGCAGCAGCACAATATGGCGGAGTAGGCGGGACGGTCCGCCGATCCGAAAGGGTCTTACGATGGGTATTCAAATCTACGGATTTTGGCGGTCGATCGCCTCGTTCCGCGTGCGAGTGGCACTCAAGCTCAAGGGGCTGCCGTTCGAGGAGATCCCGATCGATATCCTCTCCGGCGAACAGTTCAAGCCCGGCTATGAGGCTGTCAATGCCGAGCGCGTGGTGCCGACCTTCATTCACGATGGCCACTCCGTGTTCCAGTCGCTGGCGATCATCGAATATCTGGAGGATATCAAGTCCGAGCCGCGGCTGATGCCGCAGGATCCGAAAGAGCGCGCCTATGCGCGCTCACTGGCACTAATGACAGTCGCGGACGCGCATCCACTGGTGGTGCCGCGGGTCCGCAATCATCTCGCAAAGACATTTGGCGCCGACGCCCACGCGATCGAGAATTGGGGCAAACACTGG
>WNGI01008474.1_pt1 | contig 10250 bp, 9 predicted proteins | sample 5400621 | NCBI WGS metagenome assembly WNGI01 (sample SAMN13153374, study PRJNA577476) | soil metagenome | isolation source: 20 cm soil or saprolite under Garry oak tree replicate 1 | place: USA:California | collected 2016-06-15 | reverse complement strand
TAGCCTCCGGTCGATGTTCTCCGGGCTTCGATTGGTCGCCGTCCCGCCGCGCCACCGGGCCTGCCTCGCGGTCGCAGTCTGCCTCCTCGTCGTCGCCGGTTGCGGCACTATCTCGACGTCGGCGCCGGCCGCTACCCCCACGGGCTTCCAGGGCATCGCCGGCCTGCTCGTCCAGAACGGTCTCAAGATCGACCACGTCGTCTCCGGCGACGCCGGCTGCGAGGACCTGACGCTTAAGCGGACGGCTATTGGCCTCGACGCCTCGGGCCTCGACCAGGCGACCCCGACCCGTCTGTATATCTACATCTTTCGCGACCGGGACGCGTTCGATCGGCTGCGCCAGACGGTCGATGCCTGCGCCAGGTCGTACGCGACGAACCCCGACGCCTTCGAGTCGGTCGAGGCGTCACCCTATGTCGTCGCGGGACCGGGGCCCTGGGGCGCCAACTTCAAGGCGGCGGTGAGGTCGATCTTCAGTCAGGCGGCGGGCACCGGCGGCTGATCCTCGGTATCGTGTTGGCCGCCGTTTCGTGGGCGGTCGAGAGGGTTCCGGAGCGGTGAGGACCGCTCTTGCCTGGTCCATTCGAGTGAGTTTCGGCCCCATCGTCCCGGCGGGAACGGGACCACCGGGCCACGGAGCCCGAGCGTTTCCACGGCGATCCTCGGGGCATGGCTTCCCATTCCCGACTCAATCGCCGCCTGGTCCTTCCGTTCGCCCTTGCGCTCGTGCTCGCGGGCGAGGTCACCGGACTGGCGCTTGCCGTTCGACTCCAGCCGCTCACCGGCGTCGCCTCGCCCGGCGAGACCGCAATCGACACCAGGAGCGGACCGTCGGCAAGCGCGGCGCGCGACCACGTACCCGGCGCCACCTCGATCCCATCGCGATCGGCCGAGCCCGCGATTCGGACCGAGTCGGCCTACGGTGCCCTGGCTCGACCGGTCGTCGCCGCGATCCAGAAGACCATCGCATCAATCAGGACCGCCTCGGTCGCCAAGAGCAGCCAGGCGAAGGCGCCGGCCGCACCCGAGTACCGCGGGCGCAATCACGTCTGGATCCCGACGCTCGGGATCAATCGCTCGATCTCGTCCTTCGCGTGCACGCGCTCACGCCCGCCGGACAACTACATCTACCGCTGGGGCTGTGCCGGCACCAATAACGTCTACCTGCTCGGCCACGCCTACAGCGTCTTCAAGCCGCTCCACGACGCGTATGTCGGCGGCCGCCTGAAGAAGGGCATGAAGGTGGTCTACGCCGACGGGAAAGGCCGGGTCCGGACCTATGCGGTCATCTGGTGGAAGGTCACTCCGCCGACGACCTCGGCGTCGTGGGCGTGGGCCGCCCAGTCGCGACCGAGCATGACCCTCCAGACCTGCCTCGGCGCGCACAGCGAATATCGGCTCATGGTCCGGCTCGTCGCCGTGAACTAGTAACTACCAATGAGATAGCGGTCTCGCGAGGCCGGTAAGGTCAGACGACGCGAAGGTCGAGGATCTTCCGGGCGATGACGAGGCGCTGGACCTGGCTGGTCCCCTCCCCGATCTCCGTCAGCTTGGCGTCCCGCAGGTAGCGTTCGACGTGGTACTCCTCGACATAGCCATAGCCGCCGTGGATCTGGATCCCGTTATTCGTCGCCCGTGAGCTGACCTCCGACGCGAAGAGTTTCGCCTCGGCGGCGGCCAGGCCGTAGTCGCGCCCCTTGTCCTTCAGCCAGGCTGCCCGCCAGACGAGCTGCCGGGCCGCTTCGATCTCGGTCGCCATGTCGGCGATCATGAAGGCGACACCCTGGAACGTACCGATTGCCCGACCGAACTGCTCGCGCGTCCGGGCATACGGGATCGATGCATCGAGGGCGGCCTGGGCGAGACCGACGGCGAGGGCGCCGATCGAGATCCGTCCGCCGTCGAGGATCTTGAGCATCATCCGGAACCCGTCCCCGCGCGGGCCGAGCATGTTCGCCGCCGGGACGCAGACGCCGTCGAAGAGCAGCTCGCCTGTCGCCGACGCGTGGAGGCCCATTTTCTCCTCGAGCCTGCCGATCGAGAAGCCCGCCATGTCGGCGGTCACGATGAAAGCGCTGATCTCGGCATCGCCTGTTGCCGTCTCGCCCGTTCGTGCCGTCACGATGAAGGTGCCGGCCTGGCCGGCATTGGTGATGAACCGCTTGCCGCCGTCGATCACCCAGGTGCCGCCGTCCGGGCCGTCCTCGTGTCGAGCCGTCGTCCGCGTCCCGCCGGCGTCGCTGCCGGCGCCGGGTTCCGTGAGCCCATAGCCACCGAGGACCTCCCCGGATGCCATCGGCACGAGGAACCGCGACTTCTGCTCCGGGCTGCCGGCCAGGTGCAGCGGGCCGCAGCCGAGGCTCGTGTGGGCAGCGACGATCAGCCCGAGCGACCCCCAGACCCGGCCGATCTCCTCGATCGCGATCGCGTAGGCGAGCGTGTCAAGCCCGGCGCCGCCCTCGTCCTCCGGATACGGGATACCCAGCCAGCCCATCCCGCCGATGCGCTTGACGATCTCGACCGGGAACCGGCGGGCTCGCTCGAACTCATCGACGACCGGCGCGACCTCGTTGCGGAGATAGTCCCGGATCGTGTCGCGCAGGAGGACGTGCTCGGCGGGGAGGTCGAGGTCCATGCGGCCGAGACTACCACCGCCCTGCGGTCGCCGGATCGTGGTGCTAGCCTTCCCAGATGCCTGCGCCCAGGACACCGGCCGCAACCCGCGAATCGGGTATGCGGACGTCCCGTCACGTTGGATTCGAGATCTCGACGGCGGGGTCGTCGTCACTCCGTCGGGACATCCTCGTTCAGCTCCGCCGCGAGGGTCCCAGCTCACCGGAGCACCTCGCGACGACCCTTCAGGCGAGTCGGACGGGCGTGCTCCAGCAGCTTCGCTCACTCGAATCGGCCGGTTTCGTGGACCGACGGACGGTTCGCCACGGGGTCGGCAGGCCGCGACACCTCTACGACGTCACGCCCAGCGCGCAGGTCGCCTTCCCGTCGAACTACGACGCACTGGCGGCCGGGCTGATCGCCGCGATCGATGCGGTCGGCGGGGACGAGCTCCTCGGCGAGGTCTTCGACATCCGACGCCAGCTGCTCGCAGACCAGGTTCGGAGCCGTCTCGCGGAGCGCCTGCCTCTCGACGCCCCGCTCGAGGCGCGGGTCCGCGAGCTCGCCGTCATCCAGGACGAGCAGGGCTACCTGTCGAACGCAACCGTCGATGCCGATGGCGCGATCCGCCTCCACGAATGCAACTGTGCGATCTTCGGGATCGCCTCGCAGTCGTCGGTGCCGTGCGACGCGGAGATGGACCTGTTCCGGGAGGTCCTGGGCGCGGATGTCGTCCGTGAGACGCACATCGCCTCGGGCGATCGAAGCTGCACGTACCGGATTGTGGAAGCCGGCGGGAGCCAGGCCGGACGCTAGGGTGTCGAGAGGCTAGGCCTCCTCGCGCTCGACCACCTCGCGCCGGGCAGGCCGCAGTCGGCTGGCCTCGACATCGGAGACGTTCGGGACGAACGAGGCGGCAAGCGACGTTGCCGCGGCCTGCTCCTGGTCCTCGACGGATAGGATCCCGAGCCGACCGAGCGTCGCCATCTCGTCGCGGATGTAGGTCTTGAGCATCTCCGGCCCGTCGGTGTTGATCGTGAAGCGGACTTCGTTGCGGCGGAACGTGTCGAAGATCCAGCGGAACTCGTCCCAGCCGGAGACGACCCTCGTGTTGAGGTTCGAGGTCGGGCAGATCTCGAGGACGATTCCGCGCTCGCGGATCATCTCCATCGCCCGCGGGTCGTAGGCCGCCTTCACGCCATGACCGATCCGGTCGGGCTCGAGCAGCTCGACGACCCGGGCCACCTCGTCGACCGACCCGGACTCGCCCGTGTGGACGGTGATCCCGAGTCCGTACTGGCGCGCCCGCCGGAAGAGGCGCTTGTAATCGGCGACCCGGAACGTGGCGGATTCGGGGCCGGCGATGTCGACACCGATGACGCCCCGGTCACGCCAGCCGATCGCCTTCTCCACGATGATCTCGTTGAGCTCGTACGGAAAGGCCCGGTCGAGGCAGAAGATGAGCCCGGGCTTGACGGGGTATTCGAGCGTCGCCCGGTCCATCCCCCGCGACGCCGCGGCGATGATGTGGTCGAGGTCCTGCTCGCCGCCGCGGTTGCGCTTCATCGGGTTGAAGCGGAGCTCCATCGTCGTCACATTGTTCTTGCGGTACGCCCCGCCGACGACCTCGTAGACGGCGCGCTCGACGGCGATCGGGCTCGACTGGATGAGTTCCGTCCAGTGGAAGAGCTGGAGATACCCGTCAAAGGAGCGATTGCGCTTGTCCGAGACGGTGATCATGTCCCGGAACTCCCAGTAGTCCTTCGTCGGGAGCTTGATGCCCTGGGCGTGGGCGATCCCCCACATGATCGCCGGTGTCACCGCGCCGCCGAGATGGCAGTGCAGCTCTGCGAGCGGGATCTTGCGGGAGAGCTGACGGGCCATGCCCGGAGGATAGCCGAGGCCGACCGCGGCGTCAGGCGATTCGGAACTGGCGCGGCGCGGTTGCCGACGACCGGCCGTCACCGCCGAAACCGGCGGCCTCGAGGCCGAGCTGTTCAACGACCGGTTGCGGTTCGGGAGCGGGCATGAGCCGGACCTGGCGGCGATCCGCAATGGCGAACCGCTCGCGAAGCTCGGCGACCTCGCGCCGGACCGGCTCGACCATGTCCTTCGTGGGATAGGCCCGGCCGGCGTAGAGCCGTTCGTAGCGTGGCACGAGCTCCGGCCAGTCACGGGCGAGGCTCTCGAGGAAATGCTCGCGCGTGCCCGGACGGAGGTTGACGACATTCGTCCAGATCGAGGTGGCACCGGCATCGCGGGCGGCGCGGACGACGTCGGCCATGAGATCCGGCCGATCCGAGAGACCCGGCAGGATCGGTGCCATGCCGACGCTCGCGCTGATTCCGGCGTCGACCAGCATGCGCAACGCGCGGAGGCGCTGGCGAGGTGGGGCGGTTGCCGGCTCGGTCGTCCGCCAGATCGTCGGGTCGAGCGTCGGGACCGAGAACGTGACCGACACGTCGGCCCGCCGCGCCGCCTCGCTGAGGACGTCCACGTCTCGGACGATGAGCGGGCCGCGCGTGATGATCGTCAGCGGGTTGCGAACCTCGGCCAGCGCCTCGATGCAGCCGCGGGTCAGGCGATAGCGGCCCTCCGCGGGCTGGTAGGGATCTGTCGCCGCTCCGATGACGACGCCCTCCCGGGCCCATCGCTTCCGGGCCAGCTCGCGGCGGAGGACCTCCACCACGTTGACCTTGACCCTGATCGATCGACCGTAGCGATCGTCAGATGGCCGGTCGGCTCGACGCTCGAATGCGCGGACATAGCAGAACGTGCAGCGATGGGCGCAACCCATGTACGGGTTGAGCGACCAGCCGAACGGCATCCCGGACACCCGGTTGAGGGCCGAGCGGCAAGGTTCCTCGCGGTACTCCGCGGTCATGCGATCGATAATAGAACGCATGTTCTGTTCCGTCCAGCCCCACCTGGGGGCTGCAGCCGGTTGGCGTCAGCTGGCGGCGGGGACGACCCGACCCTGGGCATCGACCGTCGCGGCGCGTCGGAGCGCCCGCAGCTCTGCGCCGGGGACCTGGTCGCGGGCGTGGTAGCTCGATCGCACGAGCGGCGCGGACTCGACGTGCTGGAAGCCCAGCGCGAGCGCCTCGACCTTCATCTCGGCGAACTCGTCGGGGTGGTAGTAGCGCTCGAGCGGAAGATGCTTCTCCGACGGCCGGAGGTACTGGCCGATCGTGAGGATGTCGACGTCGACCTCGCGAAGCGCCTCGAAGGCCTCGGTCAGCTCGTTGCGCTCCTCACCCAGCCCGACCATCAGCGAGCTCTTCGTGTGTGCCGGATAGCCGATCTCTTGGCTCATCTCCTTGGCCCGGCGCAGGACGTAGAGCGAGCGATCCCATCGGGCGCGCTTGCGGACCGGCTTCTGGAGCCGCTTCACGGTCTCGAGGTTGTGGTTGAGGATGTCCGGCCTGGCATCCATCACCGTCCGCAGTCGGTCGTCGGAGCCGTCGAAGTCCGGGATGAGAACCTCGATCCCCATGCCGGGGCTTGTCTCGCGCATCGCGAGGATCGTCTCGGCGAAGATCCGCGAGCCGCCATCCGGCAGGTCGTCGCGGGCCACGCTCGTGACGACGACGTGCTCGAGCCGCATCGCCCCGACCGCCTCGGCGACCCGCCGCGGCTCGTCGTCGTCGAACCACGTCGGCCGGCCGGTTTTCACGGCGCAGAAGCCGCAGGCGCGGGTGCAGGTGTCTCCGAGGATCATGATCGTCGCGGTCCGCTGGTCCCAGCACTCCCCGATGTTCGGGCAATGGGCCTCCTCGCAGACCGTGTTGAGGTTGAGTCCCCGCATGAGGCCCTTCAGCTCGTGATAGTTCTCGCCCGAGGGCAGCCGCGACCTGATCCAATCCGGGTGGCGGCGCAGCGGCGTGATCGACCCGCCCATCGCGATCGTCTCGGGGGCGGCCGAGCCGTGGTGGGGGCTCGATCCCGGCGTCGGGCCGGGCTCGAACATCGGAAGCTCGCGTGCCATGATCGGGAGTGTAGTCAGCCCGGCCGGAAGGTGTCGCGGAGGCCGGCCTCGATCGAGCGCGGCTCGAAGCCCAGCTCAGCCGTCGCTTTGTCGTGGGCCGCCCAATACGTCACGCCCGCGGACGCCGAGATCACCTCGCGGACATTCGGCTGACCGATCAGCCCACCGGCCGGCGCCAGCAGGCGCAGGACACCCGTCGGCATCCTGAGGCTGGGCGCGCGGTGATCGCCGATCGCAGCGGCCTTGTCGACGGCCTCCCTGAGCCGGATGGGCGGTCCGCCGAGCACGTAGGACTCCCCGACTCGGCCGCGATCGAGGGCGACGACGATCCCGGCCGCGAGATCGTCGACATGAACGAGGTTGACGCCTACGTCGTCGACGGCCCGGTAGCGCAGTCGACCCTCGAAGGCGAGACGCATCTGCTCCCCGAACCCGGAGTGGTCACCCGGGCCGTAGACCTGGCTCGGCATCACGATCACGATCGGGTCGCCGTCTGCGATCCGCTGCTGAGCAACCTCGTGAGCGCCGTATTTCGTCTCGTCGTACCAGCTCAGGAAGTCCTCGCGGAGATCACGGTGGTACGTCTCGTCGACCATCTGGCCATGGGTGTTGCCGAAGACGTTGACGGTCGAGACGTAGACGATCCGCGGGACGCCGGCGGCCTCGGCAGCGTCCAGGACCCGTGTCGTCGTCCCCACGTTGGCGTCCCACATCCTGCCGTGCTCGCTGCGCGGAATGCCGATCCGGTAGCTGCCGGCGGCGTGGATGAGACCGTCGGTGCCCTTAAGGTTCTCCGTCGTGGCGCCGACGTCGGAGAGATCGTCGCGGACCAGCTCGACGCCGAGCTCGGCGAGATGCGGCGCACGACCTGGATCCCGGACAAGGGCCACGACCTGATCGCCGGCTTCACGAATGCGTCGAACGACGGCGTGACCAACGAACCCGGCGCCGCCGGTAACAGCAACCCGCGTCGCCGCCCGGTCAGTAGATCGAGGTTTCCGGACCAACCGACTCGAGCCACGCCTTGATGTCGCGGAGGAGTGCCGCGCCGCCGGCACCGTCGTTGGCGCGGTGGTCGACGCCGAGGACCATGTTCATGATCGGCCGGATCGCGATGACATCGCCGTCGGGCGTCGACACGACGACGGGACGTTTTGTTATCGCCTCCATTGTGACAATCCCGACCTCGGGAACGTTGAGGATCGGCATCACGAGGTTCGTGCCCAGGTAACCCGTGTTGTCGACGGTGAATGTCCCACCGCCGAAATCGTCGACCTTGAACTTGCCGATCTTCGCGCGCGACGCCACGTCCGCGATCGCCACGTTCAGCCCGTGAATCGAGAGCTGGTCCGCGTCGCGGATGACCGGCACGATCAGGCCTTCGTCGACCGCCACGGCGACACCGATATTGATCCGGCGCTTGGCGAGGACGCCGTCGTCGGTCCAATGGGCGTTGAACGTCGGGTTTCGCTTCAATGCCTCGGCGGATGCCTTGACGACGAACGGGACAAAGCTGAGGCCGATCCCCTCCTTGGCCTGATAGTCGCGCTTTGCCTTCTCCCGGAAGGCGACTAGGCGGGTGACGTCGACCTCCATCTGGACGTAGGCGTGCGGCGCCAGGAGGGCCTTCGTCATCTGGGTGGCGATGCCCTTGCGCATCTGGGTCGTTGGGATGAGGACTTCGTCCGTGCCGTCAGGAAAGGAAATCGAGGGGATGGCCGATGGCCTGGCGGCCGGACGACCGACCGATGCCGGGGCGGTCGACGGCGCAGCGGGCGCAGCCGATGGCGCCACCGGCGCCGGGGCCGATGCAGGTGCCTTCGCCGGGGCCGCCGTGGCCGCCGTGGCCGCCGCAGGGCTCGTCCCGTCGGCGAGCGACTGGCCACCGACAGACTGGCCGATCCGCTGGGTCTCGACGTAATTCGTCACGTCCTCGCGGGTGATACGGCCACCACCGCCGCTGCCGACGATCTGCGCGGCGGTCAGCCCGTGCTCCCGAAGGAGACGCCGGACGGCCGGTGTCATCCGGGCGTCGGCGCTGCCGGGAAGCTCCTGGTCGACGGCCGTCGGGGCAGCGGGCGCAGCAATGGCGGCTGCCTTATCTGGCCGCTCGTCCGAGCCGGCCGGGCCGTGCGCGACCGGAGCAGGTTCGGGCGCCGCAGGCGGAGGTGTCGGCTTGCTCTTGTCGTCGGGGGCCGCCGCGGCTGATGGAGTCGGGCCCGGTGCTGCATCGGATTTCGGGGCCGCGGTGGTCGTCGGCGCAGAGCTGGCCGCGGCGGGCGCATCGCCTGCCCCGGCGCCCTCTTCGGCCGTTTCGATCACGGCGATCTCGGCGTCGTTCGGGACCGTCGCACCCTCCTCGACGAGGATCTCCCGAAGGATGCCGGCGAAGGGCGACGGCACCTCGGCGTTGACCTTGTCCGTGATGACCTCGACGAGCGGCTCGTACTTCTCGACCGTGTCGCCTGGCTGCTTCAGCCACTTGCCGATCGTCCCCTCGGCGACGCTCTCGCCGAGCTGGGGCATCGTCACCTTGGCCACTGTCTCATTCCTCCGGGGCCGGGCGGATCGGACCGCCACACGCTTGTTCAGGTTCTAGTGTCGCGCATCGAGCAACGATGCGCCGCACCCGGGGGCCTCGGCTCCTTACTGGGCGACCCAGTTCGCGGTTGTGGACGAGCGGGAGGGGCGGCGACACGGCATCAGCGGGCAATGGCCAGGTCCACCACGGCGCCCGGTGTCGTAGTCGCGGCGGTCGGGCTCGTCTGGATGATTCGTATCTTCCGCGCCGATCCCGAGCCGGACACATCCGCTTGGCGCTATCGGGATCTCTAGGAAGCCGCCTTCGGGACGGATCCCTGCGCGAGCGCCTGTGCTCGGTAACCCTCGACCCCTCGCCTTGTCAGGTCGGCGAGCTCGATGAAGAGGTTCTCGTCGATCGTCGTGAAGTTGAAGCAGGATTTGCCTTGCATCCTTTTCCGGAGCGACGGAGAGATGCTCGCCGCGAGCTCGGGCGAGGCGTACACCGGCATCAGGTAAAAGCTGACGTATCGCTTGCCGACACGGATGCCGGCCACGTAGCCCCACGGCTTGCCCTCGAGCCCAGGGATTTCCAGGCTCAGCCCACCGGGACCGTCCTTGGTCGCGACGAGGGAGTCGCGATATGGCGCAAGAATCTCACGCAGTCGGTCGTGAATCGCCTCGAGGTCGGCCATCGCGCTCCCTTGGAAGGCCTAGTAGGCGGCCAGCCGGCGGATGCCGTCGGCGATCTTCTCCGGGTCGACCATGAACCAGTCCTCGAGCGCGTGGTTGTAGGGCACACCCGGGACGTCGGGCCCGGCGATCCGCGTGACCGGGCCGTCGAGATAGTCGAAGGCCTCCTCGGCGACGATCGCGGCGACCTCCGCCCCGTAGCCGCCGAACCGATTGTCCTCGTAGACGATCAGGCACTTGCCGGTCTTGCGGACCGAATCGAGGACGGTCTCCTTGTCGAGCGGCCGCAGCGTTCGCAGGTCGACCACCTCGACGCTGATCCCATCCTCGGCGACGCGATCGGCCGCCTCGAGGGCGTAGTGGGCCATGAGACCGTAGGCGATCACCGTCACCTGGGTGCCGGGATGGGTGACGGCGGCCTTGCCGAGCGGAACCG
>WNGI01018898.1_pt1 | contig 10255 bp, 8 predicted proteins | sample 5400621 | NCBI WGS metagenome assembly WNGI01 (sample SAMN13153374, study PRJNA577476) | soil metagenome | isolation source: 20 cm soil or saprolite under Garry oak tree replicate 1 | place: USA:California | collected 2016-06-15 | reverse complement strand
CGGCAGCACGCGGTCGGCGTGGACGAAGCGCGAACCTTCTTCATCCTTCGCGAACCGCGGAGCGAATCGCATGTACGCGGCCACCAGGAAGATGAGCAAGAGGAGCGCGAGGATCCCGCTCAGCCAGCCGAGCCAGAAGATCCAGCCGCCCGTGTTCCGCTCCGGCAGGACCGTCGGATCGATCGATGTCTGCGCGAGCGCGGAGCCGCCGGTCACGAGGACGGCGACGAGCGCCCCCGCGAGCACGCCGACCACCCTCCGCGCCGTCACCATCGGGCGGGATTCTCGCAACCCGGACCCCACCCCGGCAACCGATCGCGCTTGTTCCACGAGAGCCGGAGGGGGGATTCGAACCCCCGACCTACCACTTACGAGGCGGTTGCTCTACCCCTGAGCTACTCCGGCGGGTGCGAGCGAGTTTATCCGACGGGGTGCAGGCACCACGCAGGAAACGCGCGCCGGCCACCCTGGTCACAGGGGCTCGGGAAACGGCATCATGCGCGGATGGGAACCGAGCTGGGGAACGGCGCCGTCGGTCGCGTGATGGTCGGCACCGACCGCTCGCAGACGGCGTCGAAGGCGGTCGGATGGGCGGCAGCATTCGCGGAGGCGTACGGAGCCGAGCTGCACCTGGTCCAGGTCGTGATCCCCACGAGCCCCACCGACACCGAGTTCGGGGCTGCCGAGCGCACGCGGGCGGCCGCGGCCGCCGACGAGCTTCAACAGGAGGCGGAGCGGATCGCGGGCGGCCGCGGCCGCTCGCACGTGGTGATCGACGACGACCCCGCGATGGCGATCGTGCACGCGGCCGAGAACGCCGATATCGACGTGCTCGTCGTCGGGAACGCCGGCATGGCGGGTCGCAAGGAGTTCCTGTTGGGGAACGTGCCCAACCGGATCAGTCACAACGCTCGATGCACCGTGATCATCGTGAACACGACCGACGGCGTGGCGAGCGCCGTGCGCGACCCACGGAGCATCACGACGATCCGTTCGAGTGCGGTCGAGACCCAGACCCAGCCGCACCTCATGGCCCGTGGAGCCACGATCACCACCGTCTTCGCCAAGCACGGTCTGAAGGAGCTCTTCGGCCGACCGGATGACGAGGGTGCGATCGGGCGGGCTCGCCAAGCCAAGCGGATGCGTCAAGCGCTCGAGGAGCTCGGGCCGACCTTCTGCAAGCTGGGTCAGATCCTCTCGACCCGTCCCGACCTGGTCCCGCCGGAGTTCATCGATGAGCTCGCGCAGCTGCAGGACAACGTCCCCCCGCTCAGCGAGGAGCAGGTCGTCAAGGTCATGGAACAGGAGCTCGGTGTCCCCTGGGAGGACGTCTTCGAGGACATCGACCCCGCGCCCCTCGCGGCGGGGACGATCGCCCAGGTCCACCGTGCCAGGCTCGCGAACGACGACCCCGTCGTCGTCAAGGTCCAGCGCCCCGATGCGAAGGAGCAGATCGAACAGGACCTCGCGCTGCTCGAGGTCTTCGCGGAGAAGGTAGGCAGCCGCCAGCAGCTCAGGCAGGTGATCGACATGCCGGCCGTGTTCGAGCATCTGTCGACGTCGCTGCACCGCGAACTGGACTTCCGGCAGGAGGCCAAGAACATGGAGCGGCTCCGCGGCGTGATCGAGCCGTTCTCGCGCCTCGCGGTCCCGGTACTGTTCTCCGACTACTCGACGTCGCGGCTCCTCGTGATGCGGGACGTGCAGGGTGGACCCTTGTCGCTCGCGCCGGAGGGGCCGATCCGCCATGAGGTCGCGGTCCAGCTCCTCGAGTCCTTCTACAAGCAGGTGATGGTCGACGGGTTCTTCCACGCTGATCCGCATCCCGGGAACCTGATGTGGCAGCCGGAGGAGGACCGGCTCTACTTCTTGGACCTCGGGATGGCGGGCGAGGTCGGCCCCGAGATGCGCGAGTCGATGATGCTCCTGCTCATGTCGTTCTGGCAGGAGGACGTCGGGTTCCTGACCGACGTCGCCCTGATGCTGTCCGGGGCGATCGACCGAAGCGACCTGGACGTCGACGCCTTCCAGGAGGAGATCGGCGCACTGATGGGCAAGTACCGAGGCGCGTCGCTCAAGGACATCCAGCTCGGCCCCGTGCTGCAGGAGATGACCGAGATCTCGCTTCGCCACGGCGTCCCGCTCCCCGCCTCCTTGACCCTCACCGCGAAGGCCTTGGCCCAGATGCAGCTCGCCGCGGCGCAGCTGGATCCGGAGGTCGATCCGTTCGACGTGGCGGGCCGGTTCCTGATGCGGAGCGTCCTCAAGGGGATGGGGGCCAAGACGGACCCGAAGGCGCTCTTCTATCAGTCCCAGCGGCTCAAGGTCCGGTTCATGCGCGTCGTCGAGGCGGTCGAGCGGCTGATCGGCGCCCGGCCGGGGCAGAAGCTCGAGGTCAACTTCCGCGCCACCACCCTGGAACAGACGATCCGCCGGGCCGGGCGCCGGCTGGCCCTCGCGCTCACCGCAGGCGCGGCGATCCTGGGCACCGCCCTGACGGCCGTGTCCGAGAAGGTCGCGGCTTGGGTCCCCGTCGCGTTCGGTATCAGCGCTTTCCTGCTGACCCTCGCGCTGGTCGTGGACCTCCTTCGGAAACGTCCGCGGTGACTCGTTTCAATCGAGATCGACCTCTCCGCCCTTCGAGGTGACGGTGGTCGGCGCGGTTCGGACCTTCGCGTCGCTGCCCTTCCTGACCGAACGCATCACGATCCGCTCCAGGATGAACGCCACGATGGCCATCGCGATACCCACGAGCCATCGCTCGATCCGGCGGATGCCCCGGGGTCGCGGCGTATGTCGGGTAGCCATGCGATCGCTCACACGCCGACCCGTTCGGCATCGGGTGCGGCCGGATCCGCCGGCGCATCGGCCGGCACGACGGTGACGGGGACCGTGCAGGTGATCGTGGTGCCCGCGCCGGGAGCCGTTCGCAGATCGAAGGTCCCCCCGACCGCGGCGAGGCGGTCGGTGACGCCCTGCAGGCCGCTCCCGGATACGGAGGTCGGGTCGAAGCCGCGGCCATCGTCCGACACGGTGAAGCGAAGCGTCGACGCATCGAGCCGGAGCTCGATCGTCGCGTTCGACGCCCGAGCGTACTTCGCCACGTTCTGAAGCGCTTCCAGGCACGAGAAGTACACGGCTGCCTCGACGTCTTGCTGCAACCGGCCCACCCCATCCGCATTGACGCGCACCGGAAGTGGCGCTTTGCGAGCCTGTGCCTCGAGGGCGGCGCCGAGGCCCTTGTCGGCCAGCAACGGGGGATAGATCCCGCGCGCCAGGTCGCGAAGATCCTCCAGGGCGGTCTGCGTCTCCGCCTCGATCTGCCCGAGCATCTCCTCGGTCCGATCGGGGTCGCGCGCGACGAGTTGCCGGGCGAGACGTGCCTTCACGGCGAGCGCGACGAGCTGCTGCTGCGCGCCGTCGTGGATGTTCCGCTCGAGCTTGCGTCGCTCGTGATCCTGCGCCGCGACGAGCCTGCGCCGTGATCCCCGGAGTTCCTCGACCAAGGCGACGTTGCGCAGCACGAGTCCCGCCTGCGAGGCGAGATCCGTCACCAAGCGCTCCTTGTCCGGCGTCATCGGATCGCTCGCCGGCATCTCGACGGACAGCGCGCCGAGCAGCTCACCTCGGTCGCGGACCGCGGCGGCGTAGGCGCCCGGGGTCGACGGGATCGCATCGCCGTCGATCGCGACGTTGGGCGACGCCGCCGCGTCGAAAGGCCAGGATGCGGTCGGCCGGAGCTCCCGACCGACGCGCAGCCACACCCTCGCCACCCTCGCTCCGGCTTTCCATAGACGACGCGATCGGCGAAGCGCCGGGCGCGCGCGCGGACCGGTTGGAACGCCAGCGCCAGGATGACGGCGGCGGCCACGGAGATCGTGGCGTCGTTGCGTCCGAGCAGGAAGCTGCCCGTGGCCACGATGGCCGCGTAGACGGCTGCGACGAATACCGCGAGCGTTCCCGCGACCACGGTCTTCCTGACGACGATGTCGAGGTCGTACAGGCGGAACCGGAGGACGGCGATGCCGATGGAGACGGGGAAGGCCAGGAAACCTGCCCCGCCGACCACGGCCGAGAGGACCCCATTCTGGGAGAGGACGAAGTCGCCGACGATGATCGTGACGAACGCGAACGCGAGCCCGAACACGACCCATTTGATCTGCTGCCGCTCGATCCCCGCCGACCGGCGGAACCGCATGAAGAGTGAGCCGATCGAAACGAGGAAGATCGTCGGGAACAGGAACCCAACGAACACATCGAGGTTGGGGAGATGGCTCGTCCACTCCATGAAGAATGGGTTGGCGATGGCGATGTGCTCGTTCGACCCGGTCAGGGTCCTCGACCCGATGATGAACGAGACGCCGATCAGCAATAGGAACGTCACGATGAACCACAGGAACGCGCGCCACCGCGGCGAGGGAAGGCGCCCATCAGGGAACACGAGCGGGAGGATGAAGACGACGGGCAGGATCCCCAGGAGCCACCCGAAGTTGTTCATGAGCCCGAGGAACACTGCAAGCGTTCCCGTGTGTCCGCGCACCACGAGCCAGGTGAGGAGCTCCCCGCTGAGGAAGCTGCTCGCCGTCATCAGCGCGCCGTAGAGCAGCATCAGGCCGATCACGTTGCGGCGATCGCGGCTGACGATGAGCGCGCCGACGACGCCGAACATCGTGAACGCGATGATGTACGGCACCTGCGCCGCGACCGGCTCGCTGTTCACGATGACGACGATCGTGCCGATCACGGCGAACCCGAAGAAGGCGGCCAAGACGACCCACGGCCATCGAGCAGGCCGGGTACCGGCGCGATCACCCGATGACGACACGGAACACCTCGACGGGCTCCTCGCGGCCCTTCACGGCGCGGAGGCCGATCGGCTCGGCCGCGACGTCCGGCGCCGCGGCGACGGTCGTCGCGGCCGCGACGATCTCCCCCGCATCGGCCTCGGACTGCAGACGCTGAGCGACGTTCACGGCGTCACCCACCACGGTGTACTCGAGACGGCCGCCGCCCCCCACGGTCCCCGCGATCACCGATCCCGTGTTGACGCCGATCCCCAGACCCAGCGTCTGCACATCCGTTCCCCACCCCAGCACGTTCAGCTCCGCCTGGCGCTGTTGCATGCCGAGCGCGCAGCGAAGCGCGCGCTCGGCATGATCCTCGACGGGGTCGGGCGCGCCGAAGATGGCCATCACCGCGTCGCCCTGGAACTTATCGATCGTGCCGCCGTGCGAGAGCACCACCTCGGCCATCGCCTCGAGGTGGCGTCCGACGATCGTGGCGACGTCACGCGCGGACAGCCGTTCGGCGAGCGTCGAGAACCCACGGATGTCGCTGAACAGGACCGAGACGACGAGCTCCTGCGGCTCGATCGCCGTCTCAGGATGCGCGGCCAGACGATCGGCCAGCTGCTGCGGCACGAACGACGCCAGCGTCGTCCGTGCCGCAGCCTGCTCGACCACGGCTGCGTGGAGCCGCTTGAACTCGCCCAGGAGGCCCACACCAGCGCCGTCGCCGGCCATCCGCCCGAAGAGCTCGGTGACGCGCCGATCGACGGCCTCCTGCGTTGTGCCGAGCTCGCGAGCCATGTCGGCGTAGCCGAGGCCGCGGCTCATCATGTCCAGGACCGCCCGGTCCTCTTCGTCGGCATGTCGGCTCCCGGTCAGTCGCTCGGCGATCACCGGATCGACCGCGCTGCCGCCGGCGTGGACCTCGTGGATCGCGCGGACCAATTCGTCGCCCTGCGCGATGCGATCCTTGAGCAGGTACGCGAGGCCGCTGTGCCCGCCGCCGAGGAGCGCGATCGCGTACTCCTCGTCGTCATGAGCGGAGAGCACGACGACGCCCGTGTCGGGGTGGTCGTGACGGATCGCGTGGGCGCAGTCGATCCCCTCGAGCTGGAACGACGGCGGCATCTTGATGTCCGTGACGACGACGTCGGGGACGTGTTCGGCCGCCGCCGCCATCAGCGTGGGTGCGTCTTGAGCCACCCCGACGACCTCGATGTCCTCGTAGGAGTCGAGCAGCGCGCGGACACCCTCGCGGACCAGCACGTTGTCCTCGCCGAGCACTACCCGGATCGTCATGCCGCCGCGAACCCCCCGTGTACGATGCGCGCGTGTTGCGCGTCGTCTTCGCGGAGGATAACTACCTTGTCCGGGAGGGGACGGTCGCCCTGCTGACGGATGCCGGCGACGTCGACATCGTCGGGATCGCCGCATCTTTCGACGAGCTCCTCGCGGCCGTCGAGGAGCACGCGCCCGACGCCGTCCTCACCGACATCCGGATGCCTCCGTCGGGAACCGACGAGGGCATCCGCGCGGCCAAGCACATCCGCGCCGAGCACGCCGAGATCGGCGTCGTCGTGCTGTCGCAGTTCGCCGACGAGGAGTACGCCTACGACCTGTTGAAGGACGGAGCCGCGGGCCTCGGGTACCTCCTGAAGGAGCGGGTCGCCGACGTCCACGAGGTGACGCGTGCGCTCAACGAGGTTGCCAAGGGCGGCTCGGTCCTGGATCCCAAGGTCGTCGAGGCGCTGGTCGCGGCGAAGGATCGGATGGCGCATTCGCCCCTTGGCGAGCTCACCGAGCGCGAGCGCGAGGTCCTGTCGCACATGGCCCAGGGCCAGAACAACGCGGCGATCGCGAAGGAGCTCTTCCTCACCGAGCGAGCCGTTGAGAAGCACATCAACTCGATGTTCCACAAGCTCGGCCTCACGGAGGAGACGGAGGTGCACCGTCGCGTCATGGCGGTGCTCGCGTTCCTCCGCGAGACCGAGCATGCGTAGCCGCGACGGTTCGCTCACTGAGCGCGCCTCGTGTCGACGATGAAGACGCTGCACGGCGAGTGGCGAAGCACCAGGTTGGGGATGCTGTCCCGGACCCGCCACCACGATCCGTGGGCCCCCCGGTTCCCGACCACGATCGTGTCCGCGTTCAGCTCCTGGGCGACGGCCACGATCCGCTCGGCCGCCTCGCCCCGCTCGACGCGTGTGCTCGTCGGGAGCCCGGGGAACCGCTCGGCCACATGCGCCAGGTACCGGTCCGGGTCCGCCGCCTTGCCGGGGTCGACGACCGATCGCAGATCGCCATCCGGTCGAACCAAAAGGACCACAAGGTCGGATTCCCGGTCCCGTGCGAGCCGGGCCGCATGATCGACTGCCAGGTCCGCTGCCGCTGAAGAATCCGTTCCCACCAAGATCGTCGTCATCACCCGTCGCCTCCTCGTTCGTTCCGTGTCCAGAACGGTAGGACGTCGCGACGATGGAACCGAACCGGCGACCATGTGGATACCGGCGTGGTGCCAGCACCCGCCGTCAGGGGGGATTCCCGCCCGCGGACCAGCAGGTCTGACCCCCTTTCCGGCCGTTCGCCGGGATGCAACCATCCGTTCCATGGACCGTGCGAGGCGAACGGAGGCCGGCGGCGTGCGCCGGGTGGTCTGGCTGCTGCTCGTCGTCGGGGCCGTGCTCTTCGTCGCCGCCATGGTCCTCGCGACGTTGAACCACACGTTCACCCGTGAGCCGTTCACGCTCCTGAGCATCGCGTTCCTCGGCACCTACGCGGGCGTCGGGGCCGTGCTTGTCTGGCGCGTTCCGCGGAACCCGATCGGCTGGCTGTTCTTCGTCGCCGGACTCGGCGTCCTCTGGGGCGGCGCCTCCGAGGAATACGCGAGGTACACGCTCGAGACCGCCCCGGGCTCGCTCCCCTTCGGCATCGCGGTCGCCTGGGTGAACAACTGGTCCTTCCTCGTGGTGGGCGCTGTCCCCTTGATCCTGCTGCTGTTCCCGACGGGACGGCTTCCGTCCCGCGCCTGGCGCTGGTTCCCAGGCGCGCTGACCGCGTGCTTGACCCTGCTGGTGCTCGCGGTGATGTTCCGACCCGGGACCATCGAAGTGTCGGCGACGTCCCATCCCAAGAATCCGCTTGGTGTCCCCTCGGTCCAGGGCGTGCTCGATGTCCTCGCCTGGGTGGGCGGACTGGGACTTGCCGGCCTGTCGATCGCCGCGGTTGTAGGGCTCGTCCAACGGTTCCGGCGATCGGCGGGCGAAGAACGCCAACAGCTGCAGTGGCTCGCGGCGATCGCGGCGCTGACGGGCTTGTTCCTGGTGCTGACCCTCGTGACGAGCATCGGTCTCACGAGCGGCCGGTCGACTCCGGTGAACGACTTCTCGTTCCTGCTCTTCTTCGTCTGTCTCGGGATCGGGATCCCGGCCGCATGTGCCGTCGCGATCCTCAAGTACCACCTGTACGACCTCGACATCGTCGTCAAGCGAACGGTGGTCTTCACGATCGTCGCCGCCTTCATCACCCTCCTGTATCTCGGGGCACTTGCCCTGGCGGCGTTCACGAGCATCGGGGCCATCGCCGGCGCCGTGATCTTCGTCCTCACGTTCGATCCGGTCCGTCGGCGAGCCAAGGCGCTCGCCGACCGGGTCGTGTACGGGAAGCGAGCGACCCCCTTCGAGGTCCTCTCCGAGTTCTCTGCCAACCTCGGAGACACGTACTCCGTTGATGACGTCCTGCCCCGGATGACCCAGCTGCTCGCCGCCAGCACCGGAGCGGACGATGTCCGCGTCTGGCTGCGCCGCGATCGTTCACTCGTCGATGTCGCGCGGTGGCCCGCGGACGCACCGTCGGCACCGACGCGCGAGCTGGTGGAAGACACCCTCCCTTCCTACGGACCCGCGATCTCGGCCTTCCCGGTGTCGCACCAGGGGGAGCTGCTGGGGGCGATCACCCTCGGCATGCCTTCGGGAGATCCGATGGACGCCTCGAAGGAGCGGTTGATCGTGGGACTCGCGTCGCAGGCCGGCCTGGCGCTCCGGAACGTGCGGCTGGTCGACGACCTCCGCGCGTCCCGCCGACGGATCGTCGCCGCGCAGGACGAGCGGGCGAAGAAGCTCGAGCGCAACATCCACGACGGCGCGCAGCAGCAACTCGTTGCCCTCGCCGTGAAGCTGCGGCTCCTCGAGCAACAGATCGAACGCGACCCGGCGAACGCTCGAGCGATGGCCACCGAGTTACAGGGCACCGCGAACGAGACGCTCGAGGACCTCCGCGGCCTGGCCAGGGGGATCTACCCACCGTTGCTGGCGGACAAGGGCCTCGGCGCAGCGCTCGAGGCGCAGGCGCGGAAGGCGGCGATGCCCGTCACCGTCAGCGCCGACCATATCGAGCGGTTCGGGGCCGACATCGAGTCGGCCGTCTACTTCTCGTGCCTCGAGGCGCTGCAGAACGCGGCGAAGTACGCAGAGGCGCGCGAAGTTCGGGTCCGGCTGACGAACGGCGCCGGCGACCTTCGGTTCGAGGTCACCGACGACGGGCGCGGCTTCGATCCGGCAACGACGTCCTACGGCACGGGTCTGCAGGGGATCGAGGATCGGCTCGCCGCCGTCGGCGGCGAGCTGACCGTGACCTCGGCTCCCGGCGACGGCACGGCCGTCGCCGGGAGCATCCCGCTCGCAGAGGGGTCGAAACGATGAGCAAACGATCGCTGGTGTGGTCGGTCTTCGTCGTCGACCTGGTCAGCCTCCTGGTGGCCGGGTGGTTGGCATGGCTCACGCGTGACGTGACCAGCTCGTCCGGCTGGAGTGGCAACGGGTTCGTCTCCGGGCTGCTGTTCGCGCTCGCGCTGCTCCCGTTCCCGGTCGTCGGTCTCCTGATCGCTCTCCGTCAACCGGAGAACGCGATCGGGTGGATCCTGCTGGCGATCGGCTTCAGCTGGTACTTCGGTGAGGTCCTGACCGGCTACGGCACCTACGGGTTGTTGGTGTCGCACCTCCCGGCCGCCGACTGGATCCTCTCGTTCACGGAGTGGCTCTGGATCCCCCCGATCGGGTTGATGGGCACGTTCGCGCTGCTGCTGTTCCCCGACGGCCACCTGCCGTCAGGCCGGTGGCGCTGGTTCGCGTGGGTCTCGGCCATCGTCCTCGTGCTGTCGTCGCTCGCGGTCCTGCTCGGCAACGGCAACCTCGCCGACGCCGGCTTCCCGGATCTCCAGAACCGGTTCGGTGTTCCCAGCACGTCGTTCCTGCTCGTGGCGCTGCTGCTGTTCCCCTTCTGCATCCTGGGGAGCGCCGCCAGCCTGGTCGTCCGGTTCCGCCGATCTCGCGGCGTCGAACGCGAACAGCTGAAGCTGCTCGCGATCGCGGCGGCAGCCGTCGCGGTCGCGTACCTGATCATCATGCTGCTGTCGATCGTCCCGTCATTCAGCGGGCCAGGTAGTGGTGAGACCGCCGGGTGGCTCGCGGCTG
>WNGI01010196.1_pt1 | contig 10255 bp, 8 predicted proteins | sample 5400621 | NCBI WGS metagenome assembly WNGI01 (sample SAMN13153374, study PRJNA577476) | soil metagenome | isolation source: 20 cm soil or saprolite under Garry oak tree replicate 1 | place: USA:California | collected 2016-06-15 | reverse complement strand
CGGCCGTTCGACGCGCCGCTCGACAGTGTCGAAGCTTCGACACTTGAATCCAGTCGTATTGGCGATGTGCTGCGGATGCTGGAATCGTCTGCCCAGGATGGGTTCCACCCGCCGCCGAGGGCTTTGATCAGATGGATGCTGGCGCCCATTTGTAAATTGACGGCTTGCGCCAGCGACGTTGGTTGGCGAGGAGCGTCCGCTCGGCATCGATGAGATGAGGTAATCGACCAAGTCAAACTTGTACTGCGCCTGGACGAGGCCGCCGGGGAAACAGGAGCTGGCCGATGAACGGATACTGGGCAGCAGCGATTTCGTGGAACGTATTATTAGAGAGGCGGAGATACGAATACAACGGCAATATTCAGGTAATGAACGCGGCAGGAAGGTTGAGCGCTTGATTGCAGAAGAATGCAAAAAACGTAAAGTTTCCCTGACCATGAGAGACGATCACGCTCACACGATGCGTGAGGCGGTTCACGGATGGCATGTTGATGTGGCTTAATCTACTCCCGATGAGCGGTTCACGCCCTTTCACGCCGGCCAATACCGAGCTGCGCCCTGACATGTGAAAGTGGAGGGACTCTACCCTCCACTTCCTATAGCCACTGCTTAATCGTTAGCCTTACGTTCTTCCTGCAGCTCTTTTTGCCGTGCGATTTCTTCCTTACCCAATGGGTCATGGTCGCACTGGCCGTAGTAATCGACGATGTCTCCCGTTGTGGCGGGCTTTAGCTGCGGCTTATCCGTACCCAAAGTGCGCCCCTGTATTGCTGGGAACCGCAAGTGACAGAAACTGCCCTCCTTATTTAAGGGCATGGCAATGACACCCGGTTTAACGCCCTTCACTTTGGGCGCCTGAGCTGACGCTGCAATGGGCATGTAACCTAGAACTCCTAATAGAAGCAGCAGAGACAAATATGATTGAGTGCGTTTCATTTTCTCACCTCCTTCTCCTTCCAGTTTTTTATTACTTAGTACAGGTGGTGGAGGCTCTGCAAGATAAATCATTGGAAGAAATTTTGCTTTCGACGGGGATGCGACTCGGAAGATAGCGGAGCGGCTCCCGCGAGATCCTTCGGCTCAAAGCGGTAGCTGTTTCGGCATTTGCACCGTATCGAACGGGTAATTGTGCGCCAGCATTTTGAGATGAATTGCCGGGTTCTTGTGGCCGGTGAAGCCGACGAATCAGACCTTGCCTTGCTTCTTCGCCTCGTCTAGTGCCTCGATCACACCCCCCTTGGCGAAGTGCAGGTCCGGGTCGTTTTCGTAGATGACCTCGTGAATTGCCGCAGATCCAGATGATCAGTGCGCAGGTGCTGCAGCGATTCCTCTAGTTGCGCCATTACAAACCTTTTTTTTTGTCCCCCCGAAACGTGAAGGATCGCAACACTACGGTACGGCAGCACGGCCGACACTTCGGACACGATCATTGAGCTAAGGCGACTGTTCGGGACATACTCAGACATTTGGACTCTCCTGAGCTTTTGGCAGCGATCCGGGTACGGTTCCGATTGGTAGGGTCGACGTTAACATTAGCTCGATCAATGGCGCTTTGCCTGGGTGAGGGAGGGAACAGCAATGAAAAAGTTCAGCCAATCAAGGGCACGCAGGCTCTAGAGGATGGCGTTGGTCGGGCACTTCTTCTCACTCTTGTCGGGCATTCGTTCAGTACGTCTTCAGAACAACGCAGTCGCCTCCCTCCAACGTACCCAGCCATAGACGAGCGTGCCGCTGAGCAGGAAGAACGGCACCGAGTAGCCATGAAACCGCAGCCATAACCGCGGATCCGGCGCTAAGCGTAGGGCGATGAGATTCGCCAGTGACCCCATCACGAGACCAAACCCGCCGACCGTCACCGCGTAGGCGATCAGCAGCCAGTCGGAAGAATAGTGCGCGAGCAGAATGGCAGCGGGCACATTGCTGATCAGTTGCGATGCCACCACGCCAACCAGGAAGAGGCGCGTCGGGATGGTGAGCCCAATGTGTTGCATCCCTGTCTGAATGATAGCGAGGTTGGCGACCAGGCGCAGATCGAGAAACATCAGGATAAACACCAGAAGCAAGACCCAGTCGATCTGCCGCACGACCGCGGGAAAACTAAGGAGATAACAGACGAGCACGACCGCGGCGCCCAAGAGAGGCTGATGCCATTCGATCGAGACCACAAACGGTCCGTACAGGGCAAGCGAGAGCAGCAATAGCCGTGTATTTACGGATCGCGGCGTATCCGGCGAACGCACCGTAATCGGCGTGGGGTGAAAGACGACGACCATCCAGAGGAGCAACAGGCTTCCCAACACCGAGACGAGTGGCGCCATGCCGCTGAGGAAATGTACGAAAGAGGTGTGAGAGAGCTGCCACAAAAAGAGGTTCTGCGGATTGCCGATCGGGGTCAGCGCTGAGCCGACATTCACGGCCAACGCCTCAAAAATTACCAACTGCGAGATGGGCACATCGGTCAGACGCTGCAATGCTATAGTAAGTGGGACGATCATAAACAGCACGATATCATTGGTGAGCACGGTGGCGAGCAGGGCAGCACTGCCGACGAGAAACAAGGCGAGCGCGCGCTGGCTCCGGAGATGCGCGAGCACGCGGTGCGCGAGCGCGTGTAAGGCGCCGCTCAGTTCAATGCCCTTGGTGACGATGAGCAATCCCAGCAGGGCGGCAATCGTCGGCCAGTCCACCAGTGCCGGATACTGCGGTACGTGCTCAGGACTACTCAGTGTTAGGACAAGGAGGAGGCCCACGAGTGTCCAGAAGAAATACTCGTGACCGAGCACGGAAGACAAGGCGGGCCACAGGCTTCGGAGGCGGACCAAGAAGCAGGAAGGGCGGGAAGTGTAGCCGGAGGACCGCCTATTGCCGTTTCCACTCACTATTGTGGGGTCCAGCCGCCGCCGAGGGATTTAATCAGATGGATACTGGCGGCCATTTGCAGGTTGACGGCTTGCGCCAGCGACAGTTGGTTGGTGAGGAGCGTCCGCTCGGCATCGATGACGATGAGGTAATCCACCAGGCCAAACTTATACTGCGCCTGGGCGAGGCGGAGATAATTCTGGGATGCACTGACCGCCTCGTGCAGGTTTCCAACTTGATCAGAGAGCGCTTGCAGGTCGGTCAAAGCGTCCTCGACATCGGCATAGGCGACAAGAACCTGATTCACATATCCCGCGACAGTCTGCCGGTAACGGGCTTCAGTCGCATCGAGATTGGCCGTAAGTCGCCAGCCTTGAAAGATGGGAAACGAGATGCTCGGGGCAATGGAGGCGACGCGGCTTCGCCAGTCGAAGATGCTCGAAGCGTTGGCGCTCTGGAAGCCGGCGATGCCTGTCAGAGTGAAGGTAGGATAGAAGTCGGCGATTGCCACGCCGATCTGGGCGTTGGCAGCGACGAGATTCTGCTCCGCCTCGGCGACGTCCGGCCGTCGCACCAGGAGCTGGGCGGGTAAGCCCGGCGGCACGACTGGGGGTGAAGCATCGAGCAGCGGGTTGGGAGCGATAGTGAAAGATGGAGCCGGGCGGCCGCAGAGGATCGCCAGCGCATGTTCCTGATCGGCGCGGGCACGCTCAATGTCTCGTTGCTGGGCCAGGGTCGCCTGGAGTTGCGCCTGCGCTTGATTCACGACGATGGGACTCACGAGCCCGCTCTTGAGCTGGGCGGAGAGGAGGCGGACCTGCTCACGATAGGACACGACCGTTTCTCTCAGGATCTGCACCTGAGCGTCCAGCGCGCGAAGATTGTAGTAGAACTGGGCCACATCGGTCTCAACGGTAAGCTGGACAACTCCCAGGTCATAGGCGCTTGCCATGGCAACGGCCTGGGCAGATTCAATTGACCGGCGAATGCGGCCCCAGACATCGATCTCGTACGTCAGATCCAATGGAATCAGCCAGTCGTTGATACTGACACCTTTTTGCACCCGCTGGCCCGTGATCGTGCTGTCGCGGTTCCCGGAGAAGCGCTCGCGGATGAACCTGGGATCGAGCGATATCGTCGGGTAGAGAAAACCGCCGGCAACGCGAGCGAGCGCGCGGGCCTCGTCGACACGGGCCACAGCCTGTCGGAGGGTTTGGTTCGACGCTTGGGCACTCGCGATGAGCTGATCGAGATCCGGATCGCCGTAGAGTTGCCACCATTCGCTCGCGATCAGCGGAGCTTCTCCGCTCGCCGCCTGCGACTTGAAATAAAGCGGCTGCTCGACAGCCGGCCGGTTGTAATTCGGTCCGACCATGCAGCCCGCGCCCATTGCGCTCACAACCGCGAGAACCGCTGGAAAACAAATCCGGTCGACAAACCGGCGGAAGTACATCCGCGGATTAGCTGCCCGACGAGTTTTTAGATTCGATAGGGCTGACAAGTTGACCCTCCTGAAGGGAGACCGTGGGCTGTTTGACGATCATTTCGTTCCCGTCAAGCCCGGCCTGAATGTCGATTGAGGTGCCGAAGTCACGGCCGAGCGTCACCTTTTTAAAGCGGAGTTTGTTTCCCGGTCCTACAGTGGCCACCCGCGTGCCCTGCGCGTCGAAGATGACGGCGGTGGCCGGGATTCGCGAGCGCGTACCGGCCGCCTCGATCTTGAACGCGACATAGACGAACATACCGGGAAGGAACTGGTGCATCTGGTTTGGAATATCGACTTGGGTCAGCAGAGTCCGCGTGCCCGGATCGATGGCACCAGCCGTGCGCGTTACCTTTGCAGTTACAGGTTCCATGAGTCGCCCGCGGACCGTGACTTGGACGGGTAGGCCGGCCTTCACGTTCGGCGCATAAGCCTGAGGAACATTGACGAACACGCGGAGTGCGTCGATTTGGGCGAGCTCAAAGAGTCCGTTCGCCCCGCCAGTGACGCTGGTAGGCGCCGCGCCGGTGTTGTTGGTCGGACTGCCTGCGGTGATCAATGCGCCCACATCGACATTGCGCTGGATCACCGTGCCGTTGAACGGGGCGAGGACGCGCTGAAACGACGTCAGCTGCTGAAAACGCTGAACGTTGGCTTTGTTCGATTGCACATTCGCCTCGGCTGCAGCCACGGAGGCTTGGGCCGTGCGGTGAGCAGAGACGCTCTGATCGACGGCTTGCTTGGCGACCGCGCCCTCTGCGTCTGCCGCCTCGTAGCGCGCCAGCGTTGTGCCCGCGAGATCGAGGTTGGCCCTCTGCAGATCCAGGTTTTTCTCGGACTGCTGGAGATCGGCATGGGCCTGCTGCAGTTGCTGATAGACCTCAGGCGACTCGATCTCCGCCAAAAGCTGCCCCGCGGTCACCCGGTCGCCGATGTCGACATATCGCTTTCGGAGATAGCCGCTGGTCCGCGCGTAGATAATTGAGTCCTGGATGGCTTGCGTCGTAGCGGCCAGTGTCAGGCCCGCTTCGGACGCCGGCTCCGAGCGGATGACGTAAACCTGCGGTGCGTTGTTTTGAGCCTTCTGGGCGGCCATGGTCAGCGCCTGCTGATTGCGCAGCCGCGGAATCACACCGAACGCCAGCAGGAGCAGAAAGAAACACGCCACGCCAATTCCGATGAACATCATTGTTCGCGTTCGGGCCTGTGGTGCAGGACCATCCGATGCACCGGCGTGTCCGCCGCGATCTGGCTTGGGTGTCTGAGACGCATGGTCGGCTTCGTCGCTCATTTCCCCTCCTCGCTATCAAAGTTCTTGGGCGGCTTACGCCGTAGCACACTATAGGTCACCGGAACGAAGAACAGCGTGTAGAGCGTGGCGATCATCAGCCCGCCGACCACTGCCCGGCCGAGCGGAGCGTTCTGCTCGCCTCCTTCACCCAGCCCGAGGCTCATTGGCAGCATCCCCAGCAGCATCGCTAGCGCCGTCATGAGTACCGGGCGAAGCCGCGTGCGGCCCGCAGCGAGCGCCGCGGCGCGCGCCTCGTGACCGCCGAATTCGGGGTGACGCTGTTCGTTGGCGAACGTGATCATCAGGATGCTGTTCGACGTCGCCACCCCGATCGCCATGATGCATCCCATCAACGCGGGTACGCTGATCGTCGTCCCGGTGACGAACAGCGCCCAGAGGATTCCGGCCAGAGCGCCCGGCAGCGCCATCAGGATAATCATCGGGTCCAGCCATGACTGGAAATTGACTGCCATGAGGAAATAGACAAGCAGGACGGCAAAGCAGATTCCCAGCGCGAGCTGAAAGAACGCCTGGTTCATACTCTGGACTTGCCCGCGGACAACAATCGAGCTGGCTTTGGAGATCTGCCCGTTATACTTCGCAATGATTCGGTCGACCTGGCTCGACACCGAGCCAAGATCGGTGCCTTGGACACTCGCATAGATATCGAAAACCGGCTGCACGTTATAATGGTTGAGCGACAGCGGGGTAGTCGTCCGATTAAAAGCGGCCAAGTTGGTAAGCAGCTGTGGCGATGACTGGCCTGCGATCGCAATCGGAGTGCGATGCAATTCATCGAGCGACGCCACTCGCGTCTGCGGTGTCTGGACGACAACCTGGTAGCTCACGCCGTTTTGCGGGTTGAGCCAGAAATTAGTCGTCGTTGCCCCGCTGCCGGTCAAAGAAATGAGCAAGCTGTTGGCTACGTCCCGCTGCGTCAGGCCAACCTGCTGTGCGAGCGTCCGATCACTGTCGATCATAATGCGCGGCGCATCAAGGATCTGTTGCACGTGCACGTCCGCCGCGCCCGGGACGCCTTTGAGCTCCGTGGCAATCTGCTGCGCGACCCGAAAGTTCTTATCTGATTCCGCCAAGGGGCCGGTGACCTGGATGTCAATCGGCGAAGGCAGGCCGAAGTTGAGGATCTGGCTCACGATATCGGCCGGTTGGGTAAAAAACTCGAGATCCGGAAACCGGCGCGGCAGCTGCTCGCGGAGCATTTTTAGATATTCGGCCGTCGGCCCGTGCGTCGGATTGAGCGACACCAAGATCTCGCCGTCTGCAGCTCCGACCGTAACACTGTCGCTGAGCGCCAGGTTAATCGCATTCGGCACGCCAATGTTGTCGACGATCGCGTTGAGCTCGTTGGCGGGGATCACCTGACGGATATAGTCCTCGACCTTCTGAAAGTAGCCTTCGGTTTCCTCGATCCTCGTTCCCGCAGGGGCTCTCACGTGAAGCCGCAGCTGACCGGCATCAACGCTCGGAAAGAAGTCCCGGCCTACGAACGGGTAGAGGCAGAGCGAGGCGACCGCAAAGCCAAGGAACACCGCCATCACCATGCGCGTGCGTGCCAGTGCCCAATCGAGGGCGCCTTCGTAGGCGCGGCCGAGTCTCAAGAAGCCCGCCTCGAAAGATTCGGAGATCCGCCGGAAAACTGATCGACGGATCGGATGCCCAGCCTCTGCAGCTTGGGCCCGGTCGGACTCGTGGCCGTGTCGCGCACGCACCTCGGGTGCCAGCAGGTACAGGACCATGGTGGGAACGAGCGTGCGCGAGAGGAGATAGCTGGCAAGCATTGCAAAGACCACAGACAGTCCGAGCGGCGCAAACAGCGCTCCACCCACACCGCCGAGAAACAGAATTGGGATGAACACGATGCAGATCGACAGGGTCGCGACAAACGCCGGCGTCGCCACCTCAGCGGCGCCATCGAGGATGGCTTGCCGTAAAGGCTTGCCCATGTCCAACTGCCGGTGGTTATTTTCGATCTCAACCGTGGCGTCGTCGACCAGAATACCAACGGCCAGCGCCAACCCGCCGAGCGTCATGACGTTGAGACTTTGATTCAGGATGTTGAGCACGGTGATGGAGGTCAGGATTGACAGTGGGATCGACGTGGCGACAATCAGGGTGCTCCGCCACGACCCCAGGAACAGCAGGATCATCAGCCCCGTTAGGCAACCGGCGATCGCGCCTTCGCGGACGACCCCGCTGACTGCCGCACGGACGAACACGCTCTGGTCGAATAGGAAGTCCACCTTGAGGCTCGGCGGCAGGCCGGCCAGAATCTTCGGCATTAGCTGGCGCACCTGATCTACGACCGTCAAAGTCGAGGCGCTGCCATTACTGAGGATCGGCAACAGGGCGGAGTGGCGTCCATCGCGCCGCACGAGATTGGTCTGGGGTTGGAAGCCGTCGTGCACAAACGCGACATCGCTGACATAAGTCATGGCACCGTTCGAGTAGCGGATGGGGATCTTATTCAAATCGCTTACAACCTCCGGGCTGCCGTTGATCGCGACATCGTACTCGCGTGTTCCTATTTTCGCCGTGCCTGCCGGCAAAATGACGTTCTGAGTAAGGATCGAATTGGTGACGTCTTGCGGCGAAAGCCCCCGAGCATAGAGAGCGTCAGGATCGATGTCGACGTTAACCACGCGCACCTTACCTCCATAGGGCACCGGGACGGCTGAACCGGGGACGGTGACGAGCTGGGTTCGGATGAAGTTGTTGCCCAGGTCGTTAAGTTGCTGCTCAGGCAGTTGATCACTGCTCAAACTCGCCATCAGCACCGGAACGCTGGCGGCGTTATATTGGATTATCAGCGGTGGAAAGATCCCAGGCGGCAATAGCCGCACGATCTGCTGCGCCTGAGCGTTCACCTGGGCGATCGCCGCTTCGATCGGCGTGTTGGGTTGGAAGTAGAGCCGCGTGACCGCCGTGCCGCGGAGCGCGACCGATTCGAGGTGCTCGATGCCGTTCACCGTTGTCGTGAATGCCCGCTCGGTCACCGTCACGATCCGATTCTGCATCTCAGTCGGCGACAGCCCGGAGTAATTCCAAATCACGTTGACGACGGGAATATTGATACGCGGGAAGACGTCTACGGTCATGGTGACGATGGACAAGATGCCTAGGACGGCGATCAGTAGAGCGAGTACGACGAAGGTGTAAGGACGGCGCAGCGCGAGTCGGACTATCCACATTTTCTACCCCCTTCCAAGCTTCGCCCAATGCGCCGCTTAATTAATGCATTTACGTACATCATATCTTTCACTCATTGCCCTCTCGTCCTTGCGAGACAGTTTGCATGAGAGTGATCTTGAGCCAGGTACACCGCTCTTGCCGAGTTCAATCTTCACAGGAAGCGGCGCTCGTTGTCTTGCTCGCTGGAGCAAAAGCGCTGCCAGAGGTGGTTTGAGCCGAGGGCGTGGCAAATGATGGAATACAGGAAAAATTACATCGCCGAGATCGTGACCGGTGAAGAAAGTGTCGGAGCTTCGGTGCGTCTCTCGGCAAGTGTCGAGATTTCGACACGTGGATCCAGTCGCCCTTTGGCTATGTTAGATTCAGAACTGCTCGGAGGGTTCTCGAAGCGTTGCGGAGGGGAGAATTCTGACTCGATCTGTCTCTCGGCTCATTAACTTCGCGGGTGAGATCAGCGTTTAGCGACGAAAATTAGCTTTTCGTACCCAGTGCATTCCGGACTAACGTTCTCTGATCGCCCGCACCATTTGATTCTGATCTTGATTTCTAATTTCGTAGTAAATCGCTATTTCGTCGTGCACGTTGCCCAGTTGATCGCAGATCGTGACCTTGGAAAGCGGTAGCCAGAAGACAACGGCCCTCCAATCGTCGAGAACTCGATAGACCGCTGCCGAATCCATAAGCAGTGCGTCTTGTTCTACCCTATCCAAAGTATCGTCCATGCAATCACCCTCTGCCGGTGTGCTCATCCAAAGGAGCAGCAGGATACTCAGAAGAAGACGTGGACATTCTCGACGGCTGAGAGCCAGCATGCGCGCGAGAAATTGCAACATTTTTCTTTTTACCTCAATGATTGCTGTTATGAGTTCTGGTCCTAATGGCTTAGGACGTTAACCTCTACCAAGCATGGCCTCTCTGAGAGCCTTCAAGTCTTTTCCTTCAGTCTATGAACTAGCTCCTGATAGGAAGAACTTGCCAGCACGCGGCTGAACTGCGCACGGTAATTGTTCACAAGGCTTACATCCTCAATGACTACGTCGTAAATCCTCCAGTCCCCGTTCTCATTGTGGAGCCGGTAGCTAACCGAAAATTCCTGTCCTTTGCTGTCAACGATCTTTGTGTCCACCTGTGCGTGGCTAACATCCTCGTGCTCGTTGACGTATCGGACTTTTTGATCGTTGTAGGATTCGATCTGTTCCAGATAGGCCCGCTCAAGCAGGTCAGTAAAAATTTTGACGAATTCCTTTTGCTCCTCAGGGCTGTGGCGACGCCACTCAGGACCGAGAGAACGTCTGGCCATCTCCGTGAAATCAAATCTTTGATAGATCAGCTTTTTGAGCGCCTCGCGTCGCTCATTTTTGTTGTCCGCTTGTTTGAGCCGAGGATCCTTGAGAATCGCAACAAGCTTGTCG
>WNGI01018542.1_pt1 | contig 10257 bp, 12 predicted proteins | sample 5400621 | NCBI WGS metagenome assembly WNGI01 (sample SAMN13153374, study PRJNA577476) | soil metagenome | isolation source: 20 cm soil or saprolite under Garry oak tree replicate 1 | place: USA:California | collected 2016-06-15 | reverse complement strand
GGCGATCAGGCCCGCAGCCGAGCAGATCTGCCCCGGCGTGCAGTAGCCGCACTGGAACGCGTCATGTTCGATGAAAGCCTGCTGCAACGGATGCAGGACACCGCCGGTCGCAAGGCCCTCGATCGTGGTCACCTCGGCGCCGTCCTTCATGACGGCGAGCGTCAGGCACGAATTGATCCGGCGCCCGTCGATCAGCACCGTGCAGGCGCCGCACTGGCCGTGATCGCAGCCCTTTTTCGTGCCCGTCAGGTCGAGATGGTCGCGCAGCGCATCGAGCAACGTCGTCCATGGAGTGACCTTGAGCTGCCTCTCGACGCCGTTGACGATCAGCGCGATCGAAATTCTCGCAGTTGGATAAGCCATGATGCGTTCCCTTGTTTTGGATTGATGCATGCGAGAAGCAAGGGCATCGTTGACGGCACCGAAACGCTCGCCATCGGCGCGTTCATGATGACGGCGGATCAGCGAACGTGTGACATAACTGCGAGGTGATACTATCTCCTCGGACAACGGGCGGCGCGTTCCGAGGACTCAGCTCATGGATTGGCTCATCTGAGTTAGCCCCTGTGCCTGTGACAAATGCGCGACATGCGCGTTGGTGCTGCGTTTGACGTGTACCTGGAATGACGCCAGCACCGGCGAGAAGCGCACCCGAGCAAGGATGCAGTCTTATCGCATCGAAGGCGGCAAGCTCGTAGAAACGTGGCTTTCAGTGCTTGCCCTTGGCATGGCGTCGGGATCTTCACGTCTTCGCCTAGCTGAGCCATCCGCGCATGGGCGCTCAATCCTCCATGAGCATCGTGCCGTCCTGAGGGGGACTAAAGCCGCTCGGGCCCTGCCGCCACCCTGACGCTCCCAGGCACGCTTGGAACAGACTAAGACTGACAACGGGCCGGGACTGCATCGCTCCGCCGTAGGAATTGGCGTAGCCGCTCGACTTCTGGCGGCTCGCCTCTTGTACACACTTGTAGCGCTCTCGCATGAAGTCCTCGCATCTCTCTTCTGCCTTAGCCCAATGCATGGTCGGAACATTCTCTGTTCCTGACGTACAGGCCGCGTTGGAATGGAGCCGATTGGCGGAGGAGCGTAATACTCAGCCCAAGCAAATGCTTTCCGGACGCCCCGACAGCGGACCTGAGGCCCTGGACGTTCCTAAGTACACGGCCTAGAGGAAAGGCAAAGGTCGATTCGATGATGGCGATTCAATGCTATCGCGTTGATGTCACGAACCTCTGGTCAACGTAACTGAGCATCTTTGTAATCTAGAGGAGTGCTGAGCGTCGTGCGGCCTGCAGTGTCGGTAACGGGCGCTGTTCGAGAGGCCCATGCCAATCGGCTCAACAGCTTACATCGGCCAAAGGCCTTGTTCTCAGGTTTGATCTATTGCGGCCTGTGCGGCGGTCCCTTTTCACTGGGTTGACAAGATCGCTAACGGTCTCCCTGGGCTTCTATGCCGAGAGCGCTGCGGCCCTGAGCCTGGGCTATTTACGCAGTGGACTATGCCGAAACCGCAAAACCGGCCTACGATTGGCTCGGCATGCCGAGACGAGCTTTACGAGTTACCTATCGGCATTAAATAGCTTCAAGCGTGAGCGAGCTACCTTCTTCACCGATTCCACTGCGAACGGCAGGATCTTATAAGGGACGACTTCATGGGGCTGTTTGCCCAAGCCCTCCTCCAAGCCACGTCTCCATGCAACCCGCAGTTCAGTGTTGATGTGGATGATATTGATCCCAGCGGCGATTGCCTTCCGCAAATCTTCGTCGTCGGTTCCCGATCCGCCATGCAGGGTAAGCGGCACCTGCACTGCACTCTTGATCTGCGCGATTCTCTCGATATCCAACCGCTTCCGTGTTTGTCCCTGCACCATGCTCTTTAGCATTCCGTGCATGTTGCCGACGGCCGGGGCCAGGATGTCTACCCCCGTAGACTCAACAAACTGTTTCGCTTCTGCAGGAGATGTTAAGCCCCTCGACAAGTCGGGAGCCTTTTCATGTATTTCAGAACCGGTTCCAATGTCGCCGATCTCTCCCTCCACAAGGATGGCAGAATTGATCGTTTTGATGGCTTCGATCGCTTCTTTGGTTTGGCGCACGTTCTGCTCGAATGGCAGCGCGGAAAGATCGAAGACGATGGCATCAAAGCCGGCCTTGGCCGCTTCCACGGCCTTCGGCAGGGAATGGGTATGATCCGCGTTAAGAAAGATTGGGTAGTCGCATTCCTCCCGCACACTCCGCACCAGAGCCGCAATTTGCCGGACTCCGATAAACTCCCGTTCGCCCTCGGACGCACCGACCACCACCGGGACCTTAAGTTCCTGCCCGGATGCCAACACCGCCTTCAATAGAACCCAGTCCGCGACGTTGAAGTGACCGATCGCCACTCCGTCTTTTTGACTCTGCTCCAAAGCATCCCGTAAGCCATGCATGCAAGTGTCTCCTCGCCACCTTTGCGATAATTTTTGCTGCGCAGCGCTCCACGTCATTGCTCGCGACTACGTGGCACCCCTGTTGCCTCTCGTAAAACGCGGCGTCACCGGCATTTAGGGATCCGACAGTCATCCGACGAGCGTAGATCTCGGCAGCGGGAGGATCCCACATGTTGCACCCACTCAAATACTGCGGCGGGGCAGGTGACATCCAAGTGGCACGCGTAAGAGACCATTTTGTTCAGTGTCCAATCCTGGCGAAGGAACGTCTTTCGTATTTGTTCTATTGCTTTCTTGATCGCACGATCGCAAACATTCCGGTCCGTTAGCACACAAGCCCTCAAAGCCAAACCGATCGGAAATGCAGCTGTGGTTACTTCAACCAAGCTCATGCCAAGGCCAGCGAAGTGAACTGGCATCAATTCGCGAAGCCATCACCGATGTGAGGCGCGACACCGTACACTTCGATCCTCCCGCTAGGTGTGGGTGGCTGCAAAGGTGCGAATCTGAGTCGGACTTCTCAGGGCTTCGGTGTCGGATCGTCGGCGGGATTTTCGTAGACGGTGTCCGTCGGCCCGAAGCCGGTGATCAGCACAGTCACCGCCTCGTCGCCGGTCATCGCGAAGTGGGCCCCGCCCGAGGGCTCGGTATAAACCGACCTGACGGGAAGGGTCCGGAGCGCGGCCCTGTCGAACCTCGTGCCGTAGCCGAACATCCAGGTGCCCTGGAGCACGGTGCCGACTCGATCGCCGGCATGGTGGTGCGCCGCGATCTTCGCATGGGGCGCGACGATGAGAAGCTGGCTATAGGGCCCCGGCTTGGATGGATCGCCGAGAATAGTGACGACCTGGACTTTGACGTTGCCTGATCCGCCGGCGCCGCCGGTTGGCGCGATGGCAGCGAGTTCGGCAGGTGTCTTGGAGTATTCCGGAAGCTGAGGCGTCCGCGCCGTCTCCGCGACTGCAGCAGTGGCGAACCCAGTGGCGAACAAGGCAAGAAGAGTTTGGCTACTGGTCATGGCTATTCCTTTCCTTGCCTTATGGTCGACCGACGTGCTCACGCCGCCGGCGCGAGCGCTTCGTCGGGGCGCTGAAAGAACTCGAGAGTCACGCCGTCTGGTCCGCGCACGTAGACGAGACGAAGTCCGGCACGCTCACCCGCCTCGACCCTCTGCACGTTGCTCAATGCGTTCCAGCCCATCGTGCTGAGCCGCGTCAGCAACGCGTCGATGTTCGCGACGTAGAAGGCGACATGCACGGAACCGATGTCGCAGGACCTTGGCTTGAAGACCTGGCGGCCATGGGGGCGCGGTATTCCAGAAGCTCGATGAGGTGGCCGGGGCCTTTGACCATGGCGACGCGCGCCGCAGCCCCCTTCACGCCGACCAACTCCTCCAGGAAGGGGCTGTTTTCAAAGTCCCAAGTGTAGAGGTGCTCGAATCCCATGACGCCGACCCAGAAGGGAAGCGCCTCGTCGAGCGACGACACCGTGATACCGGTGTGGTCGACGCTCTTGATGCGGAACGGCGGGCTTGCTTCGGTCATGGCAGTCGCCCTCACGCCGGGGTGCTCTTGGCCCAGAACTGGCCAAGCTGCTCGCAGATGAAGCGCGGCCTCTCCTCGAAGACCCAGTGCCCGCACTCCTCGATCACGCCACCCTCGACGCGGTCGGAAAGTGCCCGGGCGCTATCGTAGCAGTGGGAGCCGAAGGAGCTCCGACCTCCCCAACCCATCACAGGAATGGTGAGTTTCTTTTTGGCAAATTCGGCAAGCTGAGCGGATTTTTCCGGAATGAAGCCATAGTGGTTGAGACTGGCCCGCAGGTTGCCGGGTTGCTTCATTTGGATGACGTAGCGCTGCAGTTCGTCTTCGCTGATGGCTTCCGGGTTGTACGCGAAGTCGCGGAAGAAATGCCGAAGATACTGTTCCTCCCGTCCTTCGATCAGAAACCGCGCAATGTCCATGTTGGCATGCATGCCAAAATGCCAATAGGCAACGCGAGGATCGACGTAACCGGCATAATCCAGTCCGAAGAACGGCGTCTCGATGGTTGCCAGAGAGTGCGCACGGTGAGCCGCCATATAGGCGAGCGCAACGGCCGGTGGGCCACCCAGATCATGGCTGAGGATATGGAAGCGGTCAGTCTCTTCTGCGTCGGCGAGCTCGAGCATGTCTTGAGCGATCGTTGCCGGCATATAGTCCGCATAAGGCTTGTCGCTGTCCGCGTAACCGCGCAGGTCGGGCGCTATGAATCGGTAGCGGTCGGCGAAGGTCTCGAAGATGGGCAGGAACTCGCGATGATTCTGCGGCCAGCCATGCAGGCACAGAACCGCGAACCCTGACCCGACTGTCACGTAATGCAGCGACACGCCGTTCACAAACGCGCGCCTGCTCGTCATCTGAACCATGTTCGGCTCCATCAAGGTAAGAGACACGATCCGGCGTAGGCGGAAACCTGCACCACACTAAGGGGTCGCTTCTGAAAATGAGCGATGGTTGCCTCGAGGGTGCGCACATGATGGCGCGCAACGAGCCGAGGTTCTTTCAAGAAGCCCCGCCGCATTTGCGATTGGCACGACAATCGAAACGCGTCCTGTGCCGGTCGTGTTTAGGCGACGCCGATCGGCCTCTCAGCCGCGAACTTGCCTTCGCGACCGAACACTCTCGGCGGCAAGCAAATGGGCGACCTTGGGCTTGCCGACCAGATGAAATCTATAAACTTCGTCTTGCAGAACCCGGTCCACGTTAGTCACCCGCTGGTGCTGACGCAGGTGCTCCAGCCAGGAAGCAACGAAGAACGTTTCCAGGAAACGTCCCTCCTGGGCTGTATCCTCGAAGACACCCCAATCGAAGGTGCCGTCGCGTCGTCGCTCTTGAGACAGTTCTTCGAGCGCAGTCAAGAAGGCGTCGCGGTTGCCGGGTTCGATTTGATACTCAATGGTGACAAGCACTGGCCCTTTGTCCTGTTCGATCTCATGCGTCAGGATCGGTGCCGGCCAGTGCATGGAAGGGGCAAGGTCGGCTCCCGCCGCCTGCAGCTTCCAGCGCCACGTGAGAGGAACCGCAATCAATGCGGCGGCGGCCGCACAAAAGTGTGCAATGGGTAGTCCAAAGAATCCCGCGACCTGCCCCCAAGTTATGCTGCCAATGGTCATTGCGCCGGAGAAAACAGCAACGAACATGGCGAGGCCGCGGCCACGTACCCGGTCGGGCAAGGACGCTTGAGCAGATACATTGAGGCTTGGCAGCACGACAATCCACGAAATCCCGGCTATGGCACTCGCAGCTAGACCAACGACCGGCTCGCGCGCCAATCCGAAAAGCGTGAGGCTGACTGCTGTCCCGACAGCACCCGCCGCAACGAGTCGATCGGTCCCTAACTTGTCTTTCAGCCAGGGTAGGACGAAGGCTCCACAAATAGCACCGACGCCAATTGCTCCCAGGAGCATGCCGTAAAGTGTCGGCCCGGCGGCGATCTGATCCCACGCCACCAGAGGAAGCAACGCCCAGTAGGCGCTGGCAAAGAGGAAAAACCCGATGGCGCGCACCAATGTTGCGCGTAGTGGTGGACTATGACCGAGCATGGTCCAGAAATTGTTGGCGACCAGGGTGGCGACCCCGTCAGGACGGAGAGCGAGCCGGCGGCCAGCCAGACCAAGCGACATTCTGCACCTTCAGAACTTATAGGACATCCACAGGCCGAGATAGTCGATGTCTTTCGCGCCGGCTGCATTGAGAAACCCATCCACCAGGAAATGCACGTACACTGCATTGACGTTGATATGCGCGGTCGCCTGCCATTCGGCATGGAGATTGAACTGCGCGCCGAGGAACCGCTGGTTGTTGGCGGAGCTAGGCACGAGCGGAACGCCGGGCGGCTGATAGAATCCGTCATTCGTGCTGTAGCGCCACAGGAAATCCACTCCGAACGTCACGGCAAAGTTAGAGGTCGGCTGGACTGTCACTGAGGGAAAAACGTCGATGACGTTGATCGGTGCGTTGATTTGCGAAGTCGCTCATCACCGATCCACACAGGCATCGGAAGGGGATCGTCATGGCCGAGCACACCTCACCCAACAGCTCATCCGTTGTCCTGACGAATCTGGGCAAGCTGCTACCCGATCTTGAAGCACTCTATAAAGACATTCATGCCCACCCCGAATTGTCGATGCACGAGACGCGAACGGCGGGCATCGCCGCCGATAGGCTCACGAAAGCTGGTTACGAGGTGACGACCGGGGTGGGCAAGACGGGTGTGGTGGGACTGCTCCGCAATGGCGAGGGGCCAACGGTGATGCTGCGCGCGGACATGGACGCGCTGCCGATCGCCGAGAACACCGGCCTTGCCTATGCCAGCAAGGTGACGGCGACGGATGCCGAAGGGCACACCGGGCCGGTGGGACATATGTGCGGCCACGACATGCACGTAGCGTGGCTGGTCGGGGCGGCGACGTTGCTGTCGCAGGCGCGTAACGGCTGGAAGGGCACTCTGATGACCGTCTTCCAGCCGGGTGAGGAAACCGCGCAGGGGGCCCAGGCGATGATCGATGACGGCCTGCTGAAACGCTTCCCCATGCCCGATGTCGTGCTTGGCCAGCATGTCATGGTCGGTCCTGCCGGCACCGTCGCCGGCAGCGCCGGGCCGATCACCTCCGCGGCGGACAGCCTGCAAATCCGCCTGTTCGGGCGCGGCGCGCATGGATCGATGCCGCAAGCCAGCATCGATCCCGTCGTCATGGCGGCGTCCGTCGTCCTGCGGCTCCAGACAGTCGTGTCTCGCGAGGTCGCCGCAACCGACGCGGCGGTGCTCACGGTCGGCGTATTGCAGGCCGGCACGAAGGAGAACGTCATTCCCGACGATGCCATCATCAAGCTCAATGTGCGCACATTCGATGCTGGAGTGCGCAAGCATGTTCTTGCCGCGATCGAGCGGATCGTCAATGCCGAGGCCGAAGCCTCGGGCGCCCCGCGCAAGCCGGAGATTACGCCGCTCGACCGCTATCCATTGAATGTGAACGACGAAACCGCGAGTAACCGCATCGCGGAGGCTTTTCGCGGCTACTTTTCCCTCGATCGTGTGAAGCACACCGGCCCCGCGCCGGCGAGCGAGGACTTCGGCTGCTTCGGGACCGCATGGCAAGTGCCTTCGGTGTTCTGGTTCGTGGGCGGCAATGATCCCGAGATTTATGCCAAGGCCAAAGCCGCGGGCAAGCTGAATGAGTTGCCGGTCAATCACAGCCCACAATTCGCGCCCGTCCTGCATCCCACCATGGAGACTGGCGTCGAGGCGCTGGTCGTCGGCGCGCTGGCCTGGCTTGGCGCAACCTGACGTCTTTTGGGCCGAAGGCTACCATGGCAGTGCCGTTGTGTGGACCACGCAACGCGGTGGTGGCTTGCATTGGATTTGTCCCGGTGCCGTTTCGTGAATGAGGCGAGTAGCCCAGCAGCGCAGCCTCGTCGGAAAGTTCCTTCTCGAGCTGGCCCAGCGCCTCGATGAAGGCCTTGCTTGCCCATCTTCTCGGCGAGCAGGAAGGTCGCGCGCTCTGCTAGCACCGCGCCGTCGGTCGCATCCATGTTGGCCTGCATGGCATCGGCATCGATCGCAAAGATGGAGCGCCTTATCGAAATCAGCGGCACTGGGCATTGCGCGTAGCGGTCGTATTCGACCTGCTCGGCCCCGCCGTCGATCTGCAGGATCTTCACGTCCTTGTGGGTGAAGCCCTTGGCCTTCTGCAGCAGCGCATGGGCCACGTCGCCGTCGGCGACGTCGCGGCCATCCTGCGCCGCCTTCCTGAACTCTGGATATCGGGCGAGCCAGTTGCCGATGGTGTTGCGGGAGACCTCGAACACGTCGGCGAGGTCTTCGCTGGTGGCGCCCAGCAAGCAGCACTTGTAGGCCATGGTGCAGTAGTCAGGCGTGCAAGAGGGTGTGCGGCCGCGTTTAGCCACGGTGTCGATACTCCTTGGATAAGTGTCGACAGGGACAGGCCACAAGATTGCGCCCGGCTGTCAAGAGGCGCCTCGAGAGGTTCGTCGATCTTCAATTGATAACGTTGTCAGCCTGAGTTTTGGGTGGACGTATCTGATCCCTTCTCCAGTGACTTTATTGCAGGAACGGCGAGATACCCGTGAATGCCGGCGGCTGTTTCGGAAGGGAAGACCCGTTCTCGTGAAATCGTTGGACACCGCGCTGGACACTGAACACCGGGTAAGGCTGCCCAGCATCTATGCACTGAGCGGCGTCCGGTTCTAAGGGTAAAGCGGACATGACCCCGAAAAGCTGCCACGTCGGCTTTTGGCCCACAGCGGACATCCCGCCGATGCGGTGATCGACCAAAACCGAAGTCTGGTCGTCCGCTAGCACACTGATCCTAGCGTGATAATTGAGACCAGGGCGACTCCGGAAATGCCCGTTCAACTGAAGCTGCGATTGGATCCGTCTGGCCCGCGTGTTCACCTATAAGGACACCGCCATCGTCACAGCGAACAGCGACACGCCCTGCTCGCTGCTCTGGATGGACCTCCGGGCCGAGCTGATGGTGGGGTCTGTGCCCGCGGTCGATCCGAAGCGATGGACGTGAGGAGCTCCTCGGTCGCGTCTCCAGCCTTCGCGGTGGGGCGGGCAACACCGTACCGACCCCCGTATCCAGACCGACAATCCCACCATCAGCAGTCCCTTCGGCTCAGAGTCTTGTCGCGTCCTTGCGGTAACCCGACAGGAGGAGAAGGACACGTGATGGCCACAGCGTCGCGTATCGCGCCGATGATGTTCGGCTACTACAGATGATGTTCGGCTACTACAAAGGAAAAAAAAGAAGGAGAAGGCCACATGATCTCTGCGGCATTTCCGTACCAAAAGAAGCGGCGGCGCGTCCTCGGCAGGGAGATGGCGTACGTGGAGGTGGGAGAGGGCGACCCCATCGTGCTGCTGCACGGCAATCCCACCTCGTCCTATCTCTGGCGCAACGTGTTGCCGCACCTGCAGCCACGAGGCCGCTGCATCGCCCCCGACCTGATCGGCATGGGCGACTCCGACAAGCTGCCTGACAGTGGCCCCGGCTCGTATCGCTTCGTTGAGCACCGCCGCTACCTCGACGCCCTGCTCGAGGCCCTGGATGTGGACGAGCGGGTCACCTTGGTCGTCCATGACTGGGGCTCGGCCCTCGGCTTCGACTGGGCCAACCGCCACCGCGAGGCCGTGAAGGGAATCGCGTTCATGGAGGCGATCGTGGCGCCGCAGGGCCGGGACCACTGGGACAAGATGGGAATGGGTCCAGCCTTGGAGGCGCTGCGTTCGGAGGCCGGCGAGGCGATGGTCCTGCAGAACAACTATTTCATTGAAGAGATCCTGCCGAACGCCATCCTGCGTAAGCTCTCCGACGAGGAGATGGCGGAGTATCGACGGCCGTTCGCCGAGCCTGGCGAGGGGCGACGGCCGACGCTGACGTGGCCCCGGCAAATACCCATCGCGGGCGAGCCCGCCGATGTGCATGCGATCGCGACTGCATACGCGGACTGGCTGGGGACGAGCAATGTGCCCAAGCTGTTCCTGAAGGCCGAGCCAGGTGCGATCCTCACCAATGATACGCTGGTCAACCTCGTCCGCGGGTGGCCAGCGCTGACCGAGAAGACGGTGGCGGGGATCCACTTCGTTCAGGAAGATTCGCCGGACGAGATCGGGCGGGCCATCGCCGGCTGGATGGGGACGTTGGGCTGATGAGGGCCATGCCGGACAAATGACTAAGATCGCTCACCGGCGAATAGCCGTCGACAGCATCGAAATCTTCTACCGGGAGGCCGGTCGCTCGAACGCTCCTGCACTCCTTCTG
>WNGI01008884.1_pt1 | contig 10258 bp, 9 predicted proteins | sample 5400621 | NCBI WGS metagenome assembly WNGI01 (sample SAMN13153374, study PRJNA577476) | soil metagenome | isolation source: 20 cm soil or saprolite under Garry oak tree replicate 1 | place: USA:California | collected 2016-06-15 | reverse complement strand
CCGTGCCGAGCTCGGTGTTCGTCCAGGCGGGCGGCGCGCGGAGCGGCGTCGGGTCCGAAGCCAGCGCATCGCGAAGGCTGATCTTCTTGCCCACGCGACCGATCAGCCCCGCTCGATCGTCGACCGCGCGGCGCCAATGCGCGCGCGCGCCGCGTCGATCGTGTCGAGCCGCGCGAACAGGACATCGCGAAGACGCTGCTCGAGCTCGCGGACGAGATCGGCGCGCAGGCGACGGGCCCATCGGCGGCCGAGGAGGCCCGCATGCGCGCCGAGAAGACGCGCGAGGAGAAACCCAGCGAGGAGCAGCGCCGCGAGCACGATGAGGGGTGTGGGGATCGGTCCCAGGACCGGAACGTCGACGCTCGCGAACGGCGCGTGCAGAAGGAAGACCGCCGCGATCCACAGCCCCGCGAAGAGCAGCCCCGCCGTCACGACGTACTGCAGCGCGCCGATCGCGGACCATACAACGCTCGTAGGCGCGCGCACGTCCGCCGTGCGCGTCGCCACGGCCGTATCGATCGCGGCGGTGAGGCGCGTGCGCAGCTCCTCGGCATCGACGAGCGATGCGATCGCGCCTCGCGCCGCGGAGGGCACGCGAGGGAGCAGGTCGCCGACGAGGATCCGGATCGGCTCGGATGCCCGAGCGAGCGTGCCGCGCTCCCGCCAGCGACGGAGATATCCCTCCGGATCCGCGACGACTCGATCTCGACCGGTCGCGCGGTACAGAAACGTGGTCAAGAGGCCGAACGGGCCCGCACCGCGCGGACGGGCCGCAAGGCGCGTCGCGGCGACGGCCTGCCGCTCGAGGCCGGTCAGATCGACGATCGCCGCCGCCTCGCGCGTGACGTCGGCAAGCACGCGGACCCGCTGGTCGGCGGACATGAGCGGCTTCGCGTCTTGCAGGACGCCGGCGCGCGTCGCCAGGTCCAGCGAGGCATCCTGCAGCTCGGCCGCGATCCGCTCCGCGATGACGCGTTTTGCCTCCACCCCATTTGTGATCCACTCGCGGAGCTCGCGCAGCTCGCGCGTGTCGCCGTCGCGCGTCGCGCTCGTGACCGCGACGCCGACGTTCTCGATGCCCTCCGCACGAAGGCTCGCGGCGAGATGCTCGCGAAGGCGCTCGGCATCGGCGCCGATCCGGTCGGCCTTGTTGAGCACCACGAGCTGCCGAGCCAGACGCGGTGCCCACCGTCGGAGGTAGTCGTCGTGGAGCACGGCGTCGCGGTACTTCTCGGGATCGGCGACCCAGACCACCGCGTCGACGCGGGGGAGGAGCTCGTCCACGCGTGCGCGGTGCTCGGGGGTCGTCGAATCGACATCCGGGAGATCGAGGACCGCGACGTCCGCGAACGCACCGCTCGTGTGGTCCCGCACCTCGCGCACGTCGAGCCAGCCGAGGAGCGGGGCGGTCTCCTCTCGTGCGCTCTCCGCGACCCACGCGATGGGCGTCCCGGTCGTGGGACGGCGTGCGCTCGCCGGGCTCACGACCTCGCCCGCGAGCGCGTTGAGCAGGCTCGACTTGCCGACCCCGGTGCCGCCGACAAAGGCGAGCACGTAGGCGGACCCCTCGAAGCCGAGTCTCTGCCGCGCGTGATCGAGGACACGGCGCGCGCGCGAGGTGTCCAGGCCGAGCGCCCCCGCCGCGTCGACCGCGTCGTCCAGAGCCGCAAGGCTCGCGGAGAGCGTCATGCGCTGAGCGGCGCCATCGATGACCGAAGCTCCAGAGCGAGCGCGCGAAGCTCCACGGGATCCGCCGCCAGCCTGTCGTAACGTGAGCGCTCCTTCGAGAACTCGTCGCCGAGCAGCGCCTCGAGTCGTTCGCGCGCGTTCGCGATCATCTCGCGCATCGCCGCCTCTCCGAAGATCGCCTGCATGAGCTTCTGATTCAGGAATCCGGTAGCCGCGACGATGCCGATCTCGGTGCCGGTCACTCCCGCGGTGTGCGCGAAGACACCGACCATCGCCGCCACAGTCAGCGCGTTCACGCCGAGCGAGACGCCGAAAGCGAGATCGCGCTTGCCCGCACCGCGAGCCTGCACGTCGGTCGCGATGCTCGCGACCCACTCCTGCAGGCGCGGCCGGATGCGGGCCGCGAGATCCGGCGACGCCGACCACAGGGTGGCATCGCGCCCGAGCTGGGCCGCGGGCCCCTCGCGGCTGGACCATTCGCTCGCGACCCGGCGCGCCGCCTCGGTCGCGCGCGCGACCGCGACCGCGATCACGTCACTCGTGACCTCCTTCTCGACGACGCCGACCGGAGCCTCGGGCATCCCGCGGAATACCGCGACGATCGTGCCGCGAATCCGCCCGAGCCCGCGCGAAAAGAAGCGTGTGATCTGGTCAGCCTTCACGTACGACTCCCAGTGGCGTAGCACCTCGGTGCGTAGGAAGGTCCCGCCACGCAGCTCCTCCAACAATGCGGCGAGCTCGGCGTCGTACGACTTCGCCGTGATCGCGCGGAGCGCCTCGCCTTCCGCGGCGGCGTGCTCGACATCGTCCGCGACCCTCCCCAGGAGCGGGCCGAGCCCGGCGAGAGCGCCCTCGAGCGCCCGTCGCGCGAGAGCGAGCCTGCGCTCGCGATCCCTGGCGAGCTCGTCGACGCGCTCGAGCACGGGCGCCGCCGCCTCGAGCTCGAGGCGCTCGCCCGACGGATCGAGCCGACCCTCGGCGACGCCGACGATCTGAACACGCGCGTCGTCGATCCCCCGGAGCGCCGTGTCCTTCAAAACGCGGCGGAGGTCCTCGAGGACCACGCGCTGCTCCGACTCATCGGGGGGCATCCGGTTCACCACGATGAGCAGGGGGAGCCCCCGCGCGGCGATGCGCTGCACGACATCGAAGGGGACCTTGTCCGCGTAACGGATCGCCGACGTCACGAAGATGCCGAGGTCGGCCGCCTCGACCAGGGCGTCCGCGATGACCCGGTTCGCCCGCTCGACGGAATCGAGATCCGGCGCGTCGACGATCGCGAGACCGGCCGATGCGGTCGTCGCCGGCGCGCGCACGATCTGCCCACCGCCGATGCCCGCGAGTGCCCCCTTCCGCAGTGTCGCCGCGTCGGCGTCGGTCGCGAGGAGGACGGCCTCACGCGTCGTTGGCCGAAGGACGCCGGTGCGGCTCACCGTCGCGCGGGCGAGTGTGTTCATGAGGGTCGATTTCCCGGCACCGGTCGGGCCGAGGAGCACGACGAGGGGCGGCGACTCGAGCGCCTGCACGCGCGGCAGGACGTAGGCCCGGACGTGATCGCGAAGCTGCCGCGCGCGATCCTTCGCTCCGGCGGGCTCGTCGTCCCGCACGAGCGCGGCCCGGCGGTCCGCGAGCGCGGCGATGCGTTCGGCGCGCTCGGCCAAAGATGTCACCACGTCTGCGGCTGCAAGGTAGAGACCTGCGGGCTGTCGTCGGTTATCGTGCGTATCGGTGCGTTACGGTGGCTTCCCGTGTCGATACGGTGGTTGCGATGTGCGCTTCTCCGTCGAGAGGGGCGACTCATATCCATCCCTTCTCGAGGCGAGCGCGAAACGCACCGAGCATGAGATCGCCGAGCATCAGTATCACCACATTCCACTCCGGACCGAGACTCCACCCGCCGGCTCGCTTCAGCGTCTTCCACGACGAGGTGCGGCTCCCAAGCGCATCGACTAACCGGCCCGGACCACGAACGTGTCGCGCATGCCAGTCTCTAGATCCCGCGGAGTCGTCCCGAGCTCGGCGCGCGCCTTCGCATCCGTTGCCCAGAACGTCACCCCGTCCGCCGAAGACACGACCTCGCGCATGCTCGAGATGAATCGCCCCGCGAGACGCGCGACCGCGGATGGGATGACGAGCGGCGGTAAGCCCCGTCCAGTCGCTTTCGCCACGGCGCGATACGCGTCCCCGAGCGTCGCGATCTCTCCGCCGAGGACGTAGCACTCGCCGTCGCGGCCTCGGTCCAGCGCGCGAAGGATGCCGTCGGCGAGGTCGTCGACGTGCACGAGATTCAATCCGAGTCCCTCGAAGGCGCGATAGCGGAGGCGCCCCTCCGCGAGCGCACGGAAATTCGCGCCCACCGCGGAGTGGTCGTTCGGCCCGTACACCTGACCGGGCTGGACGATCACGATCGGCGCCTCGCTCCGCGCCGCGTCGAGCGCGATCTCGTGGGCTCGCCGCTTGGTGTCCTCGTACGCGGACGTTGCCGGTGATATCGGCTGAAAGCCCTCGGCCACCACCTTGCCGTGCGTGTTGCCGAATGCCGCGATCGTCGACACATACACGATCCGCGGGGTCCGGGCCGCTCGGGCAGCCTCCAGCATGCCGCGAGTGCCAGTGACGTTCGTCGCCTCCATCACCCGGCGTCGTTCCGCGGTGACGCCGATCTCGTAGATCGCCGCGCCATGTATGAGCGCGTCGCAGCGCCGGAGCTCGCCGATCGCGTCGGTCGGATCCACGACATCGCCCGCGACGAGCTCGCACCCGAGCTCGCTCAGTGATGCGGCGCGGGACGGATTCCGGACGAGCGCCGTGACCGCATCGCCGCGCGCGCGAAGAGCGCGTGCCACGGCGCCCATCACGAAGCCGGTCGCACCGGTCACAAAGACCCTCACTCGGGGAATACTCTCGCGCCTTCGCGCGTTCCCCACACATCTCGGGCCTGGGGGAAAGCCATGAACATCGCCATCATCGGAGCCGGTAACGTCGGCGGGGCGCTCGCGAAGTCGAGCGTGCGCGCAGGGCACAAGGTCACGCTGAGCGCGAAGGATCCCGCGCACGCGGACGCCAAAGCGAAAGAGACGGGGGCCCGCGCCGTTCGCAGCGCCTCCGATGCGGTCAAGGCTGCGGACGTCGTCATCCTCGCCGTGCCGTATTCGGCCGTCGACGCCGTTCTCGATGAGCTCGGCGACACGCTCGCCGGCAAGGTGCTGATCGACGTCACGAACCGAATGAAGCGCGAGGCAATGGGCGAGTCGGTCGACGGAACATCGGCGGCCGAGCAGATCCAGAAGAGGGCTCCGAAGGCGAGGGTCGCGAAGGCGTTCAACTACGCGTTCGCCTCGAAGCAGGCGGATCCAAAGGTCGACGGTCAGTCGATCGACGGATATGTCGCATCAGACGACGCCGACGCGAAGAAGACGACGCTCGAGCTCGCGCGATCGATCGGGTTCCGGCCGATCGACGCAGGTCCGCTCGCGATGGCGCGGGCGCTCGAGGCCATGGCGATCCTTAACATCGCACTTCAGATTCAGCACGGGTGGCCCTGGCAGAGCGGCTTCAGGCTCATCGGGCCGACTCCCGACAAGAAAGCGTCATGACCGACCGCATGCCCGCGCTCTTCATCGGACACGGAAGCCCGATGAACGCGCTTGTCACGAACAAGTGGACCGAGGACTGGAAGGCGCTCGGGGCGTCACTTCCTCGTCCACGCGCGATCGTCGCGATCTCGGCGCACTGGTACACCGACGGGACCGGCGTCACGGCGGTCTCCACTCCGCGGACGATCCACGACTTCGGCGGATTCCCGCGCGCGCTCTTCGAAGTCCAATACCCGGCCCCGGGTGATCCCGATCTCGCCAAGGACCTGACCGAAATACTCGCGCCGACGCCGGTCCTGCTCGATAGCTACTGGGGACTCGATCACGGCACGTGGTCGGTCCTCGTGCGGATGTTCCCGAAGGCGGACATTCCGGTGGTGCAGCTCAGCATCGATGGGACCGCACCGCCCGAGACCCATCGCGCCCTCGGCGAGCGCCTCGCGTCACTGCGCGACAAGGGCGTTCTCCTCGTCGGCAGCGGCAACGTGGTGCACAACCTTCGGGCGGGTTTCGGCGATCAGGCGCCGGAGTACGACTGGGCCAAGCGGTTCGATGAGAAGGTGCGCGAGCTCGCGGTGAGCGGCGACGCGGAGCAGCTCGCGAGCTACGAGCGGCTCGGTCCCGACGCGGAGCTCTGCGTGCCGACGCCCGATCACTACTACCCGCTCCTCTATACGGTGGGCGCGCGCCGCGAGGGGGACGAGGTGTCCTTTCCGACGGAAGGCCTGAACGGCGGCGTGTCGATGCTCGCGGTGAAGCTCGGCTGACGCGCGTCAGCGGAGGATGAAGCCCTCCGCGAGAGGATCGTCCGGCGCGATCAGGATCTCGTTGCGCCCGGTGATCCAAGCGCTTCCTTCGATCTCCGGCACCACCGCGTCGTAACCCTCCCAGCGCATCTCTCGCGCGATTCGTCCCTTGAAGCGGGTGCCGATGATGCTCTCGACGACGAAGGACCCGCTTGGGGAAAGACGACCCCGCGCGCGCTCGATCGCGACCCGGGCGGACACGCCGGTGCCCGTCGGCGATCTATCGACCTCGCCTTCCGCGAAGACGCAGACGTTGCGCGAATCCGCGCCGCTGCCGAGCGCCGGTCCCGTGAAGATCGTCCCGTACAGAAATGAGAGGTCCGGCTCCACCGGGTGACGGATCTCGCGAGCCGCGATCACCCCGCGTTTGATCGCGCTGCCGATCGCGATGAGATCGCGGAATCGGTCTGGCGTCATCGCGAGACCCACGCTCGCCGCGTCGACGAACGCGTAGAACGCACCGCCGAACGCGAGGTCGTACCGCACCTCGCCAACGCCCGGCACCGTCACGCGGTCGTCGAGCGATACGACGAACGACGGCACGTTCTCGAACGCGACGCTCATCACGCGCCCGCCCTCGCGCCGCGGCCGCGCCGTCACGCGGCCCGCGGGCGTATCGAGGCGAACCACCGCACGCTCGCTGAGGAGACCGACCTCGAGCGCAACGGTCACCAGGGCGATCACGCCATGGCCACACATCGTGCTCCAGCCTTCGTTGTGCATGAACAGCACGCCGGCGTCGCCGTCGGGCGTGACCGGCTCGGTGGGGATCGCTCCATACATGTCGGCGTGCCCGCGCGGCTCGAACATGAGGCCGCGTCGCAGTCCGTCGAGCCGTTCGCGGGCAAAACGGCGCTTTTCGAGGATCGTCGCGCCCGGAATGGGGTCGATCCCGCCCGTGACCACCCGGAGCGGCTCGCCCGCGGCATGAGATTCCACGGTGAGGACGCGCCGCCACGACGATGGCGGCCGCCAGGACGGGGCTTGGTCGGAAAAGAAGGACACGGCCGCGCCCGACGATAGATTCTCCCGTCGAAATCCCCTATTTGGCGTAGTGCACCCGCTCCCTGTTAGGACAACACTGTCAGTGATGACCGAGGACCTGCGCCTGCGCGCGATCGGCGCCCCTGGTGACTCCGATCCAGAGGTGTCGCTCGAACCCGCTGAAGCCGAAACGCACGACATGCATCGGTCCGACCTCGACGCGCTCAAAGACGGGGCCGCGATGCTCACGCAGGCCGGCAATCGAATTGCCGCTCTCGCGGTGATGTGGTCCGCCGTCGCGATCGCGCCGACTGACCTCGGCGCACATCGTCGCCTCGCGGCGATGCTCGCGAATGCCGGCGACATCGACGGCGCGGCGAACGAATACGCGCGCTACATCGAATTCATGCTCCCGATCGGCGACGTCGGGCGGGCGACCATGGAGCTCGCGTACGGCTCGAAGGTGCTCGGCGGTCATGCGGCCCTCCACGAAGCGGCCGAGAAGATCGTCAACGCCGTGCGCGCGCTCGTGCCCGGCGACCTCGCTCTGTCCGCGCCGACGCTTCCGATGCCCCGGCTCCTGCCGAAGGTCCCCTTCCGCTTTTGCATCCACGACGATGGCGACCGCCACTGGATGCAGCTGGAGGGAGGCACGACTGATCTGGTCCCGACATCCGTTCGCGTCCTCGACCGAAACGACGAGGTCGTCGAGACGAGGAAGTTCATTCCCATCGCGCCGGGCCAGAAGGGCCACGCCAAGATCATCGAAGGTGAGCCGACCGGTGTCGCGTGGGTCGTCCTCGGCATCACCGATGAAGTTGTCGCGGCGTTCGACGCCGGCAAGCCATCGCCGTATCGCGTCGAGGCAAAGGTGGGGGAAGAATGGATCTCCACCGTTCTCGTCGACACCGGCTGCCGCATCGGCCGCCGCTCGAGGATCGCCGTCTCCTAGAGGTCGATCGTTCGGCCGACGCCGGCCTTGCGCGCGCTCTCCAGCACCATCGCCGCCGCTGCCGCGTCCTGCACCGCCACTCCGACAGATTTGTAGAGCGTGATCTGCCGCGCGTCCGCGCGGCCCGGTCGCGTGCGGCTCACCAGCTCGCCAAGCTCGGCGTGAACGTGCTCGCGCGTCATCGCGCCTTCCGCGATCGCCATGGCGATGTCGTTCGATCCAGCGGGCGGTGGTGCGAGCGCGGCGGAACGCGACTCGACCACGACAAGCGCGTCGCGGAAGGTCGCGCCGTCGACCTCGCGCCCCGCGGTGTTGTAGCCCACGGAGTTGACGTGTGCGCCCGGTTTGAGCCAGTCGCGCCGGACGACCGGCTCGGCGCTATGGGTGCACGCGCACACCACGTCGCCCTCGCGCACGGCCTCCTCGATGTTCAGGGAGGCGCCCGCGCCGAGCTCCTTCGCGAGGGCCTTGGCCTTCTCGACGTTGCGCCCGACCACGCAGATCGAGCCGAACTTGCGGACGCGCGATACGGCGCGCAGGTGGGCGCGTGCCTGAACGCCCGTCCCGATGACGACGAGGCGATCGGAGTCCTGTCGCGCGAGAAGATCGGTGGCCAGCGCCGATCCGGCCGCGGTGCGGGCCGCGGTGATCGCCTCACCATCCATCAGCGCGAGCGGGCCGCCGTTTTCGGCGTCGAACACGACGATCACGGCCTGATGAGTCGGCCGGTCGGTGTTGCCCGGAAAGAGGGAGACGAGCTTCGTCGCGAGAGCCCCCGAGGACGGTAGGTAGGCCGGCATCGCGGCGAGCAGCGCGTCACGCTCGGGCACGATCGCCGCGATCCGAGGCGGCATCGAGACGCGACCCGCGGAGAGATCGGCCATGGCGCCGGCGACGGCCTCGCGCAGACGATCCAGGTCGATAAGTCGCTCGACGTCGGCGCGCGAGAGGACGAGCACCGCGCGATGTTAGGCGGCGGTGACTTTTTCCTCGTCGCGCCGCAAGACCACCGGGCCCACCTTGACCCGCTCGCCGAACACCTCGGTGCTCACGACGAATCCCGCGAAGATCAAAACGACGCCGAGAAGCTCTCCGAGGAAGAACGCCCAGGTGACCCCGAAGCGGTTCAGGCCGCTTGTCACGCCGGGGATGAAGCCGCCGAGCGCGATGAGGAGCGTCGCCGGCACGCGCGAGTGCAGCTCACCGTGCGCGAGCGCGACCGCGGCGCGGGGCAGGGAAGCGATGAAGTTCACGGCCACGGCGAGCGCGCCGTAGATCTGCGCGACGACGGGCGGGAGCGAGCGCCTGCCGAGCACCCGCTGCTTGGGCATGAACACGTACGCGCTGAAGATCGCGCCAACGACGAGAGCGAACGCTCCGATGATGTTGAACGGCCCGGCGAGTATCCGGATGTTGCCGGGAATCGCGGTGCCCACCGGGACGCCGGTCGTCGCATCGAGGGCATACGGCGCATCGAGGGTTGTGCGCAGCACGAGTGCGGCGGCGATGACCGAGCCGACGCCCAGCACCGTGAGTGCGATCGGTGCGACGAACGCTCGCGCGCGCCACGTCGCGATCGCTATGGCCGCGGCGGCCCCGATGCACGCGACGAGGACGACGGCGAAGGCGGTCGTGTCTTCGGGATACCGCCCGCGGATCGCGAACGCGTAGAGCGCGCCGAAGAGAAAGCTCACCGCGACGAAATACCCGAACCGCGTGCGCGCCAGGAGCACGATCGTCCCCGCGCCGAGGTACGCAGCCACGAAGAAGGCCCCGATGAGGTACCAGGTCCGGTACAGCGCCTCGTTCCAGCCGAACGCCGAGCCCAGGAACTCGGTGCCCGCGCTGATCCCGTACCAGAGGAGGCCGAGCGCCCACACGAGCTGGAAGCCGCGATGGCGGCGCGACCACTGCGCCAGCACGGCCGCCGCGAAGACAAAGCTCACGACGGACGAGAGGAGGGGCAGCACCACGTTCGGGGTCACGAAGCGAACATCCCCCGAGCGTTCCGCGAAGTCAAACGCGATGCCCAGGTTTGGGTAGAAGCGGCTAACGTAGGGACATGTGCCGATCGATCAAGACCCTGCGCCGTGCGGACGGCCCCGCCTCCGATGAGGAGATCGCCGCCGCGGCACTGCAATACGTGCGGAAGGTCAGCGGTTACCGCGCGCCATCACAACGCAACACCGAGGCGTTCGATGCCGCGGTGAGCGAGGTCGGCCGCGCGTCCC
>WNGI01007065.1_pt1 | contig 10258 bp, 7 predicted proteins | sample 5400621 | NCBI WGS metagenome assembly WNGI01 (sample SAMN13153374, study PRJNA577476) | soil metagenome | isolation source: 20 cm soil or saprolite under Garry oak tree replicate 1 | place: USA:California | collected 2016-06-15 | reverse complement strand
CGACAGGTAGTAGGGGAACCGGGCCGCGCAGCCGATCCCCGAAACGAACACCGTGCGCTCGCGCCGCGCGCCGAGCTCCGCCAGGGTTTTCTGGACCGCCTTGAGGATCGCATAGTCCCCGCAGCCGGGGCACCACCGGACCTCCTGGTCGGACGCGTAGTCCTTGGGGGCGAGCTCGGCGTCGGTGATCGTCGTGACCGTCATAGGCTGGCTCGGATCGCCGCCGACAGCTCGGCGACCTTGAACGGTTTTCCCTCGACCTTGTTCAGCCCCTCGGCGGGCAGGAGGTAGGCCGCCCGTAACAGCTGCACCAGCTGCCCGGTATTCATCTCCGGCACGAGCACACGGTCGAAGCGTTTCAGCAGCTCGCCCAGGTTCGCCGGGAACGGGTTCAGATAGCGAAGATGGAGGTGCGAGACGTCGACCCCGTCGTCCCGCGCGTCGCGGACCGCCTGGTGAATCGCGCCGTACGTCGAGCCCCAACCCACCACCGCCACCGCGCCGTGGTCGTCCCCGAGCGCCGGGCGCTGCGGTGGGATGTCGTTCGCGATTCCCGCGATCTTCGCCGCGCGGGTACGGGTCATCCGGGCGTGGTTGTCGGGGTCGTAGGAAATGTGTCCCGTGTCGTAATCCTTCTCGAGCCCGCCAATGCGGTGCTCGAGTTCGGGCGTGCCCGGCACGGCCCACGCCCGCGCCAGCGTCACGGGGTCGCGGAGGAACGGGTGGAAGCCTGCGGGATCGGTCCGGAAGTGCACAGGGAAGCGGGGCAGCGCAGACGTGTCGGGCAGGCGCCACGGCTCGGCCGCGTGGGCGAGGTAGGCGTCCGAGAGTAGGATCACCGGCGTCATGTATTTGGTGGCGATCCGCACCGCTTCGATCGCGACCTCGAAGCAATCGCTCGCAGTGGCCGCGGCGAGTACCGCGAGCGGCGCATCCGCGTTGCGCCCGTGCACCGCCTGAAACAAATCGGACTGTTCGGCCTTGGTGGGCATGCCGGTGGAGGGACCGGCACGCTGGGAGTCGACCACCACGAGTGGAAGCTCCGTCGCGATCGCGAGGCCGAGCATTTCGGTCTTGAGCGCCATACCGGGGCCGGAGCTCGACGTCACCCCGAGCGCTCCGGCGTAGGCGGCGCCGATCACGGCGCCGATCGCGGCGATCTCGTCTTCCGCCTGGAAGGTGATCACGCCGTGCGCCTTGAGGTTCGCCAGGGTGTGGAGCAGCAACGAGGCAGGCGTAATCGGGTAGCCCGCGAAGATCATCTTTTCGATCCCCGCCCCGCGCATGCCGGCAATCAAGCCCCAGGCGATGGCCTCCGTCCCGCTCACGGCGCGGTAGCGCCCTGGCTCGACCGGCGCCTTGGCCACCGTGTAGCCGACCAGATGCTCCGACATCTCGGCGGTCTCGCCGAAGGCGTGGCCCGCGTTCAGGGCCGCCACGTTGGCCTGCGCGAGCTCGGGACGGTCTGCGAATTTGCGCCGCAGCCAGTCGGTCGTCGCCTGCCGATCGCGTCCGTACATCCACAGCATCAGGCCGAGCGCCCACATGTTGCGGCAGCGGTGCGCTTCCCGGGTCGAGAGGCCCAGGGCTTTGACGGCCTCTGCCGTCAGCCGCGTGATGTCGACAGTGAGCACCTGGTATTGAGCGAGCGAGCCATCCGCGACCGGGTTGGCCGGGAACCCGGCCTTGGTGAGGTTGCGCTCGGTGAACGCGCCCGTGTCCACGACGATCGTTCCGCCGACCCGCAGATCCCTCAGGTCCACCTTGAGCGCCGCCGGGTTCATGGCCACGAGCACGTCCACCGCGTCCCCAGGGGTCGTGACGTCCACGCCGCCGAAGTGGATCTGGAACGCCGACACCCCGTAGGTCGTCCCGGCGGGGGCCCGGATCTCGGCGGGAAAATCAGGGAAGGTGGTGAGGTCGTTTCCGGCAAGGGCCGCTTCAACCGTAAAGCGCGAGCCGGTCACCTGCATCCCGTCGCCCGAGTCTCCGGCGAAGCGGATGACGACCGATTCGCGTGTTTGCCGGGCCCGGGGAGGTGTAGAGGTAGTCATTGCTCAAAAAGGTAGTGTGCCGACGCCCGGAGGGGCAGCGGCGGGCTGGCTAGGGGCCCGATGAGCCCTCGAACCGGATTACCAGCACCGGATCGCGGCGCTGGGCGATGTCCTCGAACACGAGGAGGTACGTTTCGCCCGTTTTCCGGTGGACAGCATATACCTTGACGAACGCACGCCCTCCGAGCTTCGTGTCCACGCCGAACTCGCCGCCGCTGACGTTCGGGTAGAGTGCCGCGTCGAAGTCCACCGCTTTGATCTCGAGCGAGTCCGGGATGCGCAGCGAGTAGTGCTGAACCGGATCGGCAGGGGTGACGGTGGGAGGGAGAGTGTTGATGGTCTGGGTGCAGGCGCCGAGCATCACGACTGCGAGCATCCCCAAGACACCTGGCTGCAACGACCGCGCCACAGGACCTCCTCCCTACTCAACCGGAGCGAACGCAGCCCCTACGATCCTCGCTTGCTCGGCCTGGTGCGCCGCGGGGTAGCCTTCCGCCGGGCTCGAGCGCTCCGGCCGCCCGATGTCGCGCACGGTCACGTCGGGACCCACGAGCTCGCGCAGCTGCGGCAGCATGAATTTCTGCGGTCCCATGTTGCGTGGCTCTTCCTGCACCCACACGATCTCCCGCAGGTTGGGATAGCCGCGAAGCAGCGTCGCCAGGTCCTCGTGCGGGAACGGATAGAGCAGCTCCACGCGGGCGATCGCCACGTGTCGGGCCTGGGCCCGCGTCGGAGCGAGCGTGAGGTCGTAATACACCTTACCGCTGCACAGGATCAGCCGGCGCACGGCGTCGCGGGCTGTCGCCGCGGCGTCGTCGAGCACCGGCTGGAACCGTCCGGTCGCCAGGTGCTCGAGCCGCGAGCTCGCCTGCGGCAGCCGCAGCAGGCTCTTGGGCGTGAACAGCACCAGCGGCCGGAGCTCGGGGTGGCGCGCCTGGCGGCGGAGCAAATGGAAGTACTGGGCCGGCGTCGTGCAGTTGGCGATGCGAATGTTCCCGTCGGCGCCGAGTGCCAAGAAACGCTCGATCCGGGCGCTCGAGTGCTCGGGTCCCTGCCCCTCGTAACCGTGCGGCAGGAGCAGCGTGAGGCGCGACGTCTGCCCCCACTTCGCGAGCCCGGCGATGAGGAACTGATCGATGATCACTTCGCCGCTGTTGGTGAAATCGCCGAACTGCGCCTCCCACAGCACCAGGGTCTCGGGCGCCGCGGCGGCGTAGCCGTACTCGAAGCCCAAACATGCGAACTCGGAGAGCGGGCTGTTGTGCAATTCGAACGGCGCCCGTGCCCCGGGAAGATTCTGGATTGGGGCATAGCGGCGGCCGTCCCGGGCGTCGTGTAGCACGAGGTGTCGTTGACTGAACGTGCCGCGCTCGGTGTCCTGGCCTGTGAGCCGGATCGCCGTGCCCTCGGCGAGGAGCGACGCGAACGCCAGGGCCTCCGCGTGGGCCCACTCGATCTGTCCCTCGCTGAGGGCAGGCCGGCGCCGCTCCAGTTGTTTCTGGAGCTTGGCATTGACCGTGAAACCGTCGGGCACGAGCAGCAGCTGCTCGTTCAGCGTGGTGAGCAGCGGGGCGGACACGGCCGTGTCGGGCTCCGCCACCGCGGGTTGGCTGGTCGAGATGCGTTGCGGCTCCTCCCCCCCCCCGGCTCCCGCCTCGCGCAGGTGCGCCTTGAGCGATTGCTGGATCTCCGTGAGGCGCTGATAGACCTGTTCTGCTCCCACGGTTGCCTGGGCGGCATCCACTACGCCTTCGCGCGCCAGCTGGTCGGCGTAGCGCTGCCGCGCCGTGGGCGTCTGCTTGATCCGCTCGTACATCACCGGCTGCGTATAGGCCGGCTCGTCGCCTTCGTTGTGACCCCAGCGCCGGTAGCCCACCACATCGATCACTACGTCGCCGTGGAACTTGTCGCGGTACAGCATCGCGAGCCTGGCCGCGGCGAGACAGGCCTCCGCATCGTCCGCGTTCACGTGGATGATCGGCGCGTCGAAGCCCTTGGCGAGGTCGCTCGAGTAATCGGTCGAGCGCCCTTCCTTGGGATCGGTGGTGAAGCCGAGCTGGTTGTTCGCGATCAGGTGGATTGTGCCGCCGGTGGTGTAGCCCTTGAGCCGGGCGAGGTTGAACGTCTCCGCCACCACGCCCTGCGCCGCGAACGACGCGTCGCCGTGGATCAGCACCGGGAGCGCCACCGTCCCGTCGTGGATGGCGTCCTTGCCACGGCGATTCGTCTGATTGGCGCGGGCCCGCCCTTCGACCACCGGGTTCACTGCTTCGAGGTGGCTCGGGTTGGGCGTGAGCGTGATGTTGACGGGCTTGCCGGCGGCTGTCTGGTACACGCCGTCCGCGCCGTGGTGATACTTCACGTCGCCGGTGCCGCCTTCGGGCGTGAGCGTTCCCTCCACGTGCCGCCCGCCCTCGAACTCCGCGAAAATCGTTTCGTATGGGAGGCCGACAATGTGGGCCAGCACGTTCAACCGGCCGCGGTGCGCCATCCCCAGCACCACCCGGCGGGCGCCGCTCGTGCCCGCGAGCTCGATCGTCTGGTCGAGCATCGGCACGAGCAGGTCGAGCCCTTCGATCGAGAAGCGCTTCTGTCCGAGATACGCCTTGTGCAGGAAGCGCTCGAGCGTCTCGACCGCCGTAAGGCGCGCGAGCAGCTTGCGCTTCGCCTCCGGGGTGAGCGGCTTCCGGTGGTCCCCCGATTCGATCACCTGGCGCAGCCACACGCGCTCCTGGTGGCTGCCGATGTGCTCGACTTCGTAGGCGATGGTGCCGCAATACGTCTCTTGCAGCTTCGGGTACGCCTCGGCGAGGGTGCGGCCGGGTACGTAGATCCGCAGCAGGTCCGCTGGGATCCGCGCCATGATTTCGGGGGTGAGCCCGAGGGGTCCGGGATCGAGCGCGGGATCGCCCGGCGGCTCCGAGCCGAGCGGGTCCAGCCGCGCCGCCATGTGACCGAAGTTGCGGATGGCTTTCACCAATGCCATGGCCGCGGCGACATGTTTGAGATCCTCGACGCCGGCCTCCGCCACAACACCGGGGAGCGGGGAGCGGGGAGCGGTTCCTGTCGGTGCAGCGGAGGGTACCGCTCCCTGCTCCCCGCTCCCTTTGAGTCGCAGGCTCTCGAACACCGATCCGTAGAATCCGTCTGCTCCCTGGAGCAAGTCGTCCAGCCGCCGCAGGAAGTTTCCCGACTCCGCCCCCTGGATGACGCGGTGATCGTAGGTCGAGGTGATCGTCATGACCTTCGCGCCGCCGATGGTGCGGATCGCGCCGGTCGCGATGATCGAGCCCTGGCCCTTCATGAGGCGCGGCACGGAGGCCACCGTCCCGATGGTCCCGGGGTTCGTCAACGTGATCGTCGTGCCGGCGAAGTCGTCGGGGAGGAGCTTGTTGGTCCGCGCTTTGTCGACCAGCGTTTCGTACGTCGCGTGGAACGTCGCGAAGTCCATGCCTTCGGCGTGCTTGATGACCGGGACGACCAGAGCGTGGCTGCCGTCCTTTTTCTCCACGTCGACCGCCAGGCCAAGGTTCACCGCGTGCGGGTCGAAGCGGTGCGGCTTCCCGTCGACGTCCTGGAAGGCGTGTGTCATGACCGGGAGCTCGCGCGCCGCCCGGGCGATGGCGAATCCGATCAGGTGTGTGAAGGAGATCTTCTTGCCCGCCGCGGCGAGCTGTGCGTTCAGCTCGCGCCGGCGTGCGTCCAGCACGTCCACAGCGATCTCACGGAACGAGGTCGCGGTGGGGACGGACAACGAGTCCGTCATGTTCTGGACGAGACGCGCGGCTGGGCCGGTGATGGGCGTGAGTCCAGCAGGGAGCGGGGAGCGGGGAGCGGTTCCTGCCGGTGCAGCGGAGGGTACCGCTCCCTGCTCCCCGCTCCCGATCACTTCTGAGCGATTCGTCGGGATGATCGGGAGCTCGGCGACCTTCCCGTTATCGAACAGCTGCCGCCATTCCTCTCCGACCGAGGCGGGATCGCGCAGGTATTGCTCGTACATGACCTGCACGAAGGCGGCGTTATGCGTGCCGAAGACGAACTCGCTCACGGCTGCAATTTAATCAAATGGGGGGCGGGATTCTTCCCGATCCAACGCCCCCCATTGCCGCGGCGTCTGATGAGCCGCGGGTTCACCCGCGGATGGAGGCGGCAAGGATCGCGTGTCACCCCGCAACGAGGGCAGCGAGTTTGCGGACCGTGTTCCAGTTACGACCCGTGCCGCGCGTGCCAAGCTGCTTGTCGATGACTGCGTTCGTCAAGCGCGAGCGGCCGACGCCGTCCGGGTACACGATGTAAAGGTGTTTGCCCCCCGCGCGAACGACTTCACGGCCCGTGATGGCAGCCTGAAGCGCCTTCACGCCGGTGACGCTGGACGCGTCCTTGAGAAACATGACGATCAGATGCCCCGGATCGCGCGCTGCCTCCTTGCGGAAGGGATTGTGCGCGACCACGCTCTCCCATTCCTTTGCCGTGCGGACGAAGAAATCGGTTTGCAGACCGAGTCGCTTCGCAGCCTCCGCTTCCAGCAGGCGCTCCAGCCGAGCAGACGTTCGCCCGTTGGCGCCGAAAACGAGATTCCCGCTTTGCAGGAGCGACCGCGCGTCCGCGAGGCCCAGCTGCGTGAGGAGTTCGCGCAGGTCGGCCATGGGGACCTGCTTGTGGCCGCCGACGTTGATGCCCCGGAGGAGGGCAATGTGGTAACTCATGTCGGCGACGTGCCGCGGAGCGCATCGACGTCCGGCTTGACCTGGTCGTCGAGCGCCACGTGGTTGCGGTCGTGCCGCTCCACGCGGGAAAACAGTGTCAGCTCGCGGTCGAACAGAAAGCGCCACAGCAATCGCGTCCATGACGTGTGCGAGGCCAGCGACGCGTACACCTCCGGAGCCAGGGCGCGGATGCGGGGCAGCCGGTTCCACGGCACCGAAGGGAAATCATGATGCTCGTTATGGTACCCTACGTTGAACGCGAGCCAGTTGAGCGGACCGTAGTAGCTGAAGGTCTCCTGCCCGCCCGCCGTCGTGAGGTAGTGGCGTTGGATCCAGCGCGCACCGAGGGGATGCAGGCCGATTGAGAAGAAGAGCGACAGCACGAGGTAGACCAGCGCCTTCGGGCCGAGCACGACCCAGACCAGGGCGTCGAATGCCACCACTACGACCACGTTGGTCGCCGTCCAGCGGTCCCACAGCGGGACCTCCTTCACGCGCCAGGGCCGGATCGCCTGGAATATCGGAAACAGCAGCAGCCAGAGCGCTTTGCGGAAGGGAGAGCGTCCCACGAGTCGGGCCTCCCATCGGAAGGGGAGGTCGCCGTCGAGCTCGTACACGCCCTGAAACGCGTGGTGTTTGAGGTGGTACTTGGAGAACGACAGGGCGCCCGGGAAGGCCTGTGGCAAGTTGGCGAGCAGCGCCGTCAGGATGTTCGGCACCTTTCGCTTGAACACCAGCCGGTGCGCGGTCTCGTGGATCATGACGAAGAGTGCGTGGTCGGCGAACGCGCCCACCGTGTAGGCGACGACCACGACGACCCACCACGGCCGGTCGGCCACGAGCCATGCGACGACGATTTGGAGCGCGACGATGCCCGCCGTCCACCAGAACGTAGCGGGGTTTGGGCCGATGAGCTCTCGGATCTCGGGATGATCCCGCAACAGCTCCCGCGTCCGGAACCGATGAGGTTCCGGAGCCGTGGAAAACGCGAACTCGGTGCACGGAGGCTTCATGGGCATCGTGGGAAGAAGGTGATGGGGAGTCCCGCGCTAAGATAGTGCTTTGGCGCAGAGTTCGTGCTAGTCCGTGTACGGATCGAACTCCTTTTCACCCGCCATCACCACGATCAGCGGCGTGAGCGTGTGCAGCACTGTGACCGTGTCGCCCTGCGCGGCGAGCACGTCCGGCAGCCGGCGGTATGCGTGCGGCGACTCGTCCAGCCCGCCGCCGCGCAGGATGACGCCCTTCCCGCCGACCCACTTCCGCAGCATCTCCCACGTGACGCGGCCGGGCCGGATCAACTCTCCAGTGCGGCGGTTCACCTTACCGCGCGCCTCGGTGCGGGACATCACCCGCCCCGCACCGTGCACGGTAGAGTAGAGCGACGCGCGCTGCAGCGCCGAGTCGTTCCGTGCCCCTTCGATGATGACCGCGTCGTCGCCCATCGAGCCGCCCACAAAACCCTTCTGCCCCGGAAACGCGGGCGTCGCACCCTTGCGCACCACGACGTACTCCGTGCGGTCGTGGGTCTCCTTCCACGCAAAGTTGTGATGATTGTGGACCAGCTCGAGCTCCCGGCCGCCCAGCAGGGACACCACCTTGCGTGCCACCCACTCGCGCCCCGCGTAGGCATACTCGCCCGCCAGGGTCATCAAGTGCCAGTAGTCGTGCCCGAGCGGCTGGTCGAGCGCGAACAGCGCCTCCGCCTCCGGCACGCGCTCGCCCCACTGCTTCCCTTGCGACAGGGAGAGAAAGCCCGAGGCGACGGTGTGGCCGAGCCCGCGGCTGCCGAAGTGCACGCCCACCCAGATGGCTCCAGTTTCGTCAGCGAAGACGTCCACGTAGTGGTTGCCGCTCCCGACGGTGCCGAGCTGGTTGCGCGCCTTGGCGCGGAGGCCGTCGCGCTCGTGGCGCCCCGGGACGACGTCCCAGGCGGGATGCTCGAACAGCGCGTGATCGGTGGGCGCGTCGTCCGCGCGGTTCGAGCGACCGATGCCGAACGAGATGGTCCGCTGGATCTCATCGGCCAGGCGCTCGAGCTCGGGTCGGGGGAAGTCGTCGACGCGGCGGTCGGTGCGGATCGCCGCGTTGCCGCACGCGATGTCGAAGCCCACACCGACGACGCTCACCTTGTTGCGATACGCCGCCACACCGCCGATCGGCATGATGTAGCCCAGGTGGCCATCGGCCATGAGCGCCACCCGCTCGGCCCGCGTTGCCACGTCGCGCAGTTGGGCGAGCGTCTTTTCTTCGTGGGTACCAAAAATGGCAGGTTGGTGCACACCGTCTCCACTTGACCGTCTTTGCGGCTTGGGCAATGTTAGTCCTCCTTCGTCCGGCAGCTCACCTATCCGCAATACCCTGAGTCATCTCATTTGTGTCGCCTTGATCGCCAGCGCGCGGCACGATGCGGCGTGGGGCCAGAGCGCCGCGGACATGCAAGCGGCCCGGGAAACCGAGCTCCCCGGCCTGCGATTGGTGGGTGTCAGGGACGTCGACTACCACCTGGGCACGTTGGGCATCCGGATCGGCTACGTGGAGCAAGATGTACGACCCGGCAGCGGCCACTACTTCTGCGGCGCGCTCACGCTTGACCGCAGCGCCACGGCTGCCCAACCCGTTGCGGCGGCCCTGACCAGGTTGTCCTACCTCTCCGTCCACAAGCTGGGGTTGCGCTACGTGATTCTCTGCGGTGGCGCAAAGGCGGGCGACCGGTCCATCGGTGGGATCCCCGTGCCGCCGCTCGATCTCCTCATGCTCGACGTGGGCGCGAGCAGCAACGGCGCGTACCTCGAGCGGACCACGCTGCATGAGCTGTATCACATGACGGAGTTCCGCTTTGGCACGTTCCAGGATGGCGACTGGGAGCGGGAATTCAGCGGCTACTCGTTTGCCTACTCCCCGGACCTACTGAAAACCGGGTTGGGCAGCGGCAAGCCGGGATTCCTCGACGCGTACGCGGAGACGTTCCCCTCCGAGGATCGGGCGGAACTGTTTGCCGCGCTGCTGCTCAAGCCCGGGGACGTCCTGGAGCAGATCCGCGCGACGCGTGACTCGGTGTTGTGGCGCAAGGTGAGGTACATGGACTTGAAGGCTGAGCGCCTGCTCGCGCTCAGGCTCGCGCCCGATCGGCTGTGAGCGTCCTAATGCGCTGCCTAACGGATCGCGCTTAGGCTGCGGCGCGCTGAAGAACGATTCATTCCCTGATGTACGCGCGGCGCCAGCTTCAAGCGCTTGTTAGGCAACGCCGAGCAAATGCAGGCTATGCTGGGCGTAGCGCGCCTGAACCTCTCCTCGCATTGCCGCTTGCAGCGCGTCGCGTGCCCGGGGATGGAGTGGGGATTCCGGATGCCTGAGGAGCCGGGCTGGGTCGCGCCACTGTGCAAACCAGGGCTCACCCACTTCCTGACAGTAGCGGGTAATCTCGAATGCGCACCGAGCGATTGATTCTTCAGAGTCGTCGAATTCGAGGTTGTAAGGATCGGTGGGGTGGCTGGA
>WNGI01043105.1_pt1 | contig 10259 bp, 11 predicted proteins | sample 5400621 | NCBI WGS metagenome assembly WNGI01 (sample SAMN13153374, study PRJNA577476) | soil metagenome | isolation source: 20 cm soil or saprolite under Garry oak tree replicate 1 | place: USA:California | collected 2016-06-15 | reverse complement strand
CTTCGCGAGCGCTTCGGCCTCGGCTTTCGGCACAACGAGCACTCGCTACGCGTCGTCGACCAGCTCGAGCGGGACGGCCGCGGGCTCAACCTCACGGCAGAGGTCCGCGACGGAATCCTCAACCACACCGGCGAGAACGAGCCCGAGACGCTCGAAGGCAAGATCGTCCGGCTCGTCGACCGCGTCGCCTACATCAACCACGACATCGACGACGCGGTGCGGGCGGGCGTGCTCGAGCCTACCGCGCTTCCCGCAGCGGAGATCGAGCTGCTCGGCCCGACGGGTCCCCGCCGGATCGACACGATCGTCCACGATCTCGTCGAGACCTCCGAGCGCGCCGGCGACATCCGCCAGAGCGACGAGATCGGCGAGGCGATGCTCTCGCTTCGCTCCTTCATGTTCGAACGCGTCTACCTCGCGGCGGACGCGAAGCCGAACCAGGAGCGCGCCCATGAGATCGTCCGTCGGATCTTCGCCCACCTCGTCGACGAGGGACGCTCAGCGCAGGACGCGACGGACTACGTCGCCGGCATGACCGATCGCTTCGCGCTCGCCTACGCGGCCAGGCTCGAGGGCTGAGTGGCGCGGATCGCCGATACCTCGGTCGAAGCCGTCAAGGCCGCCGCCGATGTTGTCGAGGTCATTTCCGGCCGGACGCAGCTGAAGCGATCGGGCGCGCGCTTCACCGGGCTCTGCCCGTTCCACGACGAGCGGACGCCGTCGTTCTCCGTCAGTCCCGAGAAAGGCACCTACTACTGCTTCGGCTGCCAGCGCGGCGGCGACACGATCTCGTTCGTCGAGGAGACCGAGGGCGTCGACTTCGTCGGAGCGATTGAGTGGCTCGCGCAGCGGTTCAACGTTCCGCTCGAGTACGAGGAGGCTTCGCCCGAGCAGGACGCGAAGCGCCGGCACCGGGAGCGCCTCTACGCCGTGCTCGACGCGGCGGCTGCCTTCTACGAGCGCTACCTCTGGGAGTCGCAGGCAGGAGCGGAAGCGCGCGCGTACCTCGAGAGCCGGGGACTCGCCGAGGAGGTCTGCCGCGAGTACCGGCTCGGCCTCGCCGCCGGTGGCGCGACGCTCGCGCGCAAGGCCGGCGAGCGCGGCTTCACCCGACCAGAGCTGACAGGGGCCGGGCTCCTCAACCGGCGCGGCAACGACTACTTCCAGGGCCGACTGCTGTTCCCGATCGCGGACGCGCGCGCCCGCGTCGTCGGCTTCCAGGCACGCCGCCTGCGCGAGGACGATCCGCTCCAGGCGAAATACGTCAACTCGCCGGAGGGAGAGCTGTTCCGGAAGGGCGACCTGCTCTACGGACTCGACCGTGCGCGCACCGCGATCGCGCGGGAGGAAAGGGCGCTGATCGTCGAGGGCAACACGGACGTGCTCGCCCTGCGACAGACCGGCCTCGGGCCGGTGGTCGCTTCGATGGGAACCGCGCTCACCGAGCGGCAACTGAAGGAGCTCAGCCGGCTCACTCGCAAGCTCTACCTCTGCTTCGACGCCGACGCCGCGGGCGAAGCGGCGACGTTGCGGGGGATGGACCTCGCCGCCGGGCAGGGGTTCGACGTTCGCATCGTCGCCCTGCCGGCGGGGACCGACCCAGCCGACGCCGCCGAGGGCTTCGAACAGCGGCTCGCGAAGTCGGAGAGCTACGTCCTCTACCGCGTGCGGCTCGAGCTCGACCGGGCGCCCGATCGCCAGGAGGCGTTTGTTCGCGCGCGCGAGGTCCTGAGCCGATTCGAGGATTCGCCCGAGCGGCAGCAGGCGCTGCGCCTCGTTGCGGACAGGCTCGACCTGCCACGGGAGACGCAGGCCGGCCTCGTCCCGCGGAGGGGCGGGCGCGGGGCGGAGCCGACTCTCTCGCCGAAACTCCTCGAGGCGGGACCACTTCGATTCCGACCTCCACCGCCGCGCGCGCGAGCATCTGCTCGAACCAGGCGAGGCCGACCGTGATCTGATCCAGCTGCTGGCCGAGCTCGACGCGCGCGCCGACGCCGAGGGCATCGACGAGGCGACGACGAAGGAGCTGCTGCTGAACCTGCACGAGCGGAAGCTGCGGCGAGAGCTCCAGAACGCCGATTTCGAGCGGACGAAGGAGCTGCAGGAAGAGCTCGAACGGCTCCGGAGCGCTACCACGAATCTCGTCTAGACCGCGGCTACAATCCGTCCCGGCCGAGCGCCGATCCCCGGTAGCTCAATTGGCAGAGCATCCGGCTGTTAACCGGAGGGTTGTTGGTTCGAGTCCAACCCGGGGAGTCACCGAAAGCCCGCGCAACGGGCTTCCTCGCTTCACCAGCTCCAGGAAATCCGGCCTGGCAGCGCGTCGTTGAGCTTGTCAGTGACCTGTCTTTTAAGCCGCGTGCCATGACGGTCTTGCGGAATCGGCCGGCGCTCGCTCGCGTCGTCGACCGGCTGACGCAAGGTCAGGACCGGCACGGTCAGCGCTGGCAGCTGCAGGTGCCCTGTGAGGGCGAGCCGTTCACGGTGGCGAGGCCGCTGCTGCACCTGCTCGGTCTGCCCACCTTCGGGCTGGCGTTCGCGATCAGTGTGCTCACGACCTATGGCCCGGTGGTGCTGCTCCGCCTGACCGATTCGACCGCAGTGGTCGGCGCCCTGATCGGCGGCGAAGGTGCCTTTGCTCTTGTCATCCCGCTCATCTCGGGGACGCTGTCGGATCGTCTGCCGGGGTCGCCGGCTGCGCGCCGCTTCCCGTTCGTGCTCGCCGGCGCGCCACTGATTGTCACCGGGCTGGTCCTGCTGGGGTTCAGTGGCTCCTTCGGTGGCTCCTTTGTGCTCGCGGCCGTCGCCGTGTTCGTCTTCTTCGTCGGCTACTACCTCTACTACCCGCCTTACCGGGCGCTGTATGCCGACCTGCTGCCTCGCAGCTTCTACGCTCGCGCCCAGTCGAGCCAGGCGATCCTGCGCGGTGCCGGGCTCGGTATGGCCCTGCTCGCCGGCGGGCTGTTGCTCTCGGTCTGGCAGCCGCTCCCGTTTGCGATTGCGGCCCTCGCGGTCGTCGCCACCACGTTCGCGCTCGTGCCGCTGCTGCGGGTCGAGAACCGCTGCCCAAACCCGCTGCTGCCCTACGAGACTCTCTCGCTCCGCCAGATGTTGTTCCACGACGCCGAGCTGCGCGCGTTCGCGGGCGCGAACGCGCTCTGGGAGTTCAGCTTCAGCGGCCTGAAGAGCTTCATCGTCCTCTACGTCGTGAGTGGCCTCGGCCGCTCGGCCTCGCTCGCCTCGGCGGTGATCGCCGTCGTCGCCGTCGCCTACATCGCTGGCGCGCCGCTCGCCGGCCGGCTCGCCGATCGGTACGGGATCGTTCCGGTGCTTCGCGTCTCCGCCCTCATCTACGGTACGGGCCTCGTCGTCGGCGTGTTCCCGGACACGCTCACACCGCTGTTGATCGGGCTGCCGTTCGTGGCTCTGGCCGGCGCAATCATGTTGACGCTGCCGCAAGCGCTGGCCTTCTCGCTGGCCCCGCGCGGCAGCGAGGGCGCGGCCGCCGGTCTGCAGGATTTCTCGCGCGGTATCGGCGTCGTGCTCGGACCGATCGCCGTCGGCGTCGCGGTCAGCGCGTTCCACAGCGAGTTCAGCTCGACGAACGGTTACGCAGTCATGTGGCCCGTGATCGGAATCCCCGTACTCGCGTCGCTGCTCTTTCTACGCAGGCTGCAGCCGCGCGGCGAGGCCGCCGCATACGCGACCCAGTAGCGGACACGCTCGTTCCGGTCAAGCGGGGCGCCCGCTATGGCTGGCCGCGCTGTTGGGCGGATGCGCGCACCCTTCGTCTCGTCGGCCGCTGCACCGGCGTCCCGCCACCGGCGGCCTACTGCGAGCCGCACTCCTCGGCCGACGGGCTCGCCTTCTACACGGGCAAGACGTTTCCTCGGGACTACCGCGGAAGCCTGTTCGTCGCCGAGTGGGGGCAGTACTACAGCCGCCGATTCGGCAGACGCGTCGTCCGCGTCGAGCTCGGACCGGATGGTCGTGCGCGCCGAGTCGTCTCCTTCGCTTCCGGCTTCGCGCACCCGCTGGCGCTGCTCGTCGACCGACGGGCGGTCTCTTGGTGGCAGATTGGGGGAGAGGCGTCGTCTAGCGGATCCAGGCCGACGGTCTCCGATGAGCTCGGGCGTTTAAGGGCTTCGGCGAAGGTAACCCCACGGGCTGCGAACAACCAAAAGGGGGCCTCCCAACCATGGCCGAGGAAAACGAAGGCGGGCTCGTCGATCAGGCCGAATCCGAGACCGGTAGCGAAAACGGTCGATCACGTCTTTCCGCATTGAAAAGCAAGGACATCCTGCTCCCGGCTGCTGCGACTGCGGCGGCCGCGACGGCCGCCGCAGTCGCCGCCAAGAAGGGGCCGGATCTCATGAAAATGCTCGGCTCGGAAGCAGGCGAAGAGGCTGAAGAGCTCGGCCGCAAAGGCGCGGAAGGCGCAAAAGAGCAGATGGGCGCGCGCGGAGGACTTGCCGGCAAGGCTGCCTCGAAGCTGCTCGGCGGCGGCAGCGGCGGCGGCAGCGGCGGCGACAAGACGCGGCGCCTGCCGATCCAGCGCTGGACCGACGTCGCCGTCCCGCTCGAGCAGGCGTACAGGGCCTGGACGAAGTTCGAAGAGTTTCCGAAGTTCATGCACCGCGTCCTGGAGGTCAAGCCGGAGGACGACGACAAGAACAAGATCCACTGGCGCGAAAAGATCTGGTTTAGCACTCGCGAGTGGGACGCGGAGATCACCGACAAGCGGCAGAACGACCGCATCGTGTGGAGGTCCGTTAGCGGCACCCACCATTCGGGCGTCATCAGCTTCCACAGGCTGGACAAGAACCTGACCCGAGTCCTGGTGACGGTGGATTTCGTCCCCTCGGGGATGATCGAGAAGCTGGCGTCAGGCATGCGCTTTGCAAAACGCGCCGTGGAGGCCGATCTCGCCCGCTTCAAGGCGTACGTCGAGTTCGGCGACGCGAAGGGCCTCGAGTATCGCGCCCAACCCGAGGAGATGGAACAGCACCGGGAGGGCGACGAGGGCAACGCCGAGGAAGCCCCGAGCCGTGACGAGCCGAGCGGCGAAGAACGCAACTCGCCTGCAGACGACGAGAACCGTGAATCCGAGCGGCGCGAGCGCGAAAGCCGCCGTCAGGAGCGTAAGGAGGCGCTCAAGGCCGAGCGGTCTAGCCGACGTCGTCGACCTGATCCTCGACAAGGGCCTGGTGATCGACGCCTACGTGCGGATCGCCGTGATCGGGATCGAGTTGATCACGATCGACGCCCGGATCGTGATCGCGAGCGTCGACACCTACCTTCGCTTCGCCGAGGCGGTCAACCGGCTCGACCTGACGCAGACCGAGCTAGCGGGTCTACCGGAGCTCCAGGAAGAAGGCGCGAAGAAGGAGACCGAGGGCGCGATCGAGGGCGTGGAGGACGAAGTCACGCCGGACAGTTCCGGCCTGCGAACCGCGGCCAAGGGCGCGGCCGCCGCCGCGGCCGTCGGAGCTGCGGCGATGGCGGCCCGCGAGGTGGCTTCTCGCTTGGGCGGAGACGGCGACACCGGGGACGAGGAGTGATCGATGGCTGACGAACCGCAGACCGCTGCTGACGGAAAGGCCCGGGAGGGGTTCTTCAGTGAGCTATCGCGCTCAGCGCTCAAGAAGACACTTGCCCCTCTCGTGGCGACGGCCGCGACCGCAGGCACGACTTACCTCACGCGAAAGACGACTCAGATTTGGCAGGAGAACGTGCTCCCGAAGATTCGGGAAAAAGGCGGCCTGAAGGCGTTCGCCAAGGACGCGCTCGAGCAGGCCACAAGCCAGGTTCCTGGAGGCCGAGGCTCCGTCGTGCTTCGTGGACCCGCGGAACGTTTGGGGGATGAGCAGCCGGGAGCCAACGCCGGCTCGCGGGAGACAGAGCAACCCAGCGGGAAGTCCGCTGAGGCGCAAAGGCCGGATATGCAGCGCGAAAAGGAACGCGAGGAGCGGCGACGACGGCGTCAACAGCGTCAGCGGGCACTCGAGCAATCAGGTTCGACATACGAGCGGTCTAGCCGACGTCGTCGACCTGATCCTCGACAAGGGCCTGGTGATCGACGCCTACGTGCGGATCGCCGTGATCGGGATCGAGTTGATCACGATCGACGCCCGGATCGTGATCGCGAGCGTCGACACCTACCTCCGCTTCGCCGAGGCGGTCAACCGGCTCGACCTGACGCAGACCGAGGCCGCCGGACTGAAAGAGCTCCGCGACGGGAGCGACGGCAACGGCGGCGACGGCAAGTCGAAAGGGATGGTCGAGGGCGCGAAGGAAGCGTTTTCAAGCGACGATCGGAAAAAGGAAGACGCTGGGCGAGGCTGAGCGATGACCGTGCAAATTTCCCGCAGCCCAGGCGCGGACCAGGCATCCGCCAACGGGGTCTACTGCTACGGCATTACCTGGGCCACGGCGGCCCCGCCTCGAGGCGAGGGAGTCGGCGGCAAGGTGGTGGCGGCCGTTCGCGACGGCGAGCTCGCGGCTCTTACGAGTCCGGTCGAGTCGACGAAGGTACGGGCAAAGCGGCGCGACCTACTCAACCACTCCGAAGTCCTCGCCGCGGCGCTCGAACGCGGAACGGTGCTGCCGCTCCGATTCGGGGTCGTCTTCGAAAACGAAGCAGCCCTTGTCGAAGGCTTCCTGCGATCCCGGCAGGAAGAGCTCGCAGCGCTCCTCCGGAAGTTCGAGGGGAAGGTGGAGCTGACCGTGAGAGCGCAATACGAGGAGAACGCCATCCTCGCCGAGATCGTCCAGGCGAACCCGCGGATCGCGCAGCTGCGGGAGCAGACGCGTGGCGGCCAGGACGCCGCGACGTATCCGCTCCGAGCCGAGCTCGGTGAGCGAGTCGCGGACGAGCTTCAACGACGGACGGAGCGTGATAGAAAGGCCCTACTCGACCGCCTATCCCCGCTCGCCGTCGACACGGAAGTCGATCGGGAGCGGATCGAGCATCAGGCGCTGCGAGCGTCGTTCCTCGTCAAGCGCCGAGACGTGACGGCCTTCGACGACGTCATGGACGAGCTCGCCGGGACACACGCGGGTCGCATCCGCTTCAAGTACGTCGGTCCGCTCGCTCCTCACAGCTTCGTCAGCGTTACACCACTGGAGTCGAGGTAATGGGGCTGATCACAGGACTGCTGACGCTTCCGCTCGCTCCCGTGCGCGGGACGATCTGGGTTGCCGAGCAGCTTGCCGCCGAGGCAGAGCGTGAGTTGCGCGAGGAAACCTCGGTCCGCCGACGGCTCGCCGAGGCCGAGCGGCAGTTCGACTTGGGAGCGCTCACCGTTGAGGAGTACGAGGCGATCGAGGACGAGTTGCTCGAACAACTCGAGGAGGAGGCTTGATGGCCGAGCCCACGAAAGCTCAGCTAAAGCGCGCCGATGCCCGCCAACGCCGGCGGGGCCAGTCGGCAAACCGGGCGCCGGAGGAACGGAAAGACGGCGGCGCCGAGCGCGACGAGGAGCAGCCCCTCGAGGCTGTGAAGCACGCCGCAAAGGTCGCGGTCGCAGGGGCGGCGGTAGGCGCAGCGGCCGCGGCGGCGCGCGCTCTTACCTCCCACGACGAAGACCAAGCCCAACCCCCGAACGATACGGAGACGAAACCCCAGACCGAGCCTGAAAACGAGAGCAAGGTCGACACCGAGACGAAGACTGGGGTCGAGACCGCCCTGGAGCCCGGGGACGAAGCGCAGCGACCCGAAGCGCAGAAGCGTGGCAGGGGCCACAGAGACCACGAAGACGACGGGCCGGCGTCCGACGGAGACCAGCGACGCCGAGAGGAGCCTCGAGGCGCGGCGCCGGATGACGCCAAGGCCACGGTTCGGCACGCTCGCGACTATCTCGAGGCTTTGCTCGACCGAACGGTCGAGTCGGTGTCCTCGTTCGAGCGCACGCGCGACGGTTGGATCGTGACGCTCGAAGTCGTCGAGGTTTCGCGGATCCCCGAGTCAACCGACGTCCTCGCTTCGTACGAGATGGAGCTTGACGACGACCGAAACCTACGCCGCTATGCCCAGGTACGGCGGTACCACCGCTCGCAGGCCGACAGAGGGGAGCAGGCGTGAGTAGCCGCGACCTCGAGAGTTATCGCTCCGGCCAGCCGGCGCAACTGGCCGACGTGCTCGAGCGCGTCCTCGACAAGGGAATCGTCATCGCAGGCGACATCCAGATCAACTTGCTCGACATCGAGCTCTTGACGGTGAAGATCAGGTTGCTGATCGCCTCCGCCGACAAGGCGCGCGAGCTGGGAATCGACTGGTGGGAGGGCGATGCTTTCCTCTCGCGCGGCAACGGCCACAGCGAGTTGGAGGAGCGTCTGCGCAAGCTCGAGGAGAAGGCCGGCTTACCAACGTCGCCGGAACGAGGACGGTCGGACACATGAGCTCTGCCGACGGCGCTGCGATCTGCACCAACGGTCTCGGCTGGTACTTGTACGGCGTCGTCGGGGCCGGTGACAAGAGCCCAAGGCTGGACGCGGAGGGCCTCGCCGTCGACCCCGGACACGACGTCGAGCTCGTGGTCGAAGGGCCGCTCGCAGGGGTCACGAGCCGGGTGTCGCTGGAGGAGTTCGGCGAGGAGATGCTTCCGGACCGCCTTGGCGACGCCGCCTGGCTCGAACAGAAGATCAGCGCGCACGAGCGGGTGCTCGAGCGCGTGCTCCATGAGCTTTCGATTGTGCCCTGTCGCTTCTGCACCGTCTATCGCAGCGAGCGCGAATTGCGCCGGTTTCTCGCCGAGCGCAAAGACGCGCTCCAGGCGGCGCTCGACCGCGTCCACGGCCAGGTCGAACTCGGCGTTAAGGCATTCGTCGATCGCAAACGGTTCGCGGCCGGTGAGGCATCGCGCAACGAGAAGATCCGGGATCTCCAGGAGCGAGCAGGGTCGGCGGAAGGCGGGACGGCGTATCTCGAGCGCCGCCGTCTCGAGCAGCTCGTCTCGTCAGAGGTCGAGCGCCTTCGCAGCACGGCCAGCCGCGATATCCATTCCCGGCTGCTCGCCCGAGCGGATGACGGGCTGACGCTTGCCCTGCAGGCGCCCGAGGTTTCCGGCCGCGACAATCAGATGATCTTCCACGGCGCCTACCTCGTCGACGTGAGTGAGGCCGAATTCAAAGCGACGCTCGGAAGCCTGGCCGTGGAGTACCGCGACCTAGGCGTCGAGCTCGAGCTCACCGGCCCCTGGCCGCCGTACAACTTCGTCCCGACGGAGCTGCGAGCGTCGTGAGCCCGAGAGACGAACATGAGCTCAAGTACCAGGTGACCTTGGTCGAGCTCGTCGACCGGGTGCTGAACAAGGGCGTCGTGCTAACGGGCGACATCACGCTCTCGGTGGCGAATGTGGACCTGGTCTATGTCGGGCTCCGCCTCCTGCTCTCGTCCGTCGCGACGCTGGAAGAGCAGCGAGACCGCGAGCTCCACCCCGTTGGAGCGCAGCCGTGATTCATCTCTATGGACTTGTCCAGGGACTCGACGATCTTCCCGATCTTCGGGGAGTCGACGGAGCGGCGCTCGAGCGCCGGCGTATCGCCGGCCTCGACGTCGTCGTCAGCCGAAGCACGCGCGAGCTGGGCGAGGTCACGCATGACGCGATCCTTGTTCATGCCAACGTGGTCGAAGAGCTGATGTCTCGTAGCCGCGCTGTTCTCCCGGCTCAGTTCGGCCGCGCGTTCACGAGCGAGGAGCAGCTTACGGAAGCCGTTCAGACGAAGGCCACGGCACTCGAGCGCGGACTGACCCGCGTCCGCGGCTGCGTCGAGCTCGGACTCCGGGTGCTCGAGCGTGGCTCCCGAACCGACGAATCGACCGGGCTATCCGGAAGCGACTACATGCGCACGCGACTGGCCGAAGCCACCGAGCGCGACCGGTTTTCGCAGGAGCTTCACGGGCCGCTTGCCGCATTGTCGCGCACGAGTACTCGCTTCGGCGGCGCCTCCGGCGACCTGCTCCAAGCCGTGTACCTCGTGCCGGAAGAACAAATCGAAGCGTTCCGCGAGCACATGAACAGAATCGAGGGCGCTCATCCAGAGCTCACGATGGTCTGTACGGGGCCCTGGCCGCCCTACACCTTTGCGGACGACCGAGAGGAGTCGCATGAGCGCTCGGCATGAGCCGGTGGACAAGATCCTCGCGAGCGGGGGCGACCTCGGGCGAATCGCGAGCGAGCTCGAGCACGTGCCGCAAGCGTTCCCGCGCCGGGTCAACGCCGATCCGGAGCAGGTCGAACGCGGGCTCGCCCAGCTCG
>WNGI01015373.1_pt1 | contig 10259 bp, 4 predicted proteins | sample 5400621 | NCBI WGS metagenome assembly WNGI01 (sample SAMN13153374, study PRJNA577476) | soil metagenome | isolation source: 20 cm soil or saprolite under Garry oak tree replicate 1 | place: USA:California | collected 2016-06-15 | reverse complement strand
GTGCCAATGGCCGAAACAAGGGGCCAGCACCCATGCAAAAGAAAGCTGGTTTCGAACCCTTCGGCTGAATCAGAAATACACCCGGTACCCTTTCCTGAGAACCCGGAGTCGAGAGGAGAACGGCCAGTTCACTAACCGTGGGCGACTGAAAGACGGAGATCACGGGCAGTATTTTCCCCAGTACCTTCTCGACGTGAGCGACCAGCTTTACCGCCAGGAGCGAATGTCCGCCGAGGTCGAAAAAGTTGTCGTGCACGCTGACCCGCTCCAGCTTCAGCACGTCCGCCCATATGCCAGCCAGCTTCCTCTCCAGCTCCGTTCCCGGTGCCGCGTATCCCGCCTCCCCCTCCTGCCTCCCGCTGGCCGGGGCCGGCAGTGCGCCCCGGTCCACCTGCCCACTGGAGGTTAGGGGCAGGCTGGCCAAGAACTCAAATCTCGCCGGCAGTAAGTAATCGGGCAACTTGCCCTTCAGAAAACTGCGCAATTCCTCCGGGCGGGCCAGCGAGTCGGGGTGCAGCACTGCATAGGCCACCAGACGTTGCTCTCCCGGTGCTTCATCGCCCACCACCACCGCCGCGGCCCGCACCGCGGGATGCTCGCCCAACACCGCCTCGATCTCCCCCAGTTCCGCGCGAAAACCCCGAATCTTCAGCGCTCTCCGGTTCACCTTGCCACTCGGCAGCAGCGGCATCTCCTCCACCTTCACGTAACCCGCCGGAACCATGTGCTCCGGCAGCTTCGACCGCACATATCGCCGCAGTTCCCGCGCGCTCGGCGTTCCCTCCTCGCCCGCCACCACGTACGCCACCAGACGCTGATCGGCTCCTTCCCCGCTCAACTCCACCACCGCTTCCTCCACCCACCGATGCGACGCCAGTACCGTCTCGATCTCTCCCAACTCGATCCGCATCCCCCTCAACTTCACCTCACCGTCCATTCGCCCCAGGTACTCGATCTCTCCCGTACTCCGCCACCGCCCCAGATCCCCCGTCCGGTACAGCCGCGCCGATTCCTCCGGCACCATCGGATTCCCCACAAAGCGCTCCGCCGTCATCTCCGGCTGCCGCCAGTACCCCAGCGCCAGTCCATCTCCTCCAACATAGATCTCCCCGCGCACTCCCACCGGCACCGCATTTCGATTTCGATCCAGCACGTACACCTGCGTGTTGCTGATCGGCCTCCCTATCGGAACCGACACCGTACCCTGCGCCTCTTCCTCTTTCTCTCCCACCTCCTCTTTCTCTCCCACCTCGTGCCAGGTCACGTCCGCCGCCACTTCCGATGATCCGTAGATGTTCAGCAGCTTCGCCTCCGGATATCCCTTCCGAAACCGCCGCGTCAACTCCCAGGTCAGCACTTCTCCGCTGCACGACCACAGCTTCAGCTCAGGAACCCTCTCCTCCAGATTCGGCGCGTGTTCCAAAAGAGCCCGCAACAGCGACGGCACCAACACGATCCGCGTCACCCGCTCCTCAGCTAGGATCTGCAACAGCTCCTCCGGATCCAGCACCGCCTCCTGCGGCAGGATCACGCTCGGGACCCCCGCCAGCAACGGACCGAAAATCTCCCACACCGAATCCACAAATCCCACATTCGTCTTCTGACAACAAACCTCGCCCGCCTCGAACGGATATCTCTCCCACATCCATCTCATTCGATTCATCGCTCCGCGATGCGTCCCTTCCACCCCCTTCGGCTTCCCGCTCGATCCCGACGTGTACAGCACGTAGGCGCGTTGAACACCTGACAATTCCACCGAAGGGTTATGCGGAGACTCATCCCGAATAGCTTCCGCCTCCGAATCAAGCACGATCAGGTTGTGAACGGTATCCGGCAGTCTCTTCGAGATTCCATTGTTAGAGAGGACGCACTCGGCGCGCGTGTCCTCGAGCGTAAGGGCCAGCCGCTCGAGCGGGTAAGAAGGATCAAGCGGAACATAGGCCGCTCCAGTCTTCAGCACGCCCAGCAGGGCGACTGTCAATTCCGGAGACCGCTCAACCGAAACGCCTACCAGATTTCCCGGCCCCACCCCCTTCCTTATCAGGTGGTGCGCCAGCCGGTTCGCATCCTCATTGATCCGCCAGTAAGGGAACTTCTTGCCTTGGAAGACGAGCGCTGTTGCGCCAGGCGTGCGGGCCGCCTGGCGTTCGAAGGCAGTATGAATGTGGAGATCTCGTGGATAATCGGTGGCCGTGTTGTTCCACTGCACCACGGTCTGTTTTCGTTCCCAATCATCCATGAGCGGTATCCGCGCCACCAACTCGTCCGGGTTCTTGAGGACGGCATTCACCAGGTTGCGGAAGTGGCCGAGCTCTCTGAGGATGGTCTGCTTCTCAAACAGATCCGTGTTGTACTCGAACCGGCAATGGAACCCGTCGTCTTCGTCGTCTTCAAACGCTTCCACCGCCAGATCGAACTTGGCGATGCCGGTCTCGAACTCCAGTTCTTTCATTTTAAGTCCCGAAATTTCAAACACCTGCTTCGGGATGTTCTGGAACGTGAACATCACCTGGAACAGAGGACTGGTGTTCATCGAGCGCTGCGGAAGCAGTTCTTCGACCAATTTCTCGAACGGAACATCCTGATGCGCGTAGGCTTCCAAGGCACATGCGCGGACTTGTCGAACCAGATCGCGGAAGGTCATGTCAGGGGTAAAGTCGGCGCGGAAGACCAGCGTATTTACGAAGAACCCAACCAGGTTTTCAATTTCGATTTGGCTACGGGCCGCTGTAGGAGTGCCGACCAGAATGCTATCCTGGCTGGTGTAGCGCCAGAGCAACGCTTGGAAAGCCGCCATCGATACCATGAACAGGGTGGCGCCCTCGGTCTGCGCGAATTCCTTCAACGCTGCAAGAACCTGGCTATCGAAGATTAGTTCCTCGGTCGCTCCGTGCCAGCTGTGGGTTGTCGGGCGCGGACGGTCGGTGGGCAGATCGAGAATTGTCTGCGCGCCCGCCAGTTTGTTTTTCCAGTACTTGACTTGCTTGGCCAGCAATTCGCCGGCGATGTATTCGCGCTGCCATTGCGCGTACTCTACATACTGAATCGGGAGTTCGGGAAGTTGAGGTTCCCGTCCGCTCGCAAAAGCCTCATAACAATGAGTCAGTTCGCGGAAAAGGTCTTCGCTGGCAATGCGCAGCGCCTCCCGCTCACGCACGCTCTCCGGAAAATCCGCCAGGTTCAAGATCGGAACCTGGACATCGACGTCGGACAACACCACCTGTCTCGCCTCGCCGTCCACGCTCTCGAAAATCGTGCGCAATGATTCATGCCGCCGGATAACCGCCCGAATGGCTGAGGTCAGGGCGTTGACGTTCAGGGGACCGGTGATCCGGAAAGCCCGAACCAGGTTGTAAGCGGCGGTTCCGGGCTCCAGTTGATCGAGAAACCAAAGTCTATCTTGCGCGAAGGAAGCTGGCAGTCCTGCTGTGCTCATCTCTGTTTGTGTTCCTTAGACGTATTTTTTCCGCTACCTGAGGGATCGGCCAGAGTCAGTAGCGGAGATGGGATGTCAATGACAGGAAAAAGGTTGGGCGATTTCGTAGGTGTTGGCGCAGCAGGTCGTTTCCTTTCCCGGCTCGGGATGAATCGAGGTCGGTACAGGGTAGCCGGGAAGAAACTCCTGAACCCGAAAACCAAATGGGGCTGGGCAGCATCTCATTGGCGGTTCGTACCCTCGGCGGTTCGTACCCCGAATTCGATGTGCAAATGATTGCACCCTCGGGTTTTAACGCCGCGTGATTGCTTAGGAGCGAAGAGTCAGGAGTGAAGAGTGAAGAGTGAAGATTGAAGATGCCGCTCTCGCCATTGGTGTTGGCGGAAGCGCCCGCGGAAGTGTCGCCGTACAGGATCTTCTGAGCCGACCGGCACAACCATGCTCATTCCTCGCCCTCCCCCCGGGCGAGCCAGTCCCAGAACAAAAACGGTACACCACGGACTCCACCGGCGAAGCACATTACGGGTTTAACTCCAGGAGATTCTGAATCCATGCTGTCCAGGGTCAAAACTTCAGAGGTCGGGGATGCACAGCAGAGAAGACTGCTGGTTGAATTGCTACTGCAGTCCAATCAGGCGGAGATTCAGACGGAAGTCTATCCTGCTTCTCTCGCTCAGCAGAGACTCTGGTTTCTCGACCAACTGGGGCCCAAATCCGCGGCTTACAACGTACATTTCGGACTATGGCTGCGGGGACCGCTCGACATGCGTGCGCTCCAGTCCAGCTTGCAGGAGTTGACGAATCGCCATGCCAGCCTGCGCACGGTCTTCAGACTTGAACGTGGCGAACTGGTACAGGTTGTCGCTAGCCGCCTCTCCGTGAGGCTTCCGATCACGGATATCTCCCGTTCCGCGAATCCCGAGGGCGAGCACTACCAGCTGGCGAAGGCAGAGGTGGAAAAGAGCTTCGACCTTAGCAAGGGGCCATTGTTTCGCGCCCGCCTCATACGCGTCACGGAAACGGACCATGTTCTTCTCTGCGTCATGCATCACATTGTCACCGATTCATGGTCGATGCAGATCATGGCACGAGAGTTGTCGGCCCTTTATAGTGGGTTTTCTGCTCAGCGCCCATCCCCGCTTCCCGAACTGCCGATCAGCTACGGTGACTATTCCGAGTGGCAGCGTAAATGGTTCAAGACCGCGAAAGTTCAACAGCAGTTGAAGTTTTGGAAAGACGAACTCGAAGATGCACCGGCTGTTTTGGAATTGCGGATGCAGCGGCCGCGGGCCTCCGAACAAACATTTGAAGGTGCGAGTCAGGAAATCCCGTTAGGTGACGAGATCACTTCCGGCATTAAGGCGCTGGCAGTTCGCCTGCAAGCGACCCCGTTCATGTTGCTGCTCGCCGCCTTCAAGATTCTTCTGTACCGGGCCAGCGGGCAGCCGGACCTGCTGGTAGGAGTGCCGGTTGCGGGTCGAAACTCGGTGGAGACCGAAGGTTTGGTCGGGTTCTTTGTAAACACGCTTGTCCTGCGCGATGATCTCTTTTTCAATCCGACTTTTCCGGATTTGGTGGCACAAGTCCGCGAAACCACCCTCCGGGCATTTGCCAACTCGGACGTTCCCTTCGAGAAGGTAGTGGAGTTTCTTCAGCCCGAGCGCAACCTGAGTTACAACCCGATCTTCCAGGTGATGTTCTCAGTGATCAAGGCGGCTGTGCAATCCGATACTTTCGGCGACTTGACCGCCTATTCCTACAGAGTACTTCCCACTAAGGCGATCTTGGATCTAAGCATGACGATTATCGAAGGGAAAGGCGGCCAGTTCTGGGCTCAGATCGACCACAACACCGATCTATTCCGCTCCGAAGACGTGAGCCGAATGCTCGCCGATTACTCTACCCTTCTGAAAGCCGTTATTGGCAGTCCTGAAAAACGGATCATGGATCTTCCCATCAAGGACGTTCCCACCAATGATCTTCCCATCGCGGAAGGGGCCGTGGATCGAACGGCGGAGTGCTCATTGCCTGTAGCTTCGAAGACTAGCTCCAAGCAGAAAACGCTGAGACTATTATCAGCATCACAGGCGCCAAAATCTGCACGACCAGGCGAGCCGATCCAGGCCGAGGAACAACTGCTGGTCGGCATTTGGAGGGATCTGCTCCACCTTCCAGAAGTCGGCATCGACGACAATTTTTTCGAAGTCGGGGGCCATTCTCTTCTTGCGGCTCAACTCATCGCGCAAGTCCAGAGTGCCACCGGACGCAAGATCGCCGTTTCCGCCGCCTTCCGTGCCCCGACCATCCGGGCTTTCGCGCAATTGCTCCGTGATGACTCGCTGGCCGAGCCCGATCCAATCACCATGAAACTTCATGACGGAGACGGAAACGATACGATCCCATTCTTTGCTGTCGCTGCGCCTGGGGTGGACTCATTTGGGTTCGCGCAACTGGCCCGTCATCTTCCACCAGACCAGACGACTTACAAGTTGCAAGCGTCTGCCCCAGTTGTGTGGGGCCGTCCCTTCACCAGCGATGAAGTGCAAGCATTAGCCAGACCGTATGTAGCCGCCATGAGATCTGCGCAGCCACACGGTCCTTACTGTCTCGGAGCTATGTGCGAGGGAGTCCTCATTGCTCAACAAATGATTCTCCAATTGGAAGCGGAAGGAGAAGAGATAGGACTGTTCACCATTTTCGACACCTGGGTCCTTGAGAATTCCCAGATCCGCTCTCTATGGGCCATCGACTATTACATGCAACGCTTCCGAAATTTTCGAGCCTTGTCCCTCGACCAACAATTCGAGACTGTCCGCCGAGTCTTCAAACGGGCGACGGCACCAGGCGATACCAACTCAGGGAGCGGCTGGAACCGCGCATATTGGCCGGACAAGGACTTTCAGCCACCCCGGTTTCGGGCTCCAGTGCTTCTATTCAAACGGCCCCGACAACCTTTTTTCTACGTTCGAGACCCCCAAATGGGTTGGGGATCCCGCTCAATGGGAAACGTTGAAACTTGTGACCTCCATTGCGGACACTACGAAATGCTCCGGGAACCACACGTCCGTCTCATTGGTCAAACCCTCGGGAATCGGTTGCAAGCGATAAGAAACCTGCAAAAGGTGCACTCCGCGCTATGGGAGCTATCAAGCGATCCACGCAACTTATTTGATTCTCGAACGCGGGCAGAGACCGCAGCCTAGCAAGGAGCTATGCAATCCGAATGAGTACTACTCCGGAAACCGTAGGCGCCTCACAAATGACAGTGCGCTCTGCGGGGGCAATGGCACATCCGACCACATGGGAAACATCAACCGGAATGGCGCGCACTCCCGACCGCCCCGTCAAAGTCATTCATCCGCCGGCCTTTTCCATAGGCACAATCTCCACCGGCCTGCGCACCTTGATCCAATATTCCGATCTGCTCTACACCTTGAGCCTGTTTCGCCTTAGCGTGCGCTACAAACAGTCGGCTCTTGGCTGGACCTGGGCCGCCCTTCAACCCGTCGCATTGATGGGCATATACACGATCATCTTCACTCGCGTCACGACAGTTACAACGGGCGGAGTTCCCTACCCGGTGTTCGTCTTTTCCGCGTTGCTGCCATGGATATTCTTTTCCAGCACTATTTCCACTGCAGTGAATGGCCTGGTTCTCCATCCAAACCTCCTTACGAAGATGTATTTCCCGAGAGAAATCATCCCACTGTCGTACATGGCGGCGAGCCTGGCAGATTTTTGCATAGCCTCGCTCATTCTGGGTGGGTTGATGGTCTACTACAAGGTTCCGCTAACCTGGCATTTGCTTTATGCCATACCGATCGTTGCCATCCTGGCTGGTTTCGCCGCCGCGATCGCTCTATTCTTCTCGGCACTGCAAGTCCGCTTTCGCGATGTTGGGCTGGCCATGCCTTTTCTGCTCCAGGTGTGGATGTTCACCGTTCCGGTTGTGTATTCCTTGCAATCCGTACCGCAGCGGTTCAGGAGCCTGTATCTGCTCGATCCGGTAGCGGGATTGATTGAAGGTTTCCGCCTGGTGGTGATCCATGGTACAGCGCCCGATTTTCGTACCCTGGCTCTTTCCGGGGCCGTGACCATTATGAGCCTGCCGCTGGCCTATGCCTTTTTCAAGTCTTCGGAAGCGACGATGGCGGATTTGATCTGAGTGGATGTGCTCTTAGAAGTGATCTGAGAACTATCTGAAATGATCGACCTCAAGTTTAACCGGGTATCGAAGAAGTACAACATCCGAGCTAACGGCGACTCTCCGAAACGTTGGTACGGGCGAGGCTTTGCAGGGAGAAAGAAGCCAGGGCAGATGTGGGCTCTGCGCAATGTCAACTTTCAGGTCAATGAAGGTGAGGCGCTTGGAATTGTCGGGCACAATGGCGCCGGCAAAACTACCATCCTGAAAATTCTTTCGGGCATTACCACGCCCACCGCAGGCGAAATCACAATCCGCGGGCGGCTTGTGGCGCTGGTCGAAGTGAGTTCGGGGTTTCATCCTGAACTTACCGGTATTGAAAATGTCTATCTCCACGGGGCGATGCTCGGGATGCGCCGGTCGGAAATACGCCGAAAGCTCGACAGCATCATCGAGTTCTCAGGCGTCGGCAGGTACATCGAAGTACCCGTCAAGCGGTACTCATCGGGCATGTTTGTCCGCCTGGGTTTTGCCATTGCTGCCCACCTTGATCCGGATATCCTCCTGCTGGACGAAGTCCTAGCCGTCGGCGATGCGGCCTTTCAGGCGAAATGCCTCGAACGGATTGCAGAACTGCGAAAAGACGGTCGCACCATGGTCTTCATTTCTCATGATCTCGCCGCCGTTTACCGCTTGTGCGATCGGGCACTACTGCTCAGCCACGGCTCCATCCTCTCGGACGGCCCTCCGCGCCAAGTGATCGACGAATACCAGCAGATGACGTTCGCCGACCAAGGTATGTCCGCGGACGAGGACAGGGGCAACGAAACCGGAATACCGGCCAGGTGCACCGGAATCTCGTTCTCCGCACCTGAGTCTCCCGAAGGGATTCGAACCGGCTACCCTCTCCTAGCGCGGCTTGCCTACAAAGCTTTTAAGCATGTCCCCGATGCGGTCTTTAGAGTCTCCATTTATTGGCCGAGCGGATACTTGTGCGCTCAACTCACAACCGAGTCACTGAGCGGAGGCGTCCACCTTGAGCCCGGGACGGGCATCATCGAGTTTCAATGCCCCACGTTGCCGGTCGTGCCTGGCCTCTACCGTGTCGATCTGGCAATCGAATCGAGAGGCCTGGAGGTCGACGTGCGGCAACGCTGCGCAAGCCTCCGCGTAGAGCCCGGTAAAATCGCTTACGGAGATTTCTTCATAGAGAACACCTGGAAGATCACCGAGACACTCCCTTACCCTCAGCTCTAGCTACAGAAGAACTCAGACTTCTCCACGAAAAGGGAAGGGCACGAGTTCACTCGTGCCCTTAAGTCGTTGAAAATGTGCCCGCGCTTCAGCGCCCGAGGTGTGCTTTTTGCGCCCTCGACCAGTTTTCCCGCAGCCTCTTAGAAGTGAGCCAACGTCACGCGGTTCAATGCAGAGGTCACAAGCGTGCCCGCAAAGGCAAGGTCCACATCCAGCGGGGTAAAAAAGTTCATCCCGGATCTCCAGCCAGCGGGTGCTTCCGGATGCACGCCGGAAATAAGTACAAATCCTTTTCCCCAGTACCCTTCAGTTATCGCCGGCGTGCCGTTGGGATACTTGCCGACGACTTTTCCCCAGCCTGAAAGTTGCGGACCGTTCTGCCAGTAAATATCCAATTTAGTACCGCCAGGAAATGAAATGGCTACGGCTTCCTTGTTAATTCCCTTGAAGTGATCGGCGTAAAAGTTAAACCAACGTCCCGATGTCAAGTTCAATCCGTTATAGCTGGAATATCCTCCGAAGAACGCGCCTGCGCATATTCCGAGGTAGTTCAGGCCCTGAGAAACAGCGTAGCGGACCGTTGACGTGGCCTTCGACGTGAGATAATGACCGATTGTTATCGAATTCCCGCCAGGCACAATGAACAATCTGTACGCTAAAAGTTGAGCTTGGCTCATGGAATCGAGCTGACTGGAATTTGCTGTGTGATAAGCGAGCCCCTTGGCCTTAACCACTGCTTCGACCGCCGCCACGTCTGTTGAACTGGTGCCCGTCCCATTGAAAATAAGGATCGGAGTTGTGCTTGTATATGTATTTGCCTGCTGCGCACCCAACGAATCGGAGCCCGCAAGGTCAACGACAGCGGAAGATGCGACGGAATTTGTCGTGTCCACTACCGCCGGTGCAGAACGGCTTGGCACGACAAGCTTCCAATCGGGCGAGCCGGAGCGATCCAAATAGCTCGATCCCAGGTAAGCGACACCTAGCTCTCCGCCGTAGTAGTTGACGATACTCTCACCGCTAGCATCGTTGACAAGAATCAGGTCGGGATGACCGTCCCCATTCATGTCTTGCATCCCCACCGCAGTCCACCCGCCGAAGCTGCTACTATTCAGCTCCTGAGTTGCAGTAACCGTGGTACCACTCGATCCTCCCAGATAAGCGACCATGGCCTGGCGCGTAGAAGAATTTTGAAGGAGGAGATCGGGATGACCGTCACCGTTAAGATCAGCGGCTCCGATCACGTTCCATCCCATTGCAGATAGCGGGCTGATAGTTTCGCTTCTTAGGAGAGTAGTACCTTGAGGACCGCCAAAAAAATGGACAGCAACTTGTCCCGTGCTTTCATGAGCCGCAATTACATCCAGGTTGCCATCACCGCCAATGTCGGCTACAGCTCGAGCCGTCCATCCCGCTCCGAGGGGA
>WNGI01008921.1_pt1 | contig 10259 bp, 27 predicted proteins | sample 5400621 | NCBI WGS metagenome assembly WNGI01 (sample SAMN13153374, study PRJNA577476) | soil metagenome | isolation source: 20 cm soil or saprolite under Garry oak tree replicate 1 | place: USA:California | collected 2016-06-15 | reverse complement strand
GGACGCCATACAACCCAGACTGGGACCGCGCGTGGCACGAGACAATAGACGGCATGGCGTGCCGCATGTGCGGCCGATCCTTCGCCCGGCCGTCGCCGCGCTTGCATCCCGGACGCGGCGCGAGACGCTGGGCCGTCGGGTTTAGCCAAGCGAGCGCGCGCAAGGGCCTGTCCCGTGCGTTGCGCGTGAATCACCGCCGGGCCTGCTCCGCGTTCGGGCCCATGCTTCCCCTCACGTGGCGCTATGCGCGCCTCACGAAAGGATCGGGAACCTAGCTATGCGTACCCCTTGGGGAACGGCCGATAGCATCGTGCGCTTGCCGCACGGCATCATCGCCGTAACAACCCCGTCCCACGGTGGCTATTACGTGCCTATCGTCGCGCTACGGGCCATTCCCGCGCGATTCCAGGCCTATGCCGCGCGGTTTTCGGGCTCGCCGCAATGGTATGAGGAAGACTGCGCTTGGGCCTGCGTCGCCGTGACCTACCCGGACGCGTTCCCGCCGGAGGCGCAAGCGCACGCGCGCGACGTTATCGCCCGTTACGTGGATCGGCCGCAGGTCTAGCGCGGCATTATGCACACTTCCGCGCGTATTCTGGCGCAATTAGTTGCACCGCAAAAAGCCAAACCCGCACGCTATAACGCTTTAGCTTCGCGGCATGGCCCTTGCACTACGTGACGGCATGAAATTGACCTTTGAGCGTCGCGGCCCCTGTCCCCGTTGCAACGGGTCTAAAGTGTTCCGTTGCTGGTCGCACATCGCGAACGGCCGTTGCTTCAAATGCAACGGCGTGGGGTACACGCTCACGAAGCGTGGCGCGCTCGCGGCGGACGCGTGGGCCGCGTCGGATCGGGCCGAGACCTTGGCGGAAATCACCGCCGGGTATCGCGTCCAAGCTGGCGTGTCCGCACGGTGGCACACAATCACAAGCGTGGAAGCTATCACGGCGGAGAACACGGGCGCTTGGACGGTGAGCCCGGACGGCGCGCGCGTCCCGTGCGTTGGCGTTCGCGTGACGGTGCGTGGATCGGCCGTCACGCCGTGACGGCCGACAAGATGCAAGCTTTCGCGGCCGCCCATCCGGGCGCCGTCACACTCACGACAACGGACGGTGACCTATGACCCGGATTAGTGTTATGGCGCCCGCGTTCGGGCTCAGCCCGGACCGCGCGCTATTGCTCGCGCTTCGCCGTCTCGCAACGGTCGGGCTAATGCCGTTGTGGGACCTGTACAGTGACACGCGGCCCGCGTACGTGAACCGGGAAACCCCCACGTTCGAACGTCGCGCCACACTGCGTGGCGCATTCCGAAAGGATCGGTAAACCCATGAAGCGGAACCTTTGGCTAACAATCGGATACGTGGAAGCGCTAAACCCGGGCGCCGTTGTCGTGCCGTACACGGCGAAAACGCGCGGGCTTGGCATCCCGTTAGGAGTCTACAGCACTGAGGAACGCGCCGTAGCGGCGGGCGAAGCGTTCGCGAAGCACGAGGGGCCCAGCTTGGAGGACGGCGGCCCGCTATTCGGCCCGCGTTGCTTCACAACCCACGCGGTCAAGTTGGACGTTGGCGCCAGTGTGCGCCAGCTTGGCCCTGGCATATCGGACGAAACCTTACGCGCGCTTGGCGTCTCGTGGGCCAAGTGAAACCGACCAAAGCGGAACGGGCCCGGCTCCGAATCGTGACAAAAGCGTTGCTACTCTCCCGTGCGATGCGCGCGCTTGAGTTGGAAGCGTACACGTCCGACGCGGCGACCAACGCGGAATACACGGCGGTCCTTGCGACACAGCGCAGCGTGTCGCGTCTCGTCTCCATGCTTGCGAAAGGATTGTGACAATGACCCGCACACTTGGCCAGCACATGAGCCCCGCCGCGCTCCAAGCGGATACGGACGCGAGCGACCGCGACTATATCGCGCAACGCAACGCGCGCGAAGTGCACCGCGCGAACGCGTGCGCATGGCGCTACGACGGTGACCCGTGCGTATGCGCCGCAAACCGGCTGACGGTCGCAATGATAGCATGTACGGGCCAGGGCGCGCGGTCCTATCGCCGCGTGCGGCCCCGCGTCTCTATCTGGCGCGCGTTGCTCGCGTTCCTCACGCGGCCGTCCGGAAAGGATCGGGCCTAATGTTCCGAATCTACACAGAGGACACGGGCCCGGCCGGACGCGCGGCCGTGCTAGAATTGCTCGCCGCTCACAACATCCCGGGCGCTACGGTCTACAACGCGACGGGAGTATGGAACGGCGCGCGCGAAAACTCGCTAGTCATTGAGACGGACGGCCCGCCGTCCGACAACCTACCCGCCACGTGTCGCAATGTACGCGCGGCCGTGTACGACTACGCGAACGCGGTCAAGCGCGCGTTAGCGCAAGCGGCCGTACTTGTGATAGAGACGGCCGACACGGTGACGGTCCTGTGATAACCGCGCTAGTGTTCTGTCTCTTGTTCGCCGTGTTCCACAAGCGGCGCCCCATCCGCCACGGTGGCGGAGGGGACGACACAAACTAGAAAGGATCGGCGACCATGTGTCTATGTGGGAGCAAACTTGAGCCCGCGAATTACGCGTGTTATCGCTACAACATTGTCCGCCATTACTACCGGGGCGGTCACCGCGTCATCGCACGCGGGCTCAGCTTGGAGCAAGCACAAGCGCATTGCTCAAGCGAGGACACGCACACGGGCTCGGGCGCGAGCGCGAAAGCCCGTCGCGTGACGCGTCGTAACGGGCCCTTCTTTGACGGTTACTCGCATGAGTGACGGCCCGCTAACCGCGACGCTACGCGCGGCGCTACGCGCGCCGTTGCATGCGGAAGATATGGAGCACGCGAGCGACACGGCGGCCTACGTTCCTGCCGCGCTTGTGCGTGACGCGCTCGCGGAAATGGACGCGGCCTACGTGTACCAAGCGGTAAGCTGGCGCGCGGCCGTCAAGCGTCAAGGGGAACGGTGCACCGCGTTGCGCTCCATCATTGCGGACTATCGCACCGCGCTTGCGCGCTCGGGGGATCGGCCGTGTATCTATTGCGGTCACGTCGCGGCGCGCTTGTCTGACAAAGACTGCCCGCGACGCTGGACGCTCGCGGGCCAATGGCGCGCCCTACTCGTGCGCTTGCTCGCGCGGTGCGCATGAGCGCGGCCGAGTACGCCACGGCATTGCGCGCCGTGTACGACCGCGCCACGGCGGAGGACGTGCGCAACGGCCGCATGTGGTATTACACGGCGCGCGGCGAATTGTGGGACCTGTCCAAGCGCTATCGCGTCTCGCTCAAGCGGACCGCGTACGCGGCGGCCGCCCTGTCTAACAACATGGAATGGGGCGCGAACGTCGCGCTATTGGAGCACGTGTTACACGTGCTCACGCGCGGGATCGGCCGACCGCGCGGTCATTACGCACCGTGCTTGCGCAAAGCTACGGCGATAATTCGGCGCGGCGAGTTTGGCGCGCTCCGGGGCCCCAAGGTTGTCCCGTTCGCCGCCGCACTCTATGGGGATATGTCGGCGGCCGTTATCGACCGTCACATGTGGCGCGCCGCGAGCGGCGACAAGTTTACGAATCTAACCGACAAGCGGTCGGCCGATTGTGCGGCCGCATTGCGACGCGTCGCGCGCGACGTGCGTAAGCCCGTCGCGGAAGTGCAAGCGGTTATCTGGGTAGTGCAACGGCGCGGCGATGACCCGTCGCAAGCGCCTATCCCATTCTAGAAAGGATCGTGACCCCGTGACAACCTACAAGGACCTAGACGCCAGCTTGACGGGCCGCAACGCGAAGGGCCGCAAGCTAGGCAACAATACATACGCGGAACGGCGCGAAGGATTGAGCGCGCCAGCTATCGCGGTGAGATTGCATGCAACGGACGTGCTCACGTTTTACCAGGACGGCCGTGTCGTCCTGAACACGGGCGGATGGAAAACCGTCACGACCAAAGACAGGATAAATGAGTACATCCCGGCCGGTTTCCGCGTGCTGTCCATTCGCGGCACATGGTACCTTTACCGCGCGCCAAGGACGGACGACGAGAGTGCTATCACTGTCCCGTATGCGGACGGGCTCGCAATCGGTGCGCGTGGCGGTATTACGGGAGACGGGCCCAAGGACGCGCCGAAGCAAGAGACGAAGCTACGAAAGGACGTCGCCGCGTACGCTGCCGCGTTCATCGCCGCGTTGGACGCGGGCCAGGTCTCACCGCCGGGCCCGGGCGATTGTTTCTATTGCGCCATGCGCGAAACAAAGACAGGCGCGCCGCTCGGCGAAGCAACGCGCAACGCGGAACACATCCGCTCACACATGGCGGAAAGCTACTACGTCCCGAGTTTGCTTGTCCGGGCGCTAGAGACGTTCGGCGCCTCCGTCGTGTGCCGTTCCTATGTGTGGGGTTGCATGAACGGATCGGGCGGCCCAAATGATTCCTTCGGCGATATCGGCCGCGAGCAAGCGGAAAAGATGTTGCGGCGCTACGTGACCCGTCAGCTTGGCATGAGCGCATGAGTAGAACACGACACGGTGCGGGCCTAGGCATCATTGCGGCGCTAGTGCTCGGGCTTGCATTCCCGCGCGCTACGTTCGCCGTGTCCATCGTGTGCGTTGTCGCGTCGCTCGCGACACGCCACGCGCGGCCCGTCGCGGCCGGATCGGCGCCGCGCGGTCCGCATGCGCCCGCGAGACTGAGCAAGGACGCGGCGAAGCGTCTAGACAAGTTTCCGCACGTCGCATCCGGAGACCCGCTAGATGATGTGACGCAAGTTGACCGCGACTACCGGGCCGGGCTGATAAGCTGGGACGACTACAACGTAGCAATGGAACGCGTAACACGAGACCTTAACCCGAAAGGACGGTGACCTATGTTCGCTATCATCTATCTAGGCTCCAAGCGCTACCAAGTCTTTGCGGCCTACGGGCCATATGCGGACTACGCGACCGCACAAGCGCACCGCGACGCAATCGCGCGCGACGTCCAGCTAAGCGACGCGGCCCCGGACGACGCGGTCACAATCGTGTCGCTTGAGACGTACACGCTAGGCGCCTAGACCCGCGAGCGGGCCCGCGCGGTGCAACGGCCGCGCGCTAGGCTTGGGATGGATCGGCGCGGCGCCGTTCGCCGCAACGCTAGAGGAAAGGACCTAGACACGATGACAAAGACACGAGACCCGGAGCGGACCTACACGGCCGTCGTAACGCTGACGGTCCGGGCCGACACGCGAACGGACGCGGCCGAAAAGCTTGGCGTCCTGCTGGCGCGCTTGCACATGGGACGTGCGGTCCCAGCGTCCAAGGACGTGACGGCCGCCGTGCTACATGCGGTCATTCCCGGCGGTGCCGCGTGACCTACGTCCTAAAGACACGCACGCTAACAGGCGCGCTTGTCCCGTGTAACGGCGAGCACCGCGAGTATGCAGAAGAGTGCGGGGCGCACCGCGACGCGGCGCTACTCGCCGCCGTCCTTGGGCAGGATATCACCGTCGTGGAATTCGCGACGGATCGGGTTGTCGCAACCTACTAAGCGCCGCGCTTGCGGCGGAAAGGATCGGGACACATGGGATACTTAAGCGCGCTCGGGATGCGCGAACATGCGGGCGAGGACCTGGCCCTAGAATGGCATCTAGCTAACAATCACTTCCCACCCATCCCGCGCGCCATGCTTCCGGTAGCGGTGCGCGCCCTGAAGTACGCGCGAGCCGGACGCTACGATGCGCGCGTGAGACTCCCGGCGGGTATCACGCACCGCACGGGCGGACGTTACGCCACGGTGGCGCAGCTATGCGAGCACATGCACTTAGACGCGTTCCTAGACGCGTCGGACGGTGACGCGTGAGCGCGCCCCACGTGTTCGTGTGCGGAACGCGCGCCGTAGTCGCCGGGCCGTCCTGGCGTTACCGTGTCGTGTGCGCTACGTGCGACGCGGGCGGAATGGTAGAATACGCTACGCTCCAAGCGGCGACGGCCGCGTGCGTACGGGATAGCGCGCGCCCTTGCAAGGTTTGCGGTGCCGCGTGAGCGGCGGAGATAGCGGCCCGCTCGGCCGCGCCGTGTACGTGTTTGTCGTGCTGGCGTTCCTCGCGCTCGCGGCGGGTCACCGCTTAGCGTGGATCGGCGAAGCGGTGCTACATCATGCCGTGTTCTAGCTAGAGACGCACGCGCAACGGATCGGATCGGATCGGATCGGCGCCCGGGCCAGGACGGACGGGCGCCGTTGCGTTTGTGCTCGCGGTCGGCCGCACTGGTACCTATCCCCCTCCCACGTTCGCACGTCCTGACGGATCGTAGCGCGACGTTTCGTGGCGCGCTCGGGCCCGATCCTCGCCGCGCGGTCGCTCAGCTTGAGTGCATAAACGCGTGTATACTATGCAACGCAACCTGGCTGGGTGTCGCTTGTGCGCCCGCACTGGCGCCAGTGCGCAAGTGTCGCGACGGTGCGAACCTATGTCGCGACGGTGCCGCTAGTGTCGATCCGACACGCGACATCGAATCCCCCCGGGCGGCCCGGACCGCCCCGGGCTCCCGAGCTGGGCAGGTAGGTAGAGGTAGGGATCGCCGGAGAGGTAGAGGTAGGGATCGCGGAGAGGTAGAGGTAGGGATCGCGGAGAGGTAGAGGTAGGGGATCGCAGCGCGGCGAGCGCTTAGGCGCGACGGAGACTGAGCGATAGGTCGGTGGCCGCGCCGCGCAGATCATCGTGCGCGGACCATCCGATGTAGTTGCAATCCAAACAGACGTACTCGCGCAGCACATTGCCGTGCCGTGCGTCGCTGATCGCGCGCGTCTTTGCGCGGCCGGTCAAGACAACGCGCCGAAGCGTTCCGCGTATCGGCTCTGGTCGACCGTCAAGGAAGTGCGGTCCGCGCCGGCGGCAGCGCCAGCAGCGAAAGAAGATCGGACGGCCCGCTCCGCTGTTCCAGGTCATGATCTCGATTTCGTTTTCAAAAGGAGGGTGAAATAAAGGAATGCTTGTTTTGGGAAAGTAAAGGAATGCTTGTTCTGACAGGTACGAAATAAGCATTCCTGTTGTTGCAAAGGAATGCTTACTGCAGTATATTGACTTAACCGCAAAAAGCAAGGACCTATGGGCAAGCATCTATCTCCGATAGCCAAGTACTGTACGCGGTGCGATAAGGAAACGCCACACGGGCCGCGTGTCTCAGGTGTGGCACGTTGCATTCCGTGCAACAACGATTGGGGTCGAAGATTCCGCACATCCCGCGCTTTGTACGCCGAGCTATTCGCGAAGCAACACGGCTGTTGCGCCGTATGCGGATTTACTTCGTCCGATCTGCTGCACCTGGATCACGATCATGCGACAGACCGGCATCGCGAACTGCTGTGCCGAGATTGCAACTTGTTGATCGGATGGTCGCACGACTCTATTGCCAGACTCGAAGCCGCGATTGCATATCTAAAAAGGAATGCTTCCAATTAGGACGCTCGCGGTTGTTCTGGTGGACGAGGCTCGTGCTGGCGCGGCGCGCCAATCGCGCCCCGTTGGTATCGTGCGACGAACGCTCGCCGTCCCGTTGGCAGAATGCGCCACACCACGGCGGCGCCCTCGGTCGGATGATTGCCTGACCGCGCTTCCGCCACTTGGCGTGCGATCCGTTCGCTAAGGTAGACGCCGGATTCCCAGTCACGCATAGCTGCGATGAACATAGGTCCTCCGTTAGAAAAAGGTTACGGACGCGTACCTGTCTGTTGCACGATGCGGGCCTTGAGCACCGTCTCGACCTGCGGGCTCGCGGCGAGCTTCTCGTACACGCGCGACATCTCCTCCGAGTTTCCCGCGTGTAGCGCATATCCCTGATCGACCGGGTCCTCTTTGTACGAAACGACGACGATCCAGCGCGCGGGCTTCATGAGCCGTCGCGGATGCGCGAGCGGAATGCGCGCGTGTCTTCGTTGTCATCCGCACCGCGGCTCAGGTGCGTGACGCGAAAATGAATCTGCACGAGACAGAGCCCGATGATGACGCCGATCACGACGGCAACGGCGACGATCTTCAGCATGTCCGCCCCCAAAGAAAGAGGAATGCTTTCTCTCAATAGAAGGATCACGAGACGTCCGCGGCATAGCGCAGCAGCGCGCGCACGCTGGCCATGCACGTCAAGTGAAAGTAGCGAGAGTCAGGGCGCTTCATCTGCGCGCCGGCCGCTCGGGCGCCACACCATGTGAGCACGTTCGGGATCACGGGCGGCCGACCGGGGCCCTCGCTTTTTCCGCACCACGCGCACACGCGAACCGTGATCTTGGCCATGATCCTCAATCTATCCTCTTCTTATGGGCTGTCAAGGAATGCTTTGGCCGAGGAGAGCTGCAAGCGTCGTGCCACGAGAAAGTCCTTAGTTTCCGGGCTTTTCGGGCCCCTTGACAGGGTGCGATGCACCATTATCGTTCATCGTGTTCAGTTTGTGCAGAACCGGGTGCGGCCGGTGATGCTCTTGACCGCCGGCGATCCTTCCTTAGATTCGTCTTGAGGTCTCTGTCTAGAAAGGATGGGTACGGACGTGTTGTGGCGGGTAGATCGGGTGGTCCAGTCGCCCCCAGATCGTCGCGCGTTTTTGTACTTCGCGGGCTACGTGAATGCGCCCACTGAGAAAGCAGCGTGGGCCAAAGCTCGCATCTGGGTTGTAGAGTACGGCCTCATAGTAGTGCGATCATTCACCCTTTCCGGCCCGAATTTGGGGCAATGGCAGGAGCAATACCCCCTGTTGCAAGCGTGCGACAGCGGCACGTGACTTGCGAAGGGACCCGGGTGATCTCACACCTAGGTGAGATCGGCGACGCCGGACGCCTTTCCGGCAACAGAAAGGATGGAGGAACACCATGTTGATGCAAAATCGCGCGGACCTGTTCAAGTACTCGGGAACGGCTCGCGCTCTGGAGAAGCTGCTGAAGTCGTTCGGCCAGGTCCTGCGCTATCTCTCGGCGGATCGCGGTGCCATCGGCTCGGTCGCGTTGCTCGACTTCGCGGCGGACGTGAACGACGCGGCGGGCTACCCCCACATCGCCCGCGATCAGCGCCAGCGGGTGGAGCAGTTGCTGCCCCAGGCACAAGCCGCATCCGAGTTCCGGAAGCGCGGCAAGCGCCGGAAGATCACGGCGGCAGATGCCGTGGCCGCGGTGACGCCGAAGAAGGCCGCGCAGCACAAGCAGCAGCAAGAGCCCGTGATGGCCGGCGCGGGGAAGTAGCAGCATGAAGTACAAGTGCGAGCACTGCGGACGGACGTACACGATACAAGGACACTACGTCCGTCATCTGGCCAAAGAGCACGCGGAGAAAGGAGCGAACGGTGCGCCCGTGGCGGAGCAAGCGGAAAAAGTCGTCGCCTTCTCCTTCGGGTACACCCAAGCTTGGCTCGAAGGACATGCAACAAGTGCGGGCCTATCTCCGGCCGTTCTTACCGCCCGGGTGGCGAAGCTTCTTCTCGCCGCGGCGCGCGGGAAAATGGTGGGGGCTCGTGATTAAGTGCCCGGTCTGCGAGGACCGGCCGCCGATGGAGTTGACGGGGTATCAACGGTGGCGTTGGCTCGCAGCCCACACGGCACAACATCCGCGAAAGAGGGGCTGAAATGCCGTACCTCGATCAAGTCGTCGACCTTCTCAAGCGTGCGCCGCGCAAGCTTCGGCGGCGTGCGCTTCGACTTCACAAAAGACTCATGAAGCGCAAGACCCGGAAGACGAGGCGCGCATGATGCAGGAAGGCGAAACGGCACGAGAGCATCTCCGAGTGGCGGAGGCGCTGCTCGTGCCGTTGATCGAGGCCCTGGCACAGAAAGACATGACGACGGAGCTGGTCATGTCGCTCGTCGCTGTTCGGGATCATCTCCAGGTCGTTACGGAACGTATTGAAGCGGTGCGGAGTATAACGGACGTGTCGATGTCCGTGGAGCGCGCGGTGAAGACCGCGTGGTCGGTGCGAGAACTCCTCTAGCCCGGAGGTGCCGCGATGAACGAACACCGCAGTATCGACGTCCAAGTCAAGAACGAAGGAACGATCTTCGCGTTTCGCCCGCTGACGACGGCGGGTCTCCATTGGATCAGAACCAAGGTGCACGCAGAGCCCCATCAGTGGCTGGGACCCATCCTGTGCGTCGATCATCGCTACGCGCGTGGGATCATGGCCGCGATGCGGCACGATCATCTCAAACTCGAAATGCTACTCTAACCCGGAGGAACGAATGCGTTGCCCACAATGCGGTCACATCGTGAAAGTAGGCTCGTCCATCCGCGCAGTTATCACCGACATCCAGGATCACATCACCGTGATGGTG
>WNGI01008002.1_pt1 | contig 10260 bp, 8 predicted proteins | sample 5400621 | NCBI WGS metagenome assembly WNGI01 (sample SAMN13153374, study PRJNA577476) | soil metagenome | isolation source: 20 cm soil or saprolite under Garry oak tree replicate 1 | place: USA:California | collected 2016-06-15 | reverse complement strand
AGCGACCGCTCGGCGTGGACGACCGGTGCGATCCTCGAGATCAGCGGCGGCAGCCATACCGGCCGGCCGCACGTCCCGCTCAGCCGCGGGCTGCGCTGAGCTCGCGACCGCGCCGCTCGACCTCGTCCAGGTTCTCCCATGCGAACGACCGCCGGCCCTGCTCCATCTCGGTGATGAGCTCGAAGACGGCGCGGTTCAGCGGCATCATCACGCCGCGCCGTCCCGCCTCCGAGATGAGCCGTCCGAGCTGCGGTTCCGCCTCGGTCTTGCGCTTGCGCACCGCGAGATCGATCCAGATCCCGGTGCGCTGCTGGAGCGGATTGAAAGATCGGGCGATCGAATCGAGAGCACGACGGGTCGCTGCCGCTGTGCGCCGATCGCTGCGGAGCGAATCCGGATCGAAGCCGTGGAGCTCAATGAGCCGCACGCCCAGCGCGTCCGCGGCCGTGGCGGTCTCCGCCACCAGGTCGGCCATGAGCGTCTGATAGCGGTCGCGGCCGAGGATCTCCGGCACGTCGGCGTCGACGAGCGCGGTGGCGAAGAAGACGCCGATGTGGAAGCCGCCTTTGGTGCCGTGCACGACGCGGCCGGGCGACTCGTAGTGGCCACCAAAGTTGAAGCAGGCGACAAGGGTCCGTTCCGCGCCGACAGCATCGACGACGTCCCGGTAGGCGAGTCCGTTCTGCATCGAAACGACAACCTCCTCGCGCGCCAGGAGCGGCGCGGCCGGGGCGAGTGCAGCACTGGTGTGCAGCGTCTTAACGGCGCATAGCACCGTACCGAGCGGCGCGCGGAGCTCCCCTGGGCGCACGACCGCGGCCGGGCGGACCGTGAAATCGGACAGTCCTTCGAGAGTGAGCCCGTGTTCGCGGATCGCGGCGAGGTGCTCCTCGGCCGCCTCGACGAAGGTGACCTCGTGTCCGGCACGGACCAGATGCCCGCCGGTGATACCGCCGATGGCACCCGCGCCGATGATGGTGAACTTCATCGCGGCCGCATGGTAGGTCGGAGCGACGCCCGGCGGTGAACTGTAGATTGTCGTGCTATCGCCGCGCGGCGAACGTCTCGGTCGAATGGATTGGGCAACGGGAGGCACCAATGGCAGATGAAGTCAAGACACTCGAGCGAATCTACCGGCGTGGCCTGAGCCGCCGGCAGTTCCTTCAGCGCTCAGCGGCGCTCGGTATCTCGTCGGCCGCAGCGCTCTCGTTCCTGGCGGCGTGCGGTCCGGGAGGGACCTCGGGCTCGTCGCCGTCGGCGGCCGCCGGTGGTGGTGGAAAGCCTGCTGGCGCGGACGGCCCCGTAAAGCTTTCGTTCTTCGTGTATGTCGGCGCGAATCAGGGTGTCGTGCCGCGCGAAGTGGTCGCCGAGTACACGAAGGCGAACCCGAACGTCACCATCGAGCTATACGAGGGCACCAACGCCGAGACCTACCCGAAGATGGTCGCCGCACGGAAGACGACGCCCGACCAGCCCATCGTGAACTTCGGCTTCGTCAACGCCGACGCGAACGCGAAAGGCGATGTCGACGATCTCTGGGAGACGCTCGACCCGGCGAACGTCCCGACCCTTAGCAACGTGCTCGACAGCTTCAAGCGCCCAAGTAACAAGGGCATCGCCTGGGGCATGGTCGGCATCGGCCTCATGTACAACACCGACAACGTGAAGTCGGCGCCGACCTCATGGCTGGACTTCTGGGACCCGCGCTTCAAGGGCCGCCTCGCACTCTCGAACGGCAACCATTACCTCTCCGGCCTCGTCACGACCACTCGCGCGAACGGTGGCAAGGAGAGCGACCCCGCCGCGATCGACAAGACCATCAAGCTCATGTCTGACAAGGCCAAGGAGGGGCAGATCCGGCTCTTCTTCCTCTCGAACGATCAGGTGAAGCAGCCGATGATCCGCGGCGAGGTCTGGCTCTCGGGCTGGTTCAACAGCTCCGTCGATATCTGGGCGAACCAGGAGAAGGGTCCGTTCGGCTACGCCGCGCCGAAGGAAGGACAGATCGCGTTCACGCTTTATCACCACGTGGTGAAGGGGTCCTCGCCGGCGCAGAAGTACCACGCCGAGAAGATCATCAACATGATGAACGATAAGAAGTGGCTGAGCCGGTACTGCAACCTCACGCACAGCATCCCCGTGGCGAAGGACATCCAGCTCGACAAGGAGCTCGCAGACCAGGAGGCGTTCAAGACGAAGAACATCGAGGGCGCGATCCAGCTCGACTGGCCCACCATCGCCGCGAAGAACGCCGAGTGGAACGAGCGCTTCAACAAGGAGGTCGTCGCCTTCGTCAAGTGAGCGATGACGGCGCGCGCGCTGGCGATGTCATCGAGCTGCGCGACGTCACCCGCTCGTTCGGCGAGGTCGTCGCCGTCGACCACGTCTCACTAGGCATCCGGCAGGGCGAGTTCTTCGCCCTGCTGGGTCCCTCGGGTTGCGGAAAGACGACGACCCTTCGCATCCTGGCCGGCTTCGAGCGGCCGTCGAGCGGCGACGTGTACCTCCGCGGCCAGCGGGTGAACGACGTCCCACCGTACCGGCGCGAGACGAACCTCATCTTCCAGCAGCTCGCGCTCTTCCCTCACATGGACGTGTACGACAACGTCGCATTCGGACTGCGGGTGAAGCGGCGGCCGGCGGCGGAGACCGCGGACAGGGTCCGCCGCGTGCTCCAGCTCGTCGATCTGGCGGGCTACGAACGTCGGCGCATGCACGAGCTGTCCGGCGGGCAGCAGCAGCGCGTCGCGATCGCCCGCGCGCTCGTCAACGAGCCCGCGGTCCTGTTGCTGGACGAGCCGCTCGGGGCCCTCGACCTCAAGCTCCGCCTGCAGATGCAGCGCGAGCTCAAAGCGATGCAGCGCCGCTCGGGCACGACCTTTGTCTATGTCACGCACGACCAGGGCGAGGCGCTCGCGATGGCCGATCGGGTCGCGGTGATGCAGCTGGGCAGGATCGCGCAGCTCGGCGCGCCTGAGCACATCTACTCGAAGCCGGCGACGCGCTTCGTCGCCCACTTCATCGGCGACACCAACATCATCCCGGTGACGGTGCGCGAGCGGGGAGCCGACGGCAGCGCGACCCTCGAGGCGAATGGGCTGCGGTTCGCGGCGACCGACGCCGACGCGCGCCCTGGAGAGACGCGCCACGTGTCGCTCCGTCCTGAGAAGATTCGCATCGCCGCGGCGCACGCCGCGCGTCCGGACGGACATGCCGGCACGGTCACCGACGTGACCTTCCTCGGTCCGCTGACCCGGTATGAGGTCTCGGTGGGGGATGGTCTGCGCCTCGTCGTGCAGACGCAGACGGAGTCGGAGGATCACTTCGACAGGTCCGACCGCGTGTCCCTGAGCTGGCCGCCGAGCGCGCCCGTCGTGCTCAAGGACTGAGCGCCATGAGTGCGGTGTTCGCGTTCGTCGCGCGACGCCGCACGCCGCTGCAGCTCCTGCCCGCTTTCGCCCTTACGGCGGGAGTCTTCGCGTCGGCGATGCTGCTGCTCTTCTCGTACAGCGCCTACACATTCCGGGGCGGTCAGCTCACGGAGGAGGTGAGCTTCCTCGCGTGGCAGAAGTTCTTCAGCGATCCGTTCTACTTCGGCGTCGTTGCGAAGACCCTGCAGATCGCGCTCGGCGTGACCGTTGCCGCGCTCGCGATCGGCTACCCGACGGCCTACGCGCTCACGAAAGTACGCAGCTCGAAGCTCCTCATCGCGTCATACATCATCATCTTCTCGCCGCTCCTGGTGAGCCTTGTCGTGCGCATCTACGGTTGGCTGCTCCTGCTCTCCGACAACGGCGTGATCAACCAGGCGCTCGTGGCGATCGGCGCCATCACGGAGCCGATCCGCCTCATCTATAACGAAGCCGGCGTCGTCATCGCGCTCGTGCACATCCTCCTGCCCTTCATGATCTTTCCGATCCTGAGCGTGCTCCTGCAGTTCGACCACGCCTTACGTGAAGCGGCGAACGATCTCGGCGCGAACCGTCTGGAGGCGTTCCTCCGAGTGGTCTTTCCGATGAGCCTGCCGGGGGTCGTTGCCGGCTGCCAGATCGTATTCACGCTAGCGATCAGCGCGTTCGTCACCCCGGAGCTGCTCGGCGGCGGCAAGGTGCAGGTCCTCTCTCGGGCGATCTGGTTCAACGTCGTGGACGTGAACTGGCCGCTGGCCGCGGTCGAGGCGATCGTGCTGCTTGTCCTGGCACTCACTGCGCTCGCCGTCTTCGACCTCGCCGCCCGTTCGCTCCGCGCGATGCGGCCGACGGGATCGCCACGACCCAGGCGCGATTCGCCCGGTGGGTTCATCGATCTCTTCCTCCGGATCGTGCTGTTCGCGGTGCTCGCGTTCGTCCTCTCGCCGCTCGTCTTTGTCGTTATCAACTCGTTCAATGGCTCGGCCTTCAACAGCTTCCCACCAAAGGGCTTCTCGCTGCAGTGGTACCAGTTCGTGCTCAGCTATGCACCCTTCCGCGAGGGAATGGTCAACTCATTGATCATCGCTTCGGGCTCGACCCTCGTGGCGGTAGGGGCCGGAATGCTCGCGGCCCTTGCGCTGACCCGCGGCAGGGTCCGCGGGCGCGGAGTCTTGAACGCATTCTTTCTTTCGCCCCTGGTCATGCCGCGTGTCGCCATAGGGATCGCGGTCTTCATCCTGCTGATCAAGCTGCGGCTCTTCGGCACGACCGGCAGCCTCGTCCTGGTCCACGCGATGCTCTCACTGCCGTTCGCGCTCGTGCTCCTTACGGCGAGCCTTGTCAATGTGAACCGCACGCTCGAGGAGGCTGCGATGGACCTGGGGGCGGGGCCGCTCCGGACGTTCTGGAGCGTGACGCTCCCGCAGATCCGGGCCGGGCTCGTCGTGGCCGCGGTTTTCGCGTTCATCACCTCGTTCGACGAGACGGAGGCGTCGATATTTCTGGTGCGCCCCTCGAACACGACGCTTCCGATCCAGATGTTCCTGTACCTGGAGCAGTACCAGAATCCGACTCTCGCGGCGCTCTCCACGCTGCTCATCGCGGCGACCATCGTTCTGGTCGTCGTCGCGCTGCGGTTCGTCCGAGGTGCCGAGCTCGCGCGTCTGGTGGCGCGACGGTAAGGCCGCCGGTGATCGGCGGAGCCACGCTCAGCCCCGACATGCGCTACCGCTATCGCCTGTGGCGGACCTGGGATGCGTCTCGCCCGCGCGTCGCGTTCGTGATGCTGAACCCGTCAACAGCGGACGCCCGCCGGGACGATCCGACGATCCGCCGCTGCATCGGCTACGCGCGGGCGTGGGGATTTGGCGGGCTCGAGGTCGTGAATCTCTTCGCGTTCCGCGCGACCGATGCGCGGACGCTGCACAAGGCGGCAGACCCTGTCGGCCGGGCGAACGATCGGCACATCCGGTGCGCGATACGGTCGGCAGGGCTGGTCGTGCTCGCCTGGGGAGCACACCGGATGGCGCGCGACCGTGCGGCGAAGGTGCGACCCCTGTTCAGTCGAACGCGACCACGCTGCCTGGGGCTGACGCGGTCGGGCGCCCCGCGACATCCGCTGTACCTGCGCCGGGACGTCCCGCTCGTGCGCGTTCGATCCGGCCGACGATCCGCCGCGTGAGGGCATCCATCGCGGCGTAACCGGCGCCGATCCCGGTCGGTGGATTGCCTGCGGGGAGCATCAAGACCGGAAGGACCGGCGACCAGCGCCAGATACCCAGACCCGTCCCGTAAAGCTCGAGCGCGGTCGTCATGGCGAAGCTCACGGCGTACAGCAGGGGATAGCGGCCGCGGGCGATGAAGCGGATGAAGATCGCCCACGTCACGAAGCCAAGGAGGTCGGGGAGCGGGCGCGCGACGAGCCCGAAGATCATCCAGGCGGTCGCGCCCGCGGTCACCGCGATCACGACCGACCGCGCGTTCCGCCGCAGCAGAGGCAGCGACGCCGCACGCAGCGCCGAAAGGTAGAAGAGGCCGTGCCCCGCCGGCACGTAGAGCGGAAGGTTCTCGAGACGATACGTGTACGCGCCCCAGAGCAGCGAGCCGACGCACTCGAGGATCGTCGCGACGACGACGAGCCCGGCGACCTGGAGGCGGATCGCGGGCCGCTGGAGCGCGAGCGCGATACCGAGAAAGCCCCACGCGAGGACCGAGAGTGCGGTCTGCTCCGTGAGCGTGCTCGATCGATCGAGCGGAAGCGCGACCGCGACGAACGTGATGAACGAGAGGACCAGCGCGAGCGAGCCGCGCGTCGTCACTCGATCTTGATGCTCTTGATCTTGTCGCCGATCTTGATGCCGTTCACGACTTCCATGCCCGACGTGACGATCCCGAAGTTGGTGTACTGCTTGTCGAGGAACGTTGAGTCTCTCTTGACGACGAACCACTGGGAACCGTTGTTGATCGCCGGATCCTGACCGCGGGCGATCCCGACAGAGCCGAGCTTGAACGAGAGATCGTTGTACTCCGAGGGGACCTTCTCGCCGCCGGTGCCGTTGCCTGACGGATCGCCGCCCTGAACCACCCAGTCCTCGACGCGATGGAACAGCTTGTCGTTGTAAAAGCCGCTGCGCGATTTCTCGGCGAAGCGGGCAACGGTCTGCGGGGCCTTGTCCGGCCGCAACGTGAAGGTGAACGAGCCGCCCTTGGCGAGGTCGACGGTGGCCTTGTTCGCGACAGGCGCAGGGGTGGGACTCGGACTCGGAGACTTCGTGGCACTACCTCCCGGCGTCGACGCGCTCGGGCCGCCGCACGCGGCGAGAACAGCCGACGCGCCGGCAGCACGTAAGAGCGAGCGACGATTCATCTGGAACGACGATATCGTGACCGTCCCATGCCCACGTATCAGGCCCCGCGCGGAATGCGGGACCTGCTTCCCGAGGAGACCGCCGCCTTCGACGCACTGCAAGCGGTCATCCAAGCGCGTGCGCGCCGGTACGGCTACCCGCGGATCGAGACGCCCGTCGTCGAAGACAAGCAGGTGTTCTTGCGCACCATAGGCGAGACGAGCGATGTCGCCAGCAAGGAAATGTTCGATGTCTCACTGCACGGAAGCGGCGGTCTTGTCCTCCGGCCCGAGGGAACGGCTGCGGTCACGCGCGCGTACCTCCAACACGGCCTGCACCGGGCGCCGCAGCCTCAGCGCTTCTTCTACCTCGAGCCGATGTTCCGCGGCGAGCGGCCCCAGCTCCTCCGTTACCGGCAGTTCTCGCAGTGGGGCCTGGAGTGCTACGGGGCGGCGGAGCCTGGAGCGGACCTCGAGCAGATGGAGTTCACCGCGGGCCTCTTCGCGGAGGTCGGGTTCACCGAATACGTGCTCAAGGTCAATACCGTCGGGGAGACGACCGCCCAGCCAAAGATCCGTGAGGCGCTCAAGGCCTACTTCGAAAAATACCGCGCTGAGCTCGACGACGACTGCAAGGCCCGCCTTGACTCCAACGTGCTGCGGATCTTCGACTGCAAGAATCCTCGCGACCGGCAGATCGCCGCGGGCGCACCGAAGCTGCGCGAGCTCGTCAGCGACGCGGACCGGAGTCACTTCGCCGCGATCACCGAGGGCCTGGACCGGCTGGGCGTCGCATACGAGCTGGATGAGACGCTCGCGCGCGGGTTCGACTACTACACCCGCACGGTCTTCGAATTCCATCTCACGAACCCCGCCTTCCGGAAGGCCGGCGAGATCGCCGTCGCCGCCGGTGGGCGGTACGACGGCCTGGTCCAGACAATGAGTGGACCGGCGACGCCCGGAGTGGGTATCGCGGGCGGAATGGACGTCCTTTATTACGCGCTGAAGGAGCAAGGAGTGCGCGCGGGTAGCGACACGAACGCGGACGTGTACATCCTCTCGGCTGAGAAGGGGGACGGAGCCGACCGGCTTCAGCTTGCCGCTCCCCTGCGCGCGGCCGGCTTTAGCGTGGCCATCGACTACTCGGATCGTCCCCTCGACAGGCAGCTCGAGAGCGCCGTCAAGCACCGGGCGAAGGTCGCCGTCATTCGGGCGACGCCCGAGGCGCGGGGTGGCAATGTCATCGTCCGTGATCTCGTCGCCAAGACGCAGCGTGTCACGAGGCTCGCGGCCGTGACGACCGAGGTCGGTCGCCACGTGCCCAAGTACGACGCACCTCCGCTCTACACCGGTCCTTCGAACCCCGACGACCACGAACCGGGCGCGGCCGGCGAAGGCCCATACCTGCCGGACGATCGGGACTAGCTGATGCTCCGAACACACACCTGCGGCGAGGCTCGCGCATCGCACGCGGGGAAGGAAGTGACGCTCGCCGGCTGGGTCCACACCCGGCGTGACCACGGCGAGCTCACCTTCATCGACCTGCGCGACCGCTACGGGATCACGCAGGTCGTCGCGCACGCGAAGGAGAACCCCGCGGCTCACGCGGCGCTTGGCAAGGCACGCAACGAATGGGTGCTGCGCGTGCGCGGCAGCGTGCGTCCGCGCCCGGACGGAACGAAGAACCCGAAGCTGCCGACCGGTGACGTGGAGGTCGTCGCGAAAGAGATCGAGGTCTTGAACGAGTCGAAGACCCCACCCTTCTATGTCAACGAAGAGACCGAGGTCGAGGAGACGCTGCGGTGGAAGTACCGCTACGTCGATCTGAGGCGCGAGCGGTCCCGGGACCTCATGCGCCTGCGCCACGAGGTCGTCGACTTCATTCGGCGCTTCATGGTCGAGCGCGGGTTCTGGGAGATTGAGACAACCGACCTTATCCGCTCCGACCCGACCGGCGCGCGAGACCTCGTCGTTCCTTCGCGGTACTACCCGGGGAAGTTCTGGGCGCTGCCGCAGTCGCCGCAGCAGCTCAAGCAGATCCTCATGGTCGGGGGGCTGGACCGCTACTTCCAGATCGCGCGGTGCTTCCGCGACGAGGATCCGCGTGCCGACCGCACACTCGAGCACAGCCAGCTCGACATCGAGATGAGCTTCGTCGAGAAGCAGGACGTTATGGCTCTTGGCGAGGAGCTGTACACGGCGATCTTCCAGAAGTTCGCGCGCAAGCCGCTCAAGCAAGTGCCCTGGCCGCGTCTCACCTACGAGGAGGCCATGCGCCGCTTTGGCATCGACCGGCCGGATCTGCGGTTCGGAATGGAGCTGATCGATCTGACCGACGCCTTTCGCTCGAGCGGCTTCAAGGTGTTCCGGGAGACCATCGATCAGCAGGGCGTGGTCCGCGCGATGGTCGTCCCGGGCAAGGCGAAGGCGTCGCGCAAGGAGATCGACGAGTGGACCGCGATCGCCAAGCGCAAGGGCGCGAAGGGACTCGCGCAGTTCGCGATCACCGGCGACACGACCCAGTCCCAGGTCGCGAAGTTCCTCTCGCCCGAGGAGCTCGCGGGCATCCGTCGCGTGACCGGCGCGAAGGACGGCGACCTCGTGGTCGCTGTCGCGGACGGCTATGTGGTCGCGAGCGAGTCCCTCGGAGTCCTACGCGAGCATCTGGGTCCGGCGCTCGGACTCGCCGACACGAGCGCGCATTACGCGCTCTGGGTCCACGAGTTCCCCCTGGTCCAGCGCACCCCCGAGGGTGGTTGGACGTTCGCGCATAACCCCTTCTGCGGTCCGCTCACCCCACATGACCTCGAGCTTCTGGACACCGAACCCGAGAAGGCCAAGAGCAAGCAGTACGACCTCGTCGTCGATGGGCACGAGCTAGGCGGCGGGAGCATCCGCAACCATCAGCGGGCGGCACAGGAGCGGATCTTCGCGCAAATGGGCGTCTCGAAAGAGGAAGCGCAAGAGCGTTTTGGTGCGCTGCTCGACTCGCTCGACTACGGCGCACCGCCGCACGGCGGCATCGCACCCGGTGTGGATCGCCTCTGCATGACGCTCGGGGGAACGGACAACATCCGCGAGGTGCAGGCGTTCCCGAAGACGCAGACTGGCTACGACCCCCTGCTCGATGCGCCCGCGGCCGCCGACCCGAAGCTGCTCGAGGAGCTCGGCCTGCGCGTGGTCGATAAGCAGCAGAAGTAGAGCGCGCCTAGGTCTAGCGAACCTCCAAGCCCAGGGCACGCGCGGCCCTCGCTTGATCGGTGTCGCGGGTGACGAAGACGACTTCTTCACCGCCGGCAAGAGCAGGGCAGTCCTCCACGCACACCGCAAGATGGATGGCGTCGAGCGGACGCAAACGATGCTCGAGAATGAAGCGGTAGGCCGTGGGAATGATCGCGTCCGCCCGCAGGTCGATGGGACTGATCGCACCGTCGTCCGCGAGATCACCCTCGATTCGTCCGAGGAGGCCGCTCGATCGTGCAACCCGACCGGCTGAATAGGCCA
>WNGI01007064.1_pt1 | contig 10260 bp, 10 predicted proteins | sample 5400621 | NCBI WGS metagenome assembly WNGI01 (sample SAMN13153374, study PRJNA577476) | soil metagenome | isolation source: 20 cm soil or saprolite under Garry oak tree replicate 1 | place: USA:California | collected 2016-06-15 | reverse complement strand
AACGCGAAGGCGTTGGCCGTCGTGCAGAAGGAATTTGGATCGTTCGATCGCTACGTGTGGGGATTCGAAGACAAAGATGCTCTATCGAAAGATCTGAAGAAGCGCGGGTTCCGTTTCGTCGGGCCGACCATCGTTGAGTCGTTCATGCAGGCCGTCGGGATCCGCAACGACCACGAGCGCGGGTGTTACCGCCGCACTGAGCTGATCCGAGCGCGCGCGACCACGCCCGCGCGATAGAGGTTGGTGACGACCAGCACGAGCACCATCGCGAGGAGCGCCCACCCGACGACTTGCTGAGTCTGGTTTCCGCCCGCCGCGGCGAGTAGCCACGTGATCGCTAGAGCGACGAGCGCGCCGATGGCGAGCTGACCGTCTTCGATCAGTAGGCCGACGAGTGTCGACCAAATGCCATTAAACATTTCGCGCTTCGATCTGCGCGCCGTCCGGAAGGAGGGTTTTCAGCATCCGCACCGCGAGCCAACTCGCGGCCAGGAATGTGGCGACGATCAGAGGGATCGAAAGTGCGTCACCGGGCCACTCCATGCCCAGCGACTCGGCGAACCAGAACACGCCGAAGCTGCAGAGCATCGCCCCCACGCCAAACTTGAGCCAGTTCTCGGGGACCATGGTCAGCGGTTTCTGAAGTGCGACGCCGAGTGCGATCACGAGAATGCCGGCCACGATCGCTCCAGCCACTGCCGAGCCAAGGGCCGCTCCGCCCGCCGCCCCGAAGGCAATGACGATGAACGCCACCTCGGTCCCCTCGAGAAGGACGGCCTTAAACGCGACGAGAAAGCCAACCCAATCGAACTCATTCTTTCGAAGGCCCTGCTCCCGAAGCTCGGCGAGCTCGCGTAGGTAGATGAGCTCCTCGTCGTGGATCGCAACGATGCCGGCGAATCGGAGTATCGCTTTACGGAGCCAACGCAGGCCGAAGAGGAGAAGTAACGTGCCCACGACTCCCTTGAGGAGGTGCTCGGGGACGACCGTGACGATCGCCACGCCGAGCGTGCCGATGATGACCGCAAGGGTCGCGGTCGCAGCTGCGCTACCGAGGAGTGGCGCGCGCCACCCACGCGTGACACCGACGGCAAGGACGATCGTGGTCGCCTCGACGAACTCGACCGCGCTCGCGACGAACGAAGGCGTGGCTGCGATGGCCAGCGTGAGGGGATCCACTGCGCTCGATTATCGCGATCCTCGCCGAGGGACGCCCAACCCCGCCATGATCCTCGCCCGCAACGCGGAGACCGCCGACCGTCACGTAGTGTGTGTCGCCGATGAGCGACCGCGAGCTTGCGATCATCGTCCCCGTACATAACGAGCTCGGCAACATCGCGCCGTTCTACGAGCGGACGAGCGCGGTGCTTGAATCCCTGCCCGCCATTTCGTGGAAGATGGTGTTCGTGAACGATGGGAGCGATGACGGGAGCCTCGAGCGCATCTGCGAGCTCCGCGCGAAGGACGAGCGCGTGAAAGTCATCTCGCTCTCACGAGACTTCGGCTACCACGCGGTCCTGCTCGCCGGGCTCTCGCTAATCTCGGCCGACCGCTACGCGATGATCGACGTCGACTGCGAAGATCCGCCGGAGCTTCTGCGAGACTTCCACGCGGCACTCGAGGGCGGCGCTGACGTTGCGTACGGCATCCGTTCAAACCGTGTCGAGCCAGCGATCGTGACGTTCTTCCGGCGCGTCTTCTACTACCTCAACAAGGGCATCGCCGACAGCGACATCGTTCTCTGGATGGCCGAGTTCGCCATGATCACGCGGCAGGTCCGCGACGCGATCATCGCGCCGCAGACCACCTACGTCTTCCTGCGAGCGGAGATCGGCTACGTGGGCTTCGTGCGCGTGGGAGTGCCCTATGTCCGCGGGGTGCGGACGTCGGGGAAGAGCCACTACAACTTCTTGAACATGACGCGCTTCGCGGTGGCCGGCTTTCTCGCGAGCTCGACGTTCCCACTCCGCCTGATCCTCTATCTCGCCGTCGTCGTCGGCTTCCTGTTCCCGCTCGTCGCGATCGTCGCCGGGCTCGGTGCCGCAGGAATCGCGAGCCTCGCATCGGTCGCGACCTTCTACTTCGCGCTCATCGCGCTGTCGACGATCGCGCTCTATCTCGCGCGGGCGTACAAGAACGGGGTGGCGCGGCCGGTCTTCGTCGTCGACAAGAACAGGACCTACCTCTAGCCGGAAGGACGCTCCTCCCGCGTGGCCCAGACCTCCATGACCGCGCCTGCGCCGGCGCGCCAGCTCGCGAGGGCGAGCACCGAACCGATGACGCCGAGGGGGATCGCGAGAAGAGCGGCGACGAGAGTCGTCAGAACGTCCGAGCGGCGGTCTTGCATTCGCGCGAGCAGCTTCACGAGCAACGACTGCTCGAAGCCGAGCCGGTCGAGCGTGCTCTGCACCCAGCCGAAGGGATCGTGCTCGAACGACTGGAAGTCGATGCGGGTCATCCGAAAGCCGCATGCGCCGAGCACGCGCTCGATGGACTCCGGCGAAAAATGACAGAGGTGTCGCGGCACCTCGAGATGCATCCAGGAACGCCCCGCGAATCGTGACTGCCAGCTCGCGATGTTGGGTATCCCGAGGATCAGTGTCCCGCCCGGCTTCACGCGTCGCGCGACTGCCGCGAGCGCGGCTTGCGGATCGGCGAGGTGCTCGAGAACGTGGAACATGATCACGAGGTCGAGCAGCGGCTGGTCACGGATCGCGCTCAGGTCACCCACGAACATCGGTGCGCCGGCCGCATCGCGCGCCGCCACGGCCGCGCTGACCGTGCGCTCGCTCCCCACGGCGAGCCAGCCCCGCTCGCGAAGCGCGCGAAGCATCCAGCCGGTGCCGCTTCCGAGCTCGAGTGCACGGCCTGCCCGCGGAAGCCGCGTGTGCCAACCGTCGACGCGCCGGAGGTACAGCCGGCGGAGGACGAACGCGGCGAGCGCGTTGAAGCGCCGGTACCGCGGCGGGTAGTACCGGTCCATCGAGAGCGGAACAGGATCGGTCAGGCCGAACCCGCAGCGAGCGCACTGCACGATCTGAAAGTGCTCGCCGGTCACGTAGTCGCGTACGCCGGCGCGAACCCGAGGCCGGCCGATCGCGCCGCAGATAACGCAGGCGGGCTCGCTCAGGCGCGGGGCTCCGTGTCGCGCATGGCCGCGAGCGCGTCGCGGGAGGGCGACAGGCCGTGCCCGAGGAACGCGCGCAGCTTGTCCGTGACCAGACCGGCGCGGAGCGGCCGCGGCGCGGCGAGCCCGAGCTCGGCGGTCGTCCGCAGGTCGAGCAATGCCGGGTCGAGGCCGAACGCTTCCGCCGCGCGGCGCGCGAATTCAGGTCGCGGAAGGATCTCGGGACCCGCTGCGTGGAAGATCCCGCGCGCCGAACGATCGACGAGCTCGACGATCACGCCGGCGAGGTCCGCCGCGGGCGTCGGCGTGATGATCTGGTCGGATGGAACCCGCAGGGACCGCCCCGCGCGGAGGCGGTCGATGAGCTGGCACACGAAGCTTGTCCGCGCCGATGACCATCCGTACACGCCCGAGACGCGGCAGACGAGGTGGTCCGAACGCTCCCGTGCGATCGCTTCCACGGCGACCTTTTGCCGGCCGTACTCGTTTATCGGCGCGACCGCGTCATCCTCGGCGTAGCGGCCCGCGCGTCCGTCGAAGACGTATTCGCTCGAGAACACGACGAGGAGCGTCTTCGGAGCCAACTCCGCGATGTGCCGCAGCGCGTCAACGTTGATCACCCGGGTCGCGACGGGATCGCGCTCGCACTCTTCGACGAAGGCGTTCGCCGCGGCGACCACGATCACATCCGATCGCACCTCTCGGATCAGCCGCGTCGTCGCTGCGCGGTCAGTGAGGTCGACCGCGAGAGCGCCCGGAAGCTGCGCGCGATGAGACGTCGTGACGACGTCACGTCCGCGGAGCGCTGCCCGAAGATGCGTACCGACAAGGCCGGTCGCGCCCAGGAGCAGCCACCGCATGTCGTTTCCCTTCCTCATCTCGCACCTATACTCCCGCCTGGTGATCGGCGCCGGTCGCGCGGCGCTTCCCGGCCGTTCTCTTCCGCTTCTTCCGCTACTCCTCTTTGCCGCAAGCGCGGCGTTCACGGTGTGGCGAAACACCCAGGTCGCCGTGCTCGTCGACATTTCGTACATCCTGAACATCGCGACCCGGATCGCGGCCGGCGACGTGCCGTACGCGCAGTTCCCGCTCGCGCAGGCGCCGCTCACCTTCCTGGTGCAGGCGCTCCTCATCAAGGTGTTCGGGCCGCACTTCTTCGTGCAGATCGCGTACGCCGCGACCGCCGGTGGCCTCGCGACGGTCCTGACCTATCTGATCGCTCGGCGGCTTGTCGTCGGAGTCGTGGCCAGGCCGGCCACACTGGCCGCGGTCCTTGCGATCCCCCTCCTCCCGCTCGGCATCTACGCGATCCTTCCGAACCCCTTCTACGACCCGGACGGCTGCCTCGCGATCCTCGCCGCGGTCGCGGCGATCCTTGCCGCGAGCAACCGGCCGACGCGGATGCGATGGCTCGTGGCGGGCGCGTTGATCTCCGTGCCGGTCTTCATCAAGCAGAACATCGGCGGTGCGTTCTTGATCCTCGCGGTGGCCGCGCTCGCGGCAGACGCGCTCGCCCGGCCCGGCGCGCGCGCCGGCCTGCGCTGGTGCCTCGTCGGGCTCGGTGCGGCGCTCGGCCTCGAGCTCGTCGCGCTGCAGCTGGTTGTCGGGATCGACCATTACCTCGCGTGGGCGTGGACGTTCGCGCTGGCGGGCCGCGGGGTCACCCTCGAGCGCGTCGCATCCTTCGCCGACCCGTCGGTGATCTGGCCTGGGTTGCTCATTCTCGGGCTCGCCCTGGTGACGTCGCGCGTCGCGCCACGCTTGCGCACGCCGGTGTTCTTGGTCGTTCTCTGCGTTGCGCTCCTCACACGTCTGTTCGCGGTCGCGACCTTTATCGACGTGAACACGCTGTTCCCGCCACTGCTCATCGCCGCGTCGGTGTTCGCGGTCGTCCGCGCGGCACGTGATGGCGCGCACATCGACACCGCACTCCCTCTGGTGCTGACCGGGACCGCCGCAGGAACGCTGATGTCCCTCGGCCTCAACGGCTCGACGTTCGGCATCTTTCCGCTGCTCGTCCTCGCGATCGCCGGGATCGTCCGCGACCTGGGGCGCTTCCTTCCCGGAACGATCCGCCTCGCGCCGGCGACCGGTGCGGTGCTCGCGCTCTTTCTCACCGCGTCAGGCGCGGCCTACACGCTCACGAACGCGCGGCTCCTCTTCGTCGACGCGAACGCGCCTGGACCGATCGTGCGGTCCGCGTTTCCCTCGCTCGCGGGGCTCTCCGCGCCGGGCCCCTACATCGGCGATCTCGACGCCATCCTTATTTGGACGCGCGACAACGTGCCCCCGGGCGACGCCATGCTCTTCCTGCCGGGCGAGGACCCGGCGTACTTCGCGCTCGGCCGCCGGCCGCGAATGCCGAGCGTCTACTACTACGACGTCGCGAATCCCTACTCGCCGGCTGAGGTCGCACGCTTCGCGGATGCGGTCGGGCTGCGATGGGTCTTCGTGAAGGATCGGCTTCAGCTCGTCGAGGAGCCGGCGCTCGAGCAGGGTCTCATCACGGCTCTTACGGAGCACGCCAGCCTCGTCGCGCAGGTCGGGCCGTACCGGGTATATCGCCGGTGAATATCGGTACCGCTGCGGCTAGTTTGGGGCAACGTTGACGACGAATTCCAGCGTCTTGCCGCCGACCGATCCCGTTATCTGCCAGCAACCCGCCGCCGGGAAGTTGACGCCGGTCGCTTGGAACCCGACATCGCCGTAGCCAGCCGGCACGTCCGCCGGTAAGGTGGTGCTCACCGCGTCGAGGCGCCGCGTCGTAATCGTGAGGTCGCCGTGCGCGGTTCGCCACCAGCCGAGCTTGATTCCACCGGGAAGTCCCCTGACAGCGTCCGATGGATGAAAGGTCCCGTCGTTCGGCAGGAGCACGATGAGCGCATCGTTCCCAAAGAGGAAGCTCCCTTGTCCCGCGCGAAAGGTCAGCGTCGGGTTCGGGCCGACGCCCGCGGTTGGTGGTGGCGTCATCGCGATCGGTGGCGGACTTGTGATCGGGCAGATAGCGCGTGTGGGTGTCGGGCTTCCCGCGCCGACCTGCGCCGAGGAACAGCCCTCGGCGCTAAGGAGCAAAAGCAGTACCAGCCTCCGCATCTTGTCTCTTCTACATCACCACGAGAGCCGGGTTCCCTACGCGGAGGTAACAGACGCCGGCGATGGACAATTGAAGCCGTGACCGTTACAGCGCGCGTCGTCCGCGCCCCGCGCGGGACTTCCCTGCACTGCCTCGCCTGGCCGCAGGAGGCCGCGTTCCGCATGATCCAGAACAACCTCGACCCGGACGTTGCCGAGCGTCCAGAAGACCTCATCGTCTACGGCGGCACCGGGCGCGCGGCACGGTCGTGGGCCGCGTTCGACCGCATCCTTCAAACGCTCGCCCGCCTTAAGAATGACGAGACCCTGCTCGTGCAGTCCGGCAAGCCCGTGGGTGTCTTCCGCACGCATGAGTGGGCGCCGCGCGTGCTCATCGCGAACGCGCTCATCGTCCCGCGCTGGGCGACCTGGGACGAATTCCGCCGGCTCGAGGATGCCGGGCTGACGATGTACGGACAGATGACCGCCGGGTCGTGGATCTACATCGGCACGCAGGGGATTCTCCAGGGCACCTATGAGACCTTCGCGGCGGTCGCGCGAACGCACTTCGATGGATCGCTCGCGGGCCGGCTCGTCGTCACGGCGGGCCTCGGCGGCATGGGCGGGGCGCAGCCGATGGCCGTCGCTATGAACGAGGGCGTCGCTCTCGTGGTCGAGGTCGATCCCGCGCGCGCCGAGCGACGCAAGACGCAAGGCTTTCTCGACGAGATCGCGCCATCGCTGGACGACGCGCTCGCCCGCGTCGAACGCTACCGTCGCGACCGCGCGGCCCGGTCGGTCGGATTGGTGGCGAACGCCGCCGACGTGCTCCCGGAGCTCGTTCGGCGCGGCATTCACGTCGACGTCGTCACCGACCAGACGAGCGCGCACGATCCACTCGACGGCTACGTCCCCGCCGGAGTCGCCGACCCCGCAGCGCTCCGACGAGACGACCCCGAGGAGTATGTCCGGCGCTCGCGAGCGTCCATCGTGCGCCACGTTGAGGCGATCGTCGCGCTGGCCGCGCGCGGCGCGGTCGCGTTCGACTACGGCAACAACCTGCGCGGCGAAGCACAGGCCGCGGGCTTCACGGAGGCTTTCAGCTACCCCGGCTTCGTGCCCGAGTACATCCGCCCACTCTTCTCCGAGGGACGAGGCCCGTTCCGCTGGGTCGCCCTCTCCGGCGATGCCGCGGACATCCATCGCACCGACGACCTCGTGCTCGAGCTCTTCCCTGAGGACCGCACGCTCGCGCGGTGGATCCGGCTTGCACGAGATCGGGTGCCCTTCCAGGGACTCCCGGCGCGGGTCTGCTGGCTCGGCTATGGCGAGCGCGCCGCGTTTGGCGAGCGGATCGACGACCTCGTCGCAAAAGGCGCTCTCAAAGCGCCGATCGTCATCGGCCGAGATCACCTCGACTCGGGTTCGGTCGCCTCACCGTTCCGCGAGACCGAGGACATGCGCGACGGAAGCGACGCCATCGCGGACTGGCCGATCCTGAACGCGCTTGTGAACACGTCTTCCGGCGCGACGTGGGTCTCCGTGCACCACGGAGGCGGTGTGGGCATCGGGAACTCGATCCACGCCGGAATGGTCGTCGTCGCGGATGGGACGCCGCTCGGGCACGAGAAGCTCCAGCGCGTCCTGACGGCGGACCCGGGGACCGGAGTGATGCGACACGCCGACGCAGGGTATCCGGACGCGATCGAATTCGCGCGACGGAACCGGATCGACCTCCCCAGCACCTAGCATCGCGGCGGTGTTCGCCGCGCGCAGCGTGCTCGCGCCATTCGTGCTGACGCGAGTCCTCACGGCGGCCGTCGCGCTCGCCTCGGTCACACTCTTCTCCTCGCCGACGACCTGCCCCGACGTGTGCCACCCATCGTCGAATCCCCTCCTCGACGCCGCGACGCGATGGGATGCGAAGGCCTATGTCGACATCGCGCACGATGGATACGGAGCCGTGCCCGCGAACAACGCGTACTTCCCGCTCTATCCGTTCCTGATTCGCGTTCTGGCGACGGTCTTCGGCGGCAGCGGCGATGCCTACCTCGCCGCCGGCGTGCTGATCTCCAACGTCGCGCTTCTCGTCGCGCTCATCTATCTCGCGAGCCTTGTGGCGATCGATCACGACGTCACAGCCGGGACGCGCGCGGCGCTGTACCTACTCGTCTTCCCGACGAGCGTGTTCCTCGCGGTCGTCTACCCCGAGTCGCTCCTGATCGCGCTCTCGATCGGTGCGGTCTATCACGCACGCCAGGGTCAATGGTTGGCGGCTGCGGTCCTGGGTGCGCTCGCCGCTTTGACGAGGCCGTTCATCGGTGCCGCGGTCGCGCTTCCCCTCGCGATCGAGGCCTACCGCCGCTCGGGAGTGCGAGCCGCCCTCGCGGCCGCGGCGCCCGCTGCGGTCGCGCTCGTCGGCTGGCTCGTCGTGCTCTGGCGTATCACCGGAGACCCGAAGGCGATCCTTACGGCCGAGGCGAACTGGGGTGTGGGGCCGTCGGTGCCCTTCGAAGCGTTCACCGATCTCTTCGACCCGAAGGTCTACGGCTTCCCCTACTTCGTTCTTGGCTTCACCCTGTTCATCGGGACGCTGGTGATTCTGTCGTGGCGTTTCCTCCGGCCGAGCCTCGCGGCCTATGCGACGGTCGTCTTTCTGATCTCGGTCGCGACGGGATCGCTTACCTCGTCGCCGCGGTACTACCTCTCGGTCTTCCCGGCCTTCATGGTGCTCGCGCTCGTCGCACGAGGCTGGACCGGCCTCGCCTACGTCGCGATCGGCACCACGATCAGCGTGATCTTCACTGCGATGTACGCGCTGTGGTACTGGGTAGCCTGAGTCCAACGATCGACGGCGTCGGACGCAGCACCATAACGACCGCGACCACGAAGAGGACCGCGACCCCGAGCAGATGCAGGAGGATGGGTACGAGCGTTCCCGTCTGCTGCGGCTCCATGAGCACCCACGAGCAGACAACGAGCGCGACGATCGGCACTCGCTCGCCCGCAGGTCGCGTTGCGGCGCGACGCAGCGTCTCCGCCGCGAGGGGAAGCGACAGGATGAGGAACGTCGTCCAGAAGTAGCCGAACGGCGCGAGGTATCCCGCGGTCGCCAGCGTGAGCGCGTGCCACGCGTTCTCGTTCGAGCGGTCACGTCGTGCGGCGATGCCCGCCGCGATCGCGAAAAGCACGGCGCCGATGGCGAGCGCGAGCGGGAACCAATCCGACCAGAACAAGCCAGCGAGCTCCGGCGGTTCCGGTCGCGCGATGTGCGCGTAGACCCAGTCCTGCTCGAGGAGCCGTGGCGCGAAGCGGACGTACTCCGCGGTGCGATCGGGCATCACCAGAGCGCCGATGGTGAGAGCTGCAATGCCGATCAACCCCCCGGTCACGACCGGACGCCAGCGGCCAGACGCGACATAGAAGAGGAGGAGCGTGAGCGGCAGGAACTTGAGGCCGACGGCCGCGGCCAGGAGCAGTCCCGCCGGAAGCGCACGGTCGCGGAAGCGCCACGCGGCGAGCGCCAGGCCGAGCGAGAGGAGATTCACGTTGCCGAGGGTCACCTCGAGTACGAGGCCGAGAAAGAAGACGTAGCCCGCAGCGGCCCACGGCCGCCAGAGCGGCGGGAGCTGGCGGATGAGCGCGATCCCCACCGCGGCGGCGGTGGCGACCTGCAGGACCGTCCAGATCGCGAGCGCGACCGAGTACGGCAGGAGGGCGAACGGAATGAAGAGGACGGCGACGATCGGCAGATAGCGGAACTCATCGGGCAGGCCGAGGATCGTGTTGGGGCCCGGGTAAAGCGGCGCGCCGTTCAGGAGATGCTGCCCGGCGAGCCAGTACGCGCGGAAGTCGTATCCGGCCGGAAGTGCGCTGGCAACGACGACCGCGGCACCGAGCGCGAGCAGAGCGACGGCGACGCCCGCGGACCAGACGACGCGGCCACGCATCACGGCTGGTCCGGCGTCGGCTGACCCATCGGGCTACAGGCTACGGCGGCTCGCGAACGGTTCGGGTCGCGCGCGAGGCTCAAATGCCGTCAGGCGTTCTCGCCGTGGTAC
>WNGI01007062.1_pt1 | contig 10260 bp, 7 predicted proteins | sample 5400621 | NCBI WGS metagenome assembly WNGI01 (sample SAMN13153374, study PRJNA577476) | soil metagenome | isolation source: 20 cm soil or saprolite under Garry oak tree replicate 1 | place: USA:California | collected 2016-06-15 | reverse complement strand
CCTTGAGAAGGGAGTTACCGACCAGAGCCGCAGCTTCACGGGAAAGGGAAATGTTTTTTACGAGTGTAAGCGGACGAGCAGCAAAAGCCGCTCCCGAATAGTCGCCGCTCTCGAAAAAACTCTCGGCGAGTCGCAGCACCGCAGCGTCGTGCAAGACATTCGCCGTTGAGCCCGCAACCAAACGCCGCAAACGCTCCCTTTCGAGTACCAGGTCTCCCTGGGCACGAGCAAGACGCGCTAGATGCCATAAAGCATATTCCGACAGCAGTGAATCGCGATTGATGACTGATTGATAACTTGCGGAGGCACCCGTTACGTCCCCAGTCTTTTCTGATACTCGTCCCAGAAGGTAGTCGTAGTCGTTGGTATTGAAGATCGCAGGGTTAGAGCTGCGAAATGCGTTCAGTTCCGCAAGGCTAGTTTGCCAATCGGCGGATTCGACAGCTGATCGAATACGCCCCTGACGCTCTTGAATCGATTGAGCTTGTGCGCCGTGTGCACAAAAGGTTAGAAGGAATATGAAAACAGTGGCGATTGACTGAAGCGACGAAGGCATGACTCAAATTATCATTTACCGGCCATGAATTGACAAAGCGGGCGCCCGAGTATGCGTGGCTTCGCGACGGTAGTGAGCGGTTTTACCCCGTTAGGGGTTTGATGTTTATAGATCGAGAAGCAAAACCCCTCCGGCTCCGTTCGAAGGAGCGGAAGGGTTCTGGAGCAGTGAAGCTACTTGAATTTCGCTCCTTCGAACGGGGTAGGCAGTTGGGTCGCTCGCGAGTCTATAAACATTCCACTCCTAGCGGAGTGAGGGGAGTTCGGCAGTGATGTAATTTGGCGCAGCGATTTTCTCGCATGGACTTGATGCCATCGAGACGGACCCAAATCAGAAACAAGCTAGTTAATAGAGCGTCGCAACTGGTTGATACTCATAGTCACCCCGCTATTCATTCTCATTGGTTCGTTGTAACCTATCCCGCGCGCTACAATCCGGCACTTCAAGGATAAACGTTCAACAATGGCCGCTGAAAATATTGATAGAGAACCACGAGCAGGCAGGGCACAGTTGCTCGAAGGTGCGCTCGTCGCTGCTGAGATCAAACAGAAAGTTCAGGCAGACGTCGAGCGGATGGTGCGAGAACACCTTGTTAGACCATCCCTGGCGGCAGTACGCGTAGGCGATGACCCAGCTTCCGCAGTCTACGTCAAAAACAAAATTCGAGCCTCTGCTGAAGTTGGCATTCGCTCGGAACAGCACGCGCTACCGGAATCAACCACCGCCATTGAACTCCTGGATCTCATTAGTTCGCTGAATGAACGGAGTGACGTTGACGGCATTCTGGTGCAACTGCCTTTGCCACGGCAAATTGAGGAATCCGCTATCATTGAGGCGGTTGATCCGGCAAAAGATGTGGACGGGTTTCATCCGGTAAACGTCGGTAAGCTAGCTATGGGCAGGCCTGTGTTTGTGCCGTGTACTCCGGCTGGAATCATCGAGCTTCTGGATCATCATCAGATCGAATTGCGCGGAGCGAACGCATGTGTAGTTGGAAGAAGCCAGATCGTCGGCCGTCCGATGGCGCAACTGCTGTTGCAAAGAGACGCCACCGTCACCATTTGCCATTCGCGCACCCGCGACCTGCCGGCGGTAACGCGCGCTGCTGACATTCTCATTGTGGCAATCGGCCGAGCTGGGCTAATCGGGCGTGAACACATAAAACAGGGCGCCACTGTGATCGACGTCGGAATGAACAAGATAAGTGATGCTGCAGAGGTGCGGGAAATGTTTGGCGCGGAAGCTGAGAAGCGAATGGAGATTATCGCAAAGCGTGGCTACACACTCGTGGGAGATGTCAATCCAGTCGCAGCGGACCACCTTGCAGGAAGACGCACTCCCGTGCCGGGTGGCGTTGGGCTGCTGACAGTTGCAATGCTCATGCGGAACACTGTTGAGGCAGCGAGACGCCGGAGACAGCTTGAGTGACGATGGTCTTTTCAAGAGAGTCATTGGTCATATATCATTTGACATTTCTCATTTCTCATTTCTCATTTGTCATTTTGGTCACGCGTCCAAGCAGTCTTGAGCGACGCGGCGAAGATCTTACACAAATCGCCATTCTCTTGAACGATATCTATCAGGAGCTCGGCTCTCATTATCCCACTTCGCTCGATAATGCGGAGCCATACTGAAGTTTCATTTAGTTCCTTAAGAACGACCCGGATCTTGTGAACAAAATCAGCTCGGCTTTCCGCTCCTCTGGCTTCTCCATAATTAGGCGCCGGTGATGTGCCCGATCTGAGAAGTTGGCCTCCAACATGTTTACCCGCTGCGGTTACAGGTAGACAGGCCGAAAGCTTTATTATGCGAACGGCAAAGTTTACAAGGCGCTCCTCAAGGTCGTCTGCAAGCGAAGGAGAGTTTTCTCGCACGTGGTTGTTCATTGGTGAGGGATAAACTCCATGTGAGGCTTTTTAGTACGTCATGATACTCCTTGCTTCTAAAATGACAAATGAGAAATGTCAAATGATATATGACCAATGATTTCTTGTGGTTCAATACCCAAGACGAGCTGATCCTATGCTAAGAGTCGGCCTAACAGGCTCAATCGGTGTCGGCAAGTCGTTTGTTGCGTCAGTTTTTGCGGAACTCGGGAGTCACGTATTAGACGCGGACCAAACGGCTCGCGAAGTCGTAGCAGCCGGCACCCCAGGTTTAAGCGCCGTTATCGCGTCCTTTGGTGCTGATGTGCTCTCTTCGGATGGCAGTCTGGATCGCCGTCGTCTCGGGTCACTGGTTTTTGCCGATGAACAAAAGCGACAACTCCTGAATGCCATCCTTCACCCTTATATTATGGCAAGACAGGACGAGATTATGCGCCAGTGGGAGACTGAAGATCCGCAGGGTATCGGTGTTATAGACGCAGCTTTGATGATCGAGTCGGGAGGTTATAAGCGCTTTGATAAGTTGGTTGTTGTCCACTGCCGGCCAGAAGTACAGTTGGAGCGCTTGATGACTAGAAGTGGTTTGACGCTTGACGAAGCAAAGCAAAGAGTCAAGAGTCAGCTTTCTCAGGAAGAGAAAAAGAAATTTGCCGACTATTTGATTGATACTTCAGACGGCTTTAACGAGACGCGGAAGCTTACCATGGAAGTTTATGAAGAGTTGCTCAAACTCGGTGGTGGGGGCAAATGAAGTTGCACCGACGACGATCAGCGATGGGTAGTGGAATTATTAGCCACTCATTGAGGCGTTCTCGACTGTCCCTCTTGTTATCGCTTCTTTTGATTCTCTCTCTTTCACACGCGGGTTGTCTCAGTGGCCAGTACTCGACGGAGTATTACGGAAAGATTGAGTTGCCACGCTCGCAGGAATTTCGTTGGAGCGACGGTGGTCTGCCGCAAACTTTTGACCCCGCCTTTGCCGCCGCCCCTCCGGACACTGACGCCGTGAGGGCAATCTTCGAGGGCTTAACTGATTATGATCCTCAAACCCTGGCTCCAGTGCCGGCAGTTGCTACTCGGTGGGAGTCATCTAGTGATGCGCGCGTGTGGACTTTCTATTTGCGCGACAATGCACACTGGTCGAATGGGGACAAAGTTACTGCAGGCGACTTTGTTCGCTCGTGGAAACGCACAGTTAAGATCGGCCAGCTATCTCCGCATACTGAATTGCTGAACAATATCGTCGGTTCGGTTGCAACGCCGGCCGGTCGTCAAAAGCCGAGCAATGTTAAATCAACGAATCAATCGGAATCGGCCGCAGAGGAAAAATATGTCTTCGGCGCTGAGGCAGTTAGTGATGATGTCTTGCGGGTTCACCTGCAACACGCCGATGTAAACTTTCCCGCTCTTGTTGCGCATCCCGTATTTCGCCCGACCAAGATGGGGGAAGCAGATGTCACCAGGAGACCGGAAGCGGTTGGATTGATATCTAACGGCGCTTTTCTATTGACCAAGACTGACAGTGACCGCGTCTTGCTCGAGCATGCCAAGACTTACTGGGACGAAGCATCGGTCACCCTTCAACGCGTTGAATTCGTAAATGCCGGTGCAGAAGACGCGCTGGTCGCGTACAGGGCCGGCGAAATCGACGCTGTAACCAGTGCCCCTTTCGAGCCGCTCGCTCTGAAACTCCTTGCGCCTTATAAGGATTTCCGCCGGTCAACATTCGGCGCCCTCACTTACTACAGCTTTAACGTATCGCGTGCGCCTTTTGACGACGTACGCGTGCGCGAAGCTTTAGCGATCTCCATCGACCGAGAAAGAATTAGCCGAGACGATCTGGGCGGAGCTACCGAGCCTGCCGGCAAGTTCTTGCCGGACGAGATGTCGGGCGAGAAACCTGTCGTAAGTAAAACTGGGCTACTCGAGCAGGATATTCGCAAGGCTAAGAATCTGCTTGCGGAAGCAGGTTATCCGGATGGCGAGGGTTTTCCTGTAGTCAGGTTGTTGATCAATCGCAACGACCAGCAGAGAATTGTGGCTCAGTCGATTGCGGGCATGTGGCGTGCCGCGCTGAATATCCAAACTGAAATAATCATGAAGAGTTGGGAAGAATACGAAGCGACCGTCAAAGCGGGCGATTATGACGTGGTTCGGCGTGGGATTGTCATGCAAACGACTGATGAACTTACAAATTTGCGTATGCTGTTTCAACAGGATTCCCAACCACCGTCAGAATTGCAGACAATGGGTAATGTGCACCCGTCGCGCTCTCGCGAAGCTAACGGTCATGAAGGCGTGTCTTCGCGCGAACAGCGCGCGAGGACTCCGGGCCCGGTCGATTCAGAATCCCAGGCACTAAAGGAGCTGAAGGCAGTGCCCATCTATTTCGCATCCTCCTATGCTCTAGTAAAACCCTATGTTTCGGGTTTTGATGCAAATGTTTTGGATGCCCCTTCCTTAAAGAAAACTCGCATAGATATGAACTGGACGGAGCAAAGAGCGGCGAGGTTGATAAACGTGCGGTAAGTCTGGTGGGCGGTGTCCGCATTAGCACGGTCAAGAAAGAAGTACGCTGAAAGCGTTGGCTAATACTAGCCCAGGGTTGCTTTGAACCCTGGGTTACATAGTTCGCATTGTTCAGTCGCAACTCTGAAGGAGTTGCGACGGTCTTGCGGTTCAACCGACGGCGACGCAACTCCTTCAGAGTTGCGCCTTCGAGAAATGGGATGCGTTTTCCCAGGGTTGCCAAAGCGCAACCCTGGGCTGGGATTAGCGAACGCTTTTAGCGTTATTGATCCGACGCTACCGAGTGAGTCCGATGTAGGGTCACTGAGTCTCGTGGACGTCCCCATTAGCAAGGTCCAAAAGAAGTACGTTTGAAGGATTGGCTAATGCTGGCCCAGGGTCTTTGAAACGCTGGGTTACAAGCTGACCCTGAACCTAAGACCACCTTGATCAAGCGTTCTTTAGCGTGGTAAGTTGAGTATGGTCTCTGCTAATAGCAAGGGATCCCCTCCTTACCGAGTGTGCTCATATGGCGAGCATCCCTCAGCATCTCGCCCTGAACAGTTAAACGGCCCGCTGTTGTCTGGAACTGGCCGAAACTAGCCCCAGCCCCTTGAGGGTTAATGAGTATGGAGCTTCTCCTATTGATTTACTGCTGGAAGCGACTAGGTGTTTCGGTTGTTGTGGCGTTGATTTCCCTGACGGCGATCTCTTGCAGTATCTCGGCGGGAAACGGAGCGTTCTTCGGTAGGACTGTCCCTCCAGACCGAAACATTATGCGTTACGTTACCGGCGACGAGCCCGAATCACTCGACCCTACCGTTAGTACGGGTCAGGCAGAAGCGCGGATTTACATGGCACTATACGACGGCTTGGTTGAGTACGACCCCAAGACGCTTCGTCCAATACCAGCGTTGGCCGAGCGCTGGGATATCAATAACGATTCTTCAGAGTTTGTCTTTCATCTTCGCCAAACTGGCCGGTGGTCAAATGGCGATCCTATCGACGTTAACGATTTCGTCTACAGTTTGCGCCGCGGGCTGTCACCTGAACTGGCCTCGCGCAACGCTTATCTTGCCTACTACATAAAATATGGGCAGGCCTACAATGAAGGCGCTGTCTTTGTCCGCGATGCGCAGGGACAATTTCTTTTGGCCAGGGATTTTGCGGAAGGTGAGGCCCTGCCCGAGCCTCTTAGCTCTAAACCCATTGATGCTAAGGGTGAGTACTCACCAACCGCTGAAGAACCCACGCCTGATCCCGATTCATCGTTTCACCAACTTATGCATTCTCCGCAACGAATTACTCTCCCAGGCGACGAGAAGGCGCGAAACAAGTTCCTGGATAAGAATCCGAAGTTAAAAGAAGCGACAGCAGGTAAGCAGTTTGTAAGAGTAACAGCTGAGGACATCGGCGTAGAAGCACTGGATAAGTACACGTTGCGTATTTCGCTGGCCCAGTCGGCGCCTTTCTTTAGCGGCTTGCTTGCCCATCAGTTCTTTCGTCTCGTTCCTCGGCGGGCAACCGAACAGTATGGCAATCATTGGACTGAGCCAGAACACATCGTTACTTGCGGACCATTTAAGATGAAGACCTGGAAACCGTATGACAAGCTTGTTCTGGAAAAGGATCCAATGTATTGGGACGCTGGAATTGTGCGTCTTGATGAGCTTCATTTCTATCCCATGTCAGATAATCCGACGATCATGAATCTCTACAAGGTTGGTGAGATTGATGCAGTCCTGAACCACACCGTGCCGAACGCCTGGCTTGAGGTTGTTCGAACAAAGAAAGATTACATGGATGCTGTTGAGGCAGGGATTGATTATTTGCAGATCAACGTTACCAGGCCACCTATGACCGACGTACGGGTGCGTAAGGCATTTAATTTTGCAGTTGACAAGAACGCGTGGGCTGCCTGGCGAAAAATTGTGAAGCCCCTCACGGCGTTTACACCGGAAGGGATTTTTCAAGGATATAACCAGCCGAAAGGTGATCAATTCGATCCCGAACGGGCCCGCCAGTTGCTGGGTGAAGCGGGTTATCCTGTAACAAAGCAAAGTGACGGGAGTTATTCATGTCCAAAGTTTCCCGTGGACGAGGTCCAATACACCTACAATACACAAGAATCAAACCAGAAGATGGCTGAGTTCATGCAGGCACAATGGAAGCAAAATCTCGGAATCACTGTAGGTCTCCGGAATATGGAGATGAAAACATTCCTGTCCCTGCGATCGAAGCTCGAATATAAGGGCTTCACGCGGGGTGGTTGGTCGGCCGACTACATGGATCCGTTTACATTTCTTAGTCTTTTCTACACTGGTGGCGAAAGTGGCACCGGCTGGTTGGATCCGAAGTATGTGGCAATGCTAGATCAGGCGAATCGTACCCCTGATAAACAGAAGCGCTATGATCTACTGGCCCAGGCGGAAAAATACTTGATTGATGCGCAGCCAATTATTCCCATCGACACAGCCTCTGCTAATTGGGTAAAAAAACCCTATGTGAAAGGTATGTATCCTAACCCGGGTTCGCTCTTTGCGTGGAAGTTTGTTTACATCGAACGCGATCAGAGCAAGTGGGACTATGGGACTCCGAGTCTCTCTGAGTAGACTTAGGTTTCAGAGGCAAACGAGGCACAGGGACAGTCTAGTGCCCCTAATCGGTAACGATGTTTCGGTTCATCATTCGTCGGCTGTTCATCACTATTCCAACGATTCTCGTCGTGATAACTCTCACGTGGGGGTTGATCAAGCTTGCTCCCGGAAACTTCTATTCCGGCGAGAAAAAACTTCCTGCCGCAATCGAAAAGAACATCAGAGAGAAATACGGGCTGGATAAACCCTGGTATCAGCAATATGGCAAGACGATGTGGAACATTCTCCGCCATGGGGACTTCGGCACATCTCTAAAATATGAAGGGCAATCGGTCAACGGTATCATTGCGCGTTCCTTACCGGTCTCCGCAGCAGTGGGGATCCTTGCCTATATACTCGCTCTACTTATAGGCATTACAGCCGGCTCGATTGCTGCGCTCAAACAAAATTCTCGGTGGGACTACTCTTCCATGACGCTGGCGATGCTCGGTATATCTGTCCCCAACTTCGTGCTTGGTCCCATTCTTGTTTTGGTTTTTTCACTCAGCCTCTATTGGTTGCCGCCTTCGCGCTGGGGTGGTTTCCCCAGCAAGAACTTAATTCTTCCTGTCCTCACACTTTCAGCTATCTATATGGCCTATATCGCGCGACTAACGCGAGCGGGAATGTTGGAAGTCCTCCGATCTGATTACATTCGGACGGCGCGGTCAAAAGGTCTGAGCGAAAAAGATGTCCTTGTCCGGCACGCACTACGCGGCGGGCTGATGCCTGTCATCTCTTACACCGGTCCGGCGCTCGCCTTTCTGCTTACCGGAACCGTAGTAGTGGAAAAACTGTTCGCGCTCCCGGGGCTGGGAAACTACTTTATCCAGGCATCGCTTAATCGTGACGAGCCACTGATCATTGGCATTGTGGCGTTCATAGCGATCACCCTGCTGCTAATGAACCTGCTCGTGGATATTGCTTATGCGTTTCTCGATCCGCGAGTCAGGTATTGAGTTTGAACTTATGGTTTGTGCTTAGAACGTTGTTCTTATGAATGAAAAGCGGCCCCCGCATCCCGGTGAAGAAAAAAGCGTTGAACCCGCGTTAACTTCGCTCGGCACACCGCCTGTCTCCCCGCGTGAAGCGGACATTATTCACTTAGGACCAGAAATGGCGGTGGCGGAGGCCGATGTTCGTTCTGCTGAGACAAGGGAGATTGTCCGTGGCACATCGCTTTGGAAAGATGCATGGCGACGGTTGCTGAAAAACAAGTTGGCCGTTTTCGGACTGGTTGTGGTCGCTCTCGTAACAGTTGCCGCGATCATCGGGCCGGCAGTGATTAAGCGAATTTCCGGATTTACTCCAGACTACATTCCGACAAACGATGTCAGACTCATCAAGGCATTTCCGCCTTTCACGGGTCCAGATGGAAGATTTTCCTGGAGTCATCCAATGGGAACTGACACAGCAGGCCGCGACCAGTTGGCCAGAGTGCTGCAAGGCGGACAGATTTCTTTGTTCGTCGGCATTATTTCCACGCTGGTGTCTTTGCTCATCGGTGTTAGTTACGGGGCAGTCGCTGGTTACCTGGGAGGGCGTCTCGATAATTTCATGATGCGCCTGGTGGATGTGCTCTACTCGCTCCCATATGTGATCGTCGTGATCGTTCTGCTCTCGATGTTTCGCAGTCAAACAGCCAGGGGTCAGCTGATACTACTTTTTATTGCGCTCGGCTCCGTTTCATGGCTAACCATGGCGAGGATTGTGCGCGGCCAGGTGTTGTCGTTGAAGAACCAGGAATTCGTTTTAGCGGCGCGAGCTACGGGCGTTTCAACGACGCGGATTATTTTCAGGCATGTGGTGCCCAATACCCTAGGCCCGGTAATTGTGTATGCAACGCTCACAATTCCACAGATCATGTTGACGGAAGCATTTCTGTCGTTCCTTGGATTCGGAGTGCAGGCCCCCCTGGCCTCCTGGGGCAGCTTGTCCGCCGACGGCATTCAAAATATCGGTATCTTCCCCTGGCAGCTAATCTTTCCCGGCGTGACAATGGCCCTCACGCTCTTCTCCCTGAATTTCCTCGGCGACGGATTGCGCGATGCTCTCGATCCGCAAATGCGTACGTTTTAAGTGGTTGCTTCTCCCTTCGGAAACTTAATGAACCAAAACAACGGACAACTGCTGGAAGTAAGGGACCTCAGAACTTACTTTGAAACTGAAGATGGCCTGGTAAAGGCCGTCGATGGAATCAGTTTTGTACTCAAGCGCGGCGACACCCTTGGGATCGTCGGCGAGTCGGGTTCAGGAAAGTCTGTTACGAACCTCTCAATCATTCGCTTGATTCCTGACCCTCCAGGAAAAATCGTCTCGGGAGAGGTTATTTTCAATGGTCAAGATCTCCTCTTATTACCAGGAAAGGAGGTGCGCAAGATCCGTGGACGACGGATAGCCATGATCTTTCAGGATCCGATGACATCGCTTAACCCCTTCATGAAGATTTCCAGACAGCTAATGGAAATGACCCAACTGCATCTGGGCCACACACGGGAGCAAGCTTATCAGCATGCTGTCAAGATGCTCGACACAGTAGGAATTCCTGATGCGTCCGAGCGCGCAAACAATTACCCGCACGAGTTTTCGGGAGGAATGCGCCAGCGCGTGATGATCGCGATGGCTCTTTCGTGCGAGCCGGAGCTTTTGATTGCTGACGAACCAACTACTGCCC
>WNGI01007061.1_pt1 | contig 10261 bp, 7 predicted proteins | sample 5400621 | NCBI WGS metagenome assembly WNGI01 (sample SAMN13153374, study PRJNA577476) | soil metagenome | isolation source: 20 cm soil or saprolite under Garry oak tree replicate 1 | place: USA:California | collected 2016-06-15 | reverse complement strand
GATCGCGCCGGCCACCGACCCCCGGCGCACCCCTTCGTCGACCGGTAGCCCGGCGTGCAGGCTCTGCACGAAGGCCGCGACGAACGCGTCACCTGCGCCGAGCCCGTTGACGACCTCGACCGGATGGCCGGGCACGTCGATCTCGCAACCTTCGTGGAAGAGGAGGGCGCCGCGCTCGCCGCGCTTGAGCACGAGTGTGTGCACGCCGAGCTCGAGCAATGCGCTCGGATCTCCCGCAGCCGCTTCGACCTCCTCCTCGTTGCCGATCACGATGTCCGCATATCCCACGGCGATTCGAGCCTGTTCGCCGTACTCGCCGGCTTGCTCCCAGAGTGTCGGGCGCCAGTCGAGGTCGAAGATCGTCGTGCCGTGGTGCGCGGCGAGAGTTGTGAGCGTTGTTTCGCGGCTCGGTGACTGGGCGAGCCCGGTGCCAGTCGCGAGCAGGAAGGGTGCGACGGCGACTTCGTCGCCGTCGAAGTCTTCCTCGGCGAGCTGCCAGTCCGGGGCCGTCGGGTAGCGATAGAAGGTGATCGGAAAGTTGTCGGGGGGCCAGACCTCGCAGAACGTCGGCGGCGTCATCAGGCGTTCGTCGACGGCGAGGAAGCGCACGTCCACTCCCTCGGCGGAAAGAAAGTCGCGCACGAACTCGCCGTGTGGGTCGGGTCCGACCCGCGAGACGATCGCCGGTGTCAGACCGAGCCGCGCGAGCCCCGTCGCGACGTTGCCCGCGAAGCCGCCGACGAAGCGCGTGTAGGTGCGAACCTTCCGCAGTGGAGTACTGAGCTGGTTCGGGTAGAGGTCGATGCCCACGCGCCCGAGGACTGCGACGTCGATCATGTCGGCCATTTTCGTTGGGACACCGAGGCAGTGCTGAGAGAACGCACCGAATGACGTCGCGCAATTCTCTGTACGTTCACGATCGGAGCGGGACTACCGTTCGTTAGATCTTCGTTTGGAACTCTTGCGTATGTCCGATCTTTGCTCTATCCTGCGATCCGGCACTAGCCACACCATGATGATGCTCAAAGCAAACAGCCAAAAGTTTCTCGCCGAAACGGCCGTCGCCGCGTCGGCATTGCCGTGCACACATCGCACCGACGCGATGTGCTGGCCCGGCTACGTCGTAGCCCTCGCTGGGAGCTCCCTGCGCTAGATCCTTAGCCACAGAAGCAAACCAGACGAGGGCGACCCAAAGCGGGTCGCCTTTTTTGTTGGAAGGCGACCAGACAACGTCGAACAGAAGGTGATGCTCAGCTTGAAACAGTTCTAGATCGAAATCGAGGCCCCGCCTGAGAGAGAAAGATTCTCTGCAGCCGTGCGCTGGAAATCCAATGGCGAATAAGCGCCAGCTTTAGCCTGCGTATTTCCAGTCGGCCAGCAAGGATCGGGCTCCAAAACTCCTCCACGTAGGACGACGTTCCGCACTAGGGACCGTCGATCCAGGGTCGAAGGGTAGGCGAGAGGCTTGGAAAACATCGTTGGGCTTACGTCCGGCGAGACATAGCAGACGAAACAGACTTAGTGGCTCAGAGCCACTAAGGCGCGAAGCGACATTTCGGGGTCGTCGATGGCAGGTCGTCAGGCTCGGAACGTGAAGAGTGAGGCTTCGAAACAGAGTTAGTGGCTCAGAGCCACTAAGGCGCGAAGCGACATTTCGGGATCGTCTAATGGCAGGACGTCACGCTCTGAACGTGGAGATCGAGGTTCGAGTCCTTGTCCCGAAATGCCGATCGAAGTCCGGCTCTTGCCGATCGAAGTCCGGCTCGGCTGCGCCGAGCCATGATGACTTCGATCGGGATCAGCTTCGATTCAGGACTGGGAAGCCGACGCCGGCGGAGCCGGCATCGGCGGCAAAGTCACGGGCGGGTAGCTCAGTTGGCCGAGCACCTCTCTGATACGGAGGAGGAGGCTGGTTCGATTCCAGCTCCGCCCATCGATACGCGGGCGAGTAGCTCAGAAAGGCCGAGCGCTTGTCTTACAAACAAGAGGTCGCTGGTTCGATTCCAGCCTCGCCCATTCGCGTGGTCGTAGCTCAAAACAGGTAGAGCGCCCGCTTGAAACGCGGGGCGTTGCAGGTTCGAGTCCTGCCGATCACACCTCTGGCTCCGTAGCTCAAACGGCCGAGCAGCCGACTCTTAATCGGCCACATGCAGGTTCGACTCCTGCCGGGGTCACCTATGGAAGGACTGCCACCTGGCGCGGTATCCCGTCTCGAAAACGGGTGGGCTTTGGCCTTGGGGGTTCGACTCCCTCTCCTTCCGCTTCAGTGGAGGCATCGCCGAGTGGAAAGGGCAGCGCGCTGCTACCGCGCGGCGACTTGGCCTGCTCCGCAGGTTCGAATCCTGCTGCCTCCGCCTTTCGTTCCGGTGTGGTCGAGCGGTAAGACGCGCGACTGTTAATCGCGAAGCGCAGGTTCGATCCCTGCCATCGGAGCTTGTCGCACGCCCCTGTGGTCGAAACGGAATGACGCCGGACTCTCAATCCGGAAGCTGCGGGTTCGAGTCCCGCCGGGGGTGCTTTGTGCATTGGACTGTCGACGGGCGGTCCAAGGGAGTGACGGAACAACGGCTGACGCTAAAGCGGTGCGTGGGCCGTAACGTGCATCCGGCGTCGCTAAGGGGAGAGGGCATCTCTCTGGCGGTCCACGACGGTGGCTGGCAGGCGTGCCGACGAGCAACGGATGGCGACGGGAAGCGCTAGCAACGCGCCGCCCCGTTTGAGGGAAGCAAGGCCCTCCTCCCACTTCATCGTTTGACTGCTGCCTGTAGGGGAGCCTGGCCACCCCGCCGGCTTTGGGCGCCGGAGATCGCTGGTTCGACTCCAGCCGGGCAGATAAGGCGCTCGCTTGCGACGCCGACCAAAGGCCGGGTCCGCCTTTGCCGGCGCGGCCGACCTGCTTGCGCCGTAGAGGAGAGGCTGTCCTCGCGAGCCTCATGAGCTCGAGACCGTGGGTTCGAATCCCACCGGCGCTACTTCATCTGGGGACGTAGCTCAGCGGCAAGAGCACTCGCTTGTCAGGCGAGCACGCGCCGGTTCGAGTCCGGTCGTCCCCGCTTTACGCCGGAAAATCCGGCCCGCTTCGCGGGCGATGATGATTTTTCCGGCGTTCGATGTCGATCTCGACCCGACGGTGATCAGCCGATGCCGGCGAAATCTGCATCGGCGCATGGTGGTCGTGGTGTAACGGCAGCATCCGAGGTTGTGATCCTCGAGGTTCCGGTTCGAATCCGGACGTCCGCCCTCCGCCGGAAAATCCGGCTCGCTTCGCGGGCCATGATGATTTTCCGGCGCTCGACTTCGATCTCGATCTGGCGCTGGGTGGCCGACGCCCGCAAAGCCGGCATCGGCGGCCGAGTCGTCGTTCGACGCCAGTTTGATCAAGCCAAACCCTTCTTTCCTTGCGGACGCTGAGCATGGGAGAGCTCTCCGCGCTGTAAACGCGGTGCCTCGCGCTGTGGTGGTTCGACTCCATCCGTTCGCACTGACAAGGGGACGAAGCTCTGGTGGCGGAGCGCCTCGCTTGCAACGAGGAACTTGTGGGTTCGACTCCCACCGTCTCCATCACATGCCTCCGTAGTGTCAACGGCAAGCACGCGCCCTTTGTACGGCCGAGGTGCGGGTTCAACTCCTGCCGGAGGCTTCATCACGCGGACGTAGCTCAGTAGGCAGAGCACCGGGCCGCCAACCCGGTTAGGCCCGTTCGATCCGGGTCGTCCGCTTCACAGGTCCGTGGTGTAACCGGTAGCACGGCGAGCTCCAACCTCGCTGGTCCGGGTTCGATCCCTGGCGGACCTGCTTGAGATGTACGCCGGAGCCAGGCTGAACCCAGGCACCGGATTTCTTCAAAATCGTCGCGGGCCGGAGCGGCTCGGTTATCTCATCGGTAGGAGCGGTCCAGGTTCGCCTGGTCGTTGCGGTTCGACTCCGCTACCCGACCGCACACCACGACTGCGACGAATCATCTGCTGCGGGCCGGAACGGGTCCGGTTATCGACTCCTAATCGAACGGTCGCGGGTTCGAATCCCGCCCGGAGCTTTCGGTGCTCCGGTAGCTCAGTGGTAGAGCAGTCCGGTCCGTGCCAACACGACCGCAGCAGCATCCCCCGGCCGCGGGCCGGAGTAGAGCGGTTATCGGGAGAGCGCCCGGCATGTCCGGGAGGCGGTGCGTTCAAGTCGCACCCGGCGCCGGTCGGTGCCGTAGCTCAGTCACTCCGCCCTGCGACACCACGACCGCGGCTTCTGTGAATAGCGCAACAACCAATCTCAATCACCGAAGGAGGTGCTCGTATGTCATATCTGAAGCGTCACGGCACGCGTCGCGTGCCACAGTGGGCACCGATCACGGGCTCGGATCAGGTGCAGAACAGTTCGGGCGGCTTCGCCTGGGCGGTCGACGAGTGGACGCGTCTACGTCGATTTCTCGTCCTCGGCTCCGAGGGCGGCAGCTACTACGCATCCCAGTGGAAGCTGACGCGCGAGAACGCCAAGTCGGTCGAGCGGTGCGTCCGCGCCGACGGCAAGCGTGCGGTCGAAGAGATCCTTCGTGTGAGCCACGAGGGTCGTGCGCCGAAGAACGATCCGGCGCTCTTCGCGCTCGCGGTGGCGGCGGGTCTCGGTGACGAGGAGACGCGCAAGGCTGCGCTCGACGCACTGCCGCAGGTGGCCCGAACGGGCACACACCTGTTCCAGTTCGCCTCGTTCGTCGAGGGCTTCCGCGGTTGGGGTCGCTCGCTCCGCCGAGCCGTCGGTCGCTGGTATGCCGGACAGCCGGTGGATGCGCTCGCGTACCAGGCGGTGAAGTACCGCCAGCGCGAGGGTGTCACGCACCGCGACCTCCTGCGACTGGCGCACCCGGGCCGCGAGGTGTCGGCAGGCAATCCGACGCTCGAAGTGAGCCCCGAGCATGCGGGTCTGTTCGAGTGGATCGTTCGCGGTACCGAGAGCGACGGTCTGCCGCGACTGGTGGACGGCTTCCTCCGTGCCCAGCGCGCAGAGAAGGCGTTCGAGACGGCCGCCCTCATTCGTGAGTACGGCCTGCCACGCGAGGCGCTCCAGACGGAGCACCTGACCTCGCTCGAGGTGTGGGAGGCGCTGCTCGAGAACATGCCGATGATGGCGATGGTCCGCAACCTCGCGACGATGACCCGAGCCGGCGTGATTGCACCGGCATCGACCGGCACGGCGAAGGCCGTGGCACAGCTCGGCGACGTGGCGCGAATCCGGCGTGCACGAGTGCACCCGATCGCACTGCTCGCGGCGCTGCGCACGTACGAGGCCGGCCGCGGCGCTCTCGGCCGTGGCAAGTGGAACCCGGTCCGCGAGGTCGTGGACGCTCTGGACGCGGCGTTCTACACCGCGTTCGAGAACGTCGAGCCAACGGGCAAGCGACTGCTGCTCGCGCTCGACGTGTCCGGTTCGATGACCTTCGGCTCGGTCGCAGGTGTGCCGCACCTCAGTCCGCGTGACGCGTCGGCGGCGCTGGCGCTGGTGACCGCGGCCAGCGAGGAGCAGTACGAGATCGTCGGCTTCTACGCGGGCCGGCGAGGTTGGAAGTCGGATCGGAAGGGCCCGTGGGACTTTCTGAACAACGGTCTCACGCCGCTGGCGATCAGCCCGCGGCAGCGCCTGGACGATGCGATCAAGGCGGTGACGGACCTCCCGTTCGGCGGCACGGACTGCGCGCTGCCGATGCTCTACGCACTCGCGAAGGAGCGGGAGGTCGACACGTTCGTGATCTACACCGACTCGGAGACGTGGGCGGGTGACGTTCATCCCGCTCAGGCTCTGAGCGATTACCGACGTGCGTCCGGCATCGACGCTCGTCTGGTCGTGGTCGGCATGGTCTCGAACGGCTTCTCGATCGCGGATCCAGCCGATCCGGGAATGCTGGACGTCGTCGGTTTCGACACGTCGACGCCTCAGCTCATCGCGCAGTTCGCAAGCGGCGTGCTCTGAGCGGGCGCGCCGCCTGCGGCGGCGCTCGTTCACACAACGCCGGCCGAGTGGCCGGCCTAGATAGGAGCACGAAATGGGACTGCCGTATCGCGCTCGTGTCAGCGAGCGCTGGTTCCTGAACCTCCCCGGCTTCCACGGCGGCGCCTACGTGATCGCCTACGTCGAGGACACGCGCGAGCGTGGCCTGGAGTACGACTGCGATGACGAGGACTGCCGGACTTGCCCGTACAACTTCGAGCCGCGGATGATCCTCGAGATCGCCGACTGCACCGATCGGATCACTCTCGAGTTCGACGTCGATTCGGAGGCGGGCCGCGCCAACTCGCTGCACAAGCTCGACACTCTGCTGGCCGCCCTGCGCGTCTTTCGCGAGGGCGTCGTGGCCGAGTTCGAGCCGTACGACCAGCGGGAGCGCGAGCTCGCGGAGCAGCGGGACTGAAAGTCGGATCGAACGGGCGGCGGCGAGCACTCCAGCCGCCGTCCGCGAGCGGACACACAACGCGGGCGTGGCGCAACTTGGCAGACGCACCGGTCTCAGAAACCGGACTGTGGGGGTTCGACTCCCTCCGCCCGCACCTTGCCTCCGTAGCTCAGCGGACTCAGAGCACCGGGCTTCGACCCCGGGCGCAGAGGTTCGAATCCTCTCGGGGGCTCTCTCGTAACACCATGACACCGTGGCCGAGCGGCGAGGCGCGCGCCTGCAAAGCGCGGTACGGCGGTTCGATTCCGCCCGGTGTCTTTCAGCGAGCCACAATGGGAAGGAGCAGAAGATGGGCACGATCAAGACGTTCGGCGTCGTCGACCAGCGCAGCCTTGCGCAACTGAAGCGCTGCATGGAGGCGGGCGACGCCGAGTTCGGCGTTCTCTGCGCCGACCATCACCCGGGCTACAGCCAGCCGATCGGCGGCGCTATCGCGTACGAGGGTTACGTGTCGCCGTCGGGAGCCGGCTACGACCTTGGCTGCGGCAACAAGGCCGCTCGGACGGACCTGACGCGCGCAGACCTCGACGCGCTCGGCGGCGTCGAGTCGATCATGAGTGAGATCACCCGCCGGATCTCGTTTGGCATGGGAGTTCCTGCCCAGGAGCGCAGCGATCACCCGGTGCTCGACAAGATTCGAGACGCTGACTTCGCTCCGCAGCGCAAGCTGCACCAGGTGGCGGCGTCGCAGCTCGGCACGGTCGGCTCGGGTAACCACTACGTCAACCTGATGGAGGACGAGGAGGGTCGCATCTGGGTCGGCGTCCACTTCGGCTCGCGCGGCTTCGGACACAAGACGGCGTCGGGCTTCCTTGCGCTCGCGCAGGGACTGCAGTTCGGCGGCCGGGCGAGCGAGGGAGAGATGGATTCGCCGCCAGTCCTCTTCGAGGTCGGCTCCGAGCTCGGCGAGTCCTACGTGTCGGCCATGGAGCTCGCGGGCGAGTACGCCTACGCGGGCCGCGACATCGTGGTCGGCAAGGTGCTCGAGATCCTTGGCGCGGAGCCGGTGCACGAGGTGCACAACCACCACAACTTCGCGTGGCGCGAGGAGCACTTCGGCCGCACCTACTGGGTGGTCCGTAAGGGCTGCACTCCGGCCCGCCCGGGTCAGGAGGGCTTCGTCGGCGGCTCGATGGGCGACGAGTCCGTCATCCTCGAGGGCGTTGCGGGCTCCGACGCCGAGGAGTCGCTCTTCTCGACCGTGCACGGCGCGGGTCGCGTGATGAGCCGCACGCAGGCGGCGGGCCGCGTTCGCCGGCGCAAGCGTTGGATCTGCCGCAACCGCGACTGCGACCGCGTTTTCGAGCGCGACGGAGTCTGCCCCGACCACCCGGACGCAGGTCTGAAGAAGGTCTGGGTGGAGGAGCAGATCAAGGCCGGCGTGGTCGACTGGCCGGCCGTGAAGGAGCGGCTGCTCGAGCAGGGCATCGTGCTCGTCGGCGGCGGCGCCGACGAGGCGCCGGAGGTGTACAAGCGCCTGCCGGAGGTCCTCGCCGCGCACGCGGGCTCGATCCGCGTGAAGCACACGCTGCGCCCGCTGGGTGTCGCAATGGCCGGCCGCGACGTGCACGATCCGTACAAGGACTAGGGCCGCGTTCCGCGTGAACGCGGCCCTTGTTCCTGATTCACTCCAACTGTGGGCGATTCAGCCGACGACCGCCGAGCCCGTTTCAGGGCGCTTCACGAGCGGGAGCAACTGTTCCTCATGCCCAATCCGTGGGACGTCGGCTCGGCGCGGTTGCTCGAATCTGCGGGCTTTGAGGCGCTCGCGACGACAAGCGCGGGTTTCGCCTGGTCGCTCGGCAAGCTCGACCAGAACGTTTCGCGCGACGAGTTGGTCGCGCACGTCGCGACGCTCGTCGCAGCCACCAGCCTTCCGTTGAACGTCGACAGCGAGCGCTGTTACCCGGACGACCCTGGCGGGGTAGCCCAGACGGTGGAGTTGCTGGCCGACGCTGGTGCAGCGGGCTTCTCGATCGAGGACTACAACCCGGAGACGGGCAGCATGGATCACGTCGTGGCCGCGGCCGAGCGTGTCGCCGAAGCGGCCGAGGCCTCACGGAAACAAGACGAGCCGCTGGTGCTGACAGGACGGGCGGAGAACCACATCCGCGGCGTCGACGATCTCGACGACACGATCGCGCGCCTACTCGCCTACCGCGATGCCGGCGCGGACGTCGTCTATGCGCCGGGCCTTACGGACATCGACCAGATCGCGGCTGTCGTCGAAGCGATTGGCGTCCCCGTGAACGTATTGGCATTGCCGGACGCGCCGAGCTTTAGCGAGCTCGAGTCAGCCGGGGTCCGGCGGATCTCAACAGGAAGTCTCCTAGCCGGCGCAGCGTACGAGGCACTGCTTGTGGGGGCGCGCGAGCTGCAGGAGGAAGGGACTTCGCGGTACGCGGAACGTGGTGTCGCTCGCGACGTGCTCAAGAAAGCGTTCGGATCAGGTTAATCTCAGCTGACGTGACCTACGTCCCCGCAGACGACCGCTACGAGCACATGCGCTACCGCCGTTCAGGCCGCAGCGGTCTGCAACTACCGGGAGTGTCGCTCGGGCTCTGGCAGAACTTCGGCTATGACCGACCCCTGGACACGGCCCGTGCGATCGTCAGGCGTGCGTTCGACCTCGGGATCACCCACTTCGACCTTGCGAACAACTACGGACCGCCGTATGGATCCGCCGAGGAGAACTTCGGGCGGTTGCTGCAGCAGGACCTCGCCCCGTATCGCGACCAGTTGATCATCTCGAGCAAGGCGGGCTACGACATGTGGCCCGGGCCGTACGGCGAGTGGGGCTCGCGCAAGTACCTGCTCGCGAGCCTCGACCAGAGCCTCGGCCGCATGGGGCTCGACTACGTCGACATCTTCTACTCGCACCGTTTCGATCCCGACACGCCGCTCGAGGAGACGATGGGCGCCCTCGACACTGCGGTGCGGCAGGGAAAGGCGCTCTACGTCGGGATCTCGTCCTACTCTGCGGCGAAGACGCGGGAGGCCCACGCCATCCTGCACGAGCTCGGAGCGCCGTTCGTGATCCACCAGCCGTCGTATTCGATGCTCAACCGCTGGATCGAGCCCGAGTTGCTGGACGCGCTGGGTGAGCTGGAGATCGGCTGCATCGTCTTCTCGCCGCTCGCTCAGGGAATGCTGACGGACAAGTACCTCGACGGGATTCCCGAAGGCTCCAGAGCGAGCCGGCACGGATCTCTCTCGCCCGACCTGATCAACGAGCAGTCGTTGGCAAAGATCCGGGCTCTCAACGAGATCGCCTCGCGGCGCGGTCAGACACTGGCGCAGCTGGCCCTGGCCTGGACGCTTCGCGATCCGCGCATCACGTCGACGCTAATCGGGGCTTCGAGCGTGGCACAGCTGGAGGCGAACGTCGCTGCTCTCGACAAGCTCGACTTCTCCGAAGACGAGCTTGCGGAGATCGACCAGTACGCCACCGAGGCGGACATCAACATCTGGGCGGCCTCGAGCAAGCGCTGATCTCACCCGGGTCTGTAACGCCTCCGGTCTTGGCGGGACTGGGAATCGCAATGCGAATGCGGTTTCTAGTCGCCGTCTTTCTGGCTCTCGCCTCGGCTTCGGTCCCGTCCGGTGCTCTTGCATCGTCGCACGCCGTTCGGTCCACGCTCACGGCCGGGTCGTCCGCTTACGGGCGCGTCCTCTTCGACGGCCGCGGGTTCGCGCTCTACGCGTTCACCCGCGACCTGCGGGGCAAGAGCGTCTGTACCGGCGCGTGCGCGAAGGCCTGACCGCCGTACGTCGTGAAAACGCGACCGCGGGCCGCGAACAACATCAAAACACGCCTGCTCAGCA
>WNGI01007058.1_pt1 | contig 10262 bp, 9 predicted proteins | sample 5400621 | NCBI WGS metagenome assembly WNGI01 (sample SAMN13153374, study PRJNA577476) | soil metagenome | isolation source: 20 cm soil or saprolite under Garry oak tree replicate 1 | place: USA:California | collected 2016-06-15 | reverse complement strand
GGCGTGATTCCCGCCGGAGGCCTCGGAACACGCTTCCTGCCGATCAGCCGGACGGTGCCGAAGGAGCTCCTGCCCATCGTCGACACGCCGGTGATCGAGCTCGTTGTCGCGGAGATGGCGGCGGCGGGGATATCGCGCGTGGTCATCGTGAGCGCGCCCGGGAAGGACTCCCTCGACGCGTACTTCCGCCCGAACGAGCGACTCGAGCGCCGCCTCGCGGTCGAGTTCCGGAAGGAGGACATCGCCCTCCTGAAACGGCCGGAGCGCCTCGCGACGGTCCGCGTGGTGATCCAGGAGGAAGCCAAGGGCAACGGCCACGCCGTACTCCAGGCGCGCTCGCTCGTCGGCGCGGAGCCCTTTGCGATGCTCTGGGGCGACGACATCGTGGTCGGGGAGACGCCCGCGGTCGCACAGCTCATCGAGGCGCGACAGCGTCTGGGTGGCGGCAGCGTCGTCGGGACGATCCGCGTGAGCAAGGAGAAGGCCGCGTCGTACGGCGTGGTCGCCGGCACACCGGTGGACGAGCGAACACAGCGCGTGCTGGCGATCGTCGAAAAGCCAAAGCCGGAGGACGCCCCCAGCGAGTTCGCCGCAGTGCACGGCTACGTCCTTGAGCCCGAGGTCTTCGACGTGCTGGAGCGCGCGAAGCCGGGCCGCAACGGCGAGATCTGGCTCACGGACGCGGTCAGCGAATTAGCACGCGCGGGGGCCCCCGTGTGGGCGGTCGAGCTGCAGGGCACGCGCTACGACACCGGCGACAAGCTCGGGTACGTCAAAGCGTTCATCGATGCCGCTCTGCGGCGCGAGGATCTCGCCCCGCTCCTCCGGGCGCACCTGAAGGAGATCGGCTGGAGGGCTCCCGGGGACCGCTAGGACGGCCCGGCTCCCATCCCGCTAGACTTTCGCGGTCCCCTTGTTTCCAGTCCATGGCATCGCCATGTCTGGAGCCAGGTGGGCTGGGGAGGCGAGTTTGGTGGGGCGACCCCACGTGCTTTCTGTCTTGCTGCGCTTTGGGCGACTGGCGCTCGTGACGTACGTCGTCGGCATGGGCACCTGGACGCTCCTCGGGCCAAATCCGATCGCTCGTTCGGCGACGCCGGCCACGACACCGGGCCGGGCTGCCCCAGCGGCCCGCGGTGCCGTCCTCGGCCTCGAGGCCGCCCCGCTGACCGTCTCCGTCGACGGCCTCGTCGCGTCTGTCCGCACCTCCTCCGACACCGTCGCCGACGCGCTTCGCGGGCTCGGACTACAGACCGGGGCGGGGGATCGGCTCTCATCGCCCGCCGCGGCGCCGGTGGTTCCCGGCCAGCGCCTGGCACTCGATCGCGGCTTGCCGGTGACCCTCATCGACGGCGGTCAGGAGGTGGCTGCCCGGTCAGTCCGTGGGACCGTCGCCGACCTTCTCATTGGAGCCGACATCGCCCTGGGCCCGCTCGATAAGGTCGACCGCCCACTCGCAGCACGCCTAAACCCCGGTGACGTCGTTCGGATCACCCGTATCGCGGACCAGCAGGTGACCGTTCAGGAGGACGTCCCGTTCGGCGTGCGGCTCCAACCCGACCCCAATCTCGACCGGCTGCACCAAGTGGTCGTGACGGCAGGCGTCCCTGGCCGCGTCGAGAACACCTACCTGATCCATGTCGTCGACGGGCGCGAGACCGCTCGCACGCTCCTCGCGTCGTCGGAGCTCGCCGCGCCGTCCACGGAGGTGCGGCGGGTCGGTACCCGCGTCCCGCCGGGGAGCTCCGAGATCGAGGCGATCATCCGCGACGCCGCCGCTGCGCAGGGCGCGGACGCCGAACAGCTCCTGCGCGTCGCGTATTGCGAGAGCCGGTACAACCCCGGCGCGTACAACGCATCCGGGGCGGCGGGCCTCTTCCAGTTCCTGCCGAGCACCTGGGCGGCAAACAGCGTCCGCGCGGGCTTCGGCGGAGCGAGCGTGTTCGACCCGGTCGCCTCGGCCAACGTCGCCGCGTGGATGTTTGTGCGCGGTCAGGCGGGGCAGTGGGTTTGCAGGTGACCGTCTAGCCTCGCTTCGCATGGACGTCGCGGACCCGCGCGCGCTTCGTGACGTGCTCCGCCGACACGGGGTTCGCGCCGCGACCTCGCTCGGACAGCGCTTTCTCGTCGATCGCGCGGTCCTCGCGGCGATCGTCGATGCCGCCGACCTCTCGGCCGACGACGACGTGCTCGAGATCGGTCCCGGCCCGGGGGTCCTGACCGCCGCGCTCGCGGCGCGCGTGCGGTCGGTGACCGCGGTCGAGGTCGATCCGCGGATGGTCGCGCTGCTCGAAGAGACGCTCGCGGAACACACGAACGTGCGGATCGTCCAGGCGGACGCGCTCAAGGTTGACCTCCTCGCGCTCGCCCCACGGCCGATCACGCGCATCGTCGCGAACCTCCCGTACCAGATCACGACGCCGCTCCTCGAGCGGTTCCTCGCCGACGACCGTCGCCCTGCGCTCGTCGTCGTCCTCGTCCAGCAGGAGGTCGCGCGCCGCATGGCCGCGACGGCTCGCAGCGCGCGCGAGCGTGGCTATCTCTCGGTCTTCACGCAGTCGTTCGCGGAACCGCGGATCGTGCGACGGGTGCCCGCTCGAGCCTTCCGCCCTGCGCCTCGCGTCGACTCCGCGATCGTGGCCCTCCGCGCGCACGCCCGTCCGGCCTTTGCACCGCTTGCCCAGGAGCCGTTCCTGCGGCTTGTGTCCGACGCGTTCCGGCACCGCCGCAAGCAGCTCAGGTCCGCGCTCGGTCACGAGGCGGGCCTCGATCGGGAGCGCGCGACAGCGGTCCTCGCGGCGTCCGGCATCGCGCCCGATCGCCGACCCGAGACGTTGTCGCTCGACGAATGGGTGGCGCTCGCGCACGCGATCGGAATTCCCGAGCAGTGAGTCGAGCCGTCGTCCTGATGGCGCCGGCGAAAGTGAATCTGACCCTCGAGGTGCTCGGACCGCGCGCCGATGGGTACCACGAGCTCGCCTCCGTGTTCGCGACCGTCGATCTTCGCGATCGCGTCCGCGTCGCTCCGTGGCGGGAGCTCGACGTGCGCATCGCGCCCGCGGTCGGCGCACCCGCGGGCGACGACCTCGCGTCGCGTGCCGTGCGCGCGCTCGCCGAAGCATCGGCGCGTCCAGCACTTGCGCACGTGCGCGTACGCAAGCGCATCCCCGTGGCGTCGGGCCTCGGTGGAGGATCGAGCGACGCGGGCGCGGTGCTTCGCGGTCTGTCGCGTGCGTGGCGGCTCGACGGAGTCGACCTCGCGCCCATCGCGGCCCGCGTCGGTTCCGATGTGCCGTTCTTCGTGAGCGGCGCAGCCTATGCGCTCGTTCGGGGCCGCGGCGACGTGGTCGAAACACTTCCCGCGCCCGAGCCGTTTTGGATCGCGCTGGTGCAGCTTCGAGAACATGTCTCGACGGCCGAAGTCTTCAGCGCGCACAGCGCACGACCGTCGAAGGGAGAGCGGACCGCGAAGCTCGCGAAAGCGTTACGCGATCGCAAGGTGACGGCCGCCGCGATCCGCGAGTGCCTTCACAACGACCTGCTCGAAGCGGCCGAGCGCGTCGCTCCCGCGATCGCCAACGCGCGCAAGACCGCGTCTGCCATGGGTATCGATCTCGCCATGTCGGGCAGCGGTCCCTCGCTCTTCGCCCTGGGAGATGACCGGGCGCACGCAATCAGAATCGCTCGTCGTTTACGCAGCACGGGAATGCGTACCCGCGTCTTGCGCCTGGGTGTCACTCCGTGAACGACAAGCGAGCGAGGGCTGTCCCCTTACGGTTGTCGTATGGATCCACGAGGAGAGCTCACTGTTCGGCAGGCTGGCCAACGCGGCGGGACATCGACCGCGGGCAAGCACGGCTCATCTTTCTATCGAGAGATCGGCCGGCGCGGCGGGCAGGCCCGTAAGGGACAGCTCGGCCCGGAGGGCTACGCGAAGCTCGGGCGCAAAGGCGGCGAAGCGCGTAAGACGCAGCTCGGCTCGCGCGGCTACGCCGAGCTCGGCCGAAAGGGCGGCGAAGCGCGTAAGACGCAGCTCGGCAGCGAGGGATACGCGCAGCTCGGGCGCAAAGGTGGACGCCGCGTAGCGGAACTGATCAAGCGGGGCAAGCAGCCCGGGAAGTAGAGCCTCGCCGCCCTATCCTTTTGGTCGTGTCCTTTGGGGCGTGGCCAAGCGGTAAGGCGGCGGACTTTGGATCCGCTATCCCAGGTTCGAATCCTGGCGCCCCAGCCTGAAGCAACACCCTATGGGCGACGCGCCGCTGGCCATCGTGCTTGCGGCGGGCCTCTCGACGCGGATGAAGTCAAAGACCCCGAAGGTCCTCCATCCGGTCGCTGGGCGCCCGCTGCTCGGCCATATTCTGAAAACCGTTCGCGCCGTGGGCGCACGCCCGCTCGTCGTCCTGTCGGAGGAGACCACGCCGGCGCGCGAGCTTCTCGATGAGGGCACGCGCGTCGCGATGCAGGAGGTGCCGCGAGGCACCGGCGACGCGGTCCGCGTCGCGCTCGCCGCGGCGAACGGCGACCGGGGCGTCGCGTTCATCGTGTACGGCGACACGCCGCTCCTGCGCCCCGAAACGCTCACGCGGATGCGCGAGCTCCTGCGTGAGCGTGACGCGCCTCTCGCCCTCCTGGCCGGCGAGGTCGGCACCGACAACGCGTACGGTCGCGTCGTTCGCGACGAGCGCGGCGATGTCGCCCGCATCGTCGAGACGCGTCTTGCTACTCCTGAAGAGAAGCGGCTTCCCGAGTCGAATCTCGGCGCGTATGCGGCGGACCTCGAATGGCTCCGCGCGGCGGTCGACCGCTTGCGCCCGAACGAGACCGGCGAGATCTTTCTCACCGATCTCGTGGCCGACGCACGACGCGAAAACAAGCGGGTCGCCGTGCACCTCACCGACGACCCCGAGGAGGGGATCGGCGTGAACACCCGTGGCGAGCTTGCCATGGCCGAAGCGGCCATGCGAAAGCGGATCCGCGATGAGCACATGGCCGCGGGTGTCACGTTCCGCGATCCCGATTCGTGCCAGGTCGACAGCGACGTCCGTATCGCCGCGGACGTCGTCATCGAGCGAGGGACCATCCTCGAGGGGAAGACAGCGATCGGGTCGGGCTCGCGCGTCGGTCCCTATGCCGTCCTGCGAGACACCACGGTGGGGGAGCGCTGCAAAGTCGAGAACTCGACGCTCGAGGGCGCGACCCTCGAGGACGACGTGCGCATCGGCCCGTACTCGCACCTGCGCCCTGGTGCGTATCTCGAGCGCGGCGTCGAGATGGGCAACTTCGGCGAAGTGAAGAACGCCCGGCTCAAATCCGGGACGAAGATGCATCACTTCGGCTACATCGGCGATGCCGAGGTCGGCCAGCGCGTGAACATCGGCGCGGGGACGATCACGCTCAACTACGACGGTGTGAAGAAGAACCGCACGGTGATCGGAGACGACGCGTTCATCGGATCGGACACCCTGCTCCGCGCTCCCGTGACGGTGGGCGCGGGCGCGACCACCGGGGCCGGCGCCGTCGTGACGAAGGACGTGCCCGAGGGCATGGTGGCCGTGGGCATGCCGGCGCGGTCGATCAAGAAGGCCGACCGGCGCCAGAAGAAGGGGACGTAGTGGACTCGACGATCGTGGAGCTGCTTCTCATAGAGCTCCTCCTCGTCGCGGTCCTGGCAGTGCTCTCCGCAAGCGAAGCCGCCCTCCACCAGATCCGGCGGCCGCAGCTGATCGAAGAGCTCGCGGCCCGCGGCCGCCGCGGTCGCCGCGCCGGAACGATGGGCCGAAAGGCGGTCGAGTACCTCGCTTCGATCCAGGTTGCGGAATTCCTCATCGTCTTCGCGTTCTCCGGCATTTCCGCGGCGTACATCGCACCTCGGCTGTCCGATCTGCTTCGATTCGTCTTCGGCCCCGGCGCGCCGGTCGTGCGCGACGTCGCGGCAGTGGCGGTGACGGTCTCGGCGCTGTGCCTCGTCGCCGTGCTCTTCGGGATCTTCGTCCCACGGACCATCGGCGCGAGGCACGCGCAGACGGTCCTGCTGATCCTCGTGTGGCCGCTCGAGCTCTTCACGTGGGTCCTCCGGCCACTGGTGGCGGTCCTCTTCACGCTCACGCGCCTGTTCACCCGGCCGTTCGGCGGGAATCCCCAGTCGAGCGCGCTCGTGACCGAGGATGAGATCAAGTCGCTCGTCGAGGCGGGACAGGCGCAGGGCGTGGTGCAGGAGCGCGAGCAGCGGATGATCGCGTCGATCTTCGCGATAGCCGAGAAGCCCGTACACGAGGTCATGGTCCCGCGCACTGACATCGTCGCGATCGACGTGGAGACCCCGGCCGAGGAGATCCTCAAGATCATCACGACCATCGGTCACTCACGGATCCCGGTCTACCAGGGCTCACCGGACAACATCGTCGGGATCCTGTACGTGAAGGATCTCTTCAGGCGCCTCGCTCGGGGCGAGAAGGACGTCCATATCCGGCCGTATCTGCGCGCCGCCCAGTTCGTTCCCGAATCGAAGAAGATCGACGAGCTCCTGCGCGACATGCAGAAGGAGAAAGTTCATATCGCGATCGTTGTCGATGAGTACGGTGGCACGAGCGGCCTGGTCACGATCGAAGACCTCGTCGAAGAGATCGTCGGCGAGATCCGCGACGAGTACGACGTCGAGCAGGAGATGGTCCTCCCGGTGTCCGAGAGCGAGGCGTTGATGGATGGCCGCGTGCCATTCGAGGACGTGCGCGAGACATTCGACCTCGACCTGCCGCCCGCCGAGGCCGCTCCCGACTACGACACGCTCGGCGGATTCGTCGTGGCGCAGCTCGGCCGGTTCCCGAAGACGGGCGAGGCCGTCGAGGCAGGCGGCGCGAAGTTCGTGGTTGAGACCGTCGAGGGGCGGCGGATCCGCCGCGTTCGCGTGATCAAGAAGCTGCCCGCGGGCGAGAGGGTCTAGCTCTGGAGAAGCTCGGGCCGGGCGATGAGGACCTCATCCGGGTCGCGTCCCTTGCGCGTCAGCGCGCGTATGCCCCGTACTCCAAGTACAAGGTGGGCGCCGCGGTCCGCACCAAGCGCAACAAGATCTACTCGGGCGCGAACGTGGAGAACGCGTCGTACGGCCTGACCGTTTGTGCGGAGCGCTGCGCGGTGTGGGCCGCCGTCGCGGCGGGCGAGACCAAGGACTACGACGCGATCGCGATCGTGATCGACGATGACAAGCTGCCGACGCCCTGCGGCGCGTGCCGACAGGTGATCGCGGAGTTCGCACCCGACCTGCGGATCGTCCTCGCCACGACGGGCGGACTTCGCAAGACGACGACGCTCACGGCGCTTCTGCCGGAGCCATTCCTCCCGGGGAACCTCGCCTAGACGGTGTTCAGGCCGAATCGCGGCCGCATGGCTTCTCGCCAGCCCCCGAGAATCTCCTCCTGGACGACGAGCTCACTCACCTCGAAATCGGCATCGAGGCTCTGGCCGCGCAGCGCCGCCCACGCGTCCTCGGCCTGCCGCGGGCTCGTCACGCTGTCGCGGTGGAGCAGGGTGATGTGCGGCCGGTACGCGGGATCGTCGGTTCCAAGCGCTATCGTCCGGAAACGTCGCAAGTCGTCACTCGGATCGAAGACCGCGACGTAGATCCCGGGCTCGGCGCTCCATCGCTCGACCGCGCCGGCCCGGAGCCGAAGTGGAGCTGTCGCGCGGACCAGCCGCTCGAGGTCCACCGGGGGCGGGGTCTCGTAGAGGACCGTGACGTGCGACTCGATGCGCGCTGCCATGCGCGGATCCCAACGCCGGCGAAGCTCGTCGATTCGGGCGCCCAGAGGTCCGACGATGGGAGCGATCGCGATGCGGCGCGTCGGCTCCGACGCCAGCTCGGTGTCCCCGCGGCCGTCAGCGATCACCTCGATCGGTCGTTGCTGCTGATCGATCGTGAGGCCGAGCGACGCCAGCGAGTCGATCACGATGTCCGCTTCGGCGAGCTCGTCAGGCGGGTGCGTGTTCGTGACCGCGATGACCGCCATACCAGCAGCGCGGGCGGCGCGCACACCCGCGGGGCTGTCTTCGACCGCAAGGCAGTCTCCTGACGAGATCCCCAGACGCTCGGCCGCGAGCAGGTAGCCCGACGGGTCGGGCTTGCCGCGCGGCGTGTCCTCGGCCGTGACGACGACATTAGGAACCGGCAAGTTCCCGAGCGCGAGATGCCGCAGCGCGAGCATGCGACGTCCGGAGGTCACCACCCCCCAGCGGTCCGGCGGCAGCCGATCAATCAGCGCTCGCCCGCCTTCAAGCGCCCTGATGCCGGTCTCCATCTTCGCCTGGCCTTCGGCAGTTACGCGCGCTTCCTCGGATGCGTCGAGGCTCGGTGCAAACTTTCGGACGAGTTCTTCGGCGGTCAGGTGCAGCGACGCGAGGACCACCTCGGGTCCGACCCCGTGCCTCTCCGCCCAACCCGTCCAATACGCGCGTATCGCGGGCATCGAATCGACGAGGACTCCATCGAGGTCGAACACGATCGCCTTGACCCGGAAGCGGTCGGCCAAACTCAGCGGCCCGATCGTTCCGTCGAATCGATCCGTCCGCCGCATCTTTGAAACGCCAGACCTCCTCGGTGACCTCGTACCGACGACCGGAGCGGCCTGGAACGTCCGCTTCCCAGGCGTGCGATCCGTCTAGTTCGGGGTCTGCGCGTCCGTCAGCGCCTGGTAGAACTTCGTCGATCCGGTCATCGCGAGCTCGTGCGTCCCGCCCTCGAGTCGCTCCTGCGCGTGCTCGCCGGCTGACTCGAGATGCAACACGCCGTAGTCGCGGATCATCGAGAGCGGAAACGGATGCGAGATGCTCGCGTCCTGCACTCGGTCGAGGAGCAGCGCGGCCTGCGTGCGGTTGAGGACGCCGCGCTTGGTGATGATGCGCCGATCCGTGAGCACGAACCACTTCGCGCTCCACGGGATCCATTGCACGACGAGCCAGAGCGTGAGCAAGACGAGCGCGGCACCAGCGGCCACGGCAACAGGCGGCGCGATCGGGGTGAAGAGGAGAGAGAGCACGAGGAACGCGATGTCGAGCAGGACGAGCGGCTCCCACAGAAAAAGGGGCCGCGTCGCCATGATCACTTTCTCGTTCGGCTCGAGGATGATGTCGCGGGGTGCCATCGCGCGCGAATTCTAGGCGTCCGTACGTGCGGCCTGCCGAGCGCTTGCGGTTGCGATGAAGCCGCTGTCCTCTCACCATCGCCGCACCCTGGTGCTGGAGGTCGTCATGCGGCGCACGTTCGCGCTCGTTTTCATCTTCGCGATCGTTCTCACCACTGGCTTCGCCCCGCAGGCGCGCGCGTCGACAAGCGAGTTCCGCGCGTTCTGGGTGGATGCTTTCGGCGAGGGGATCTTCAACGACGCGGAGGTGACGAAGCTCGTCAACGCCGCGAAGGCCGCGAACATCAACGCGCTGGTCGTTCAGATCGGGCGACGCGGCGACTGCTTCTGCAACCGTGCGAGCATGCCGCGCACTCAGGCCGGGATCGCCGCGCGACCATACGACCCGCTCGACGCGATCATCGCGAAAGCCCACGAAGCCGGCATTCAGGTCCACGCATGGATCATCACGACGGCCCTCTGGAACAGCTCGGTCGTGCCGCTCGATCCGGCGCACGCGTTCAACCAGCACGGACCGTCGAAGACCGGATCCGAGAACTGGCTCGGGGTCCGTTACGACGGAGCGCTTCGCGAGAGCCCGAGCTCGGCGGCGAACTGGTTCTTCGATCCGGGTCACCCCGACGCGGCCAACTACATCGCGGAGATGTATCTCTCGGTGGCGCGGAACTACGCGATCGACGGTCTCAACTTCGACCGCGTGCGCTACCCCGACCTGCCGCTGCCGGCGTGGCCCGCGGACAACGCCTGGGGCTACAACCCGGTCGCGCTGGATCGCTTCCAGGCGGCGACGGGTCGCGTCGATCGCCCGCTCCCGAACGACCCGCAGTGGTCGCAGTGGCGGCGGGATCAGATCACTGGCATCGTCCGCAAGGTCTACGTCGAGGCACACGCGATCAAGCCGTACCTTCGCATCAGCGCCGACACCATCACCTACGGAGACGGTCCACAGGGCTACGGTGGCGACTGGACGCAGACCCGGCCATACCGCGAGACCCTGCAGGACTGGCGAGGCTGGATGCAGGAAGGGATCCTCGATACGAACATCCCCATGAACTACAAGCGCGAGCATTGCACCGCGACCGGGCCGGGCTGCTTCGGCGACCAGCGCGCCTGGTACACCGACTGGAA
>WNGI01007056.1_pt1 | contig 10264 bp, 11 predicted proteins | sample 5400621 | NCBI WGS metagenome assembly WNGI01 (sample SAMN13153374, study PRJNA577476) | soil metagenome | isolation source: 20 cm soil or saprolite under Garry oak tree replicate 1 | place: USA:California | collected 2016-06-15 | reverse complement strand
ATTCGGCCGCGCCCTGCGCGCGCTCAACGTGGATTCCCCTGTTTTGTCCGGCGACCGTGCCGGTGCTCGCATCTAGATCCGGGCCGAGACGCGCCGGACCTTGACCGGACGGTTGGCGATATGGAACTGGAGACAGCGATGAAGACTATCAGACTGCTGGCTACGGTCCTGCTCGTCGGCCTGACGATCGGGTGCGCGTCGATCTCCTACAAGCCCTCGTTGTCGCTCGGCACGAGCCCGTCGTCCGTGCACGCGCGCGTCCAGATGAACCAGCTCGCCGACGCGAGCCCGCCCGACGAGAAGGAGACCAAGTTCGCCGGCTTCGCTGCGACCGAGCCGGGCACGCTCGCCGGCGACCTCGCGACGGAAGTGACGAACGCCCTCCTGACCGACTTCAGCAACAACCAGGTGTTCGACACGATCCAGAAGCGCATGACCAATCCCGATCTGGTCATGAACGGGACCATCCATCGCTTCTACGCGCAGAGCGGGATCAACGCGCTCGGCTGGTCGACGGTGTGGATGGACTTCATCTGGTTGTTCGGTCTGCCGATCCAGTCTCAGTACGGAGCGGTGGACATCGAGCTGACGCTGCAGCGGCCCGACGGGACGACGCTCGGCACCTATCACGGGAAGTCGGAGTTCTCCGAGAGTTTCTCGATGTACACCAACATCCAACTCGCAATCGGAACCCGCCTGAACAAGGCGTTCGACGAGGCCGTTGGGCAGATCCGCTCGCAGCTCATGAACGACGCGGACAAGCTGGCGGCGCGGACCGATGCGCACTAGGAGCAATGCCGGCCGCTAGCGTATCCTGCCTCGCGCGAGCGGCCCGCGAGGTGGCCGACGGTCAAGGGAACCCGACGGCCGATCGGCCGCCGGGAGCCGCCGGAGGCGCCTCGGTGCCCGGAGGAAGCTTCGAGAGCAGCAGCGTGCGGAGATCGGGATCCGGCTGCGACTCCTTCAAGAGCCGCGTGTAAATCTCGCGGGCGGCGTCGCCATGGCCGCCCGCTTCCTGGAGCCGTGCGGCACCGAGCAACGCATCGGCGCGGTACGGACCGTCGAGCGCGGCGGCTTGCGTATACGCATCGAGGGCGGCCGCCGTGTCCTGGGCGCTCTCGCGCGCATGCGCCAGCCCATCGAGGGCCTCCTGGCGGAGATACCCGGCGGCCGGACCCGTCGCGAGGTACTCGCTGTACACCGTGGCCGCACCCGTCGCATCGCCCTGACGGGCCAGAGCGTGAGCACGATACAGATCAGCGAGCCGTCCGGACGGGGTCCGCGGATAGCTCTCGGTGACCGCCTGGAAGGCCGCCGCGGCATCGGCGAAGCGACCCGCGCCGAATGTTGCCTGAGCGGCGCGGAAGGCCTCGGCCGCACGATCGATCTGGCTCGTCCGGTACTGCGAGATGCCGAGCACCACGGCGGCGACGACAAGAACGCCGAGCGCGATCCCGCCCGCAAGCTCGCGATTGCGGCCGACCCAGGCGGCGGCCCGGTTCGTCAGCGTATGGAACTCGTCGGGCCGACGGAGCATCTTCCGTCGAATCTTGATCCGCCGGGCGTGTTCGGGCATGCGCGGGCGAACCGCCCTACATCTTGTACTTGAAATCCTCGGGCGACATCTTCTCGAGGATTTCGGCCCACTTGTCCCGCGAGACGTTGGAGAGGTTCTGCTCCTTCCCCTCCTCCATCTGCTGCAGCACGCTCGAGGCCTCAAGCACCTTCTTGGCGACGTAGATCGGGCTCTTCGTGCGCAGGGCGAGGCTGATCGCGTCCGAGGGCCGCGAGTCGAGCGTCAGCTGGCGATCGTTCACCCGCAGGTAAATGACCGCGTAGTACGTGTTGTCCTTCAGCTCCGTCACCTCGACCCACTCGACCACGGCACCGAGCTCGTTGATCAGGCTGCGCAGCAGGTCGTGCGTCATCGGCCGCGCCATCTTGATCCCCTCGAGCTCCGTCGCCATGGCGGTCGCTTCGAGGAGGCCGATCCAGATCGGGAGGTTCAGCTTGTTGTCGGGATCACGCAGGATGACGATGGGCGTCTTGGTGACCGGATCGAGCGTGAGCCCGCCGACCGTCATCAGGATGAAGTTCTCCCGGTTCATCCGGTCCCCCTGTGCCCCAAGATCTCATTGTGCTGAACGCCACCCCGAACGTCAATGGTGGCGGGCATCAGGCGGCCACGAGCCGGTCGATCACGCGGTAGAGCTGGCCGAGGTTCCGGCATTCCTCCACCAGGGTGCAGTGCGGCGCGTAGTGATCCATCTCGCTGTCCCCGAAGCCCCACGTCATGCGGTTCTCGGGATTGAGCCAGATGAGCTGCTTCGCGCGCTGACGGATCTCCTTGAGGACCCATTCGTGCGGCAGGTTGTAGTTGTTCCGCGCGTCGCCGAGCACGATCACGGTGGTCCGCTTGTTGACCGCCGCGATGTAGTCGCGATGGAAGCCCTTGAAGGCGCGCCCGAAGTCGGAGTGCGCGTAGACGTTGATGACGTCGCCGCGGAGCGCCGTCTCGATCGCCTGATGGATGTCCTGCTCCTCGAAGAGCCGCGTAATCTCGCCCACCTCGGAGACGAAGATGAAGCTCCGGACCTTCGAGTAGAGGTCCTGCAACGAGTAGACGAACTGCAGCATGAAGCGCGAGACGTTCCGCACGGAATCGGAGACGTCGCACAGGACCATCACCTGGGGCTTCTCCTTCTTCCGGCGGTCCCAGACGATGCGGAACGGGACGCCACCGTACTGGAGGTTCCGGCGCAGCGTGCCGCTTGAGTCGAACTTTCCGCGGCGCGCGCGTCGCCGACGGATGGAGATCACGTTGCGCAGCCGCTGGGCGAGCTTCTGCACCGCCTCCTGCATGCGGCGGATCTCCTCCTCCGTGAGGTAGAAGAAGCTCTTGTCGGAGAGTGCCGCGAGCCGCTCGTGATCGCGCCGCGCGACGTCCTGTCGCTCGAGCTGGCCGCGAACGAGCGCCTTGATCATGTCGTTCAGGTCCTGCAGGCGTCGCTCGAGGTACTGGGCGAACCGCGCGTCGTTGCCCTGGAGCTGCTCTTTCAGCCGCTCGATCTCCCGCACGAGCGCGCCGAGGCCGAGCTCGCTCGCGACCCCGTGCGCGAACCGCCCTTCCTGGAACCCCTGCTGGATGTCGCCGATCCGCGCACGCTCGCCGGCCTCGCGCAACATGCGCTCGAGCCGGCCGCCGTCCGCCCCCAGGAGCGCCCGCGCGAGGGGTGATAGCTCGATCCCGCGCTCGCGCAGCAGGCGCTCGAGCTCCTCGAGGAGGCGCTGGAAATCCGCGTCGTCGAGGCCGAGGGCCTGACTCGTGGCGGCCGTCGCCTGCGTGATGGCGTCGGTCAGGCCGGAGAAGAACAACGTGAAGAGCTGCTCGAAGGTGGGAATGTCGATGGTGCGCTTCACCATGCTCGCCCGCAGCGTCGCGCGGACGGTCTCCCGGTCGCCCAGGCCCACCACGGACAGCGCGCGGAACGTGTCCATGTTCTCGGCGAGCGAGACGCGCAGTCCGTTCCGGCGCAGCAGGTTCGAGAACTCGAGGAGGCGCTCGTTCAAATGCTTCGCCTTCGCGCGGAGCTAGTGGAGCACGTCCTTGTCGCCCTCGAGGCGTGCCGTCTTGAGCTTCGCCCGCTGCAGCTCGACGTGCTCCTTGAGCTCCTGCTGGGCTTTCCGGATGTCGCCCTCGTACTTGAGGATGATCGACAGCGTCTCGGCGACCAGCGGCTCGTCGAGCGTCTTCACGTTGAGCAGCGTCAGCGCCTTGGCCCAGTCGAGTGTCTCACTGATGCTCGGCGCCTTCTTGAGATCGAGCTTCCGGACGCGGTGCACGACGCTCACCACTTCTGCGGCGAGCCGTTCCGAGACACCCGGCACCTTCAGTCGCACGATCTCGAGCTCCTGGGCCCGTTCGGGAAAATCGATGAAGAGGTGCAGGCAGCGACGCTTGAGCGCGTCGGACATCTCGCGCGCGTTGTTGCTCGTCAGCACGACGGTGGGTATATGCCGAGCGTGGAGCGTGCCGAGCTCAGGGACGCTCACCTGGAAATCGGAGAGCACCTCGAGCAGGAACGCCTCGAACTCGGTATCCGACTTGTCGACCTCGTCGACGAGCAGCACGCACGGCTCCTCCGCGGTGATCGCGCGGAGGAGCGGCCGCGGCAGGATGAACCGGTCGCTGAAGAAGACGTCGTCCTCGCTCGCGATCTTGTCGACCGCTTCGCTGAGCGAGCGGGCGCCGCCCAGCACCTCGCTGATCTTGTCCTTCAGGATCTGGGTGTAGAGCAGCTGCTTCGCGTACTCCCACTCGTACAGCGCCTTGGCCTCGTCGAGTCCCTCGTAGCACTGGAGCCGGATCAGGTCGTGGCCGAGCGCCTGTGCCACCACCTTGGCGAGCTCCGTCTTCCCTACCCCGGCCGGTCCCTCGACGAGGATCGGCTTCTTCAGGTGGCCGGCGAGATACACGACGGTGCCGATGGTGCGGCTCGCGATGTACTGGAGCTTCCCGAACCGCTCGATGACGTCTTCGATGGACGCGAACATGCAGGCCCTCGCGCCCATCCCGCGCGACGGGCGTCGGCGGACGCTAACACACGCCCCAAGCCAATCCAAGGGAATGCGCGACATCCGCGTCGCCGTACGCGCCGCAACCGACATCCGTGCCGCGCGTCGACGAATGAGCGCTCACCAGGCGAGCCAGGTGTTCTCGAGCCGCGACGGCCGCAGCGGGTGCAGCTCGTAGTCGCGGACGCGCGGGTGGCGTACGGCGGATCCCGCCGGGTGGAAGAGCGGGACCCACGGCGCATCCTGCATGATGAGCACCTCGGCTTCGTGGAACAGCCGAAAGCGGCGGTCGAGGTCCAGCAGGGGCGCCCCTTCGTCGAGCAGCCGGTCGACGACGGGGTTTGCGTAGAAGGTGTTGTTGTTGGTGTCGCGGCTCCGTGAGTGGAGGAGCACGGTCAGGAAGTTCGACGGGTCGGGGAAATCCGCCTCCCACCCGAGGAGGAAGACCGGCACGGTGCCCTCGTGCCGGACCGCCTCGATGAGCGCCGGGAAGTCGACGGGCTTCAGATCGAGCGCGATGCCGATCGCCTGTAGATCACGCTGGATCGACTGGGCGAGCCGGAGCGACACCTCCGGATCACGATAGGTCCAGAGCGTCGTCTCGAAGCCGCCGGCGAGTCCTGCCTCCTCGAGCTTCCGGCGCGCGGCGGCGGGATCGTGCGCATAACCGGGCACAGGCTCCGCGCCCGGCATGTCCGGAGGCAGGATCGTGTTGGCGATGACGCCCTGCCCGTCGATCAGGTCGATCAGGCGCTGCTTGTCGATCGCGAGGTTCATCGCCTGACGGACCGCGACGTGGTCGAACGGCCAGAGCGCGCAGTTGAGCCCGAGATACTGTGTGCGCAGGGTCGTCCGGCTCAGGAGGAGCGGCTGGTAGCGGGCGTCGGCCCGCACGCGCTCGTACTCGGCGGGTGGAATGCCCGCGAGATCGAGCTCGCCGCGCTGGTACTTGAACCAGGCGAGCTGCGCGCTGACGCCGATCGTCTCCTCGACGCCGTCGAGATAGGGCCGCCCGGGACGAAAATAATCCGGATTCCGCGCGAGCTTGAGCCGCTGCCCGTACGTCCATTCCTCCAGCACGAACGCCCCGGTACCGACCGGATAGCGGGTGAAGTCGTCGTCGCCGACTCGCTCGACCGTATCCCGGTCGACGACGGCCGCGAACGGCATCGTGAGCTTGTGGAGGAACAGCGGATCGACTTCCGTCAGGCGGAACTCCACGCGGTCCGGCGCAGGCGTGCGGATGCCGCTCACCTCGGTCGCCTTTCCGGCGACGTAATCCTCGGCACCCTCGATGCCGTGGAAGAACTCCGCTCCCTGCGAATGGATCGACGGCTTCAGCAACCGCTCCATGGAGTACTTGACGTCCGCCGCGGTGAACGCGCGCCGGGTGCTGAAGCGGACGTCGTGCCGCAGCGTGAAGGTCACGAGCCGTCCGTCGTCGCTCATGGTCCACGACTCGGCGAGCTCGGGCACGATCGTGGTCCCCGCGTCGTAGTCGACGAGCGTGTTGAACAGCATCTGCTCGATCGCCCACGACACGGTGTCGTACCCGCGCGCCGGGTCGAGCGTGCGCGGATCCTCGGGCGAGGCGCCGCGCAGCACCCCGCCCGCCCGCGGCGGCCCGGCGCCGTCCGGCTCGCCGGGCGGCGGGGGGTCGAGTGGCACGGCGCACGCCGTGAGCAGCACCAGCGCGGCGAGCGACGCGCGCCTCATGCCCGCCGCTCGGCGAGCAGATCGATGAGGCCGTAGCCGATCAGGTTCAACCCGACCACGGCGAGGGCGATCGCCACGCCGGGCGCGACGACCAGCCAGGGCGCGACCCCGACGTAGGTCTGCGCGTCGCTCACCATGCGACCCCACGACGGTGTCGGCAGCGGGACCCCGAGGCCGAGGTAGGACAGACCGGCGTCGACGATGATCGCGCCCGACATGCCGAGCGCTGCGAGCACGATGACGCCCGGCAGCACGCCGGGGACGAGGTGGCGGACGATGATGCGGGCGTCGGTCGCGCCGAGGGCGCGCGCCGCCTGCACGTAGTCACGCTCGCGGAGCGTGAGGACCTCACCGCGGACCGTGCGACCGAACGTCGTCCAGCCAAGCAGTCCGATCACGAGCGGAATCGTGAAGATCGACGGCGGCAGCACCGTCGCCAGCACGATCAGGAGCAGCAGCGACGGCATGGTGAGAAAGAGATCGACGACCCACATGAGCACGGCGTCGACCAGGCCGCCGAAGTAGCCTGCCGCGAGCCCGATCGCCATGCCGATCACGAGGCTGATGGCCATGGCGAGCGTACCGACGAAGAGCGACGTCCGCGCGCCGTACAGCACGCGGGCCCAGACGTCGCGTCCGACGGTGTCGGTCCCGAACAGGTGGCCGTTTCCGGGACCCAGCGGCCCGCGATACGCCATGACGACGATCGCATCGGGGTCGTATGGCGTGAGCCAGGGCGCGGCCGCGGCCGCGAGCACGAGCGCGCCGACCATGATCGCGCCGACGAGGAAGAATCGCCGGCTGCGCGCCGCCGAGCCGAGTCCGACGACGGTGGTCTCAGCCACGCTGCACCCGCGGGTCGATCAGCCCGTAGAGCAGATCGACGATCAGGTTCGCGAGGAGCACGAGGACGGCGGCGAACAGCACCGTGCCGGCCACCAGCGGGATGTCGAGGCCGAAGACGGCCTGCACGGCGAGGCGCCCGAGGCCGGGCCAGTTGAAGACCGTCTCGGTGAGGACGAGGCCGCCCATCAGCGACGCGATGTCGAGGCCGAGGACCGTCACGATCGGGATGAGCGCATTCCGCAGCGCGTGGACGAGGTACAGCCGTTCGGGCGGCGCGCCCTTCGCGCGGGCGGTGCGGATGTAGTCGCTCGCGATCGTCGCGGCGACGTTCGTGTGCACGAACCGCGCGTAGAAGAAGAACTCCACGATCGCGAGCGTCGTGGCCGGCAGGATGAGGTTCCAGACGCTTCCGTAGCCACCCAGCGGCAGCAACCGGAGCCGATAGCTGAACTGGTAGATCAGCAGGTTCCCGAGCCAGAACGGCGGGAACGAGAGACCGACGAGCGTCGCCAGCAGGACCGCCACGTCGATCGCCGAGCCGCGGCGCGCTGCCGTCGCGACTCCGACGACGAGGCCGAGAAGGAAGCCGATTCCGAGGCTCGTGACCGCGAGCAACGCCGTCGCGCCGACCCGTGCGAGGATCACGTCGGAGACCCGCCGTCCCGTCATGTACGAGCGGCCGAGGTCCGCGTGCGCCAGCTGCCAGACGTAGCGTCCGTACTGCACGACGAGCGGGTCGTTGAGGCCGAGGTCCTTGCGAATGGCGGCGAGCGTCTCCGGGTCCGCCTTCGGGCCGGCGATCGACACCGCCGGATCCGCGGGCACGACTCGCACGAGCATGAAGATGATGAACGCGGTACCGAGGAGCGTGCTGAGGGCACGCAGGATCCGGCGGGCGAAATAGGCCATCAGGCGCTGCGGCGCACGCTCGCGTATGCCGTCGGATCCCGGACGCCGGCCCGCGCGAACGCGATCTCCTCGGCCCGCTCCCACGCGAGGCCGCAGCGGACGTACACCGGGTGCACCTCGTACCGACGGGCCAGCACGGCCAGGAGCACCGCGCTGTGGAGTCCGCCGCTCGCCAGCACGCAGACGCGGTCAGGCAATCAGCCGCCCACCGTCGACGTAGAAGATGGAGCCCGTCGAGAAGACCGCCTCGGCGACGAGGAAGCGCACGCAGCGCGCCACGTCTTCGGGGGTCCCGAGGCGGCGCAGCGGAATGGCGCGCGCGATGGCCTCACGCTCGGCGGCCGGCATGCCCTCGGGCGGCATGACGGGCCCCGGCGCCACCGCGTTCACCTGCACCTCGGGCGCGAGCTCCTTGGCGAGCGCCCGCGTGAGCCCGATCATCCCTGCCTTGGAGACGCAGTACGGCAGGTAGTCCCGATAGGGCCGCTCACCCGCCCAGTCCGCCAGGTTCACGATGTGGCCGCCGCCGCGGGCCCGCATCCCGCGACCGATGTGCCAGGCGAGCAGGAACGGCGCCTTCAGGTTGGTGTCGAGGCTCGCGTCCCAGGCGGCTTCCGTCAGCTGCTCGAACGGCACGCGCAGGTAGTTCGACGCGTTGTTCACGAGCACCGTGAGACCGCCGGAGTGGCGCTCGGCGTCGGCGGCGAGGCGCGCGACGTCGCTCGTCCGCCCGAGGTCGGCGGCGAGCGCACACGCGCGCACGCCGAGCACCTCGAGCTCGCGGACGGTGGCGGCCGCCTCCTCCGCCGACGTGTGGTAGTGCACGACGACGTTCATGCCGCACGCGGCGAGCTCGAGCGCCGTCGCCCTCCCCACCCGCTTTGCGGCGCCGGTCACGAGCGCCCACCGCCCCCGGAGCTCCACGGCGGGCGAGAATAGCGAAAGGTCCCGGAGGACGCTACGCGCGCGCGTCGAGCTCGGGCAGCAGGCGCGGCAGCGTGTCGGCTCGTCCCGCGACGACGTAGCCCGGTGCGCGACGTCCGTCGGCGAGCGGCGCGAAGTCCACCGGCGCGCCGGTGTCGAGGTACACGAAGCATCCCCCGACGGCCTGCAGCACGGCGCCGATGGCGGCCACGTCCCACAGATGCACGTGGCCGAGGATCGCAACCTCCGCGACGCCGCGGGCAACGAGCGCAGCATGGTAGGCCGACGAGCCGAGCGAGCGAACCTTGCCGGGGTACCGGATGCGGTGGCGGAGGTGCGCCTTCGCGTGCGCGACGATGAACGGGTCGCCGGCGCTCGCCGCGTCGCCCGTGAGGACCGGGAGCCGGGCGCCGTTCCACCAGGCCTCGCCGCCGACCGCGCTGTACGTCTCGCCCGCACACGGCACGTGCACGACCCCGGCGACGGGCTCGTCGCCGTGCAGGATGCCGATGCAGATGCACCACGTCGGCAGTCCGGCGACGAACGCCGCGGTGCCGTCGATCGGGTCGAGGACGATCCGGTACGACCCCCGGCCGTCGTGCACCGTCCCCTCCTCGCCCAAGATGCCCGCCTCCGGCAGGCGCGACCGGAGCGCCGCGACGAGGAATGCCTCGACCTCGCGGTCCGCCGCGGTGACGAGCGTCCGGTCCGCCTTCCGCTCGCTCGCGACGTGGCGGAAATGGCGGAGGGCCAGGTTCCCCGCATCGACAGCGATCGACTCGAGCTCCGCGCGTGCGGGCAGCTCCATCGCCCGCATGATTCCACGCCCGGGCGCGGGTGGCCATCAGGCGAGGAGCCGGCGCAGCACGCCGAGGTTTCGCCGGTCGTCGCGATGGTCGTCGGGATCGGCCGACTTCGGCGTCTCGAGACACATCGGAAGGTCGCGAAAGCGCGGATCGCGCAGCAGGCGGCGGAACGCCGCGCGCCCGAGGTGGCCGCGGCCGATGTGCTCGTGCCGATCGACGCGCGAGCCGAGTCCCTTCTTCGCGTCGTTCAGGTGAAAGGCGACGAGCCGCTCGAGGCCGACGGTCGCGTCGAGCTCGGCGACCATCGCCTCGTAGCCGACGTCGGCGCGGAGGTCGTAGCCCGCGGCGAACGCATGCTGGGTGTCGAGGCAGAGGCGCAGGCGGTCCCCGGCGCGCGTGTCGGACAGAAGCCGCTCGAGCCCGGCGAACCGCGCTCCGATCTGCGTCCCCTGCCCTGCCGTGTTCTCGAGCGCGACGGTCGCGGGATA
>WNGI01015303.1_pt1 | contig 10266 bp, 9 predicted proteins | sample 5400621 | NCBI WGS metagenome assembly WNGI01 (sample SAMN13153374, study PRJNA577476) | soil metagenome | isolation source: 20 cm soil or saprolite under Garry oak tree replicate 1 | place: USA:California | collected 2016-06-15 | reverse complement strand
CAATAAATGCCGCTGCGCCTTCTACATCGCGTTCATTCACGACGTGCAGGCGCCGGACGAGCTGACGCTGGTCTATAATTTGAACGATCCGTCGGTGAACCTGCCGGCGATCATAACCATTCAAAGCTCGAACAATGTCATCCAGTCGCCGACGGCGTGGAAGACCAAGGGCGACGATTACAACCGCAATCCCGTTGGCACCGGACCGTACATATTGAAGTCATGGAACGCGGGCGACCGGATGGTTCTCGAACGAAATCCCGACTACTGGAATAAGGGGCATCCGTATCTCGACCGGATCGTGTTGAAACCACTGCCGGATGCGCAGTCGCGCTTCGCCAGTCTGCAATCGGGCGAAGCGGATATTGTCTGGGACGATGAATACGATCCCGACAATATTCAGAAAGCTCAAAAAGATTCCAAGCTGACGGTGCACACCTATGTCGGGTCCGGCGCCCAGGTCTACGCCTTCAACACCAAGGCCGCCCCGTTCGACGATGTGCGCGTGCGCCAGGCACTGGTGATGGCGATCGACCGCAAGAAGATGTCGCAGGCCATCACCAACGGCCTCAGCCGGCCAACGACGAACCCCTATGGCGAAGGTTCGTGGGTCAAGTGCAAGGATGACGGCGCACTGCCGACCGATGTTGAAAAAGCCAAGGCGCTGATCAAGGACTATGGCAAGCCGGTCGAGTTCAAGATGCTCGTGACCGCGACGCCGCGCGGGCGCAATGTCGGCCAGGTGCTGCAGCAGTTCTGGAAGCAGGTCGGCGCCAATATGGAGATCGAGCAGGTCGATCAGGCCACCATCGTGCCGCGCGCCTTCATGCGCCAGTTTCAGTTGACACCGTGGCGGATCGTCGATCTCGCCGATCCCGACCCGCAGATGTACGCGAATTTCCACACCGGCAGCCCGGTCGCGCTCGCCAATTATTCCAATCCTGAACTCGACAAACTGCTCGAACATGCCAGGGTAACCGCCGATCCGGAAAAGCGAACCGAGGATTATTGCGCGGTCAGCCGGCTCATCAATCAGGAGGCGATCTGGTTCTGGACCTTCCAGAACAGCTACTACGCGATCTCGAGCGCCAAACTGAAGGGCCTGCCGAAGATCTATAGCGGGGTGATCGACGTCTCCAACGTCTGGATGGAATAGTCCCGCATGCTGGGATTCGTCGCCCGAAGGTTCCTGTATCTGGTGCCGGTTCTGGTTGCCGTTTCGCTGCTGACCTTTCTCATCGCGTCGCTGCTGCCGGGCGATCTCGCTTACGTGATCCTGGGCGATCAGGCCACGCCGGAGAAAGTCGAGGCCCTGCGCCATGACATGTGGCTCGATCAGCCGGTCTGGTGGCGTTATCTGAGCTGGCTCGGTCATGTGCTGCAGGGCGATTTCGGCAGGTCGTTCCGCACCGGGCAAGCCGTGCTGCAGGCGGTGGCCGAACGGCTGCCAGTTTCGATCGAGCTGATGCTGCTCGCCGAGATCATGGGCCTCGCCGTCGGCGTTCCCCTCGCCATCGCCTGCGCGGTACGAAACGGCAGTGCTTTCGACCGCTTCATGACCGGCACCGCCTTCGGCATGCTGTCGGTGCCGGCCTTCTTGTCCGCGATCCTCCTGATCTACCTGTTTGCCGTGGAGCTTCGCTGGTTGCCGGCGACCGGTTACGTGCCATTCGGAGAAGATCCGATCGGAAATTTGCGCTTCTTCGTGCTGCCCGCCCTGACGCTGGCGCTCGCCGAATGGCCGGGAATCATGCGCGTGCTTCGGTCCGACATGATCGCGACCCTGCAGGAAGACTATATCGCGCTGGCCAAGGCCAAGGGATTGAAGGCCTCGCGCATCCTGTTCGTGCATGCGTTGAAGCCGTCGTCGCTGACGCTTGTGACCATCACCGGAATCAATATCGGCCGCCTGATCGGCGGCGCGCTGATCGTCGAGACCATTTTCGCGCTGCCGGGGATCGGCCGGCTTCTGGTCGGAGCGATCTATACCCGCGACCTGATCATCCTGCAGGGCGTGGTGCTTTTGGTCGCCGCGGGCTTCGTGCTGATGAACTTTATTGTCGATCTGCTCTACGCCGTGCTCGATCCCAGGATCCGCCATGGCCACGCTTGAACTCAGCCTCGACGAGGAGGTCGCCGTCACGCCAGCAAGGCGGGCGCGCCGGCTCGGGCCGCTGTTCTGGGCGGCGATCGGCTGGATGATGTTCGTCTTTGCCGCTGCCACGCTCGCACCTCTGTTGCCGATGCCCAGTCCGACCGACATGGACATGCTGGAACGCCGGGCGCCGATGTCGGCGCTGCACTGGCTCGGCACCGATGGCCTCGGGCGGGACGAACTGGCCCGGCTGATCTATGGCGCGCGGATATCGCTGATCGTCGGCCTTTGCGCGCCGGTGATCGGGATCACGATCGGTGGCGCGCTTGGGATGCTGGCGGGTTATTTTCGCGGCCGCTTCGAGACGCTGGTGGTCGGCAGCATGGACGTGCTGCTCGCCTTTCCACCGCTGATCCTGGCGTTGGCCGTAACCGCTTATCTCGGGCAATCGATCCTCAATCTCACCTGCATTCTCGGCGTGCTCGGCATTCCCGCCTTCATGAGCGTCGCACGGGCGGCAACGCTCACTCTGGCGCGGCGCGAATTCGTGATCGCCGCGCAAGCGCTCGGCGCGACGCATGCGCGCATCCTGCTGCGCGAACTGCTGCCGAACGTGTTTCTGCCGCTGTTCGCCTTCTTCCTGCTCGGCGTCGCCGTCACCATCGTGGTGGAGGGCGCGCTGTCATTCCTGGGACTAGGGGTGCCGCCTCCGATATCGAGCTGGGGCAGCATGATCGGCGAGGGACGCGAGAGCCTGGAAATCGCGCCGCGGCTGGCTTTCCTTCCCGCGATCACCATGTTCCTGACCGTGCTTTCCTTCAATTTGGTCGGCGACACGCTGCGGGCGCTCACCGACCCGCGCCAGGGCGCGCTGTGACCGAGCCGGCACTGCTTTCCGTCGAGGATGTGGCAGTCGATCTGCCGACGCCGCGCGGCGATCTTCGCGCCGTCGATCATGTCGACCTGAAAATCGGCGCTGGCCGGACACTCGGGATCGTCGGTGAATCCGGCTGCGCGATGACCTCGCTCAATCCGGTGCTGACCATTGGCACCCAGCTCATCGAAACTCTGCAGGAGCATCTTGAACTTGATGGTAATGCTGCAAAAAAGCGCAGCGTGGAGCTGTTGGCCGCGGTCGGCATTCCCGCGCCCGAGCAGAGGCTGATGCAATACCCGCACCAGCTCTCGGGGGGCATGCGGCAGCGGGTGGCCATTGCGATTGCGCTGTCGTGCGAGCCGAAACTCTTGATCGCCGACGAGCCGACCACCGCGCTTGACGTGACCATCCAGGCCCAGATCCTCGATCTGCTGGCGCGCGAACAGCGCCGCCGGCATATGGCGATGATCCTGATCACCCATGACCTCGGCGTTGTCGCCGGCCGGACCGACGAGGTGGCTGTCATGTACGCCGGCCGCGTCGTCGAGCGCGCGCCGACGCCGGCCTTGTTCAAGAACATGCGCATGCCCTACACCGAGGCGCTGCTGGCGGCGCTTCCGAGGATCGATGCCGCCCCCCACGCGCCGCTGCCCGCGATATCGGGGCGTCCGCCGGACCCGACAAGACCGATAAAGGGCTGCTCGTTTTCGCCGCGCTGCCGTTACGCCACCGCCCAATGTCATCGCGAGAAGCCCGCGCTCGCGATCGCGGAATCGCCTGATCACCGATATGCCTGCTTCCATCCGTTAAAAACCGCAGCCGGCATCCCCGCATGATGCACGACATCCGGCCATCTCCCTCGCGCGATCCGCTGCTCAAGGTGGAAAACCTCGTTGTCGAGTATGCCGTGGGCGGCAAGACCATTCACGCGGTGTCGGACGTCAGCCTGGAGGTGGCGCGCGGCGAGACCCTCGGCCTGGTCGGGGAATCCGGCTGCGGCAAGTCCACGCTCGGTCGTGCGGTGCTGCAGTTGCGCCCGGCGGTTTCGGGACGGGTTCTGTTCGACGGCGAGGACCTCACGGCGATGCACGGCGACGCGCTGCGGCAGATGCGCCGGCGCGTCCAGCTCATCTTCCAGGATCCGATCGCGTCCTTGAATCCGAGACGCCGGATCGGCGACATCATCGCCGAACCGCTGGTGATCGCGGGCGTCAAGGACCCGAAAAAGCGCGGGCAACTCGTCCGCGAGGTGCTGAGCGCGGTGGGGCTTGACCCCGATCTGGTGATGGGACGCCTGCCACACGAATTTTCCGGCGGACAGTGTCAGCGCATCTGCATCGCCCGCGCGCTGGTGCTCAATCCGGAATTCATCATCTGCGACGAGCCGGTCTCCGCGCTCGACGTCTCCATTCGCGCCCAAATCCTCAATCTGCTGGAGGATATGAAGGCGCGCTTCGGCTTGACGCTGCTGTTCATCGCCCACGATCTCGCGGTGGTCAAAGCCGTCAGCGACCGGGTGGCGGTGATGTATCTCGGCCGGCTGTGCGAAGTCGGCCGGTCCGAGCAATTGTTCGCGCACCCCGCGCACCCCTATACCGCGCTCTTGCTCGAGGCCATTCCAGTGCCCGATCCGGATGTGCGACCGGCGGAGAGTGTCGCGGTCGGGGAGCCGCCGTCGCCGATCGCGCCGCCCTCGGGTTGCCGGTTTCGCACCCGCTGCCCCAAAGCTGACCAGCGCTGTGCGGAGCAAGTTCCGGAGCTGCGCGTGGTCGCGCCGGACCAGTTTGTCGCTTGCCATCATCCCTTGATCGCCTCCGGCTAAACATCTAGTAACTGCAGGCCTTTACGTGGCAATGTCCGCGTGACAACAGAACAAACCATCGACGGGAGAGAAGCGATGAAGAGTTTCAAGGTCACCGATTTCAACGCCCCTTTGACCGAGGTGGACCAGCCAACGCCGCAGCCGTCGGGAACCCAGGTCCTGATCAAGGTGAAGGCGGCCGGTGTCTGCCACAGCGATCTGCACATCTGGGAAGGCGGCTATGACCTCGGCCATGGACGGAAACCGCTGTCGTTGAAGGATCGCGGCGTGTCGCTGCCGCGAACGATGGGGCATGAGACCGTCGGCGAAGTGCTGGCGTTCGGGCCCGACGCCAAGGCCGAGACCGGTGGTCTCAAGGTCGGCGACGTTGCGCTGGTCTATCCCTGGCTCGGCTGCGGCAAATGCGAGACGTGCCTCGCCGGCGAAGAGAACATGTGCCTGAAGCCGAACTCGCTCGGCGTCTATTGCGACGGCGGCTATGCCGACCACATGACGGTGCCGCATCCGAAGTATTTGTTGAATCTGAATGGACTCGATCCCGTCACCGCGGCGCCCTATGCCTGTTCCGGCGTCACCACCTACAGCGCGCTGAAGAAGGTCGAGGCTCATCTCCATACCCCGATCGTGATTTTCGGCGCCGGCGGCCTCGGGCTGATGGCGCTGTCGCTGCTGAAGGCGATGGGCGGCAAGGGCGCCATCGTGGTCGATATCGATGCGCGCAAGCGCGAAGCCGCCGAGCAAGCCGGCGCGCTCGCCACCGTCGACGGCAAGGCGCCGGACGCGCTGGAGCAACTCGCCCAGAAGGCCGGCGGGCCGATCCGGGCGGTGATCGATCTCGTTGGCAACGCCGCGACCACCCAGCTCGGCTTCGACTGCCTGAGCAAGGGCGGCAAGCTTGTCGTCGTCGGCCTGTTCGGCGGCGGCGCGACCTGGGCGCTGCCGCTGATCCCGATCAAGGCGATCACCATCCAGGGCAGCTATGTCGGCAACCTCCGGGAGACCCAGGAGCTGCTCGATCTCGTCCGCACCAAGAAGATCGGGCCGATCCCGGTGACGCCGATGCCGCTGGCCAAGGCCAATGAGGCCTTGGTCGAGCTGCAGAAGGGTCGGCTGGTCGGACGCGCGGTGCTGACGCCGTAACGCTCCGTCACTGTGAGGAGCGAAGCGACGAAGCAATCCACTGCTAGCCGTCCCGTTGGGATCATGGATTGCTTCGCTGCGCTCGCAATGACGACTTAATGTGTCGTTCTTTCTCCCTAAGGAAATTCCATGTCTGCCAATAACGCGTTCCACATCGCCGTGCTCGGCGGCGACGGTATCGGTCCTGAGGTAATGGCTCCGGCGCTCGAAATCTTGCGCAAGATCGAGGCGACGTCGGACCTGAAATTTCGCTTCACCAACGCTCCGGCCGGCGCCAACAATTATCTCGCGACCGGCAAGTCGATGCCCGAGAGCACGGTGCGGCTGTGCGACGAGGCCGACGCGATCCTGCTCGGCGCCTGCGGCCTGCCTTCGGTGCGTTACCCCGACAACACCGAAATCATGCCGCAGGTGGAGCTGCGCTTTCATTTTGATCTTTACGCCGGCGTAAGGCCGGCGCGGCTGATCCCGGGGGTGCCGAGCCCGATCGTCGGCGCCGATCAACGCGGCATCGATCTGATCGTGATCCGGGAATCCACCGAAGGGCTGTTCGCGTCGATGGGGAAGGGCGTCGTCACCGACACCGAGGCGCGCGAGACCCTGGTGATCACGCGAAAGACCTCGGAGCGGCTGTTCGAGTTTTCGTTTCGGCTCGCCGAACGCCGTAAAGCGCGCGGGCGGCCGGGCGCACTCACCTGCGTCGACAAGGCCAACGTCTTCAAGGCTTTTGCGTTCTTTCGCGAAATGTTCGATGAGGCCGCCTCGCGCCATCCCGGTGTGAAAGCCGACCGGCTCTATGTCGACGCCTGCTCTGCGCTGCTGGTCAAACGCCCCTGGGATTTCGACGTGATGGTGATGGAGAACATGTTCGGCGACATCCTGTCCGACATGACCGCCGGGCTGATCGGCGGCATGGGCATGGCGCCCTCGGCCGACATCGGCGACCGCCACGCGGTGTTCCAGCCCTGCCACGGCACCGCGCCCGACATCATGGGGCAGGGCAAGGCCAACCCGACCGGAATGATTCTTTCGACCGCGATGATGCTGGACTGGCTCGCCGACAAGCACGGCCTCGAAGCCGCGGCGGAAGCCGGCGAGCGCATCGAGCGCGCGGTCGACAAGGTCTATGCCGAGGGCATCAAGCCGATGGAGTTCGGCGGCAGCAACGGCACGGCGGATATCGCGAAGGCGGTGTTGGAGGCGCTTTAACCTCTCGATGTCGTCCCCGCGCAGGCGGGGTCCCATACGCCGTGGCCTCGCATTTTTGGCACGGTGTCTAACGGCTTCTGCTCCAACGGTGGTTATGGGCCCCTGCTTTCGCAGGGACGACGTGAGAGAATTCAAATTGTCAAACGGCTGTCCCGTCATTGCGAGCGCAAGCGAAGCAATCCATCTCGCGGCAAAGAAAGTATGGATTGCTTCGTCGCTACGCTCCTCGCAATGACGGCACCCTAATTCCGCATACGCCTTTGTCCTCGCGGCGCGATGCGCCCGAGGCATTGTTTAAACCTCTCGCCCATAGAGGGCGTGGGGAACGCCGGGTGCCCACTGCACCCGCGGTCTCGTGTGCAATGATAGTGATAGAACGCACACGAGTAACAACGAGTACACCGGCATCACCCGGCATTCCCGCACGCAATGGTTTTAACGGTTTACTTCGTGCTCTCCCCGGTGACCGGGCTTGTTTGCCACCGTCGTCAGCGGATATGTCTTGTCTAAGCCCGGTTGGGCCGACTTAAACTCCGCCAACTTGACGCCAGCGTCGGGGCGTCAGGACCACACGACTTCGCCGTCCGCTGCAACATCTCTCGTCCGCACGCTCTCTGATCGCTCACAGGCCGAAACCTGCCCTGCAACCTCATCGCGCGCAAAACGCTGCCGCGTCCACCGCATCCCGCGCCGCGTCCGTGACGATCGCGATACGCCCCTTGTGTGGGCGGGGTGCGAAAAGTTCTAGAGATGATTTGGGGTGCACGGAAACAGGAATATTTTTGCAGAGAGGACTGGACTGCCCAAATCACATTGATAAGTCACAACAATTGAACCTTTTGCTAACACGTCTCGCACGCCAATACGTCTCACACACCCTCCTGTGAGACCTGCTTTCAGGCGACTTCCAGGCTGGCGCGATTCAGAGCCTCGCGCGGCCCCCACTTTTGCCGAAATGCTTGACCGATTTGGCCACAATCGGCTCCGATAAAATGCGCGCCGAGCGAGGCCGATCTCCGTGTAGGGGGTGGAACATTTCCCAGTGCGTCGATTGAGTGATCGCATGAAGCGTTTATTGGCTCTCCTTGTTTTTCTTCCCTTGATGAGCAGCGCGGCGCTGGCCCAGACCACTGGCGCGCTCGATCCGAGCCCTGCCCCGGCGAAGCCTTCCGTCAGCGAAGATGTGCCGCCTGGCGGCTGCATGCCGATCGGGCTCACCGCCGCTGGAGAAATCGTTTTCCCGATTCAATGCCGGGCGCTGATCGAACGAGCCCGCGGAAACGCCGTGGAGCAGAAGCCCGCTGCAGCGGGAGGAAAATCGGCCACAGTGGAAGAGAAACCCGCTGCCCTGGAACAGAAGCCTGCCGCCGTGGAAGAAAAGCCCGCTGCCGCTGAGCAAAAACCCGCTGCCGTGGAGGCGAAGCCCACCATTGGGGAAGCAAGGCCTGGCACGGTGGAAGAGAAGCCCGCTGCCGCGGAAGAAAAGCCTGCTGCCGCGGAAGAAAAGACCGCCGCAAAACAATCGGATGACGTGGCGCCAGAGGACAGCAAACCGGCCAATCAATCACTGGAAACCGTTCCATTGCCAAAGCACGGCGAGCGCCGGCAGCGCACCGCGAGCGGCGAGAGCTGCACCCGCTATCGGACCTACGATGCAGCGTCCGGAACTTACAGGGGCTTCGACGGACGGACCCGGCCCTGCGGACAAGCTCAGGTCAAACGGTAAGCTCGCGTGAGTCAACGGTCCGCGCAAGGCGCGGCCCGTTGGGCTGATTCCGGGCTACGGCTTGCTACGCAAATCCGCCCTGCGGGCTTCCAGCTGCCGCTTATCGGCGCGATGCTCTCCTGAAGACCAAGCTTTGATATTGCGAGGTCCGTCATGGGTGCGCTCTTAACAGCGGTAATCTACTTCGGGTCATTCCTGGCAATCGGTCTGATTGCGAAGCTGGCCGCGCGGAGGTGGATCGATCGAAGCGGCACCGACCTGACCGATCTTCAAGCGCAAGCCGGTACCAAGCGCCGAAAGAACAAGGCTTTTCTCTTGGGTGCCTGGCGGAACGAAGATTAATTCCAGGGCGGATTGTGCGTCACTAATCGCACTACGCACTACAATTGGCGCCGCCTTATCTTTTCCCACACATTTCTGTCGCAATCGGCGGACTAGATTGCCGTCGTTATCAATACCCGGGAATTTGTATCCAGTATTTCGGGAGACAGACATGAGACCGAACAGCGCTCGCCTGCCTGAAAACTTCCTGTTTCCGGACCACGCATTGAAACCGGATCTTGACGCCCTGAAGACGGCGAAGGCCCGTCAGGACGGATCCCACCAAAAACTGGACCAGTGGATCGCGGCTGCGATCGCTGAGTTGAGCAACAGAGCCGCGCGCTAGATCACTTCCCGCTTCCAGCCCGTCGTGCGGGTTAGCCTAACGCGTCCGCGCAACGGCCCCGATGACCGGCTCTGCGCCCGGCGGGGCGCAAAGGAAATATCAAATACCTGACGTTGCGGAGCCCGTTGGCGGGCGCACTCCCGCGATCTGTTGGCTGATCCGGTATGCTCTGCGCGGCCTGATCCCGATCGCCGGAGATGATTAGAGCAGCCGCACGACAGTGGCCTTTCTCATGCGCAATGCAATCCTCCGAGAACGCGGCGTTCGCCGCCTGACAAACGAAATGTGGTTTTGGGTTGTCCTACCGACTGCCGCCTCCCCCTGCCCGGCGCTGCTACCAGCGCCGTCGCGACGGATCATCGGAAGTCGACGCTGTGTTGGCCCGGATCCTGCTTTGACAGGATGGTCCTAACCTGATCCATTTCCACTCGCTCTGGGCTTCTGCGGCGGCAGCAGCATCGAGGGATGGACCAAGCATTCAGCACCAGCCAGGAGCCAAACCCATGAAAGAACGGGAACTTCGAGACCTGATTGCGGATGTGAAGACCGGCCGGTTGTCGCGGCGGGCCTTTGTCCAACAGATGATCGCCGTCGGCCTGACGGCGCCGATGGCCGGCATGATGCTGAGCCAATCCGGGGTGGCGATGGCCGCGACCGAAATCCCCTACAAGCCAACCAAGGCCGGTGGCGGCGGGCTTCTTAAACTTTTGTATTGGCAGGCGGTGACCTT
>WNGI01040546.1_pt1 | contig 10267 bp, 7 predicted proteins | sample 5400621 | NCBI WGS metagenome assembly WNGI01 (sample SAMN13153374, study PRJNA577476) | soil metagenome | isolation source: 20 cm soil or saprolite under Garry oak tree replicate 1 | place: USA:California | collected 2016-06-15 | reverse complement strand
ATAATATACGCTCGGAATAGGAGGACCACCATATGCCCCAATCCCTTTCTGATTTAGAACAGCGACGTGAAGTTATTGCTCAGCGCATCGCAGAGCTCGGCGACCTTCGCCCCGGCAGCATTACGGGCACCTCGGGTCGGTGCGGTAAGCCGGAGTGTCACTGCCATCAACCGGGTCAGCCGGGTCACGGCCCCAATTTCCGGCTCACCTATAAGGTCGAGGGTAAGACCATCTCGGAAGCGTTGCCCTCCCCTTCGGCGATCCAGAAAGCCGAGCGAGAAGTGGAGGAGTTCCGGAAATTCCAGCAGCTCAGTCGTGAATTTCTAGGAACCAACGCGGAGATCTGCCGTTTGCGGCCTCTGGAGGAGGAGGCAGAAACGGAGCTGAAAAAAAAACGGCCGAAGCGATTCGGGAAGAAATCACGCGCGAGGTAGAGCAGTTCTTGCGGGTGCTTTTCCAGGATCGGGGCAACACGGGGCGCATCGATCTGGAAGCGACCGAGATGGCCATGCGCGCGGCTCTACACCGGGCCGGTGCCGCGGCGTTGAGCCAACTGCTCCAATTCCCAGCCCCGAGCGAGGAAGGGCGCACGCTGGCTTGCCCTTGCGGCCAACAAGCCCACTACCGCGAGCAGCGCAGCAAGCCCGTAATGACCGCCGTGGGTCCGGTGGAAGTTTTACGTCCTTACTATTTGTGCGCACACTGCGGCGTCGGCCAATTTCCGGTGGATGTCGAACTGGATATCGAGAATACGGAATTCTCTCCCGGCGTACGCCGCATGCAGGCGATGGTGGGCCAGGAGGCCCCCTTCGATCATGGCCGCGAACAGATGAAAGTTCTGGCCGGCCTGGAAGTGACCACCAAATCCGTAGAGCGTACGGCGGAGGCCATCGGAGCCGATATCGCTCAGCGCGAACAAGACGAGATTCAGAAAGCCCTGCAGTTGGAACTGCCCGTCGTTGCCGGCGAGCCGATTCGCGTCCTGTACGTGCAGATGGATGGGACGGGAGTTCCGGTGGTGAAGAAAGAGACGGTCGGTCGGCAGGGCCAGACGGAAGGCCAGCCGGCCCATACTCGGCAAGTCAAACTTGGATGCGTCTTCACCCAGACGAGGTGGGATAAGGAAGGCTATCCAATCCGCGATCCCGATTCCACCACGTATACCGGAGCCATCGAGAGTGCGGAAGAGTTTGGCCGGCGAATCTATGCGGAAGCCTACGGACGCGGCTGGAGCCGCGCACTCCAGAAGGTCGTGATCGGCGACGGCGCCGAATGGATTTGGAATCTTGTGGCCCTGCATTTTTCCGACGCCATTCAGATTGTCGATCTCTACCACGCCCGCCAGCATCTTTGGGAAGTCGCGCGCAAGCTGTACCCGAATGACGAAGGAAAGCAAAAAGCCTGGATGAAGATCCACCAGAAGCGCCTTCTGGATCGCGGGAAAATCGAAAAACTGGTTGGCGCACTCCGTTCCATCGAATCCGACAACCCCGAACTAATAAAGAAGATTTGCATCGAGGCAGACTATTTTGAGCGGAACGCGGAGCGCATGCGATACCCCAAGTTTCGCCGCCAACACTTATTTGTTGGCTCGGGCGTCATCGAAGCCGGTTGCAAGACGGTGGTCGCTTTCCGTCTCAAGAGGTCAGGAATGTTCTGGACCGTTCGAGGAGCCAACGCGATCCTGGCTCTCCGCTGCTGCCATCTGAATGGCGAGTTTGAAGACTACTGGGAGGGACGCAGGGCGGCTTAACTTCCACTTGCAAGTCGCGCACCCTTCTTCCGCGTTTTGTTCTCCCCATACCAAGTTCCGTGACGCTCCGCGGTTGGAGCCTGCCGCCGCTCCCTGGCCCTGGCCATCTGTGGTCATCGCCAAGCTGTCCTGGAAATACCGCGGATCTCCCTTGATTCAGAAGGCGCACCGCCTTTCTGCTGATTTTTCGCTATCGATCTAATGCCTACCAGCGGCTTTCCACTCGGCAAGCGCCCTATGTCTGTGCTATGGGTGTCCAAACCTGCATCGGTGTCGCCGTGCGGTTGGCCCACGCATAGTAGGGAATAAAGAGTTAGTGAGACTGGCCGCGATTTTCGAGGCTCGCCGGAATAGCGGAAGTAAAGAAGGCTGTGCTCCGCGGATTCTCCATAAGCCGCACCGGCATGGCGCAGCAGGATGATTCCACCAAGCAGTTCTTTCTGAATTTCTTCCTGGAACTGTGCGCTCGATTTGGGGCCTAGTTTCAAGGCCACATCTCTTAGAGCCACGCCTTCTGGCTGTTGACATCCTCCCCGCCATGAATGGCAGGGATTCCTACGGAGTCCCGGCTGGTTTTGCGGGAATCTCTGGGTTCCTCCCACAACCGCCTTACTTCAGCGGAGGACTTCGAAGAGGCTTAACTTTCGGGCTATCCGCCCGTAGGTCTTTTGGACGCGAAGAATGTATACCATGCCGAACAGAAAGGCAATCGCTTACCCCGGCTTACCCCGGCCCGCGGAATCACCCCAATTGCAGATCATAACTCAACGGGCGTCCGGCAATCCCAGCTGAAATCAAGAAAGAAAGTAGACTCCCTGGAGAATGATTCGCCGGGTCTGCTGAAAAGATTCGCGAAAGTCACGATGAACTGCCAGGCGGGGCATCGAAGAATCAGGGGCTTCTTCTATGGCCCGACGCCGACGATGGGTGAGTTAGCCCCGGGAAATCGCAGCTTGAGTGGCTTGAGATCTGCTCCTGAAAGCCGGGGCCTTCCCTCATCTGTCACGCAGCTTATCCGCACGATTGTTTAGTTTGTGATGAACTCCTTATCCGTGTGCTTCCTGCAGCACATCATGGCCCAAAAACCTGGTTCCCAAAAACGGCCTTTTTCGATATACTTTCTTGTAAGCAGTGTCCCTCGTGGTCGGTTGGTGATGGCAATACTTGATCTCGACACTCCGGGGTCGGTGGGTCGCTCCTCAACGGTGGGGCGGTGTTCGGCATCTCTGCGTCTGAGCAAAAGAAATCGAAGCACGTTTACACAGAGCAAGACCTGAGACGCGCTCGGATTCTCACCCCGGAAGATCGCGCACAGCTGGAGGCTAGGAAAAATCAGACGGCTCCTCCTTTGGCGGAAAAATCCCAGGAAGCCGTTGACGCGCAATCGCTTCCTCCCGACGTGCCCCTCGGTGACGTCGCTCGCCGTTTCCGCAGACAGAAAGAGTCACAAAAACTTCAGCAGTCCGCGGAGTTCCATCTTCCGTTCTCTGATGCGGTACTCGCTTCACCGAAGCCTCTGGTGATGCCGCTTCGTCCACCAGTTTCCACTCCTGCTGCACCAAAATTCGTCCCCTACCAGCCGCCAGTGAAGCGTTCGCCTTTTGAGCGCCCCAAGGTTTTCATGCCCGCTTCTCCTCGCACCTGGCCTTCGCGCCCGTCTGGCAATCGAGTGGCACCCAGGGAGCCAGCCGCGCCCATCGCTCCTGCAGGTCCGGCAGGATGTCAGGTAGTGACGGTAAAACCTGGTGACTCACTCTGGAAACTCGCGCAGCAGAACCTCGGCAAGGGTCTCCGCTGGCGCGACCTCCTGGCCGTTAATCCGGGCATCGTTGACGCCAACCATATCGCGGCAGGTTCACAGATTTACCTGCCGGCGGCAGTCTCCTCCCTTCGGACGGCATCAAAAATTATGGTGCGCAGGGGCGAAACGCTTACAAGAATCGCCCAAACCCAGTTCGGCCACGCGGCCTATTGGTCCTGTATCGCGCGCGCGAACCCGGCGATCCGGGATGCCAATCGGATCTACCAAGGCCAGTTGCTCTCCCTCCCCGCCACTTGCGGACCATAGCGTTTCCTAGTCACTCTCTGTTCTGCAGCCCAGAGAATCTGTAAACTTATCTTCAGGAAACTGTAAGCTACTTCGGTTTTTGGGAGATAGTTCCCGCTTATTCCTTCTTATCGGCGATCTCGCAAACCTAAGTTACTGAAATGCTTGCGTTTCGCTGGAAACGTACGTTATGCCATTCTGGCATGGAGATTGCGAAAACGGTCCAGGGTCGATAAGCTGCAAAATCGCTGTGGCTAGCGAATGCCAAGGACTGGCCTCGGAACCCGCCCGCTCCGCGGGGATTCGTCTAGGTTCGACACGCCCAAAGCGGTTCACAGAGCTGCCAATTGTGCCCGAGTGAGTATTTCTACCTGGAGGAACAGCATCATGGCCATTGAATGGAAGGGTTCATCGCTTGGTCGGAAAGACTTCTTGCGCCTCTTCTTGTTGGTCATGTTCTTGACGGCCTTTGGTGGCGCGGCGCTGGCGCAGTCTAGCGCGGCGCTGAGCGGCACGGTGACGGACGCAACCGGAGCGGTGGTTCCGAACGCCAAAGTGATGGTAACCAATCAAGCTACCGGAGTCGCATCGGCAACCCAAACCGACACCACCGGGGCCTATCTTTTCCCAGCGTTGCCGATCGGAATTTATCGCATCGAAGTCAGTGCTTCCAGTTTTCAGACTGCGGTGATTTCTAATCTCAAACTCGATGTGGCGACCGCTCTCACAAGAAATATTCAACTGACCGTTGGCCCAGCCACGGATAAAGTGGTGATCCTCGCCGAGGCTGCGCTCGTCGATACCACCACGACCAGCATGGGCCAAGTCATCAACGATAAAACCGTGCAGGAAATCCCATTGAACGGTCGCCACTTTACGGATCTCAGCCTCCTGACGCCGGGCACGCTGACGCCGCCTGCGAACGGCTTCCTCTCGGCTCCGCTCCGCGGCCAAGGATCATTCGGAATCAATACGGCGGGCCAGCGCGAGGATACGACCAATTGGCTGGTCAACGGGATCAACTTGAACGACAACGTCCAGAACCAGCTCACCTTCCAGCCGCCGATCGATACGCTCGCCGAATACAAGATCGACAACTCCGCCTTCCCCGCGGAGTACGGCAGGAATTCCGGCGCCATTGTAAACCTTGCCACACGTTCCGGAGCCAACCAATACCATGGCGAACTGTTTGAGTTTTTCCGGAACAACGATCTGGACGCTCGTAATTTCTTCAATCCGGCGGTGACTTCCAATGGAACGCCCAATCCCCAGGCGTCCTTCAAGCGTAATGATTTCGGCGTGGACCTCGGCGGCCCCATCATGAAGAACAAGATGTTCTTCTTCCTGGCTTACGAAGGGCTCCGCCAGCACCAGAGCCTGACGGTTACGAGTACCGTCCCCAGCCAGGATGATCGGGCAACCGTTACTTCGGCTACCCCGGCGATTCAGAGCATCATTGCGTTGATTCCCGGCGCGAACACTCAGCAACCTGTCGGCGCGCGCACGCCAGGTCACGACATTGATGGGCAGCCAAACACCTTCACTGGTTTTACCGGCGGTGCTTTGGCCAACGTGGCCCTCAATCAGGGATCGGCGGACATCGACTTTGAGCTGACCCAGAAGGATCGGCTACACGGCTATTACGTCATTCAGAAGGATCTTCGGCAGGAGCCCACCGCAGGTGGAGCAATCGGCGCCAACATTCCCGGCTTCGGAGACACCCGCGCTGGTCTCCGTCACCTGATGACTTTCAGCGAGGACCATTCATTCAGCTCCTGGCTGGCCAACACCGTCCGCCTGGGCTTTAATCGTATCCACTTAACTTTTACGCCCAATGGGCTGCTGGATCCCGTCAAGTTCAACATCAGCATGCCGGCAGGTGCGCCCGTGGCCTCGGGCTTGCCTTTTTTAAACGTGGGTAATGCCTTGGGATTTGGCGGTCCCACTAATGAACCACAAGGGCGTGGCGATACTACCGCGGTGCTGAACGATACTTTGAGTTGGCTCAGGGGCCGGCATTCCTTCGCCTTTGGCGGAGAAATCCGCCGCGCTTACAACAACAATGTCTCCTTCAACATTGGGAGCTTCACATTCAACCAGACGGGCAGCGCGACTAACAATAATCTTAAGACCGCGATGCAAAATTTCCTCAGCGACTCAGCGTCTGCTTTTACCGTCCAACTTGGCTCTGGAAACGACAAGATTCTGCAGCCTTCTTATGACGCCTTCCTGCAGGATAGCTTCAAGTGGAGGCCCAACTTCACCATCAACCTCGGTTTGCGCTACGCCTGGAACTCTTCGCCGTCCGAGGCCGCTAACCATTTCAGCCAATTCAATCCCACGACCGGCACGCTCGTTCAAGCGAACCAGCCTTATCATACGAATAACAAGAACTTCCAGCCCCGCGTGGGTTTCGCATGGGATCCGTTCAAGAACGGCAAGACTTCCATACGAGCCGCCTATGCAATCCTGACCCAGGACCCGACCACAAACATCGTCGTCGGTCTGAGTGGCAACCCACCCTATGCCATACCGATTTCGATCAGTTCAGGGGTTATTAGAGTGGAGGACCCTTCGGCATCACTTGCAAGCACTAGCCTGGGCCCAGCAGCAATCAATGAGAACTTCAACGATATGTACTCACAGGACTGGAACCTCACGATCGAGCGCCAACTGAGTTCCAGCATGGGCCTGAGCATTGCGTACGTTGGAATGAAGGCTACCCACCTGCAGCTGAATCAGAACATCAATCAGCCGGTGGTTACGAACGGCATCTACGGATCTACGCGGCCGTTCCCAACCCTTCCGGCCAGCAGTCCCATTTTGCCGTCTCAGTGCACTGCACCGCATCCGCTCTGCTCACTGGGTAATATTAATCAAGTGAATAGCGGAGGAAATTCCAACTACAATGCGTTGTGGGCCACCATCAATAAGCACCTCTCTCACGGCCTCGAATTGCTTGGCTCCTACACGTATTCGAAGTCTCTCGACTACAACTCTTTGTCCACCGGCGAGACCTACATCCTCCAAAACGCGTACAATCCGCGCGGAGATTATGGCCCATCGGAGTTCGACGTTCGCCATCGCTTTGTCTTGAGCGGCTTTTACCAACTGCCGTTTAAGGCCAGCCGGCTCGTCTCGGGTTGGCAAGTCGGGTGGGTTACCCAGGCGCAAACCGGAAATCCGCTTAATCCCACACTGGCAATCAACCCGGGGGTCAGTCTCACAGTCCGGCCCGACGTGACCGGACCGATCCAGACGACAGGAAACCCGGCCGGTTGGTTTAGCAACAAAAGCGTTTTTGTTTCGCCGTGCGCCCCGGCACTACCTCCGGCCCTGCCTACCTGCCATCCTGGCAACCTGAGCCGCGACGCGGTCACGGGCCCGAACTTCATCACGAAACTCACTGAGAAGGTTACCGTGCAGTTCCGGACTGAGATGTTTGATGTTTTCAACCACCCCAATTTCGGGAATCCCGTCCTGACCACCACCAACGCAGTATTTGGACAAGTTCAGAGTACGCGTTTCCCGACCGGCGACTTCGGTTCGGCGCGTCAAATTCAGTTCGCTCTAAAGCTGCTGTTCTAAGGCTTCGCCAGAGTGAGGTTTTCGGATACAATAGAAAACAGTTCGAGTTCTTTTCGTGAGGCCCAGGGTGATCCACCCGAACGTGTTCCACAACGATGGCCTGCAGCCCATCGAAAAAGTGCGGCTTTCCCCCGGCCAGGCCGGCCTGATCTGCGGCTGGGGCATCTTCACCACCTTGCGCATCTCCCGCGGCGAGGCTTTTGCCTACGAGCGGCACTGGCGCCGTCTCGAAAAAGACGCCACCATCACCCGTCTTCCCATGCCCTACGCTGCGGCCAAAGTGCGCGTCCATCTCCACGAAGTCATTCGCGCCAACAAAGTAACCGAAGGTTGCGCACGCATCTATCTTGTCTACAACACCATCGGCTTCTGGCAGAGCGAGGAAAAGCAGCCGCCGGTCGACCTCATCATTTACACCGCCGGCCTCCCCGAACATCGCGAGATCGTGCGCCTGGCCCTCCGCGAAAACGGCCGCCACGCCGCGTCTCCCATGACTGGCGTGAAGAGCATCTCCTGGCTCAGTAATGTCTGGGCCTTTGCGGAAGCAGTCAAAGAAGGTTTCGACGAAGTCATCATGCTCAACGAGCGCGGCGAAGTCGCCGAATGCACTTCCGCAAATATCTTCGCCGTCAAAAGCAACAAGGTCCTTACTCCCCCGCTCACCTCCGGCTGCCTTGAAGGCGTCACCCGCGGCATCCTCATGGAAATCGCTCCGGAAGCGGGTGTTTCCGTCCTCGAGCAGACGCTTCGTCCGGAAGACCTGTACTCAGCCGACGAAGTTTTCGTCTCTTCCACAAATCGCAATCTCATTGGCGTCGGCGAGATCGCCGGCAACAGAATTCCCGCTCCCGGTCCGGTCTGCGATCGCCTCAATGATCTCTTCGACGCTTACGTCGCCGACTACGTCTCGCGCCGCCTGGCCTCGGCGGCAAGGTAAGAACTATGTGGCCCTTCACCTTTGGTTCGGGGACCCCGGCTCTAGATGGCTAGCGACACAAATTTGACTGCCATTCGAGCAACCGCTCCGGCAGATACCGGCGAGAAAACCGTCTTCAAAATTCTTCTAACCATCAGCTTCTGCCACCTCCTGAACGACACGCTGCAATCGCTGATCCCGGCGATCTATCCCTTACTCAAGAACGCCTTCCATCTCGATTTCGGCCAGGTGGGCCTGATCGCCCTCACGCTGCAGCTGACCGCCTCCATCCTCCAGCCGCTCGTGGGTCTTTATACCGACCGCCGCCCGCAACCGTATTCCCTGGCGTTGGGCATGGGCATCACACTGGCCGGCCTGCTGGTTTTGGCGCTGGCCCCCAGCTACGGCACCGTCCTGGCTGCAGCGGCCCTCATGGGCATTGGCTCCGCCGTGTTTCACCCGGAATCTTCGCGCGTCGCCCGCATGGCATCCGGCGGACAGCACGGTATGGCGCAATCGCTCTTCCAGGTGGGCGGCAACGCGGGCTCCGCCCTCGGTCCACTCTTCGCCGCGTTCGTGCTTACCAAGGGACAATCGAGTCTCGCGTGGTTTTCCCTTCTGGCTTTCTTCGGGATTGTCCTGCTAGCCAACATCGGCACCTGGACAAAACGTCACAAATCCCAAGCGCCAAAATCCATCACTGTTGATGCCGCATATCTCGCCGCGGCGCCTGCCGACGCCCCCTTGCCCACCGGCAAAATTGTGCTGTCTCTTGCCATCCTCGTGGCTCTGATGTTTTCGAAGTTTTTCTACTTGGCCAGCCTGATGAGCTATTACACATTTTACTTGATGGGCAAATTCCACATGTCGCTGCAGAACGCTCAGCTCCATCTTTTCATTTTTCTCGGCGCCGTGGCCGCGGGCACCATCATCGGCGGCCCGGTGGGCGACAGAATCGGGCGCAAATACGTCATCTGGGTTTCCATCCTCGGCGTTTTGCCTTTTACTTTGCTCTTGCCTTATTCCAATCTTTTCTGGACCAGCGTCCTCAGCGTGATCATCGGCTTGATCCTGGCCTCCGCCTTTTCTGCCATCCTCGTCTACGCTCAGGAACTCCTGCCCGGACGAATCGGCGCCGTCTCCGGCCTGTTCTTCGGCTTCGCCTTTGGTCTGGGGGGCATCGGCGCGGCACTCCTCGGCAAACTCGTCGATCTCACCAGCCTCAATTTTGTCTATCACCTCTGTTCATTCCTTCCCACCATCGGCATACTCACTGCCTTTCTCCCCGATCTAGCCCCCGCCAAGACGACTGCAGACCAGTCATCGACCGCCTAACGTGGTGTTGCCCACGTGCTTTAGCAGGCGCCATAAACATGCCAGGCCGTCTTGTGCGGCCGCCCTCCGCGGCAAGGCCTCATAGGTGCGGCAGCGGTTCTGCCTCTGCTGTCCCCGCGTTCAGGCAAATGGCGTGCGACATTTAAGGTATTTCCCTGATTGTTGCTCGGGATGATCCGGGCTATGGTCTGCCACAGCCTTGCACCAGGTCATCCGCTCTCGCAATTACCCTCTGAAATCCGCAGGGCTTCAGGAGATCCGTGGCAACCGCACTGGCAAAGTCAGCCTATTCGAGAAGGCAGGCCTCTCGGGTCGATACCAGGGACGATGTATGGGTCTATTGGCGCTGTGGCGGAATGGATGATGTTTCCCGGGTTTGCGACCTGAGCGTGGGAGGGCTATTTCTGTCCACGCCAGTTCCGCGGCCCGTGGGCGTGAGCGCCAAGCTTGATTTTCTTGTTCCGGAAGGAGCGATCCGGGCCGAAGCCGTCGTGCAACATCTGATTCCCAGCGGCGGAGTGGGTTTGAAGTTCACTGCCATAACCGACCGGGATTGCCCGAATCTGGTAGCACTAATGAACCGGATTCGCACTTTGGCGTGCACCCGGCGGGAGCCTTTTTTAGTCCC
>WNGI01014647.1_pt1 | contig 10267 bp, 8 predicted proteins | sample 5400621 | NCBI WGS metagenome assembly WNGI01 (sample SAMN13153374, study PRJNA577476) | soil metagenome | isolation source: 20 cm soil or saprolite under Garry oak tree replicate 1 | place: USA:California | collected 2016-06-15 | reverse complement strand
AGCGCCGGGGCCGGGCCGTCGGTGGGCAAGCACATCCTCATGGCCTACCTGCTGCCTGAGCATGCGAATGCCGGCGAGCAGCTGGCGGTCGAGTACATGGGCGAGCGCTACCCGGTGTCGGTCGCAGTTGTAGGCTCGACGCCCCTGTTCGACACGGAGAACCTGCGCGTCAAGGCGTGAAGGTCCTGGTCTGCGTCAAGAGGGTGCCGTTCACGGGCGGGAAGATGGTGCTCGCGCCCGACGGGAAGGCGCTCGAAACACGCCACCTCGGTTTCACGATCAGCCCGCACGAGGAGTGCGGCGTCGAGGAGGCGGTGCGCATCGTCGAGGCCGGAGGTACGGGCAGCGGAGAGTCGGTGGTGCTGACCCTCGGGCCGCCCGAGGCGCTGGAGCAGCTGCGCGACGCGATGGCGCTGGGCATCGACCGCGCCATCCACCTGAAGACCGACGGCAATGAGTGGGATGGCGAGGCGACGGCGGCCGCGATCGTCGGAGCCATCCACGCCGACGAGGAGGCGTCGGGACCTTTCGACCTGATCATCTTCGGCAGCGAGTCTGCGGATGCAGGCGGCTACCAGGTCGGGCTGCGTGTCGCCTACGCGCTCGGCCGGCCTTGTGCGACGGGGCTCAAAGCCGTGAGGGTCGAGGGCTCGTCGGTGCGCTGCGAGCAGGACACCGGCGCGGGCCGTGACGTCTACATGCTTCCGCTGCCGGCCGTGGTCACGGTGAAAGAGGGCCTGAACCTGCCGCGCTACCCATCGGTGCCTGGACGGATGCGGGCCGCGCGGAAGCCACTGACTACATTGAACAGGCCGGAGCGCCCCGAGCAGAATCTTCAACTCGTCGAGCTCTTCGTCCCCGGCGGTCCGGGGCGGCAAACGAAGCTTCTCGGCAGCGGTGCATCGGCTGCGCCCGCCGTGGTCGAGACGCTGAAGGAGATCGGAGTCGTATGACCGTCCTCGTCCTGATGGAGGATGGCGAGCCGTCCGAACAGGCGCTGACGCTTGCGCGCAAGTGGGACGGAACGGTGCACTCGCTGCGGATGGACGCGATCACACCGTTTGCGCCGGACGCGATCGCGGCGATCCTGCAGCGCGCGGCGGACGACCTGAAGCCTGCGGCGGTCCTCGCGGCAGGCACCGACCGCGGCAACGACGTGATGTCACGCCTGGCCGCCCGCGCAGGGTTGCCGTTCGCCGCCAACGTGGTCTCCGCAGAACCAGGCGATCCGGTGAAGGTGACGCGCCAGCGCTGGGGCGGCAGCCTCCTGGAAACGGCGACGCTCCGCGGATCGCGGGCGCTGCTCACCGTCGCGCCCTACTCGATCCGCATCACCGACGGCGCCGCGCCGGCGGAGGTGGACGCCAGGCGGTATCTCGATGACCTCGACCCGCGCGACCTGCTCGTCCAGGTCAGAGAGCACATCGACCCGCCAGGTGGCGGCGTGTCGCTGGCGGAGGCGAAGGTCGTGGTCAGCGGCGGGCGCGGCGTTGGCTCCAAAGAAGGCTTCGCGATCATCGAGGAGCTCGCTGGGCTGCTGGGTGCGCGCGTCGGATGCTCGCGCGTGGTCACGAGCGCCGGCTGGCGCCCGCACACCGACCAGGTCGGCCAGACCGGCACGAAGATCTCGCCCGACCTCTACATCGCCTGCGGCATCTCCGGCGCGACCCAGCACATGGCCGGGTGCAAAGGCGCGAAGAAGATCCTCGCGATCAACGCGGACCCCGAGGCGCCGATCATGTCGCTGGCGGACTACTCCGTCGTCGGAGATTTGAAAGAGGTGGTGCCGGCAATCTCGGCGGAGATCCGCAAGCACCGGTGAACGCCTCCGCGCTGGCGCTGGCGCTCGCGCTGGTCGTCGCCTTCGGGCTGTTCGGGCGCCAGGCGTGGCGCCTCTACCGCGTCGTGCGCGAGGGCAAGCCCACTTCGCGGTTCGACGAGCTGCCCTCGCGAGCGCGCGCCGAGGCGGTCGTGGTGGTCGGCCAGAGCAAGCTGCTGCAGCGCCTCGGCCCGGGACTGATGCACGCGGTGATCTTCTGGGGCTTCATCGTCCTGTTCCCGACCATCGTCATCGCGATGATCGGCGCGGCCGACCCGCACGCGACCCTGCCGTGGCTAGGAGCCCAGGGGTGGTACGCGCTGCTGGTCGACGTCTTCGCGATAGGCGTGCTGGCCGGCGTGATCGCCGCCTATGCGATTCGATTGGTGCAGCGGCCCAAGCGATTCGCCGGCAGCCATCTCGGCGAGGCCAACCTGATCCTCGCGTGGATCGGCGGCATCGTCATATCCCTGCTGCTCTGGCACTCGAGCCAGATCGCGCTGGGCTTGAACGACTATCCGCGCGAGTGGGCGCCGATCTCCAACCTCATCTCCGGCACTCTCCACGGCGACTGGGTCGGCGTGCTCGAGCGCGTCGCGGTTTGGACGCACGTGCTGCTCATCCTCGGCTTCCTCGTCTACCTGCCTTACTCGAAGCACCTGCACATCCTGGTGGCCGCGATCAACGTTTTCTTCACACGCACGCGCCGGCGCGGCCGCCTCGAGCCCATCGACTTCGAGCAGCCCGAGGCTGACGTCCGTTTCGGCGCCGCGACAGCGAGCGACCTCACCTGGAAGCAGCTGCTCGACACCATGTCGTGCACCGAGTGCGGCCGCTGCCAGGACGCGTGCCCTGCCTACAACACTGGCAAGGAGCTGTCGCCGAAGCTGCTGATCATGGCGCTGCGCGACCAGGTGCGCGCGCAGAGCACAGCAGCGCTGGTGCCGAACGCCGTCACAGACAACGTTGTGTGGGATTGCGTGACGTGCGGGGCGTGCGTGCAGGAGTGCCCGGTCGGCATCGAACACATCGACCACATCGTCGACCTGCGCCGCAACCTGGTGATGGTCGAGTCGCGATTTCCTGAAGAGGCCGGCACCATGCTGCGCGACGTCGACCGCGCGTCCAGGACGGCCTGGACGTGCGGGTGCTGCAGCCCGGCGAGCCGCCGCCCGATGTGCTCTTCTGGGTCGGGTGCGCGCCGGCTTTCGACGAGCGCGCGAAGCAGGGCGCGCGATCGACGGCGAAGCTCTTGAAGCAGGCCGGCGTGGACTTCGCGATCCTCGGACCGCGCGAGGCAGGCACCGGCGATCCCGCGCGGCGCATGGGAGACGAGTACACGTACCAGCGCCTGGCCCGGCAGAACGTCGAGACGCTCAACGAATCGAGGGTGACCAAGATCGTCACGACGTGTCCTCACTGCTTCAACACGATCGGCAACGAGTACGCCGATTTCGGCGGCGGCTACGAAGTCGTCCACCACACGGAGTTTCTTGCCGAGCTGGTGCGCGAGGGCAAGCTGCAGCCCGAGGCGGGCAGCCGCAAGATCACGTATCACGACTCGTGCTATCTCGCGCGCCACAACGACGTGCTGTCGGCGCCGCGCGAGCTGGCGTCGGCATCAGGCCAGGCGGTCGAGATGCCTCGTCACGGACGGCGTACGTTCTGCTGCGGCGCGGGCGGCGCGCGCATGTGGATGGAGGAGCGCCGCGGCCGGCCCATCAACGAGGAGCGCGTCCGAGAGGCGGCCGAGACCGGCGCCGACACGCTTGCCGTCGCCTGCCCGTTCTGCACCGTCATGCTCGACGACGGCGTGCGCAACACCGGCACGAAGATGGAGGTGATCGACCTGGCCTCGCTGCTTCACGAGGCGGTCGAGCGGAGGAGCGCTAAGCCGCAGCCGTAAAGAGAACTCGGTTCGCCGAGGGATCGACCGCCGCGAAGCCGCCCGCCTCCTCGGTGACGCTGACGTCACCGTGCTCCAGCCGGCCCACGACATCCTCGAGATCACGCCGCGCCGGCAGCTCGACTGTGAAGCGGCGCAGGCCGGCCGATCCTGGCGGCGCCGGGCGCGCGCCCCTACCTGCCCACGTGTTGAGGCCGAGGTGGTGGTGATATCCGCCGGCGGACACGAAACCGACGCCCGGCACGTGGCCCATGACGTCGAAGCCGACCAGGTCGTGATAGAACCGCAGCGCCTCGTCGACGTCAGCGACGTGGAGGTGGACGTGGCCCATCTTCGTGGCCTCGGGCATAGGCACCTCCAGCCGGTCGTCCTCGCGCAGGTGGCTGAACAGCTCGTCGAGGTCGATCGGATCGCGGCCGGAGCGCGGCTTGCCGTCCTTGTCGTACGTGACGAAGGTGCCGTTGCCGAAGCCCATGGTCCCGTCCTCGGGCGACTCGGTGTAGATCTCGATGCCGTTGCCGTCCGGGTCCGACAGGTAATTGGCCTTGGTCATGACGTGGTCGGTGGGGTACTGGTCCCAACCCAGCCGGCCTAGCCTGGCGATGACCCGGGCCAGCTCGCGGCGGTCCGGCACGAGGAGCGCGAGGTGATAAAGGCCTGAGGTGCGCGGCACGACCGGCCGCTCGGCGCCAGGGTGGAGCACCACCAGCTCGCGGGGGCCGGCGCCCAGCCTGATCGCGCCGTCGGGTGACGGCAGTGGCGTCAGGCCTACGTAGTCGCGATAGAAGCGCAGCGCGCGGTCGCCGTCGGTCACCGCCAGGTCCACCGCGCCCATGCCAGTGGTTGGGGCGATTGACTCGGTTTTCATTCCCAGGATTCTTACCCAGCTTCGGCCGCCGCCATTCCCGATAATCGGCTCGGTGGCGGAGCGAGCCCAGGCGGTCGTGATCGGCGGCGGCATCACCGGCGCCAGCGTCGCCTACCACCTTGCCAAAGCCGGCTTGAGAGACACCCTGCTGCTCGACAAGGGCGAGCTCACTAGCGGCTCGACCTGCCACGCGGCAGGCCTGGTCACCCAGTTCAACCCGTCGCCGACGATGATGCGGTTCCGCCGCTACAGCATCGAGCTGTACCGCGAGCTCGGCGTGTTCGAGACCGTCGGCAGCCTGCGTTTCGCGTCCAGCAAGGAGCAGCTGATGGAGCTGCAGCGAGGCGTGAGCCGTGCGCGCGGCATCGGCCTCGACGTGGAGCTGGTGTCCGCCGATGAGGCGGCGCGCCTGATGCCGGTCATCACCAGGGACTCGCTGTACGGCGCGGTGTGGGTGCCCGGCGACGGCCACCTCGACCCGCACACCGCGACGCACGCGCTGGCGAAGGCCGCACGAGAGATGGGCGCGCGGGTGATGACGGACACGCGGGTGACAGGCCTCGAGCGGTCGGAGCTCGGTGCAGTGCAGGCGGTGATGACGCAGTCCGGGCGCATCGAGACCGAGGTGGTGGTCGTGGCCGGAGGTCTGTGGGGGCCGCAGATCGCGGCCATGGCCGGCGCGGTCATCGTCTCCACCCCTGTCGACCACCAGCACGCGGCGCTGCGCGCGGTGCCGGGCCATGAGGTCCCCCATGACATGCCTTGCTTTCGCGATCCTGACAACCTCGTCTACGGCAAGGCCGAGGCCGGCGGCGTGGTGCTCGGCGGCTACGAGGGCGACCCGGTGGCGCGCTGGCTGGACGGGGCGCCGTGGGATCACTCGGGCGTCTCGCTTCCGCCCGATCAGCACCGCTTCGAGCCGCTGCTCCACGGCGCGGCCCGCCGCTTCCCGTTCCTGGGCGAGGCCGGGATCGTGAAGCTGGTCTGCCACCCCGACGCAATGACCCCCGACGCCAACCCTCTGGTCGGCCCTATGCCGGGCGTGCCCGGGCTCTACATCGCGGCCGGCCTGTCGCTCAACGGATTCGGCGGCGCCGGCGGCATCGGCCGGGCCCTGGCCGAGCTCATCACCGGCGGCGAGGCCGAGCTCGACCTGTACTCGTACCGGCCATGGCGATTCGGGCCCGTGCATCGCGACGCACGTTATGCGGCCGAGCTGGCTCGCGAGTCGTACCGCTACTACTACCTGCTCCGGTATCCATTCGACGCGGACGAATGGGGCCGGCCGAAGCGCACCAGCGCGCTGCACACGCGCATGCAGGACCTCGGCGCGGTCTTCGGGGCGAAGCACGGATGGGAGCGGCCCGAGCATTTCGAGCCGGACCATCAGTGGCGCCGCGCGGGCGCCGACCAGCGGGACTTCGGCTGGACCCGCCCGCCGTGGTTCGATCGGCTCGCCGAGGAGCACCGCGCATTTCGCGAGCGCGCGGGCATCATCGACATGAGCTCGTTCGGCAAGATCGAGCTGCACGGACCTGGCGCGCTGCCGCTGCTGGAGCGCGCCGCCGGCAACCTCATCGACAGGCCCGTAGGCAGCGTCGTCTACACGCAGCTGCTGGAGAAGGACGGCGGCGTCGCGGCCGACGTCACCATCACGCGGCTGGGCGAGGAGCGCTTCCGCGTCATCACCGGCGCCGGCTATGTCAACAGCGACATGGGCTGGCTGAAGATGCAGCGTCACGCGAACGATCCCGCCGTGGCGATCCGCGAGGTCACCGAAGAGCTCGCGGTGATCGGCATGTGGGGACCGCACGCGCGAGCGATCCTGGAGAAGGTGACGCGCGACGACGTCTCGGAGGAGGGCTTCCCCTTCATGCAAGCGCGAGCCATCAGGATCGCCGGCGCCTCGGTTTTCGCTCAGCGCGTGACGTATGTCGGCGAGCTGGGCTGGGAGCTGTACGTCGACCAGGCCTGGGCCGGCCAGGTGTGGGACCGGCTGATGGCCGCCGGCAGGAAGTTCGGGATAACGCCCGGCGGCTACCGGGTGCTCGATTCGCTTCGTATGGAGATGGGCTACCGCTACTACGGGACCGACATGGGCCTGCTGGACAACCCATATGAGGCGGGCCTGGGCTTTTCCGTGAACCGCGAGAAGTGGCCATCCATCAATCGCAACATCACGCGGCGGCTGCGCACCCTCGCAATCGGCGGCGCGGATTACCTCACGGTCTACGGCGGCGAGGCTGTCCACTCAGGTGGCAGCGTGGTCGGTCGCGTGCGCAGCTGCGGTTACGGTTTCACGGTGCGGCGGAACCTCGCCTACTCCTACCTTCCGGTCGAGCTCAAGCCAGGCGCGACAGTTGAGGTCGAGGTGTTCGGCAGCAGGGTGCCGGCCACCGTCATGCCCGACGCGGTGCTGTCGAAGAAGAGTGCTGTCAGCGCGAGTTGAGGACGCGGCCGGCCGCGTGGCGCTGTGGCGCGGCCGGAAGGTCGAGGTCTCTCCTCTGTCGGGCGGGTTGACCAACGAGAACTACCTGGTCGAGGTCGACGGCGAGCGCTACGTGATGCGCCTGCCCGGCCAGTCCACCGAGCTGCTCTCGATCGACCGCGAGAACGAGGTCTACAACACGAAGGCCGCGGCCGAGACCGGCATCGGACCACGCGTGCTCGAGCACGTGGCAGACCTCGACGTGATGGTGCTGGAGTTCATCCCCGGCCCGACCATGTCGGCCGAGACGCTGCAGTCCGTGCACGTGGCGCGCCGCATGGCCTCGTCATTCAAGACCCTTCATTCCGCGCCGCGCTTCCTACGCGACTTCAACATGTTCCGGCTCATCGAGTACTACCTGCGGATCGTCGACGAGCACGGCGTGGCGATCCCGCTCGGCTACCGCGACAAGCTGCCGGTGGTGGCTGAGATCGAGCGAGCGGTGAGCGTGCACGCGCTGCCGCCCGTCTCGTGCCACAACGACCTGCTGTGCGAGAACTTCATCGACGACGGCGAGTCGCTGCGCATCGTCGACTTCGAGCTCAGCGGCAACAACGATCCGTGCTTCGACCTCGGCAACACTGCGCAGGAAGCGATCTTCGGCGAGGACCTGCGCGAGGTGCTGTGCGAGGCGTACTTCGGGCGGCCGGACCCGAGGCAGCTGGCGCGGATGAACCTGTTCGCGGTCATGTCGGACGTGGGCTGGACGCTGTGGGGCGCGATCCAGGCGAAGATCTCGACGATCGACTACGACTTCGCTGGCTACTACGCCGGCCGCTGGGCGCGCGCCGTGTCGGTGATGGACACCGACCGATTCCAGATATGGCTGCGTGAGGCGGCGGGCTAAACCTACTTTTGTGCACAAACGCGTTGTAATCCGGGCCCAAAACCTGTTTTTGTGCACAAACGCGGGATTAGCTCAGGCCGACGATCTCGCCCTTGTCGTCGATGTCGATCCTGATGGCGTTCGGGCTCGACGGCAGGCCGGGCATCGTGCGCATGTCGCCACAGATCGGATAGATGAACCCGGCCCCGACCGACGCGCGCACCTCGCGCACCGGCAGCTTCCATCCCGTCGGCGCTCCCTTGAGCTTCGGGTCGGACGAGATCGACAGGTGGCTCTTGGCGATGCAGACGCTGAGCTTGCCGAACCCGTTGCGCTCGTACGAGTCGATCTGCTCGCCCGCGGGCGGGTAGTACTCGACGCCCTCCGCGCCGTAGACCTTGGTGGCGATCGTCTCGATCTTCTCGCGCAGCGGCATGTCTGACGGATAGAGGAAGCGGAACGTGCTCGGCTCCTCGGCGGCCTCGGCCACCATGTGGGCCAGCTCGGCGGCGCCGGGGCCGCCGTCCACGAAGTTGTGGCAGACGGCTGATCGCACACCGATCTCGTCGGCGATCGCACGCACCGCCGAATGCTCGGACGCGTGGTCGCCAGGGAATGCGTTGATCGCGACCACGGGAGTGACGCCGTGCAGCTTGATGTTCTCCACCTGCTTGCGGAGGTTCGGCGCGCCGGCCCATACGTCGTCTGGGTTCTCCTTGAGCATCTCGGGGGGCAGCGAACGGCCGGCGACCACGCGGTAGCGGCCCGAGTGCACCTTCAGCGCGCGCACCGTCGCCACGACCACCGCTGCATCCGGCGCCAGCCCTGAGGCCCGGCACTTGATGTTGAAGAACCGCTCGGCGCCCATGTCCGCGCCGAACCCCGCCTCAGTCACGAGGAAATCGCCGCAGTGGATGCCGATGAGGTCCGCGATGACCGACGAGTTGCCTGTCGCGATGTTGCCGAACGGCCCGGCGTGCACCAGCACAGGCGTGTTCTCGAGCGTCTGCAGGAGGTTGGGCTTGATGGCGTCGCGCATGATCACGGTCATCGCGCCGGCGGCGAAGATGTCCTCGGCGGTGATCGGCTTGCCGATGGTTGTGTTGCCGATGACGATGCGGCCAAGCCTCGCGCGCATGTCCTTCAGAGACGTCGACAGCGCGAGCACGGTCATGACCTCGGAAGCGGCGGTGATGTCGAAGCCGGTCGAGCGGATGACGCCGTCCTCGCGGGTGCCCAGCCCCACGATCACGTTGCGGAGCACGCGGTCGCTGACATCCAGCACGCGCCGCCACGTGACGCTGTCGCGGTCCACGAGCGCCTCGTGATGGTGGATCTGGTTGTCGATCATCGCCGCGAGCAGGTTGTGCGCGGCGGTGATGGCGTGCATGTCACCCGTGAGGTGCAGGTTCAGCCGCTCCATGGGCACGACCTGGCTGTAGCCGCCGCCCGCGGCGCCGCCCTTGATGCCGAACGTCGGGCCCATCGAGGGCTGGCGGATGGCGACAATCGCCGGGCGGCCGATGTGCGCGAGCGCCTGGCCGAGGCCGACGGTGGTCGTCGTCTTGCCCTCGCCGAGCGGCGTAGGCGTGATCGCCGAGACCACCACGTACTTGGCCTTCGGCCGGCCGGCGAGCTCCTCGATCGCCTCCAGCTTGATCTTCGCGACGTCGTGGCCGTACGGCTCGAGCAGATGCTGCCCGATGCCCATCATCGCGGCGATCTCGGGCATCGGCAGCAGCTTCGCCCGGCGGGCGATCTCCAGGTCGTTCGGAAACGTCACCGCCACACCACTCCCTCCTACCTGTCTAACTCAATCTCGCGAGCATCTGCTGCCGCCACTGCTCAGTGGGCTCGATCTCGTTGAACGTGAAGACGTGGATGCCTGCCACCTTCATGTCCGGTCGCGCCAGCTCCGGCATCAAACCCGTCGCGAAGCGATCAGGAGCGTAACCGCCCGGCTGGATCAGGCGCATGAGCCAGTTCGTGTGGCCGCGCAGGAATCGAGCCGAGTCGGCAATCCCGATGCGCGTTGACACACGCAGCAGCTTGGCCGGATCCGCGACGCCGGCCATGCCGATGAAGATCGGCAGAGGCACTCCGCGCTTGCGCACGCGCGCGACCCACCTCTTCACGACGCGCACGTCGAAGCAGAGGTTGCTGACGATGTAGGTCGCCTGGCGGCGCTTGTCCCACATCGCCTGGATCGTGAGGTCGTCGTCGATGAAGCCGTGGCGTTCCGGGTAGCCGGTCACGCCGATCTCCTTCATCGCGGGCGCGTGGCTCGCGATCGCCTCGAGCAGCGACACGGAGTCGGGGAACGCGCCGGCGGCCTCCTGCGAGTCGCCGGCCACCACGAA
>WNGI01009161.1_pt1 | contig 10267 bp, 13 predicted proteins | sample 5400621 | NCBI WGS metagenome assembly WNGI01 (sample SAMN13153374, study PRJNA577476) | soil metagenome | isolation source: 20 cm soil or saprolite under Garry oak tree replicate 1 | place: USA:California | collected 2016-06-15 | reverse complement strand
CGGATAATCCGCAAGATTGAGCGCGTAATTCGACGTGACGCGCGCGTTCCAAGTCGCAGCATCGGCCGCGTGACCCAGCGCGGCGTGCGCCTCGGCGATGCGATTCATCACCAGTGGATTGGTAGTATCTGCCGCCATCAGAATCCTGAGCGCATCGGCCGCCTTCCCCTGCTGCGTCAACTGAAATCCCTCGGCTGCCGCGACCATGTCCGCCGACACACTCGCGTCCGTGGCAGCCTTCTCTTTCAATGTTGCGAGCTCGTGGCCGGCGGGCGCCCAGTGTTTGAGCATCGCCTGACTCATCGCGCCGTAGAAGTAAACCGCCCACGGCACATCGGGACTCGCTGCTTTCGCCATCGCCAGCGATTGCAGGGCCGCCGCGCTGTTGCCGGCGTTCGCCTGCGCAGCCGAGAGTTGCGCGTACGCGAGTGCTGCAGCTTGCCGGTTGTTCTGCGCTTTCGCTTCACTCGCGACGGCGTCCAGCTGTGTCACGAGAGACGGAGTGGCACCCTGCAGCGCGTAAGTGCCGGCGATCTGCCGCATGTAATTCAGTTTCTGCGACGGGGTCCAGGCGTTGGCGATCGCCTGATTCAGGTAGGCTCTCGCCTGATCGTATTGACCCTGCAGCGCCGCCACCTCGGCCAGTCCGGCGTAGGCTTCCGGAAATCTGGGTGATAGCGATGCCGCCTGTTTGTAGTGCGCCGCAGCATCGGCAAAGTTGCCGTTCCATTGCAGAATCTCGGCGTACGTATCGTGCGGATTGGGCGCGGTTGGATTGAGCTCGACCTGTTTCTCCGCTGCGGCGACCGCAGCGGCGCGATCGCCAGCGAACCACGACAGGTAGGCGAGACTGTTGTAGCCGACCGGATAGTCGGGGTTTCGGGTGACGAACTCCTGCATCTCCGGCAAGGTCGTGGCGAAGATGCCACCGGCTGCCATGAACCCGAGTAAACGATCCGATGGCATCAACTGCGATGCGGTGCGGAAGAAAACCTTCATCGGTTCCGGATGATTGAGCGCTGCCTCGCGATAAGCGAGGGCGAGAACGACTTCGTTGGTCTTACCGTGCGAGCTGGCATCGGCGACACCGCGATTCACTTCCGCGGTTACCTGGGCCGGAGTGAGCTCGCCAGTGGTGCTGGCGTAAAGCACACGCGCGAGTCCGAAATTCGGATCCGCATCGATGGCCGCCTTGAAGTGCGAGGCTGCGGACTCGAAGGAGATGTTCTGGAGATCGTTTACTCCCGCTCGGAATTCAGCGACCGCCCGCGAATTCGAGCTGCTGACCTTGAGAGCGGTGTCGGTTTGCGATCGTCCAGTCAGCGGAAGGACGAACAGTATTGCGCTGACTGCGACGAGAGGGGAGAAACGAAAACCCACATGCCCTCCTTGGGTGGAATTGGAGGGGGCCGATGCCAGTCGGCCCGAGCTAGACTAATTAGAGTCGCGGTGAAAGTCGGTGCAAGGGGCGCCGCGGCCTAATGAGGGACGTGCGGACCGGTTATAACCTGTAGCGCGCTCGCAACTGATTTCAGCTGCGCGTCGCTGAGGCGTCCGGTAAAGTGCTCGTGAATGCCGCGAAGGTGGGTTTGGGCCGCGCGCCGGACTTTTTCCCGTCCAGCGGATGTGAGCGAAGCAGTGACTACGCGCGCGTCTCCCGAATCACGCTGTCGACTTACGAGACCTTTCTCCTCGAGTCCGTCCACGACCCGTGTGAGCCCGCTCGGCGAGATCATGATGCGCTTGGCGAGCTCGCTCATCGCGAGCTTCCGATCTTCGGCGCGAGCAAGGCGCAACAGCACATCGTACTCGGCGAAGGTGAGCTCGTGCCCGCTACGGAGCTCGGCGTCCAGGATCCTCGTGATCTGATGGTGCGCATGGAGAAGAGCTTGCCAGGCGTCCATCTCCGCGTCGCTAAGCTTTTCCCGCATGACCTAAAATACTTGCATTCGCAAATAAATGCCATATACTTCGCATTGCAATGATTGCGTCTGCAAGGAAGTACGGCCCGGGTATGCGGGCAGCGGCACCACTGGCGTTCGCTATTGGCGCCCTCGGACTGGCATTTGGCTACCTCTCGCGTGCCGCTGGTCTGAGCACCCTCGCGTCGATCACGATGTCCGCCACCACCTTCGCCGGCTCACCGCAGTTCGCGGCAGTTTCGATTTTTTCTGATGGTGGAAGCATTCTGGCGGCGGTGGTAGCGGCAGCTCTGCTTGCTTCCCGGTTCGCTGCCATGAGCGCAACTGCCGCCCCGAGCCTGATCGGAGGCCTATCGCGGCGGCTTCTATTATCGCAATTGGTGGTGGATGAGACGTGGGCAATTGCCTATACCGCTGACAATCGATTCGACTCTCGTTTGCTGATCGGTGCTGGCGCGACACTGTACGTCGTTCACGTCGCCGCCACTGCGTTCGGCGCGTTAGTCGGCCCGCTCGTTGGAGACGTGCATGCACTCGGTGTCGACGCAATGTCACCGGCGCTGTTCGTGGTTCTATTGAGGTCACGCTTGGCAAATCGTGACGCGCGGGCAGCAGCTGCGATCGCGGCTGGGATTGCGCTCGTCACGATTCCGTTTACGCCTCCCGGCGTGCCCATACTGCTGGCGGTGGTATGCGTGCTAGCCGTCGCTCTTTGGTCACCGACGATTCTTGGCGGTAGCGGTAGCAGCAGTAATCCCGTATGAGCCGAGCCTGGATGCTGACGTTGCTCACGGGCTCCGTAACGATGGGGTTGAAGGCAGCAGGCCTGCTCGTGACGGCAAAACAGACTGGAGGGCGTCGGGCGAGCCGTTTGATCGAGCAAATAGGGCCCATTCTTCTGCCGACTCTGCTCACCGCTTTGATAGTTGTTCAGGCCTTTTCGGTTGGACGACATCTCACTCTGGACAGCCGGCTAGCCGGGCTCGTGGCCGCCGTTCTCGCCGCGAGATTCGGGGCGCAGCCGATCCTGGTGCTGGCCATTGCAGCGGCAGCAACGGCCGCGGTGCGATTGATTCGCTCATGACCTGTCAAGCGGAATGAACCCGCTACCGAAAGGTGCTGCGGTCGATGCACGGTCGCGCGTACGGCGCGCATTGGCGATCGCGGGAAGTCTTCGCTCGGGATCGTATAATCGGCTGCTTCTTGCCAACGCTCGAACGATGACCCCGGCCTATCTGGAGATCCGATCGTACGATGACCTTGCCTCGATCCCGCTCTTCGACGAAGATCTCGAACAGAGAACCAGCGGGGGACCCGACGCGGTAAAGGCTCTTCGCGTTCTCGTAGCAGAAGCCGACGGGTTGTTGATATCGACTCCGGAATACAATCAATCGATGTCGGGAGTACTGAAGAACGTTGTCGACTGGCTGTCGCGGGCCGGTCCCGAGGAGGTATTGATTGGGAAACCGATCGCCATCATGGGCGCGTCGGGTGGACGCTGGGGAACGCGATTGGCGCAGGCGAATCTGAGACAGGTACTCACTGCGACGGAATCGCTGGTAATGCCACAACCGGCGATCTTCGTGGCGGAAGCCGCGAAAGTTTTTGACGAGCGCGGACAGCTCAGTCATGATCTGACACGGAAACAGCTCGAGAAATTCATGCTCGCTTTCTCTCGCTGGCTCGAGCTAATGGAAACACCGCGCTTGTTGAAGGCGCAGTGATTCTTTACCTGTGATCCTTGTCGAGCCGGAAGCGCGCGCGATAACTGGCGGGACTGGTGCTGACACGCTCGCGAAAATGGTGGCGCATCGTGGCCGCTGATCCGAAGCCGCAATCCGCGGCGATGCGCTCGATCGATTTCCGTGACGTTTCAAGTAGGTCTTTGGCCCGCGAAACCCGAAGACCTGTCACCCAGCTCCCCGGACTGTCGCCGGTGGCTTCGGCGAATCGACGCGAGAGAGTTCTCTTGCTTGTTCGCGCCTCACGCGCAAGCCGCTCGACCGGCAACGGCTCGTCCAATCTTGTGTGCGTCCATTCGAGGAGACCGGCGAGCCATGGGTGATCTGCATCGCCTACTGGCTGTGAAACGAACTGCGCTTGGCCGCCCTCGCGATGCGGTGGCATAACCAGGCGGCGGGCGACCTGATTCGCGACTCGCGCACCAAAGTCGCGCCGAATGATATGCAGACAGAGATCGATGCCGGCGGCACTGCCGGCGGAGGTGAGAATATCGCCGTCGTCAACGTACAGCACGTCTGGGTTTACGCGGATGCGCGGGTACAATCGCCTCAAGGTGTCGACGTACCTCCAGTGCGTGGTCGCTCTCCGCTCGTCGAGCAGACCGGTGGCCGCGAGTACGAAAACGCCGGAGCAGACGGAGACGAGTCGCGCTCCGCGACGATGCGCCTTGATGAGCTCCCGAACCACGGACTGCGGCGGTGTTTCCTCGGCGTCCCGCCAGCCCGGAATGACTATGGTGTCGGCTCGCCGCAGTGCCGACAGACCGTAGTCGGGAGTCACCTGGATTCCTCCGGTGGCCGAGAGCGGCCCACGGTCGTTCGAGCACACAAGGAAGTCGTACCAGTCGGTCAGCTCGGGCCTTGCAAGTCCGAACATCTCCACCACGACTCCAAACTCGAACGTGCAGAGCCCATCGTAGGCGAGCGCGGCGACCAGGTGTCGACGACGATTGGGGCGCTGCTTATTAAGGCTCGGCACGATCTTGACGATAGTTGTCTTTTCTGCCACTGGCAACTGCTTGGCGTTTCTACGAACGTGCAACGTCCTCACGCCACGCGTTCTCGCCACCCAACTTCAGCTGGAGGTTAATGTGCCACAACTTATGAAGAGGGTCGCGCCAATCCTCGAGGTCGCTGCCGCCGAGCCGAAGGCGGCCCTTGCGCATTTCGAGGGGCTTCTTCAATTCGAAACGGACTGCTGGGATGTGCATGCGTCGATGCGAGGTCCGGAACGGACTTTTGTGTTGTTCGACGTGCGGAGCCCGGAGTTATACGCGAAGGGTCATCTACCGAACTCCATCAATCTTCCGCATAGACTTGTCAACGAGCGCACGCTGGCCGAGTACGCCCCGGATACACTCTTCGTCGTGTACTGCGCCGGTCCGCATTGCAATGGGGCCGATAAGGCCGCGGGGCGGTTGGCTCGGCTCGGTCGATCCGTGAAGAAAATGATTGGCGGGATAGAGGGATGGAAAGACGAGGGGTTCGATTTGACATTAGAGTGATCCAGCATGGAGCTCCGCGCTTCATATATCGTGCGTCCCGCTCGGCCAGAGGATTTAGCAGCGGTCGTAACCTTGTGCGGAGAGCATTCGGAGTACGAGAAATCCCCTTGGACAAGCGAGGGAAAACTCGAAGGTCTGACAGCAGCGATCTTTGGACATCCGACAAGACTCCGCTGCCTAGTGGCCGAAGTCGACAATGAGATTGTGGGTTACGCGACTTACACCAGAGAATTTTCCACTTGGTGGGCTTGCGATTTCGTGTACCTGGACTGCCTGTTCATCAGTGATGCGCATCGGAATGCCGGCATCGGGAGGCGAATGATGGAAATCGTTCGTGACGAGGCGCGTGCGCTTGGATGCTCTGTTATGAAATGGCACACTCCAGTCTGGAACAGCCGAGCCGCGGACTTTTACGAGCGACTGGGCGCAAGAGGTGAAGAAAAGCTCCGTTTTCTCTGGCAGGTGGGCTCAGATGATCAGTGACGTAAATGCGAAACAAGGCGGTGCTGCTGCGGAGCAACCAGTTCCCACGAAGAGTTCTGCGGTTCGGAGAGCGCACGCGACTGATGCCCGCGGGATACTCGCATGCCTCCGCGCGGCTTTTGAGGAGTACCGCGAGCAGTACACGTGGGACGCATTCGCCGACACAGTTCCTGATCTCGAGTCGCTCAACGATCGGCTCCGCACGATGTGGGTCTACGTCGCGGTTTCCGAAGGCGACGAGATCATCGGAACATTGGCAGCTGCACTGACTGAAGCCGAGGGCCATCTTCGCGGCATGGCGGTGCATCCACAGTCCCAGAAGCGTGGCGTTGCGAAGGAGTTATTGGCAGTCGTGCTCGACGAGCTGCGCGCAAGCGGCTGCAAGCGGGTGACACTCGATACGACCGCGCCGCTAACTCGGGCAATGCAGTTCTACGAAGCGAATGGCTTCCGACGCACAGGTCGGATGAGCGATTTCTTCGGCATGGATTTGTACGAGTACGCCAGAAGACTCGAACCCTAGCGGAGGATGCAACCAGGTGCGTGCCGCTTTCGTTCTCTTCGACCGACTGACTGCGCTCGACTTGATCGGCCTCTACGACCCGATCACACGGCTGCGCTCAATGGGATTCCGTCCGGAATTCCGGTGGGAATTCTGTGCGCTGCAAACGAGCGTCACCGACGATCGTGGCTTCATTATTCAGGCGACTCATGTTGGCAAGAACCTGAACGGGTTCGATCTCCTAATTGTTCCTGGCGGATTCGGCACCGTGGAACTGGTCAACGATTCCGCATTTCTGGAATGGTTTGCGACAGCCGATAGTGTCCCACTCAAGGCATCCGTCTGCACAGGATCACTGTTGTTCGGCGCTGCTGGATGGTTGCGCGGACTTCCGGCCACGACACATCCGACCGCGTACGGTGATCTAGCGCGCTACTGCCAGGAGGTGAGGCACGACCGCGTTGTCGACGCCGGCGGCGTGATTACCGGACGTGGCGTGAGCGCCGCACTCGATGTCGGGCTCACGGTCGTAGAGCGAATCGCTGGCGCTGATGCTCGCAAAGTCATTGCGCGTCAAATGGACTACCCAGGCCCGGCGAGCGACGAGACCAACTCAGGGCCCGCGAGAGGAGGAAGAACCAATGCTATTCGTCCATCGCCTCAAGGAACCCAGGATTGATCCTTCGGCTTACGTAGCGCCAACCGCTGTGATTTGCGGAGACGTGAGTATCGGCGCGGAATCCTGTATCGCGTTCGGCGCGGTGCTCGTCGCCGAAGGATCGCCCATCGTCATTGGCTCGCGATGTGTCGTCCGCGAGAATGCCCTCATCCGAAGCGTGACTAACCATCCTGTTCGTATTGGCGACAACGTGCTGATCGGTCCCGGCAGCGCGTTGACTGGCTGCACTGTCGAGGACGAAGTATTTCTTGCAACGGGCGTCACGGTGTTTCATGACGCCATCATCAAGAGAGCAGCCGAGGTACGGATCAACGCGATTGTCCACATCAAAACCGTCGTGCCCGAGGAGGCGACGGTCCCGATTGGATGGGTGGCAGTCGGAAATCCGGCGAAGATATTCTCTCCGGACCGGCACGATGAAATTTGGGCGGCGCTCCGCCCGCTAAATTTTCCCGCGCTCGTCTATGGCGTCGAACGCGGTCCCAGCGGACGCGCCGACATGCCGGAGATAACTTCGCGCGTCACGCGCTTACTGATGGAGCATCGACACGATCGCTCGGTCTGACCGGGTGGCCGACATCGGTGTCGCCAACCGCCACGAATATCGCGGCGCCTACAACCAGCAATCCACCGATTAGCGCGTAGGGCCCCAGAATATCGTGGAGCAGCATCACGCCCAGTATCGCTCCGACGACGGGCTCGAGATTGACGAATACGCCGGCTTGGGACGCGGGTACGCGAGCGAGTCCCCAATTCCACAGATATGTCGTGACCGTCGTCGCGAGAAGTCCCGAAGCTGCGACCGACGCCCAGGTGCGAAATGATAGATGCACGCTCGGCAATCCTTCCGTCGCTACTACCCACGTGGCGAGCATCACAGTGCCGGCCGTCATGACGTATGCGCTCGTAATCATCGGCGAATAGTCGCGGCCCGTTTGCATCAGTCGCTGGCTGAGTAGAACCCACGCAACTGCGGCGAGAAGTGACGCGACCACCAACAAATCCCCAATCACCGTTGCCTGAGCGCCTGCTTCTCCTTTCAATGCGCCGAAAGCTATCAGTGCCGCGCCCGTCGTCGAAGCGAATAGCGCGATCCATCTTCCCGCTGTCACACGCTCGTGAGCGAACAGCGCAGCGCCGGCGGCAAGGAGCACCGGAAGATTGCCCACCATCAGCGACGCATGTGAGACAGTAGTCCGATCGAGTCCGGCGAACTGCACCATGAATTGAACGGGCACGCCGAGAAAGGCGGCGAGAAGAAAAAGGCGCAAGTCACGCCTGGCAATTCGCGTCTCGGAGCGCCGAAGTCCGCGCCAGGTCGCAGGTGCGAAACCGAGTGAAGCAAAAAGAAACCGGTAGAGCACCATGTGCCCGACGGACAGCTCCGTCAGCGCCCATTTCCCGAAAAGAAATCCTGTTCCCCAAAGGGAGCCGGCGGCGGCGAGAGCGGCGAACGCACGCCATTTGGAGTTCTGGCGGTTTGCTAAAGTGAGCAATCTGAATGCCTCAGTTGGAGAGGACGCGATTAGTCAGCTCTCGTCGCAGACTCCAAATCGTCCGCCGACGGACCGTAGGCACCGAGAACGGGCACATCGTTCAATCGCAAATACACGCTCAGTTGACCGCGATGATGTACCAAATGGTTGAGCGCGCTACGATAGACGGCGAACCGCGATTTTGTCCAGAGCACGCGATTGCCTGCCCTGAGTGTCCAGTGCTCTGCAAATTTTTCGTCGGTACTCGCAATCAGCGCAGCCCGTGCAGCTTGTGAATGCTTCAGAAACCTGTCCAGGATTGCATCCTTTGCGAAATTGACCCCCGCGACTTGCGAAGGCGCGTCGACAGGACCGATATCTACTTCGTCCAGTGTGAATGCATCCGAAGCCCACTTGGGAAGCTCCGCAACGTGCATTGCAAGTCTTCCGAGCGACATCGACTTGGGATGGGGCTTCCAGTTCAACCTGCCTGCAGGCACACTCTCCAGGATTCGGTGTGTGAAAGCCATTTCTTCTTCAAATTCGGGAAGCGCAAGGTCAGCGATCAGCATTCCGGGCTCTCCTGTTCCGCTATGAGGCTGCGAGATTCCGCGGATACGTGCCTTTAGCACGATTAGCCTCCTCCAAATCGATCTCGACTGTCAGATAGGGCACGTCGGCACTCGTCTCGCCCAAAATCTCTCCCTCGGGGGACACGAGCAAACTGCGGCCGGCAAACGCTCCGCCATACATGCGGCCATAGGCCACCGCCGATGCCCACCCGTCGCCCGTGGCGCCGCAATGAGATGCGCACCGCGCCGCCCGATCTCCCGCGCGGGTTCAGTGAATAACAATTCCGTACAGATTTGAAACCCTACCGTAGCCGGTCCGACTGGGATCGGAGTAAAGCTGCGATCACCACGCGCGAACCAGCTGGCTTCCCACCCATCCGGTTCGTCCGGCAGGTAGTACTTGGTACGTATGCCGCGATAGCCTCGCTCAGGCGTCCAAAAGAAGGCTTCATTGAGACGCTTCTCTTTTCGCTCCACTGGGCGCGAAGACAGGACGGCACCGGCGTTCAGCTCCGGGAAACGGGCAATCATGACGTCATGAAGCGTCACGGCTGCCGCCCACACTGTGGGATCGATCGTTCTGGTCATGAACATCTGCCAGGCACAGAAAGGCATCTCCGGCAGCATGACGACATCGGTGGGACTTGTGCGAAGGAAGCGCACTAACGCCTCCCACGCATCCTCTTTTCGGGAAGCCTCATCGGGGAACTCGCACAGCGTAATCTTCATCAGCGCGTCGCGTTAGCGTCCTGCGTGTCGCCGCGCGCGTCGGCGTTCTGTTTTCCGTAGAGTGCCGCACGTGGCCATCGCGCACCATCGCCGTAGTCCATTTCTGCTGCGGTCGACGTAAAGCCAACCGCAGTTCTCCCCGGCACAAACGCGAAGTTTGTCCACTTCCTCTGAGGCGAGAAGGCGAGCCGCCGACCAGACAATTGCCCAAATGGGCGATTCCAGATCAGATCCAAAGCCGCGCCAGGAAAGCGACATCCTGCGCGCGGCTGGTTCCAGCTGCAGCCTCGCCAGAGAGTTTCTGAGCGATGCGTTCAGTAACTCGAGGGCGGCTTCCACCTCGGCGGGCGCGACACTTTTCGGCGCCGCCAAATCTTTAACCACCAGCTGCATCGCTTCGCGCACGCGCAACGCCGAGCGAAAGGTGCGATGCGCTTCATTTGGACGACGACTCGCGGCCTTGCGCAGTTCACGCGCGGCAGCGACGCCGATGACGCCGGCTCCCTCGGCCCAGCGAACGAGCTGGGCATAATCAGACAGGCGCTCGTGAAAGAGGCCGTGTTCAGTCCAGTCCACGGTGTTGACGAAATCGAGAGCTGGGTCGCCGCCAACGTAGCGGAACGGGGTCTCTGTCGGAGTGGGCATTCGCCGCTTTGAG
>WNGI01010019.1_pt1 | contig 10270 bp, 9 predicted proteins | sample 5400621 | NCBI WGS metagenome assembly WNGI01 (sample SAMN13153374, study PRJNA577476) | soil metagenome | isolation source: 20 cm soil or saprolite under Garry oak tree replicate 1 | place: USA:California | collected 2016-06-15 | reverse complement strand
TCGAATAGTTCATCGAGCGTGCCTGCGCCTCCGGGCATGACCACAAAGGCGTAGGAATATTTCACCAGCAGCGTCTTTCGGACGAAAAAATAATGGAGGCGCACGCAGCGATCGAGGTACGCGTTTGTCGGTTGCTCAGATGGAAGCTCGATCGTGCAGCCGACGGAACGGCCACCAACTTCCTTGGCGCCGCGGTTCGCCGCTTCCATAATACCGGGGCCGCCGCCAGTAATCACTGTGAACCCGAGGCGGGCAATCGCTGCGCCCATTTTCCTGGCCAACTCATAATGTGGATCGTCGCGGTGAATTCGAGCTGAGCCAAACACGGTCACAGACGGACCGACAAAATGAAGTGTACGAAAACCGCGCAAGAAATCGCGCATCACTCGCAATAGCGTGAAAAACTCGGCAAAGCGTGAGCGCGGCCCTTCGAGAAAAATTTCGTCGGCACGCTCCGGACGCGCGGTCGCAGTCGAAGTGACTTCACCGATCGACTTCGCGAGAGAATCGTGCTCGTTCTGCACAACTATTCACTATTTCTCTGATCGAGTGCTGAGAGCAATGCGTAAACGGTCGAGAAAAGGGACTTGCCTAGCCTTTAATTTGCGTCTGGCAACTTCATCCGAGAAGAAGCACGCCTGATCAACTTCTGGGAATTGTTGGTATTTGCCTGAGCGCGCCGGCCATTCCAGTTCGAACAGATTTGATTTGCATTCGAAGGCTTCCGGTAAATCGCCTTCGAACGCCCAGGCATGTACGATTTTACCGCCTTTTTGCTTGATCCAACCGAGTTCAATCCAGCCCTGAGCGTTTTCCAGCCGGTATCCTACTTCTTCTTCAAACTCAATTTGGGCGCGCTCGAGTAAATCTTCTCCCGGGACTGCTTCGCCTTTTGGGATCGTCCATACGCCGTCGTCTTTGCGTGTGAAGAAAGGTCCGCCGGGATGCACGAGCAGAACTTCGATTCTATGGTTCCTCCGCCGGAACATCAGCAGACCAGCGCTGATGCGGCTTCGCGGAGATTCCGATTTTGCAGACATCATTTTGCGACGGCAACATGCCCGACCTCTTTTGTGAGCGCCGCGCGGTTTTCTTCTTTGCTACCCCAGAGATGAAAAGTGTAAGTGAAAACGATATAACCGAAAATGCGTCGCGGATCGTCGTTGCTGAAATAGATTGCGGGATTGAACTGGAAATCGCGTGTGACGTTGCACGTGAAACCGATTGTCGATGAGTTTTCGGAGCCGCTCTGGAAATCGACCTGCACACGCCATGTCTGATTGAAGTCGTAGGCATAACCAAGTATTGCCTCGTTTTTGTAGTCGGCATGAATTGCGCCAACGATTATTTTGTGATGCTCCGTGTAATAGCCAGCTTCGATATATGGTTGAGGATCTACGTTCAGATGTGGCGACCAATTCACGAATCCAATGGAAAGAAGAAAAGGCTCTTTCGTTAACAAGCCGATCTCAGTGCCGAAGATCCATTCGTCCGGCTGAAATCCACGAAACACCGCGACCTCAGCCCATTACCTCAGCCCATTTCGTCAGGCCCATCTCGGCCTGCAATTGATACGGGTTCGCAATGCGTTTGTCTTGAATTTGGAGGCTTAAGGAGAGATCGCCTTCTCCTTGCAAATCCGGTGTCACGATTTGACTCAAACCTTTGGTTGTGGCGAAAGACGAGGAGCCGCTCAAAAGAAGAACGACCATCACCACGAAGATCGCCATGGAGCTCATTGGCTCTTCGCTTACCGCCCGCTTAGGCAAAGACATCGACATACTCCGGCGAGTAAAACTGTTTCGCAGAAGTTTGTCGATTCCGTGTTGAACGCGCGCCGGGCGATTTTAAGGTTGTGATAATGCGCGTGCTCGCCATCGACGCTTCTCTTCGCAATACCGGGGTTGCAATTGTCGATGCGAACAATGGCAAACCGCGTTCTGTCTATTTCGGGACCATTCACAATGCGACCGCAATGCGTCCTTCATCGTGTCTCGTAGCCATTCGCGATCGGCTGGCGGAACTGATCCGGCACCATCAACCGGATTGTTGCGCGTTCGAAGCGGTTATTTACGTGCAAAGCTATAAGACCGCGATTGTCCTGGGAGCCGCGAGGGGCGCAGCGATTCTCGCCGCCGCCGAGAACGGATTGCCAGTTTTTGAATATCCACCGAAAAGAATCAAACAATCAACGGTCGGACGCGGCGCAGCTGGGAAAAATCAGGTCGCATTTATGGTGCGCGCGCTTCTCGGTTTGACGGAGACGCCGGACGCTGACGCCGCGGACGCGCTGGCGATCGCTCTAACGCACCTGCGCGCACAGGAAGCAGCCGCGCTAGGACTTTCCGGAGGAAGGCAGATATGACCGTCGCCCACGATTCTTCGCTTAATGTGCGTTGGCTTGGCCGAATGCAATTTGCTTACGCGCTCGCGCTGCAGGAAGAGATTGTGGCCAAAAAGTGCAACGAGCGCGTAAGGGAAGATCAATTGCTTCTGCTCGAGCACGAACCGGTTTACACAATCGGGCGCACTCCTGACCAATCCAGTTTGTTAGGGTCCGCGCATTTGCCCCATCCACTTTACGCGATCAATCGAGGCGGTCAGGCGACATATCACGGACCCGGCCAGTTAATGGGTTATCCGATTATCGATCTCCGCCGCTGTGGACAGGATTTGCACAAGTATTTGCGCTGGCTCGAGCGGCTGCTCATCGGAACGCTGACTGAATACGACGTCGCTGCGATTCGGCGCGAATCGCTGACCGGCGTTTGGGTCGACGACCGAAAAATTGCGTCTATCGGCGTGGGGGTTCGCCACTGGATCACGATGCACGGATTTGCGTTGAATGTTTGCGGCGACCTTTCACCATTTAATCGCATCGTTCCCTGCGGCATTAATAATGTCGCAATGACATCGATGGAAAAAGAAACCGGCAGAACTTTTTCAGTTGCCAGGGTTGCTGCATCGCTTGAGAAATTGGCGCTGAATCGGATTTCCGAGTTGCGCACCGTGGCAGAACCAGAACCGATCAGTGTTTAAGAAATCCAATTGCCATGATTCCGCTTGAAGACAACGTAGGTGACATCATTGGAAAAGCGCAACGCGGCTTGGGCATTTCCGATTCTGAATTGGCTGAAAAGGCGCGCGTCGGCTCGGAAACGATTCGCCGAATGCGGGATGGCGATTTTGACGAGCCGGAACTCCTCAGCATTGCGCCGGTTCTTGGTCTCAGCGCTAGTGCGCTTTGCGAACTCGCCGCGGGCGAATGGCATCCGAAAAAAATTGAAGGATTCGAGGGACTCGCGCAATTCAACACGGATTATGGCGGCATGGCGGTTAATGCCTATCTCACATGGGACCCAGCCACCCTCGTGGCGGCGGCCTTTGATACAGGCGCTGATTCGAAGGAAATGGTGCGCTTCGCGAACCGCCACAGGTTGAATGTCCAACTGATTTTCCTCACGCATGCTCACGCTGATCATGTTGCAGACCTGCCTTGCCTCCGTGAAGAAACCGGCGCGGATGTTTTTACCCCGATGCGGGAACCAGTTCCCGGTGCGGAGGCAATAGACGAGGGAAAAAGTTTTCCGCTCGGCAATTTAAAAATCGATACACGATTGACGTGGGGGCATTCGCCGGGCGGAATGACGTATGTGATTAGCGGACTCGCGCGTCCGATCGCAATCGTGGGCGACTCTCTCTTTGCCGGATCGATGGGAGGCGGAAACGTATCGTACCAGGATGCCTTACGAAACAATCTCGAGAAAATACTAACGTTGCCTAACGAGACGATCATTTGCCCGGGACACGGGCCGATGACGACTGTGGGCGAAGAGAAACAGCACAATCCGTTTTTCGCGGGCAAAATTTGATTTCATGAACATTGGTTTCGTTGGAGTCGGTCGAATGGGCGCGAACATGGCGCGCCATTTAAAAGATCGGCAGTTCCAGATTACGGCTGTTTACGATATAAATCGCGCGAGAGCGACATCTGTTGCTGCCGAGGTGGGTTGCGCAGCAAGCCAGCACTTGTCGGAAGTTACGGCGGAATCGGACGTGATCTTCACGGTAGTGACCGATGACAACGCGGTGCGGCAAATCTTTACCGGAACTGGTGACAACTTGCTCGTAAATGCACGAGGGAAATTATTCATCAACTGCGAGACAATCTCGCCGGGGGTGGAGATTGATGTTGAGAAGCTGGCGCATCAAGCCGACGCAGAAAGTCTCGAAGCATGCATGGCCTCGAGCATCACCCAGGCACGCGACGGTAAGCTCTATCTGATGTGCGGCGGAGATGAAGCGACATTTCGCAAAGCTGAACCGATTTTGAAGGAGCTCGGTTCAGTCGTGCGCTATATCGGCAAGTCTGGTGAAGCCGCAAAAGTGAAAGCGCTGGTCAACATGGTGATGAACATCAACACCGCCGGTCTCGCGGAAGGTCTGGGGCTCGGTGCGGCGCTCGGCCTCGACCTAACGATGTTACGAGAAGTTTTTTCCCAGACCGGCGCGAACTCGCGCGTGCTCGAAACCGACGGCGAAGACATGCAGAACCGCGAGCACAGCTGCTTTTTTTCCGCCGCCCATGCGGCCAAAGACAGCGGAATCGCTCTCGAACTCGCGCGCAGTCTCGGTCTCGATTTACCGCTCGCGCGCGCCACCAAGGAACAGTACGACCGCATGATTGCCGAAGGCCTTGGCGAGCTCGATAAATCCGGCATCGCCGAGCTCACCTTCAAAGATCGCCACAAGCATTCCGGCGACCCCGTGTGATGCAGTGCGAATCAGCGCAGCCTTATCTCAACCCAGTCAGATGCGAGTACGCCACAGGCTCCGCCCATACGTCGCCGCACTGAGCGTTCCGTCTTTTTCCTGGAACACCAAGTCTACGATGCTCACATTCGGTAGATTTTGAGTCATGTTCTCCCACGTAACACCGGAATCGTGTGAGACAAATACACCGGCATCATTCCCGACGTATACCGTGTCCGGCTTATCGGGCCGAATGATAACGGCGTGATGCGGAACATCGGGAAGCTGACCTTTATCCATGTCTTCCCAAGTTTTCCCGCCATCTCTGGAGCAAAAGACGTGGGAGTGTCCGAAATTGGCGACTGTGACGAACAGAAAATCTGCTCCCAGTTTTTCAGTAGAATCGATCCGCGTGATTGAGTGTCCGGGCAAAGTCGCGCTCGCTAGGTTTGCGCTCCACGTCTCGCCACCGTCACGACTGCGGAAGAAGCCGCCGTTTTCGGTGCCTACGTAAACTCGCTTCGAGTCCGCGGGAGCAACTTCGATGGCTGAAATTGAGCTGCCGTCTAGGTCCGGCGATACCGCTCTCCACTTTTTCCCGTCGTTTTTGGTGCGCCAGACTCGCGTCGAACCGGTGAACACCGTGTCCGAGTCCTGGGGATCCATGGTAACATAGACCATCCACGTCGAATCTGCTTCGTCTTGTGGAACTGGCGGTGACACATTCCTGCTTCTTCCATTGCGCCACCGTTGGATAAACATGTTGTAATAGGAAGCATAAAAATGATTCCGATCGGCGGGATCATAAATCATCCAACCCCCATCGCCGCCAAGGACCTCGAAATGGTCATTGCGCCGTCCCGTGATCGTCACGAGTGTCCCATTATCCTGAGCACCTCCGCCAAAGAGATGCCCGTCGCTCTGCGATACATCCATGTCGTAATACATCGTGACCGCGAGACCTTTGCTCCGGTTGCACCATGTGAGTCCTCCGTCTTCACTCACGTCGAGGCCGCCATCGTTGGGATCGTACACGCGGCCTGGAGCAGCCGCCGGCATCAGAAGGTGATGATGATCCGCATGCGCGTAATGAATACTTCCGCGGTTAGAATTCCATCTCGTAGCTCTGGTCCACGTCTTGCCCCCGTCAGTTGTGAGATGCAGGTCAACGCCTCCGCAAAGAACATGATTCGGATGCTCCGGATGAACCGCGATTGTATTTCCATAAGAAATCTGACCTTCCGCTCCGAAATGACGACCACCAATTTCCTTCCACGCCTTGCCTCCATCGCCGCTGCGGAATACACCCAGAACGAGGTCGCTCCGATCGCTTAACGTGTTTTGAGCGAAAGCATAAATCACATCCGGATCTGATGGACTAATCGCCAGGCTGGTGCGCCCAAAATTTTCCGGAGCAGGAAGACCCTTGCGCGGTTGTCTCCAGTGTTCGCCACCGTCTTCAGACAACCAGATTCCATTTTTTGCGCCCTGCTCAGTGAACGTGGCGAATATTACGCCCGGGTGAGTGGGATGAAACAGGATCGCGTGACACCAATAATTGTTCGGAGAAATAAAGGTTTCCCGCTGCCAAGTCACGCCGCGGTCACGCGAGACAAACATCCCGCCAAAATCATCGCGCCGTGGACTGGATTCGTCCGCGCCAACGCCCCCTATCAACAAATGTGCTGAATCGAACGGATCAACCGCGATCACGCCGATGCGCGTGGGAATGCCCAGCTCGGATGCTCGAGCCAGCAGCTTCCAAGTCGCGCCGCCATCGCTACTTTTATAAATGCCTACTCCACCGTAGGAATCGAGTGAAAGGTTCGCTTCGCCCGTCCCGCAATAGATGACATTTGGATTTGCCGGATCAATCGCAAGCGAACCAATGTTTAAGCTGTCTTGTTTATTCCATGGCGAGCGCCATGTCTGCCCGGCATCCTTGCTTTGCCACACACCGCCGCCTGCCGCCCCTACCCAAATCCGATCGGGATGTTTCGGGTGGCAAACTATGCTTGTCAGTCTTCCACCGATGTTCGTTGGTCCAATGCACCTCCAGCGGGCCCGAGCTTTCGGCACTGGCAGATCTCGCTTAACGCGATTTCTCTCCAGCACCAGTTTATGCACGGGCGCCTCGCGATACGGCCACGCGCTGCGTGCGCGAAACCACACACTTCTCCTTTTATGACCTGAAAGCCGCGGCTCTGATACACGTCGTTTCAGATCTTTCTTCTGCGGACCAGGCGTAATCGGAACTATGTTGTTTCCACTGATTACAGACTTCATCCTAATTCGTGGTGTTCCCAGCCGGGATTAGAAACTGAAAAAGGCACATTTTGTCTGAAAACCTTTTAGTTCGAATTCGCCAAGCGAATGCGCCGGCACCAAGTCTCCGAGTTTCGTATGTGCCGATTCGCTCAACGCGCACGGCTGGCCCAGTGAGCCAGCCAATTTTTCTAGGCGAAAAATCAAATTTAGTTCGCCCCCCATCAAGCTTTCTTCGCCCATCGATGCAACGCCCCCCATCGCGACGGCTCCGAAATGAACGACGAAGCGAAATTCCGGCGACTGTCTTTGCTGCAATTCTTTTAGCGCAGACAGTACCCCCACGATCTCCTCCCGGCTGGTGGCGGCTTCCGGCCAATAGGCAAGGAAACCGTCGCCGAGATACTTATTAATTATCCCGTGATGATTTTCGATAATCTCCTTGCAAGTAAAAATCCACGATCCAAGAAGAACATCCAGATCCTCACTCTGCATGGAACGGCTGAGCGGTGTAAAACCGCGAATGTCGGCGACAACAAGCCAGCAGGGAACATTTTCGATCTCCCGCAATGTTCGTTGCACTAAATCGGTTCTGTACTCCTTTGAAATGGCGACGGGCTGGCGAAGCGTAAGAGTCTGATCGCCTATTGTGATTTGATCGCCGTCGTTTAATCGAATCGGATGATGGATCCGCCGCTTGTTCAAAAACGTTCCGTTGCTGCTGCCGAAATCAATCAGCCAAAGTTCGCCGACATTTTGCAGGTGGATGAGGGCGTGCCGACGCGACACTTTGGGAGATTCCAAGACGATTGTATTCGCGGCGGTGCGTCCGAGCGAACAACTACCGCGGATCGGATGGCGTGTGCCATCGGCCGCTTCCAACCAGGCACCTTCCTCTGGGGGTGCGTTCACGCGGAAAGAAGCTATCAAAAGTAATACCAGATGCAAAGCGTCCGACATGTACTGAATTTCGGCGGGCAAACGTACAGATGGCGATGGTGGGGACGGCCCCTATTAGCTTTTAACTTCCTCCCTACCTTAATGATGTATACTTGCTCAAAGTGAGTGACGGGGGGGCAGCCAATGTCATAGCGGTGACATCGCGTGAGTTTGTCAGCGGACAAAAGCTCTTTCGCCGCTACACGCTGATCAAGGTCCTCGGACGAGGTGGAATGGGAGTAGTCTGGCTGGCGCGCGATGAGGAACTAGAGCGCGATGTTGCGCTGAAATTCCTTCCCAACCTCATGATGCATGACCATGCAGCGCTCGATGACCTCAAACGAGAGACGAAGCGCTGTCTCGAATTGACGCATCCGCACATCGTTCGCATTCACGACTTCATACACGACGAACGTTCCGGATGCATTTCAATGGAGTACGTTGATGGCGAAACACTATCGAACTTGCGAGCTGAAAAAGAGCGGAGGGTCTTCGAACCGGATGAGATTGCTGCCTGGATCAGTCAACTCTGCGAGGCACTCAACTACGCGCACCATCACGCGCACGTCATCCATTGTGACTTGAAGCCTGCAAACCTGATGGTGAATCAACGCGGCAGTCTCAAGGTATCCGATTTTGGTATAGCACGTAATCTCACTGATTCAGTAAGCAGGTTAACAGCTCACCAAGGCCGAGGTGGCACGCTCATTTATATGAGCCCGCAACAACTAAATGGCAAACGTTGCACGCATCTGGACGACATCTACTCGCTAGGCGCGACCATCTACGAACTGCTTGCCAGCAAGCCGCCGTTCTATTCGGGGAATATCGACCGGCAGATTTGCGAGCGAACTGCTCCTTCAATGACGGAACGGCGCAAAGAATTGGACATCGAGCCAGCGTCGGTTGCGTCGATTTGGGAAGATACGGTTGCAGCGTGTCTGGCGAAAGATCCGTCGCGCCGTCCGCAATCGGCCGCAGAGGTTACGCAGCGGCTGCAACTCGCCCCAGCAACGACAGGAACAAGAGTCGCTCCTGCCAGGAGAGCAAACAGAAAACCGCTGGTTATAGGTGGCGTCGCAATGCTATCGATTCTTGCGCTTGCTGGCTTGTACCTCGGAATGTTGAAGCGGCAGCCTGAACCAGTGCCACAAGCGGCGGCAATTCCGGAAAAATCAATCGCCGTACTACCATTCGAAAATCGAAGCGAGGACAAAGCGAACGCTTACTTTACAGACGGAATACAAGACGAGATCCTGACGCGCTTATCGAAGATCGCCGATCTGAAGGTGATCTCGCGGACATCGACCCAGCATTACAAAAGCGCGCCTGAAAACCTGACCGAGATCGCCAGGCAACTTGGCGTCGCTCACATCCTGGAAGGCAGCGTACAGAAGAGTGGCGACGCCGTGCGTGTAAACGTGCAGCTAATCAAAGCAGCCAATGATTCGCACGTCTGGGCCGACACCTTTGATCGCAAACTGATCGACATCTTTTCAGTCGAGAGCGAGATAGCCAAAGCTGTCGCCGATCAATTGCAAGCAAGGCTCACAGGTCAGGAAGAGCAAGTCATCGCCGCCAAACTGACGGACAATACCGAGGCATACGATGCCTACCTACGCGGTCTGGCTTATACGCTGAAAACGCTCCCCTCAACCCCCAATGCCCTTGGCGCACAGAAATATCTAAAAGAAGCAGTGCGGTTGGATCCAAAGTTTGCGCTTGCCTGGGCACAGCTGTCGATCGTTACTTCACAGGCCTACCGCACGCAGAGCCTTTCACCCACGGTCGCGCTGCGTGAAGAGGCACGGCAGGCAGCCGAGACTGCACTCACTCTTCAGCCCAATCTAGGCGAGGCCGTATTGGCGAAAGGATCTTACTACTACTTTTGTCTGAACGATTATGACGCCGCAGTGCGTTACTTTGAACAAGCACAACAGCTCCTGCCGAATAGCAGTCGGATTCCAGAATCACTGGCTTATGTCGCACGGAGACGAGGGCAGTGGGATCGGAGCGACTTGTACTTCAACCAAGCCGAGAAGCTTGACCCTCGCAATGTCTATGTGCTCACCCAGCACGCGAGTAACGGTATCTTTCGTCGGCGTTTCCCAGAAGCGCTACGGAAGCTTGAACAGGTTCTCGATATCACACCGGATGATGTGGATGCTCTCGCACTAAAAGCGGGCATCGCACAAGCGCAGGGCGACCTTTCACGTGCCTCGGCACTTCTGGCTCCGCTTCATCCGTCGGCCTACGACTCCAGCGCAGTCGAAACACAAGTTTACCAAGCCATCCTGGAGCGCCGGCCTGCATT
>WNGI01010271.1_pt1 | contig 10271 bp, 4 predicted proteins | sample 5400621 | NCBI WGS metagenome assembly WNGI01 (sample SAMN13153374, study PRJNA577476) | soil metagenome | isolation source: 20 cm soil or saprolite under Garry oak tree replicate 1 | place: USA:California | collected 2016-06-15 | reverse complement strand
CTATTGCATAAATTGTCTGACTGTCTGACCTGTCTGAGAGGCACTGTTGCATAAGTTCTCTGACTGACTGACTGTCTGAGAGACACTTAAGGATCAGATGACATCAGATGCAATCAGACTTTTGCTGTGTTAGCTGATGCAGTTCTTGGTTGATTTATGTAAATGCTACTGACAGTTCCAAAAATAATAATAAAACTCTGGAACACTCACTGCTGTATGTTTGGTGCTCCTGAGTGACCAGGAGGAGAATGCTGAGGTGGGTAGTGTGCAGGAGCTCTGGGGAGAATTAGCTAATTCTCTGGAGCACTCTAATTGGCTCACTGTGGCTCATCAAAAAGCAGTGTGCTCCCATCAAAAACTGGGATTGCTGATGTACCATCATTGCATATGACAAGGAACACGAAGATGGCCCATTTATTCCTCCTCCCTATGATCCCCATCAATGGGATCTGACAGATAATATTATCGTCACAATGCTCTCATGACATCCAGTCATGCATTCATGTCCGGAAACCATTCCAATAACTTGTAGTGTTGCCGTCAGCTAGGCTCAAAGCCGTCAGTCAGCTTAGCCGAGCTGTTGAGTAGCTGAGCTGGAGTCTAAATTTAGCTCAGGGCTATAGCCCATATATAGGTCACCTTGAACCCAGAGCGACGCTGGCCCTCCCTAGCCACAAATATCAGTCAGGAGGCCCACCTTTCAACACCTCTGTCCCAGGATGGATGGGAAGCAGCTGTACAACTGGATGAAGTGTAGTGGGTGCTATAGATGAGGTCAAGGACCAGGTGAGCTTGATAATGCCATAACTCATCCATTTCTGCACCGATTCGCTTCAACCAGGCATCGATCGAAAGCACCTTTAGAGGGCTTTCTTCTGGTACGAACCACTTGACAAGATCCCTGTTCATTCTTTCACAATTCCATCCTTTCTGTCATTGGGACTGCTCTGGACAACCTTTCAAGCCATATGTCACTCGTTTCTGGTCAGATTCCCCTCAAATATGCATCAAAATGAAGGTTTGTAATGCCCTCCCCCAACACTTGAACCGCTTACTGATTAGTTCTCCCATTCTTCCACATTCAAGTAATCACCCATCAGGAAAACATGCATCAGCTTTTGCTGCTTTTGCTAACTTTGCATATTTACATCATTTTTGCATGTTTCAGGCCATTTAGAACACCTGCAAAAGGACACAAAAGGTAGTGGTACATGGCTTTTTCCACTTTTTCATCCTTTTTCATCCTTTTTCATGCATAAGCGAGAAATAGTAAAAAAAAGCAGACAAAAGGTTAGCTGCACATTTTGCTGATGGCCCCCCAGCCACTCTCATCCAACTATATTTCCCTTATTCCTGCTCAGATTGTTATTGGTAGGGCATCAACTTCTAGTGTTTTACCCCTCTTTTTCTCACCGCATTAACTGATTGTCAGGTCGTTCCTTTGTTCTCCCATTATTCAACAAACTCACTGCTGGCCCTGCAACAACCATTCTCAAGGCATATCTCGGTCAATTCCTGTTGGATCTTCTTCAACCAGGCATCAATTTCAACAGTTTTTATCACTCTCCATCGTCATACTGTCCATTTGATGAGCAGTGCGCAAACATGGGCGAGGGCTGTGCGCAGTTGACGAGCCCTTCTGCCTTTGCACAACTGGGTGTGCTAACAAATCAAGCACTTAGTCGGCTAGAGCTGGCTCCCTGAGACTGGCTTAGCTGAAAACTCGGCTCCGGTGACTTAGCTTAGCCGCAGCCTAGCCTAGCCTAGCTTCAGCAACACTACCGATAAGATGGGGAAGGGAAAGGTGCCAGCTAAGAATCCTGTGAGCCTCATTGGCAAGTCTCACATTGAAAGGTCATTGGTAAGGTGCCCAGATCTTCGAGAGAAATGCAACCGATAAGTGGTGTTGCATACTCCCAGACTTTGTATTTTCTCATACGTGGCCACCATATCTGAAGATGGATGCCTGAGAGTCATTGATCATGTTGGAACAGTAAGTTTGCTCGTGCAACGCATCGACATATCTGAATCTTTTATTAGATTGGTTAATTGCTACGCTTCGTACTTTGTGGCTCTCACATCCTTCTCATGGTCGCCCAATGGTCGTTCCATCATCGTATCCCTCCCTTTCTATTCACCTGATTCTATTGCTCTCCTTCAAGGTGTCGTCGCCCGCTGTTAAGGCCATTCTTCATTCATTTCGGTGATGAACTTCATTGTGATGGACCGTCATGTCGATTTGGCAGCATCAGAGAAGATAACAAGCTCATCTTGGTCAGTGGAAAGAAAACCTCTTAAACAACACAGAAGAATTGATGCACTATGCAGTGGGATTTCTTCAGCAGCACTCTGCATCGGCCCAAGGCCCAGGTGAATAACCTTTTGCTTTCACATTCACTTGTGATTCATTGATCAAGACGTCACAACCCCACCAGATAGCTGTCCCATCCTCTCTTTTCCTCGCATTCAGAAGAGACCTTTCTGCACAGGTTTTGCCAGTGAACAATGAAACTTCCCCACTGCTCCCTCTCGGAACGAAAATGCCATCATTCAGCCTGTTTTGGTACGCTCTCTTGTATACAGTGACTCAAAGATGTAATTCAAATTGTTGACTGCACTGAGTAGGTTGAAAGTGATCTCCTGGGACGCTCCTTTCTTATCACACTCGGTGTTGAAGCTTGTTGAACTCAACAAAATCAGGCTGTGGATCCAACGGCTTGCGCCAAAATCCCAGTTGTCACCAAAGAATAGAAGTCATGTCAGCGGCGGCACGACAAGATATACATATACCCCCTTATACAGTGTTTATAGATATATATGTATGTGAGATTGTAGCGTTGTACAACCGTTCAGGAAGTGTATCCTCGGGTACTGTATTCATGCCTGTTGCAGCACTAGCCTGGGCCTTCCACTACTGCATGGCACATTGGTTGATAGCTTCAGGTAACCTGAATGTGTGCCTCTGCATGTGTTCCTCTGCACCATGGAAGAACAGGCAAATACACAGGTTGCCTCGAAGACTAACAACAACTTGAAGGCCCTTGTTGCAATACTGTTCACCCGCAGCGATCACATATCTGCTACAACTGTCAGCATAATAATTTAAGTGGTTTATCTTCCCTTTGTTGAACCTATGAGTCACCACCCATGACCTTTTCTCTTGATTTATCTCAATCTTGGGCCACGTGCAGTATCATACCTCTTCATCTTTATCGTGGAAAGGACATGTCTCCCTTGGATGCATTTAATTTGCTGGCATGACGGTCTGCCGTTGATAACTACAGCTGGGCAAGGAGAGTCACATGTTTAAAGCTGGCAGTGACAATGGGTCAAACATGTGCCTTGCATGTTCTGAGGTTTCTGAGTTATGAGATGATTTTCACCAATTGTACACACTCTTGGAACATGCTGGGACTCGGACACTGGCAGCCTTGAGCTGCACGAACGCTGAATGCAGTATGGCTGTAGGCCACGTCAGTCATTGATGGTCTGTGCCAAGTGTGACATGCATTACAATCTCTTTCTCTTTTTGATAACCATGACGCCAAGCTCTGTACACTTCTCTCATGGGCAACTGCTTCTCAACCAACAGGGGAGCTATTACCCAAAGCCATGATATGATAGATCATGGACAGAGGAACAATAATGTGACCATCTTGGCTGCTAGTACCAGTGGAGGCTTCTTTCATGCAGCCCAGAATTTTGCTATTTCTGAGTCAGGTGGTCAATTCACAGAGGTAGTACATGGGAATGTATGTAACTGTTGTTTTGTTGTGAAGATATCCATAATCATGGCAATCCTTAGCAAATCAACAACTATGCAGCAGCAGCTACTGATATTATACTGACACCATTGCCTCCTCTGAGGCATTCAAGCACTATGTTCACAGGTCATGATATATACCTAAAACAGCTAAAGGATTATTTTTGCTCTGATTCTATAGGAAAAAGGAAATCATTTCTTTTGCATGGTATGGGAGGCATTGGCAAAACTCAGATTTGCCTCAAATTTATGGAAGAGTGTGGAAATCTGTAAGTGTGTGTTACTGTACCTTTATAGCTATATAACATGAGTTGTCTTAGATTTTCTGACATATTTTGGATTGATGCTTCTTCAGAGAGCACCATTGATCTCAGACTCAGACAAATTGCTCAGGCAAATAAAGCCCCTCCTGAAGCTGTCTCCTCAGCTGCATCTGCTCTCAAGTGGATTTCAGAGAAGCCTAACTGGCTGTTGATATATGATAATGCAGATGGTGGATATCAAATAGTTGAAAGGTTTTTCCCATCTGGAAAGGGAGGAAATATCTTGATAACAAGCAGGAATATAGAGTTGAATAGGATTGCAGAAGATTCAATGGAAGTTTTTGATATGGGAGAAGAAGAGGCTCTATCACTGCTGTTTAAATCAGCCAAGATGAATGATGCTTCTGAGAAAATGCAAACCTTGGCCAAGCAACTTATATCAAAGTTGGGTGGCATTCCACTTGCAATTGACCAAGCTGGGGCATACATGATGGCATGCAACTGCCCTCTTGAGGATTACTTGGAATTATATGTCAATAATCATTGTCAATTAATGTCAAATCCCTCTTTCAAAGGAGCATCTGATTATGGATCATCTACATATGGAACTTGGGAGATTTCAATGAAAGAGATTGAAGCCAGAGGTGCAAAGGGAAGAGGTTATGAAGTTAATGCAGCAAAATATGCTATTACTTTGTTTAAGCTAATGGCCTTTTTACCATGAGAACATACCAGAAGAATTGTTCAAAAATGCAGCAGAGAATTATTAAAAAAAGGAACATCAAATCTGAACAGAGGCTGGGTCTCCCACTCTCAGTGACAATGTTAGATCACAATGTCTTATCCTTAGATGCAAGAGGAGAATGGGATAAAATACAATTTCAGCTTGGGATGCAAATACTAATGTCATTTCCTCTGATCAAGAAGAGTGGTAAAATGTATTCAATCCATCCATTAGTGAATTCCTGGAACAGGGAAAGGATCCCAGAAAGTGAAATAAACAGGCAGATCTCACTGACAAGGGCCATGCTTGCCTGCTCTGTGGAGTTGAACTATGAGATTGACAACTATCAATTTTGTGGATTGCTCATGCCACATATCACAATAAATTATCATTATGGAGCACAGCTGAGTTCAGGTTATGTCTACTATGTTGATGAGTGTGATATATTTGCACTTGTATTTCATCATGTTGGGAATTGGAATGAGGAGGAGAAACTGGAGGTACAAGTCATGAAGATGAGGAAAGAAAAGCTTGGATTACACCACCCAGACACTCTTTCCAGCATGGCTGATCTAGCATCCACATATTGGAACCAGGGGAGGTGGGATGAAGCTGAGAAGATAGATGTACAGGTTTTGGAGACAACAAAAGAAAAATTTGGATCACACCACCCAGACACACTTTCCAGCATGGGTAATCTAGCATCCACATATTGGAACCAGGGGAGGTGGGGTGAAGCAGAGAAGTTGCAGGTAGAGGTCACAGAGGCAAGCAAAGAAAAACTTGGATCATGCCATCCAGAAACTCTTTCCAGCATGGCTAATCTAGCAACCATATATCGGAACCAGGGGAGGTGGGATGAAGGAGAGAAACTGGAGGTACAGGTCACAAAGGTGCAGAAAGAACAACTTGGATCACACCATCCAGACACTCTGAGCAGCATGGGTAATCTAGCATGCACATATCAGAACCAGGGGAGATGGGCTGAAGCAGAGAAGTTGCAGGTACTGGTTTTGGAGGCAAGCAAAGAAAAACTTGGATCACACCACCCAGACACTCTGAGAAGCATGGCCAATCTAGCATCCACATATTGGGATCAGGGGCGGTGGGATGAAGCAGAGAAACTTGGTGTACAGGTCATAGAGGCAAAGAAAGAAAAACTTGGATCAACCCACCCAGACACTCTGTAACGGATTTACCATTACAAGAGACTCGTCACTCGAAATACACTGAACCGAGTTTTATTCGTTGTGTATCGAGTGAAGAGTAAAGTGATTATGTAATAAGTTGACGTGCGTATATGCGCGTCACAGTAACATATGGTGACGGCCATGTATTCTAAGCATATGTATAGCATAAGTGTCTACATAAATATCATAGGAACGGAAATGAGGCACGAGTGACCCGTTACACACTCTTTCCAGCACAGCTAATCTAGCATCCACATATGGGAACCAGGGGAGGTGGGCTGAAGCAGAAAAGCTGCAGGTACAAGTCACGGAGGCAAGCAAAGAAAAATTTGGATCAAACCACCCAGACACCTTGAGAAGCATGGCTAATCTAGCATGCACATATCGGAACCAGGGAAGGTGGGATGAGGCAGAGAAGCTGGAGGTACAGGTCATGGAGGCAAGGGAAAAGAAACTTGGATCACACCACCTGGACACTCTGAGAAGCATGGGTAATCTAGCATCCACATATCAGAGCCAGGGGAGGTGTGATGAAGCAGAGAAACTGCAGGTACAGGTCATGGAAGCAATCAAGGAAAAACTTGGATTACATCACCCAGACACTCTGATAAGCATGGGTAATCTAGCAGTCACATATCAGAACCAGGGGAGGTGGGCTGAAGCAGAGAAGCTGGAGGTACAGGTCATGGAGGCAAGCGAAGAAAAACTTGGATCACACCACCCAGACACTCTGAGAAGCATGGCTAATCTAGCATCCACATATTGGAACCAGGGGAGGTGGAATGAAGCAGAGAAACTGCATGTACAGGTCATAGAGGCAAGGAAGAATAAGTTTGGATCACACCACCCAGACACCATGAGAAGCATGGTTAATCTGGCATCCACATATTGGAACCAGGGGAGGTGTGATGAAGCAGAGAAGCTGCAGATACAGGTCATGGAGGCAACAAAAGAAGTGCTTGGATCACACCACCCAGACACTCTGAGCAGCATGGCTAATCTAGCAGTCACATACTGGAACCAGGGGCAGTTGGATGAGGCTGATGCTTTATTTTCACAGGCTGTTAAGTTGATGGAAGAAATAATGGGATCCCAACACCCAACTATATCATGCATCAGGAGAATATTGAGTCAGCTCAAGTCATTGAGAGGATAAAGACAGCAGCAGTGCTAATACTATTCATTTTCTCTACTGTGTCTGGTAGTATGTAGTAGTGAATCTTACACCAATTTTAAAACTGAACAATCCTTGTACATTGCAGTTCTGAGTTGGGACAACAATTCATTGATGCTTGAGTTGCCAGGGTGATATTTATGAACCATCTCTTAATGATCCTTCAGGCAATAATACATACCCAGGCTTGTAATGATACTTGTTGTCTCTACTCCAGCTTTGTAGTAATATTGTAATGTTGTATTTAGTATTAGTGCCTCGGCCCTCATCAACATTGGCCACTTGGAGATTGACAGCATTCTGTGCTGGCTACAGGTGGGATGACAATTCATACCTCCCAAACCTGGGCTGAGGTGAATTAGAATAGATGCATAATGATCTTTCCAGGCCTTGTAATGTTAGTGAAACGTGATTGGTACGTAATCAAAATCAGGCACTCGTCTCGAACAAAAAGTCCCAGAGTGCTTGTGGGTTTTTGTAATCATGGTGGACTATGCATATTAGCCACCGCTGGTCTCGTACATGCTCAAGCAACATTCTCCCTTCTGATCCTGGGCGGTAAAATGATGCCCAGTCTGACCAGATCAAAAATGCTTCGTCCTGTATGAGCACCAATCAGTAACTGGCTACCTTGCATTAGATTTGAAAGATCACCTTCCAGGATAGAAATGATTCCGGCTCAATTATTGTAGTTTGCACAATTTCTTGCCCGGGAAATACACCCCATGTGACAGCGCTGCGTGCCTCCTCCGTCATGTTCGTTCGGAACTGGCCCTAAACAGCAATGAAGCGCCGATGAAAGGATGGCTTCAGGCGCTCTCACCTCGTTGTTACCCGCTAACCAATGCACCGGTGCGCTTTCTTGCCTTGCTCGTTGTTCAATCAAATCAACATCCTTTTCCTCACAGAAAAACTCTACAAAGCTTTTCTGAAATACATACCCACCCTTGGGTCCCCATCCAACGACAGAATCTGAGGAAAGGGCGCCATCAACGGCAGGCTGCGATCCGACAGTCCACCAAGTCTTTTTAGTAAGTCGCTCAAGGTGCGTCATTATCATCAGCGACTCTGGGGAGAGGGGACCTTGCGAAAATGGAGTGATGGCTAGCTTTCCCTTTAGATAGTTCAAGAAAATGTTTGTTAGGTCGTCCAGCGCCCTGATGTTTCCCCAATACGTCACTGCATCGCTTATCTAAAGTCGGCAATTCAAGTCGGCGCGAAACGTATACGACGGGAGAGACCCACAGATATTACAGGACTGCCCCAGAGACCCTGATTTCCATAAGCGGGACTCTTAAAGTCACCGAAGCTCACGACGCGGTCGTCGACAAGATCCTAAAACATACAGTTCACTAGATTATCAAAACAAGGTTGAGAGCAGCATACCGCAATTAGCTTGTTATGCGCGTGCTCTGCGACCCCTGTCCATTTCAGCGCCTCTAGTATGCGTTGTACACTTTTTTCAAGATTCAAAGTGAAGAAATGGACCCCGGGAATGTCGTTTTCTTGAACGAGTTTCGTGATCATGTTGACTGCAAGTGAGATTCCGTACTCTTTGACCATTTGGTCGTCGTGCTAGTAGAACAGTTGACTATCAGACCGTTCGGCTCGAAATGATCACGCACGCTGATAGGCTCCAGTTCCGCAAGAATGGAGGATGGGACAGTTGTACCACACAGCTTCGCGATGCGCTTGAACGACGAAAACGTTTGAATGGGCATGATTCCCGGTATTATAGGGACCTTGATTCCTAAATATTATGTTAAACGTTGCGAGTTACATAGAGATCACAACGTACCTTTCCGTCGCACTTTATCAAGCCATACTTTGAAATTATCCGTATCGTAGAACAATTGCGAAATAATAAAATCAGCACCCGCATCAACCTTAGCTTTTAGATACTCTACTTCCTTCTCTGGACCGGCCGAACTTTCCGGATGTACATCAGGATATCCTATCAGAGTGACATCAGCGAAGCATGGTGGAATCTGAGATGCTAAAATGCACCTGCAACGCCCACACAGAAGTGCGGTGAATATTCGGGGTTAGATCGGATGTATTTCACGAGGTCGACGCCGTGTACAAAATTAGGATCAATAGGAAGCCATTCCTCTGACCCTCGAGGCGGGTCTGTCCTCTAATCAGGCACCGATAAGCCAAATTAACGTGATGCGGCGTACCTCCTCGTAAAGCAAGAATATTCTGTATACCGCGATCCTTGGCTTCCTGAATCCGGCGTCCAAGTTCTTTCCAAATTTATAGAGTTTCTCATTCGACATACTTTCAATGCAGCGTCTACCATTCCTTGCTCCATGTTTGTACACGTCAGGTGGAGGATGGTGTCAATCCCGTAACCGTTTTGACTCAGACCAGCGAGATCCAAGCTGCGGTCTCTTGTGGTACCGCCTGCGCCCCATGTGATGCTGATTGCGAGCGGGTTCAAAGCAGAGAGGCGCGATATACGAGGGAGAAGATTCTCGAAGCCCTGTAAGATAGATTTAGTGCTTGATCGGCTCCGGTATATGAGACAATGTAACTTGTTCTGTACGCGGTGGAAAGAACTCGAAAGTATAGAAAGGTTTCCTGCTTGCTGCGATCTTGTCGGATAGCTTCATGTTGTTCTTGGTGTGAAAAGGCGTCGGAACATACGCGCATTGGCGTTAATTAAGCGGTCGTGATCGGGACTCGGATTAGGATACGAGGACAAATATGCCGGTACCGGTGTTCCGGCGCACTTCCGGTAAGTACCCGCAGTACGTCCCTGCTTCTCCCCGCTTCGCCATGGACATCTCGTGAGTTGAAATCCCCCTCAAAAACCTCTTTCTAACCCACATCAGATCAATTCTTCAAGGCGGATACCAGCACCCTCTCTCGAGATCATGGCAAAGCAGGCGGACTCTCACAAAGTCCATGTTCATGTACCCAATTTTCATTACCGACGATCCTGAAGCAAGTGTGCCGATCCCTTCTCTTCCAGGTCAACGTCGGTGGGGTGTCAACAAATTACACGAGTTTCTGCAACCGTTGGTTGAGAAAGGATTGCAGAGTGTCATCTTATTCGGAGTTCCATTCCAATGCGTCAAAGTGAGTTCTAAATTACATTCTTAAGCACACAGTGAAATGACGCTGGTAACAGGATATGCAAGGCACCCCCGCG
>WNGI01007046.1_pt1 | contig 10271 bp, 10 predicted proteins | sample 5400621 | NCBI WGS metagenome assembly WNGI01 (sample SAMN13153374, study PRJNA577476) | soil metagenome | isolation source: 20 cm soil or saprolite under Garry oak tree replicate 1 | place: USA:California | collected 2016-06-15 | reverse complement strand
CTCCGCGTGCTCACGCTCGAGTCGTGGGACGAACATGCCGCCCTCGCCGTCGGCGTTGAGCACGAAAGCCATCGGGCGCTCCGTAGGGACGAACGCGAAGCCGACGTAGTACAGGACATACGCCGGGTCGAACAGCACGACGCCCTCGAGCCCTTGCTCACGCGCACGCGCTGCGAGCTGCGATGTCCGTTGCCGGTATTCGGCTTCTTGGATCTTCACGCCGCCCGAAGTTTCTCGCGCCAGTCCGGATCGAGCTCGCGCAAGCGGCGCACCCGCTCGCCGACGGGCGGGTGGGTCACGAACAGGGCGGCGAGCCCGACCTCCATGAACGGGTTGATCGTGTAGAGCGGCTCGGTCGCTGGGCTTCCCTGGAACGACACGAGCTCGGCCGCCTGATCGAGTCGAACGAGCGCATCAGCCATCGGATGCGGCGACGCGCAGATGGCTGCCGCGGTCGCGTCGGCGAGGAACTCGCGCTTCGGAGACAGCATCAGGTGTACAAACGCCGATGCGAGCGGCCCGAGGAAGAAGAGAAGCGCCCGCGAGAACCAACCGCCGACGCGGCTGAGCTCGAGCAGCGTCGCAGCGATCACGACCACTGAGGTCTGGACGACGACGTCCCGGTGCCTGACGTGCGCGAGCTCGTGCGCCAGGACCGCTTCGAGCTCAGCCGGTGACGCCGCCGACAGGAGTCCCGCGCTCACGGCGACCGAGGCACCGCGCGGGCCGCGACCGGTGGCGAGCGCGCGCGGCAAACCGTCGTCCATCAGGTACAGCCGCGGCTTCGCGACCCCGGCGACGGCGGCAAGCCGCTCGACGGTCGAGTGCAGTGCCGGAGACGCACCTACCGGAAGCTCACGCGCTCGCACGAGACCCAGCGCGACGCGGTCCCCATACCAGTACAGGGCGGCCGCGAGCAGCGCACCGCAGAACACGAAGATCGAAAGCAGCCGATAGCCGCCGAGGGCCCAACCGATCAGCGCGAAGACAGCGCACGCGCCGACGAGCAGCGCCCACGCCTTCAGAACATTGCGGAGGACAAGAAGCCGGCTGACCACCCGTCGGGGGTTATTGGCCGTCTTCCTGCTCGAGCCCGCGCGGAGGCCAGTCGTCGTCCGGCGCATCGCAGCGGCTCGAGCAGTGCAGGGAGGCGATGTTCTGCAGCGGGACGAGAATGTGTCCGTTCAGCTCGATGTGGGCGACGTCCTCGACGTAGCAATAGGCCGTCAGAACCCCCTCCTGATACTCGCCCCCGAAGAGAGCGATCTCGACCTGCTCGCCCTTGTACTTGTTGGTGTAGTCCTCCACTGGGGGACTCAGTCTATCGGCGCCAGTTTTCCGTCCCCAGCCGCGTATCGGGCCACCGCGCAGTTCGGCACGCCTGGAATCGACCGGTGGTCGCGGACGTAGTCGAGCCCGCTCGCGAGCGCATGGATGACCCGGATCGAGCCGCCGTGGGCCACGATGAGCACGGTCTCTTCGGGATGCCGCGCCAGCAGATCCTCGAGGAAACCCCGGACGCGGGCGCCGAACGCGTCGAACGGCTCCGCGTCGTCCGCCCCTGCTCCTTTCCCGGCGAGCCAGCGCGCATGCTGCTCGGCGAAGTCCGCCTCGATCTCCGGTGCCGTCCGGCCTTCCCACGCGCCGAAGGAGCGCTCGCGGAGGCGCTGGTCGACGTTCACTTCGAGGCCGCCGAGCTGGGCCGCGATGATGTCCGCCGTTTCGCGGGCGCGCGCGAGATCGCTGGAGTAGATGACGTCGACACCGCCGAGCTCGTCGGCAACCAACCGCGCCTGCTCGCGGCCGGCGTCGTTGAGCTGCGTGTCGGAGTGGCCCTGCCAGCGTCCGTCGCGGTTCCAGTCGGTTTCGCCGTGGCGTACGAAGAGGAGGGTGGTCACCGGACGCACTAGGCTAGCCGTCCCATGGATCTCGGCCTCCGCGACCGTGTGTGCCTCGTCACCGGCTCGACGTCGGGGATCGGCCTCGAAACCGCGAAGCTCCTCGCGGCGGAAGGCGCGCAGGTCGTCGTCACCGGCCGCAACGCCGACCGTGTCGAGCAGGCGCGCGCGGAGAGCGGCGCCGCAGCCGGCATCGTCGCCGATCTTTCCGATCCCGCGGCCGCCGATCGCCTCGTGTCTCAGGCCGGTCCGGTCGACTGCCTCGTCAACAACGTCGGCGAGGCATACCAGATCGCGTTCGACGAGCTCACCGATGAACAGTGGGACTCGATGTGGCAGCTGAACGTCATGAGCTACGTCCGCTGCATCCGAGCCGCTCTGCCGGGGATGCGGGAGGCCGGCCGCGGCGCGATCGTCAACGTGTCGTCGACGGCGGGGAAGAGGCCTTCGACCGGAATGCCGAACTACTCGGTCACGAAAGCCGCCGTGCTCTCCCTTTCGCGCCTCGTGGCCGACCTGTACGCGAAGGACGGCATCCGCTGCAATGCGGTCGCGCCGGGCCCGACCGCAACGGAGGCATGGCTCGGAGAGGGGGGTCTAGCCGACCAACAAGCCGCGCGCTCTAATAAGACGCGCGTAGAAGTCTTGGGCGCGGTGGGTGCAGGCCGGCCGCTAGGCCGCCTCGCCGAGCCCGGGGAGATCGCCGCCGTGATCTGTTTTCTGTGCTCGGAGCGTGCTTCCTACGTAACGGGTTCCGCGTGGAGCGCAGACGGCGGAACCGTCCCGATCATCATCTAGCCTGGAACACATGCCGGAGTTGGCGGGAAAAGTGGCGGACGCGTTCGAGGCGCAGGTCCGCGAGCACGAGGAGCACTGGCTCTCGCCGCTCGCCGTTCGCTCGTACGAAACGCGCGGCCGGCTCCGTGAGGAGGACGATTGCCGCCTGCGCACGCCGTTCCAGCGCGACCGCGACCGCATCCTGCATTCGAAGCCGTTCCGGCGTCTGAAAGGCAAGACCCAGGTGTTCATCGACCCCGCCGGCGACCATTACCGCACGCGGATGACGCATACGCTCGAAACGACGGCAATCGCGCGCGGCGTCGCCCGTGCACTGCGGCTCAACGAAGACCTGGTCGAGGGAATCGGGCTCGGCCATGACATGGGCCATCCGCCGTTCGGCCACGCCGGCGAGGAGGCACTCGACGACGCGCTCCAAGAGCATTTCGGCCGGCGGTTTCGCCACAACGAGCATTCGCTGCAGATCGCGGAGTCCTTGAACCTGACCGCCGAGGTGCGGGACGGCATCCTCAGTCACACCGGCGATCGCGAGCCGGCGACACTGGAAGGGAAGATCGTGCGGATCGTCGACCGGGTCGCCTACATCAACCACGACATCGACGATGCCGTCCGGTTCGGGATCCTCGATCCCACGGACCTCCCGCAAGACGAGGTGGCGTTGCTCGGGGACCGCGGCTCCAGACGCATCGACGCGCTGGTGCACGATCTCGTCGAAAGCTCGCAGACGGCAGGCGACATCGTCCAGAGCGAAGAGGTCGGCAACGCCATGCTCGCGCTCCGCGCATTCATGTTCGAGCATGTCTACCTCGGCCCGCACGCGCGGCTCGAGCAGGAGCGCGCACGCGCCGCGATCCGACGCATCTTCGAACACCTCGCGGCCGACGGTCAGGAGCCGGAGCGGATCGTCGACTTCATCGCGGGAATGACCGACCGCTTCGCCCTGACCTACGTGAGCGAGCTGGCCTAATGGCGCGGATCAAGGACTCATCCGTCGAGGACGTCAAGGCGGCCGCCGACATGGTCGCGGTCGTGTCTGGCCGGACGCAGCTGCGCAAGACGGGGCCGCGGTACATGGGGCGCTGTCCGTTTCACGAGGAACGGACGCCAAGCTTCTCGGTCAACGCCGTGGAGAAGTTCTACTACTGCTTCGGCTGCGGCGCGAAGGGCGACCTGATCACCTTCGTCCGTGAGACCGAGCAACTCGACTTCGCCGGTGCGATCGAATGGCTCGCCGACCGGTTCAACGTCCAGATCGAGTACGAGGAGACGACGCCCCAACAGGACGCGCGCCGCCGCCGCCGCGAGCGGCTGTTCGAGGTGCTGGATGCGGCGGCGTCGTTCTACGAGCGGTACCTGTGGGATTCGCAGGCCGGCTCGCTCGCGCGCGACTACCTCGCAGGACGCGGGCTTGCCGAGGACGTCTGCCGCGAGTATCGCCTCGGACTTGCGCTCGGCGGCTCGACGCTCGTGCGCAAGGCGGTCGAACGCGGATTCACGCGTGAGGAGCTTGCGGCGGCCGGGCTCGTAAACCGTCGCGGCAACGATTACTTCTCCGGTCGCCTCCTGTTTCCGCTCGCGGATGCGCGCGGTCGCGTGCTCGGCTTCCAGGCGCGGAAGCTCCGGGAAGACGACCCGCTGCGTGCCAAGTACGTGAACTCGCCGGAAGGCGAGCTGTTCCGCAAGGGCGACCTGCTCTACGGGCTCGACCGTGCGCGCGCCGCGATCGCCAAGCAGGAGCGCGGGGTCGTGGTGGAGGGAAACACCGACGTGCTCGCGTTGCGCCAGGCCGGGATCGAGCCGGTCGTCGCCTCGATGGGAACGGCGCTGACCGAGCGGCAGTTGAAGGAGCTCAGCCGGCTGACGACAAGACTCTGGCTGTGCTTCGACGGCGACGCCGCGGGCGAAGCGGCGACGCTGCGGGGGATGGAGCTTGCGGCCGCGCAAGGATTGGAAGTGCATGTTGTCGCGCTCCCTGTTGGATTCGACCCGGCGGATCTCGCCGACGGCTTCGAGCAGCGCCTCGGCAGCGCCGAGACCTACCTCGGCTACCGGGTGCGACTCGAGATCGAGCGGGCGGCCGACCGGCAGGAGGCATTCGTCCGCGTTCGCGAGGTCCTCAGCCGGTTCGAAGACTCGCCCCAGCGCCAGGACGCGATCCGCTACGCCGCCGACAAGCTCGACCTGCCGAAGGAGACGCAGGCCGGGCTTGCCCCACGAGCCGGCGCGTCGGCGACGGGGCAGGTGTCGCCACGACTCCTGGATGCAGGGGCGCGGCTCGAGCGGAATGCTCTGGCGGGCGTCACCGCCCACCGGTCGCTCGTTGCCACCCTCGCTGAGCTAGGGCCCGAACATTTCGATTCCGAGGACCATCGACGGCTCCGCGAACAGGTCATCTCGGGCGGCGAGATCGACCCTGAGCTCGATGCGCGAGCGGCTGTCGAGGGAATCGACGAACGAACTGCAAAGGAGCTCCTCCTTCGCCTCAGGGAGCGCGGGATCCGTCGTGAGCTGGCCGACGCCGATCCCGCGCGAACGCTGGAGCTGCAGGCAACGCTGGCACGAATTCGGGACGCCGTCGAGCAACTGGCCTCCGCACAGCCGATTTCGCGCTGAGGTGAAGCCCCTAGCGGTGAGGCGTGGTGGTTACCATCGTCGCCATGCGCCGTGACGCCGAGGTTTGGCAGGTTCTCCTCCGTCGCAAAGGCCTTTCGGTCGCCGACCTCGCGGGTCGGCTCGGCGTTACCCGGCAGCATGCGCATCGCCTGCTGACCGGCCGCCGTCAGGCCGAAGCGCAGCGCCTGGAGCTCGAAGGCGCCCTGGCGCTCGGAACCCCGTCGCGCGGGCATCCGCTCTACGCGATCGGCGAGCTCGACAACACCGGCGAGCTCGACCTCGTTCCCGCCGGCGACGCACAGCCGTTGTTCGCCGATCGCGACGTGGCGACGGGTGTCGCCCAGGAGCTCGAAGCCACTTCCCGCAACGTCTGCGTGTTGCCCGTCTGGCCCGAGTACGCGTGGCGGAACCTCGTCGCGTTCCACGCGGCGTGGGGCGCGGAGCCGGAGCCGCGCAAGCTGTTCGTCGTCGACGCCGAAGCAGACGACGTGCCGCTGGACGCCGTGCTCGCGGAGATCCGCGCCGGGCTCGAAGCCACGCTGAAAGCACGCGCGCAAGCCTCCGATCCCGCCCTTCTCGAGGAAGTGAATTCACGCCTCAGCGGCTACACTGACGCCCGCTTTCCCCAGTAGCTCAATTGGCAGAGCATCCGGCTGTTAACCGGAGGGTTGTTGGTTCGAGTCCAACCTGGGGAGCTGACTGGGCGGGATCAGCCGGTACGCGAGGCAGTCCAGGTTTGCCGGCCGGAACCGCACGAGTAGCCGACGCCGTTGTACGTGAAGCTCGTCTTGTCTTCGAGCGTTCCGGTGGCGATTGCTCCCGTGAAGTGGCCGATCAAGGTGAAATGGCCCGTTGACGGGCTGCCGCCGACGGTTCCTTTGTAGTCGAAGTCGATCGTGAACGTGCCGTCGGCTGAAATCGGAATGAGGGCACCACCCGGCGACTTGTAATTCCCACCGCTGAGGCTCCCCGGTGGTGTGCAGCCTTCATTGATCTGGCCCGTCGAGACGTTGGTCACCGTCCTGCCCGACGAGGTGACGTCGAAGTCGATCACCTCGAGCTGAGAGGTCGTGCCGTGGTAGTGGCCGGCCTGTGCGGGCGGCGGTGGCGGAGTCGGCGGAACGGGTGCCGGTGGTGCCGGCGGCTGTGGCGTAGGAGGCGTCGTGCGCTTGCGCAGGTGTCCCTTTACACACGTGAACCCGTATCGCTTGTAGGCCGTTTGGTAGCGGGCCTGGCACACCTGCCCGGCTCTCAGGCACTTCACTTTTCCGCCGATGACAGCGCGCTTCGTCCCGACTCGACACGCGTCGGGAGAGCTGTTCGCCGCAGAAGCGGTCGAGGCGACACATACGAGCGCGCCGAGAAGCAGCGTGAGAAGCAGTGACCTACTGGTTCGCATCACGACCCCTTTCGTTCAGAACAAAGGTCATAGCACTCTCGTCCCCGCGTGGCAATCGTCGCAAAGACAGAGCGGGCCGTGGTGCTGTTGTTTCTTGACCGGTGCAGGGGTTTCTGCGTTGAATAGCGCATGCTGCTGAGGGAGGTCGAGTACGCTCGTCCCGCGAGCGTTCAGGAAGCCGTGCGCCTTCTTTCGGAGAATGACGGCGCCCGCGCACTTGCAGGCGGGCAGACATTGATCAACGTCATGAAGGCCCGCGTGGCGTCGCCCGACGTCCTCATCGACCTCAACGATCTCGACGAGCTGAAGGGGATCGACCTCGGCTCCGACGGCACCGTCTCGATCGGCGCGATGGTCACCTACTCGGAGATCCTGGACTCCGCCGAAGCTCGCGCGCGGCCGATCCTCGCGGAGGTCTGCGCGCAGATCGCGGATGTGCAGGTGCGGAACCGCGGCACGATCGGGGGCAATGTCTGCTCGAACGATCCGACGAACCATCTTCCGCCGCTGATGGTCTCCCTCGGCGCGACGATGACCATCGTCGGGCAAGACGGCGAGCGCTCCGTCTCGGCCGAGGAGTTCTTCCTCGGCGTGTACATGACAGCGGCGGGCCCCGGCGAGCTCCTGACGAAGATCTCGGTGCCCCCTGGCAAGAGCGACGGCTTCGCCTCGGTCTCGATCGGCAAGGACGGAACCTGCATCGTCAACGCAGCGGCGTCGGTGAACGGCGGTGCGCGAGTCGCGATCGGATGCGTGGATGCCGTGCCGGTCTTGCTGCAAACCGAGTCGAGCGACGACGATGCCGTGCGCGACGCCGTTCGCGGCGCGAACCTCGACCCGCCGTCTGACGTACATGCGTCGGCCGACTATCGCCGGCATCTGGCCGCGGTCGTCGCGGTGCGTGCGGTCGCGCAGGCGAGGGGGAAACACTGATGGAGGTCGTCTCGCGCAAGACGATCACCGTGACGATCAACGGCGAGAGCTATGAGCGTGAGGTCGACGCCCGCAGGCTGCTGATCCACTTTCTTCGCGACGATCTCGACCTGACCGGCAGCCACATCGGCTGCGACACGGGGAACTGCGGCGCGTGCTCTGTCCTCGTCGACGGCGTGCTGGTGAAGAGCTGCATGCTCCTCGCGATCCAGGCCGACGGCGCGAAGATCGAGACGGTCGAAGGTCTCGCGCAGGACGGCGAGCTCACCGCTCTCCAGCAGGCCTTCTCCGACCACCACGGTCTCCAGTGCGGCTACTGCACGCCCGGAATGCTGATGAGCGCGACCGCGCTGCTGCGCGCGAATGCGCATCCGAACGAAGAGGAGATCCGCAGAGCGATCCAGGGCAATATCTGCCGCTGCACCGGTTACGTGAACATCGTGGCGGCGATCAGGGCGGCGGCGGAGTGACCGAGACGACAGTCACCCCGGAACGTCCGCTCGTCGTCGAGGAGGGTGAGACACGGCCTGGATTCATCGGGCAGAACGTCCCGCGCAAAGAGGACAAGCGCCTGGTTCAGGGCGAGGGTGTCTTCTTCGACGACATGAAGCGGCACGAGATGGGCTTCGTGCACTTCGTCCGGTCGCCGTACGCGCACGCCCGCATCAAGGCGGTGGACGTGTCGAAGGCGCTTGAGCTCGACGGGGTCTATGGGACGCTGACGGGCGACGAGGTCGCGATCCTCACCGACCCGTTCTTCGAGCTCTCGACGCCGCCCGGCGCGAACATCAAGGACTACGCCCTCGCGGTCGGCAAGGTGCGGCACGTCGGCGATCCCGTCGCAGCCGTCGTCGCGCGGACGCGCGACCTTGCCCGCGACGCCGCCGAGCTCGTCGAGGTCGAATACGAGCCGCTTCCGCTCGTCCTCGACGGCGAGCAGGCGCTCGAGGACGAGGTGGTGCTCCACGACGACGCCGGCTCGAACACCGTGTGGTCGGGGACGTTCGACTGGGGCGACTTCGAGGGCGCGCTGGCGGAGGCGGACCATGTGGTCAAGATCGAGCGCCTCCATTTCGACCGTTTCTCGTCGACCCCGCTCGAGTGCTCCGGCTGCCTCGTCGAGTACAACCGCGGCACCGGGCAGTGGACGATCTACGGCAACCACCAGATGCCCGGGGTGGGGGCGATCTGGATGGCGCCGGCGCTGCGTGTCGGGCTCGACAAGCTCCGCTTCGTCAGCCAGGACATCGGCGGCGGGTTCGGCAACAAGATCACGCTCCACCCGCAGTTCACCGCGTGCTGCCTGCTCGCGCGCAAGCTCAACCGCCCCGTCCAATGGACGGAATGGCGCACCGACCAGCACACCGCCAACACGCACGGGAACGAGCGCACGTTCCTCGACGTCACCGTGCCGGTGAAGGCCGACGGCACGATGCTCGGCTTCTCCGTGAGGGCGATCGACGACTGCGGCGCGTTCCCACGTTACGAGCCCCTCGGCTGCATCATCTGGGCGCAGGTGACGCCAGGCTGCTACCGCTGGCGGAACGTCCGCGTCGACTTCACACAGGTCTGCACGAACAAGTCGCCCGTCGCTCCGAACCGCGGCTACTCCCGCATGCAGCACCTCTGGCTGACCGAGCGGATCATCGACATCGTCGCGAGCGAGCTCGGGCTGGATCCCGTCGAGGTGCGCAAGAAGAACTACGTCAAGCACGAGGAGTTCCCGTACGAGACGCCCAACGGCTGCATCTACGACGCGGGCGACTACGCGCGCTGCCTCGACATCGCGCTCGATCTGATCGGCTACGACTCGCTCGAGGAGCGCCGCCGCGACGCGGAGTCGCGCGGGAAGCTGTTCGGGATCGGGATCGGCTCGACGCTCGACTCCGGCACGAACAACTTCGGCCAGTCGATGATCCTGAACCCCGACCTGCAGTTCTCCGGCAACAACGAGGTCGCCACCGTCAAGCTCGACATCTTCGGGGAGGTCGTCGTCACGCTCGGCACCGTGCCGCAGGGACAGGGGCACGAGACGACGACGTCCCAGGTCGTCGCCGAGATCCTCGGGTGCACACCCGACGATGTGACCGTCCGTGCCGGCCACGACAGCTACTGGAACTCCCACGCCGGCTTTTCCGGCACGTATGCGTCGCAGTTCGCCGTCACCGGCCTCGGCGCCGTCAAGGGCGCGGCCGACAAGCTCGCGGGCGAGATGAAGCAGCTCGCCGCGGCCGTCCTTGGCGCGACGCCCGACGACATCGAGCTCGCCGAGGGGCAGGCGCGGATCAAGGGCAATCCCGAGGCTGCGCTCCCGTTCATGGCGCTCGGCGCGATCCTCAACGCGAACAACGCGGGCCTACCGGAAGACCTGGACATCACGCTGAACGTCCGCTACGTGTACCGGCCGCCGTTCCAAAAGCCCGACCTCGACCGGAAGTACGGCAACCTGACGCTCACGTACGCGACGCAGATCCATGCGTGCGCCCTCGAGGTCGACCCGGAGACCGGCGTCTACGAGATCGTCGACTACGCCGCGGTCGACGACTGCGGGAACCGGATCCACCCGCAGATCGTCGAGGGGCAGGTGCACGGGGCGACGGCGCAGGCGCTCGGCGCCGCGACGCACGAGA
>WNGI01007045.1_pt1 | contig 10271 bp, 8 predicted proteins | sample 5400621 | NCBI WGS metagenome assembly WNGI01 (sample SAMN13153374, study PRJNA577476) | soil metagenome | isolation source: 20 cm soil or saprolite under Garry oak tree replicate 1 | place: USA:California | collected 2016-06-15 | reverse complement strand
GGCGCGGCTGGGTGTGCGAGCCCAGGCGGTCGAGTTCGAGTACGGCGCACACGGCAAACCGGCACTCTCCCGGCGGTTCGCGGACTCGGACCTGTCCTTCAACGTGTCGCATTGCGATGATGTCGCCGCGTACGCGTTTTCAACTGGACACGCTATCGGCATCGACGTCGAAGCCGTCCGGGAGATCAGCGACGCCGACAACATCGCCGCACGCTATTTCTCGCGCCTCGAGAACGCGACGTATCGTAGCCTCAAGCCATGCCACAGGCCGCTGGGATTCTTCAACTGCTGGACCCGCAAGGAGGCCTTTATCAAGGCGCAGGGCGACGGCTTTGGGTATCCGCTGGATCGCTTCGACGTCTCGCTGGCGCCGGGCGAGGCAGCGAGGCTGCTGCGAGTCGGCGACGAGTCTGGCGAGCTGTGCGGTTGGCGCATGATGAGTTTTTCGCCGGCCCCCGGTTTCGTGGGTGCTGTCGTCACGGGGGACACAGGGGGGTCGCATGGTTGCTGAAGCCTACCAGTCGCCGTGGGCGAGCGATGACGTCCGGATGTTCCGCGAGACCGTCCGCCAGTTCATCCAGACCGAATTCGTCCCACATCAGGAACGTTGGCGCGCGCAGCATGCGCCTGACGCCGAGGCTTGGACGTCCGCGGGGGCGGCCGGCATCCTCCTCCCCGACGTGCCGGATGAGTACGGCGGCGGCGGCGGAACGTTCGCGCACCAGGCTGTTGTGCTGGAAGAGCTCGCGCGCGCGGGGATCCACTTCGGCGCGATCATCCAGAGCATCGTCGCGCACTACATCCTCGCCTATGGCAAAGACGAGCAGAAGCGCGACTGGCTCCCCCGCATGGCGCGCGGCGAGCTGGTGGCCGCGATCGCCATGACCGAACCCGCGGCCGGGTCCGACTTGCAGGGCATCCGGACGACGGCGCGGCGCGACGGCAATGAGTACGTCGTCAACGGCTCGAAGACGTTCATCACCAACGGCCAGCTCGCCAGTCTGGTCTGCCTCGCCGTCAAGACAAATCCGAAAGCTGCCGGTGCGCGGGGCATTTCACTGCTCATGGTCGAGCCGCGCAACCTTTCCGGGGAGGGCGGGGGCTATCGCGTGGGACGCTCGCTCGAGAAGGTCGGCATGCATGGGCAGGACACCTGCGAGCTCTTTTTCGATGACGTGCGCGTGCCGGCGGGAAATCTGCTGGGATCGGGCGAAGGGCAGGGATTCGGGCAGATGTTGGAACGGCTGCCGTACGAGCGCTTGGCGGTCGGCGTGACCGCGGTGGCGACGGCGGAAGCCGCGATTGCGGTCACGACCAGGCACGTGAAGGAGCGGACGGCGTTCGGCAAGGCGCTGATCGATTTCCAGAACACGCGGCTGACGCTCGCCGAATGCAAGACCGCGGCGCATGTCGGCCGCGTGTTCCTCGACAACTGCATCGATCGGTTCATCAACTGCCGGCTGGACGACACCACCGCCGCGATGGCGAAGTATTGGCTGACCGATTCGCAGTGCCGCATCGTCGACGAATGTCTCCAGTTGCACGGCGGCTACGGGTACATGACGGAGTATCCCATCGCGCGCATGTGGGCCGACAGTCGCGTGCAGCGGATCTATGCCGGCTCGAATGAAATCATGAAGGAGCTGATCGCGTGCTCGCTGTAAACGCTCCGCTCTGTCTACACGAGCTGATCGAGCAGCAGGCTCGACGCACGCCCGATGGCCCGGCGCTGGTCTTCGAGGATGTCCGGCTGACATACCGCGAGCTCGATCGTCGCGCGGACCTGCTCGCGCGTCACCTGCGACGGCTGGGCGTGGGAGGGGAGGCGGGGCCCGATGTGCTCGTGGGGCTGCTCGTCGAGCGCTCGGTCGAGATGGTGGTGGGAATCCTCGCTGTCCTGAAGGCGGGCGGGGCGTACGTGCCGATGGACACGACCTATCCGCGCGAGCGCATCGCGTTCATGCTCGGCGACGCCAACGTGAAGGTGTTACTGACGCAGCGCACTCTCCTGGCCGATCTGCCCGGCGATGCCCCACCGGTTGTGTTCTTGGACTCGTTTGACTGGTCTCAGCGGGATGAACCGCCGGGCGACGCGGCCCCGGTGCAGCCGCACAACCTGGCCTACGTGATCTACACGAGCGGCTCGACGGGCCGTCCCAAGGGCGTCGGCATCGAGCATCGCAACATCGTGAGCTACGTGCGCGGCATCAGCGAACGCCTGGGGTTCGAGCCCGGGATGCATCACGCGACGGTGTCCACCATCGCCGCGGATCTCGGCAACACCGTCGTGTTCCCGGCACTGGCGACCGGCGGCTGCCTGCACGTCGTCTCGCAGCAGCGAGCCGAGAGCCAGGCGCTGCTGAGCGAGTACTTCACGCGCGAGCGCATCGACGTACTGAAGATCGTGCCGTCGCATCTCGCCGCACTGCAGGCCGGCAAGAATCCCGAACAGGTGATGCCACGACGTCGCCTGATCCTGGGCGGTGAAGCCTCGCGATTGGATTGGATCGAGCGGCTCCGGGTTCTGGCGCCGGGCTGTGAGATCTACAACCACTATGGCCCCACCGAGACGACCGTCGGCGTGCTGACCTATCGCGTCGCCGGCCGGCTGCCAGGCACCGTGCCTCTGGGAAAGCCACTGCGCAACGCGAGCGTCCACATCCTCGATGAAGCAGGGCAGCCGGTTGCGAGTGGCGAACAGGGTGAGCTGTACATCGGCGGCGAGGGCGTCGCGAGAGGCTATCTCAACCGCCCCGACCTGACCGCGGACAAATTCGTGCCGGATCCGTTCAGCTCCGATCCCGGAAAGGGCGCGCGCCTGTATCGCACCGGAGACCTCGCGCGGTTTCTGCCGGACGGCGATGTCGAGTTCTGCGGCCGGATCGACGACCAGGTAAAGATCCATGGCTACCGCATCGAGCCCGGCGAGATCGACGGGATCCTGCGCGAGCACGGCGGGGTGCGGGACGTCGTGGTGCTGCCCCGGGCGAGCGAGACGGGCGATAAGCATCTCGTGGCGTACGTCGTTCCGAACCGGGGGGAGCAGCCACTCTGGGCATTTCCAGCCGTTCATGTATTGCCCGATGGCGCGCCGGTCGCGCATCTGAACAAGAACGAAACGGACTACATCTACAACGAGATCTTCGTGCTGCAGGCGTACCTCCGGCACGGCATCACGATCAAGGACGGCGACTGCGTCGTGGATGCGGGCGCCAACATCGGCCTGTTCACTGTGTTCGTCTCCCGGCTCGCTCAGAGCGTCCGCGTCCATGCGTTCGAGCCCAATCCGGCGGCGTTTGCGTGTTTGCAGGCGAACGCCTCGGCCTGGGGAGGAAGCGTGACGTGCCTGCCGGTCGGCTTGTCGCGCGCTGAGGGGACCGCGGAGCTGACGTTCTTCGAGGGACTGTCCCTGTTGTCCGGTTTCTACGCCGACGCCGCCACGGAACGCGACGTCGTCAAGAGCTACGTGCTCAACCAGCAGGATGAGTCGCAGCGCACCGAGCGCTGGGCGACGGAAATCGGTGCGTTGATCGATGATCGCCTCCAGTCCCGTACCGTGTCCGCCAGATTGCGGACGCTGTCCGGCTACATCGCCGAGGCCGGCATCGACCGGATCGATCTGCTGAAGATCAATGTCGAGAAGAGCGAGCTCGATGTGCTGCAGGGAGTCAGTGCCGCGGACTGGCGCAAGATTCGTCAGCTCGTCATCGAGGTCGATCTTTCGCAAAACCTGGCGCCGATCACGACCTTGCTGGAGCAGCAAGGATTCGACGTGCTCGTCGAGCAGGACCCGTTATTGCGCAGTACCGACCTCTGCTATGTCTACGCGATTCGGCCGTCGTCCGCGGGTCAGTTGATCCGGGACCAAGCGCCCCCCCCCGGCGCCCATGTGCGGTCCCTCCCACCCGTCGACGAGCAGATCCTCACGCCGACGACCTTGCGGAAGTACCTCACGACACGTTTACCGCACTACATGGTCCCGGCGGCGTTCGTCCTGATGGAGGCGCTACCGCTGACCGCGAACGGCAAGATCGATCGCCAGGCGCTGCCGCTCGTCACGTCCGACCAGGCGCGGCCCGCCGGCGGTTCCGCCGCGCCACGTAGCGCCACCGAGCAGGCGCTCGCCGCGATGTGGACCGAGCTGCTGAAAGTGGAGCACGTGGGCATCGACGACGATTTCTTCGAGCTGGGTGGACATTCACTGCTCGCGATTCAGCTCGTGTCACGGGTCCGAGACACCTTCGGCGTGGACCTGCCGCTGCGGAATCTCTTCGAGCACCCGACCGTCGCAAAGCTCGCCGAGGCTATCGACGCGCTGGCGTGGGCTGCCATGCCACGACCCGGCGCGGCCGGTGATCGCGAGGAGATCGCGGTATGAGCGTCGCGACCCTTCTGGCGGAGCTCCGGAGCCGCGACATGGAGATCTGGGCGGATGGCGATCAGCTGCGTTGCAATGCGCCGGCAGGTGCACTGACCCCGGAGGTGCGGGAGCACCTGCGGCTGCGCAAACACGACATCCTCGAGTTCCTCCGTTCCGCGGAGGCGCTCGCGCGCCAGCAGCGGGCGATCGTGCCGCTGCAGCCGCACGGCACGCGCGCTCCCATCTTCGGCGTGCCGGGACACAGCGGCGACGTCTTCTGCTACCGGCTCCTCGCGCAGCACTTGGGGGACGATCAGCCGCTCTTCGGACTGCAGCCTCCGGGTGTCGATGGTCAAAGCGAGCCCCTGACGCGCGTTGAGGATCTGGCTGCCTACTTCGCCGCCCAGATCCTGGCCTATCGGCCGGACGATTCGTACGTCATCGCCGGCTATTGTGCGGGAGGGACGATCGCGTTCGAGCTTGCGCGACAACTGCTGCAGCACGGCGCGGCCATTCGCTCCGTCGCCCTGTTCACGAGTCCGTATCCAACGTCGTATCGGCGGCTGCCACAACTCGGACAGCGCATCGCGGGTGAGGTGGAGAGTGTACGCAAGCACGCCCGTGTGCTGCTGTCGCTTTCAAGTGGGGAGCGCCGCCGGTACATCACCCAGAGACTGCGCGACCGCAAAGCGCGGCGGAACGCCCCTCCCGCCCCGCCGGATCCCGTGGAGGTGCTACGCGCGAAGGTTCAGGCGGCCACGATCGTGGGGCTGCGTCGTTACACACCGCGCCATTTCGACGGCCGTCTCAGCTTGTTTCTCCCCAACAAGCGATGGCTGCGCCCGGGCAGCCCGATGCTTCGCTGGAAACGGGTAGCGCGCGAAACGGAGAATCACGTCGGGCCGGACGGCTGCGACGGTGACCACATGCTCCTGGAATCCCACGTCCGTGTCTTTGCTGACCTCTTCCGCGCAAGTCTTATGCGAGGGAGTGCTGCCATCTAGGCTTTGCTGTCTTCATTTCATGGGTGCAAGTTACGCAGCTGCTCACTCCGACAGTGAAGGCTGTGATCGATGCCTGCCCTTCGTAAGAAACCTGCACTCGTTGTGGTGGCTCTGGATGCTCTGCAGCTCTGGCGGGTGAGTCTCTTGGCGGTGACACTGGCCCATGAACGGACCCATCCAGCTCTGGCACTGATTGTTCTAGCGCCTATCAATCATGTGCTCTTCAACCTCATGTCCAGCTTGCATCCTGACGCAGGCACTTCGCCGCCGAAAGACACGCAAAGGCGTAACTGGCGTCAACTGACCGGAATAGCTCCAGTTGAGCCCCTGTCAAAACCTTGGCTTGTACGATTCGCGCTGGTCACCATTGCGTGCGCTGTCGCGTCATACGCCGTGGTCGCGTGGTATGGGTCCCTGGAGCGACTCGCTCAGGATTTGAGGTTTCTCGCGAGAACACCTGAGTGGTGGGTGCTAGTAGTAGCCCTCATTGCTCTGACCTTTCTTTTCTACGGTCCTTTGTGGGCGGCGTTTAGGCGCTTTGCCGAGAACGCCGGTCTTCGTGACGCGGGACCGTGGAAGGCGCTGGCCATTGGCGTGATGGTGTGGATCTGGGTCGATGCGTTGTTTGCGGCCTTACTCCAGCAGGTGGCGTTGATGCATGGACAGCCACCGTTCACACAAGATATCACATCATACTTCGATGCCCTTTACTTCAGCACGATAACGCTGGGCACCGTCGGCTACGGCGATATCGCCCCAGTATCCGCACTGGCCCGCACCATTGTTGGTGTTGAGGTTGTGGTTGGTATCGGGCTGTTGGGATTCATCCTTGGCAGGGCAGTCGCATTCGCTCCTCCGGTACATAGTGACGTTGAACGGCGGTAGCGTCTTGGCATCGCCTTCCTCCACTTTCAGGCGTCATCACGGATGTCGAATCACCCCCATGAAGAGGATCGTCCCGGACAGATTCTCCCGCAGCGCAAATAGGAACGGCCGATCGATGTTGATTGATTGCGGCACGCTCGTCAGGGCGACCCCGACGGATGTGACCGCCGCAGCCTCCGTGCCCTCTTCGTCGACGTCCACGAAACTCTTGTGCTTGACCTCGGTGACATAAAGCTCCGAGGGGGAATGGATCCGCGAAAAGTCCGCCGCGCTTGGATCGAAGGCGATCCCCATCCCCATTGAGCCAAGCGAGGGGATGAGCGTCAGGTCGTTTGTGAGCTTGAACTTTGGAAGAAACAGTTCGCTCTTCCGGGGCCGCAAACTGCTGATCCAGGAATTCCACTGGTCCGCCGTGAGGTCCGCCACGAGCTGATCCACGCCGACGCTGTCGCCGGGCAAGACGATGGTCATCGAGAACGCCTGGCCGCCGTACGGCAAGTCGATAACGAATGGGTTCGCGGGCCCGCCGACCCGGATGTCCGCCTCCCGGCCGTGCGTCATCGTCGGCACGCTCACCGTGGTGCCGTCGAGCAGATGAAATGGCCTCGGCTGCGTCTGGGCGCGATCGAATTGCTCCGTCCAGTCACCCTTGAAGTAGATCGCGTTGATCAGGTAGAGCCGCATCCCGTCGGGGATCTGGTCGACGATCTTATCGATGACGCCGCGAGTCTGGTCCTTCACCCAGTTGTTGATCGTGATCGGAGCGGTGGGCGAGGCGAAATCGAGTGCCTCGACTCGAGCATCATAGTAGGTACGATTGGCATCGAGAAACGACTGCTCGACCGCGTAGCCCTGGAGATACCAGATCGAATTCGCAATCTGAAACCGCACCCGCGGGTCGAGCTCGCGCAGCAGCGTGATCAGGCTGCGATACGACTCATTCACCTCGGTGACGCTCATGGCATCCAGCTCGAGCGTCGCGCGCATGGCATCCTCGGTCGTGCCGGCGGCGCCGTTGTACGCCATGCCGAGCGCCATCGCCACCGACAGCGGTGAAACAAACAGGTTCTCGAGCGTATCCCGCGTATCCGCCGTCACCTGCTTCAGCAGCTTGATGGCAAAGCGGTTATCAGCGTCGATGATCTGCTGCTCGCCGGTCGTAAGCGCGCGCGGCAGTGCGGTAATCTTGGGCGGGGGACCAACGGGCTCGTTACAGGCGACGGCGAGCAACGCGAAGGGAATCGGGAGCAGACGCAGTAGTCTCATGACGGCCTCCTTGTCTCAATATCAATACCCACCCGGCGGACCCCTCCGCCACTGTGGCGTTCCCGCCACGCGATCTAGGCCCCCCCCCCCCCCCCCCCCCCCGCCCCGGCCCCGGCCCCCGAGCGGTGGGCGTAGTGCCGGTGAGCCGCCTGTTATATGTTGCCGCCCGTGGTCATCCAGATCGCAGCCTTCGCTTATGCCATCCTCAGCCGGCTGGCCTACGTGCTCTTCGTCGGGATTACGCTCAACCGTCAAAACCGCGAGGCGAGCGAGTTTCGCCGGTTCCGGCGCGTCGCATCGATCGTGATGAACAACGACGCCGCCGCCTTCATCCTGCTGTGCGTGCTCACGCGAAACACACTCGCGCTGCCCGTCTCCACAACGGTCTCAGTCATCACCGGTGCCGCGCTCGTCCTCGTGGGCCTCGGCACCAAGCTCTGGGCCGCTCGCACGCTCGGCAGCGACGCGTACTTCTGGCACAACTTCTTTGATCCCGCAAACGCGCGCGGACCCGTCGCGACCGGTCCGTACCGGTACGTCTCGAATCCGATGTATACCATCGGCTATCTCCAGACGTACGGCCTCGCGCTGATCACCCGCTCGCTGCCCGGAATGATCGCCGCCGGCTTCGCCCATGCGGCGATCATCGCGTTCTATCGCATCGTCGAGAAGCCGCACTTCGAGCAGCTGCACCGCTGACGGTTACAGCGTTTTCAGAAACACCAGCAGCGCGGCGCGATCGGCCGCCGGGAGCGTGCGGAACAGATCGCGCGATCGCGTCGCCTCGCCTCCGTGGAAGTCGATCGCCTGCTCAGGAGTTGCGGCCCGCCCGTCATGCAGGAAATGGGTCGAGAAGCGGAGACCCATCAGCGGCTCCGTGCGGAACTCACTCGGCGTCGCGAGGCCAAAGCAGATGTCAGCGAGCCCCTCGCCCATGTCGTGCAGCAGCAAATCCGAATACGCCGCGACCTCCTGGTGACTCAGCGCCGCGATCGGGTTATCGCCCGTCCGCAACACGGGGATATGACAACCGGCGCATCCGGCCTGAGTGAACACATCCCGTCCGTGCTTCGCTTCGCCCGACTGCTTGAGCGGTGGCGGTGGCGCGAGGAAGCGGACAAAGGCGTCCGTGAGCTGGAGACTGTGGGCATTCAACTCAGGGTCGGGGGCCGGATCCGTACCAGGAGGCAACGGGCGCCCGGTGACCGTGCCCTCCTCCGGCACCGACGGATTGGTGATGCCGACCTCGACCTGGAAGGCGCCATCGTTGAACTCGCGCAGCGTGGGGACGAACGCTTTGCGCCCAAAACGGCCGATCCGCCCGTCAACGAAGCGATTGGGACGGCCCATGATGCCGTCGCCATTCTTATCGTCCGGATCAGCGTATGACAGGATGACGGAGTCGGGGACGGCGTCGAGCAGACCGAAGCCGAAAATGTCCGGTGTGGTCCGGGCCGCGACGGTGGTGACGCCCGGCGGCAGCGGTTCGCGGTCGATGCCGAGCGCCGCATGGAGCGCGGCGGTCACGCTATCCTGAAAGACCGGGCCGCCCACAGCGGCGAGCTGGTCGCACACGAACCCGGGACGATCCGGATGGAACACCGCAGCATGCCGCTCGACTTCATCGCCGACACCGCCGACGACGGGGTCCTCATGGCACTCGCCGCAGCCACTGGCGTTGAAGAGCGGGCCGAGCCCGGTAGGCGCCGTGAAGGTGCTATCGAACACCGCGCGACCGCTGTCGAATTGGGCGCGCTGGGCGGCGGTCAGGCCGGGCAGCGGATCACCGGGCTGGGGCCGCTTGCATGCCGCAGCGGCGGCGAGCGCCAGCGCGATGATGAGTGTGTGACGAGTCATGGCGTCGAGTCCACGCCAGTCGTCATGCGGCCGAGGCGCTCGATCGTGTAGACCACGAAGGGAGCCGCCGTGCCGCCGAACTGCGCGCGGACCACATCGCCGAGCTTCAGCTGTCCGAGCGCAATGACATCGGGTTGAGCGCTTTCCCGATTTGTGATCGACACGCTCGCCGGTATCCGCAGCGCCACGACGCGCAGCGCGTATCCCACGCCGGCGGTGACTTCGACGGTGCGCGAACGCACGTCGATCGAGCGAATTGCGCCGCGCACGCTGTCATGCGGGACTCCGGGAGCCGCCGCCGGTGGCGTGGGGGGTGCCGCCGTGTGCTCCTGGGCAATTGCGGCGGCGAGAGGAGCGGTGAACAGCGCGACGAACAGCAACGCGATCCTACGCATAGATCCTCCTGAAATGCGCTCGGGGGGAGTACCCCCGCTCTAGCAGACAGTGCCCCGACGCTTTCTATTCTGCGCCGTGGGACCACAGAGCGAAAGCCAACCCACGTTCGCCGAGTGGGCGCGCGCGCTGCAGCGCCGGATACGGCAGCGTGGTATCAACGCCTTCATTCTACACGGGCCCGGCGTGCGCGACATCCATCCGCTGAGTGCCCGGCGTCACGGCACTATCGGGCAATTCCTCGCCGAAGTCATGTTCGCTGATCGGGCCGTGATCGTCCTCTACGATCGGGGCTCGGGAATCCGGTTCACCGATCCGCAAGCGGAGCAGGACTTTCGCACCGTGCTCAAGGCCTACGACAAGGTCGGGGGCACCAACCTCGCGCAGGTACAGCCCCGCGATCCCGACCGCGCGCTGCAATTGCTGGAGACGTATCTCCTTTATGAACTAAAAGAGAATCCTCGCTTTTCCGCCGCCGTCATCATTGACTTCGCGGAAACCGTGGC
>WNGI01026179.1_pt1 | contig 10272 bp, 14 predicted proteins | sample 5400621 | NCBI WGS metagenome assembly WNGI01 (sample SAMN13153374, study PRJNA577476) | soil metagenome | isolation source: 20 cm soil or saprolite under Garry oak tree replicate 1 | place: USA:California | collected 2016-06-15 | reverse complement strand
ACCCCGCCCGCAGCGCGTGCTGCTCTCGCCGAAGGCAAGCAGGCTTTCAGCAAGCAGGACTTTCCCAAAGCGATCGAAGCCTTCAAAAAAGTGCTTACCGACGACCCGAACAATCCCGAGGCGCACACATACATGGCTTACATACTGATACAGGCTGGCCACGGTGACGGCGCGCTGATGGCGTTCGACAAAGCGTTGTCGCAGGCGCCGAACTTTCCCATGGCGCTGTGGGGCAAAGGCATGGTTTTGTATCAGGAGAAAAAGGATTTTGCCGGCGCCCGGGAAGTCCTGGAGAGATTGCTAAATCTGGTTCCGCCCGGCGAAGAACGAAACGAGGTTGTCAAAGTGCTCGCCGATATCCCGACGACCGGCGGCACGCCAGGCCGCTCAACAGGAGGCGACAAAAGCACCGCCGCCGCTTTATCTTCATCAGCGCAGATCAGCGGCAAGATCACCATCGATCCAAAACTCAAAGCCAACGTGGACTCTCAAGCGTCTCTCTTCATCATCGCGCGGCCTGCCAACGCTGCTAAGGGCCCTCCCATGGCAGTCAAGAAAATCGATTACCCGGTTTTTCCGCTCTCCTATTCGCTGGGTCCCGAGAACGTAATGATGCAAGGCACACCGTTCACGGGCGCGTTCACACTCACGGCCCGCTTGGATAAAGACGGGAATCCGGGTACCCGACAACCCGAGGATTTAACCGGCGACTCTAAAAAAAATCCCGTGGCGGTGGGTTCGCAGAATATCGATATTGTGCTCGACCAGGTTGTCCAGTAAACACCGGTCCGAGGCATCACCGCTCGGTCGCGAGGCTGCCGATGAGCGCTGTGCTGAGGACGCAGACGACCGTCATCGCCGTGGTGCAAACGGCGATGCTGCCGGGCCTGCCCTACACGGGCTTTCGCGACGCCATTCTTGCGCACCCCGTTAAGGATTAAGAAAGTGAGATCGCTCGTCCCAGGCAAAGTCGCTATTCCGACATACTGGCCGCTATGTCGACAACGATCACAATTCGTCGGGAGCCGTGCTGCGAAATGCTGAGACTATCGTGATCGTTACACTTTCGATGATCCCTCACATCGATCTGTTGTGGCATATGGGTTGCTCCAGTTCGCTCTGTAATTCGAGACACATGAACCAAGGGGTATTGGAAGTGCGCTTGGTCTTGACCCGGATTTTGTTCGTCGCGATGAAAGAGTCGGACGGACCTGTAGAAATTTTCCCTACCATTTTTAGGGTTCGCTCAAAGCAAAAAGGAGGAACGCAAATGAACACTGCGGGTCAGACAATTAGAGTTTTATCGATAGTATCGGCCATAACGTTCTTTATGTTCGGGTGGCCAATAACAATGGCAGCAAGCGCGCAAGGCTTAAAAGTCAGCCTATCAGGTGACCAGGAGGTTCCCCCGATAAGCACCTCCGCATCTGCAAATGGGACCATTACGGTCTCGCCCAATAAGTCAGTCAGCGGTAGCATTACCGTCTCTGGGATCCAACCGACAGCCGCGCATATTCACGAAGGCGCTCAAGGTGAGAACGGTCCGGTTGTTATACCGCTTGCCAAAAGCTCCGATAACACTTGGTCGGTTCCGGCGGGAGCGAAGCTCACCGACGCTCAGTACAAAAGCTATGTCGCCGGGAAGCTTTACGTCAACGTGCACAGTGCTGCCCATAAGGGCGGTGAAATACGAGCGCAGCTAAGTCCGAAATAACTTAGCGTCGCCAAGATATATAGTGGTTTCTTTCGGGACCGGATGCTGCGCAGCCATGATTGTCCGGTCTGATTAAGCGTTCTACTTCTAGGAGGAGATGGCTTATGGGAAAGGTTTTCTCGCGCACGATTTGGCTCTTGAAGCGGCGGACCGGAGAGAATCAAAGCCAGTTGACTGCAAGCGTTGCCGAGGACATCAGCGTTTTAGGCAGATCTGGCTGATGTTCAATCACCCGGTGATCATGATGATCCCGGTGCTGGTCTTCCTGGCATTGGCGGTTTGGCTCATGCCGAAAATCTTTCGATTCGTCAAGCGCGGATTTCAAGCGCTGCGCGACAGAATGCGTGCAGTCAAACCGGACCAGCCCGCATCGACCAACCCTCCAGCCTTGCCCTCGAACGCGGCGGCGCTCACAGCTTTGGTTAATTGTCACTTTGCGTCCTTTGCGGACTCTAACGTTTGTGAACGAGAGATCGATGCCGCAGATTCGCGATAACAATCGCCATGCGACCTGTCGGCAAATGATTTGCCGGGGCGTTTGACACAGCTCCGATGGGGCCGGCGTGGCTCTATGAAACTCGAAAGAAATTGGCACGTGCATATGGAAAATTCGGCGCGACTCACCCCAGCGACTGCTTCAAGGCTGCACTAGCAGCGATGAGAAATGAGAGTAAGTTGAGCGCGAGTTTCAATTAGAGAAGTAAAAAAAATGAAACACACTATTCATGATATCGGCGTCGCCCGCCAGATCGGTGCCTACAGCGACGCCATCGAAGTCGGACCCAACCTGCGATGGCTGCTGACATCTGGCACGCCCGGCCTCGCGACGGACGGCGATCTTCCGAAGGACATCTCAGGCCAGACGGAGCTCGCCTGGAAACATGTCATCAGCATGTTGGAGCGAGCCGGCATGACAGTGGCCGACATAGTCAAAGTCACCCAATATTTAACGCGTGCCGAAGATATTGCGGCATACGGGAAAGTGCGAACACGATTCCTCGGCGACGTGCGTCCGGCCGCAATGCTTCTCGTCATTCCTCAGCTCGTTCGGCCCGAGTTTCTGGTCGAGGTCGAAATCGTCGCGGCCAAGGCCTAGGCAAGGTCATGACACCGCTATGGCGTCTGCTCAACAACCAAAACTCTCATCTAAACGGAGAAATGACATGAAAAGATACCAAACACTCAAAGAGACCTCGAAATTCTGACGCAACTGAACGCCGACTATCTGTCGTCGGATCAAAATGGCGACGTGCAACGTTACGGGCAAATACTGGCTGAGGACTTCATGTCCTCCCTGCCTGACTTTTTGCTGCGCAACAAGAAACAATTTCTGGAGATGATGACCGCTCCGAGACCGTTTACCGAACTAAAGATGGATGACGTGAGGATTCGCTTGTTGAGGAATTTCGCGATTATCCACTCACACATGACCTTCAGAACGAAAGACGGTGGATTACGTCAAGGTCGATATACCGACGACTGGCAGCGGCGGGATGGAAAATGGCTCTGAGTGGCGGCAAACGTTATTGCCGAAGGCTTATAAGGAGGCAGCTATGTCACATTGCGAGGAATATGACTTGGTGGTGCTCGGCAGCGGTAGGGCAAGATCATTCGCCTGGTCGCTTGCGTCGCAGGGGAAGCGATCGGCGGTCATCGAACGGCGGTATGTCACAGGATCCTGCCCTAGCATCGCCTGCTTGCCGAGCAAGAATCTAATCCATGGCGCAAAGGTCGCTAACTATTTCCGCAGGGGCGCCGAGTTCGGGATCGTAGCGGGCGACTGGAAAGTCGAGATGCCCGCCGTCCGCGAGCGCAAGCTAAAGATGGTCGACGGAATGGTCGCCTTGAATTATGACGCGTACCGAGAGAGCGGCACAGAGTTCATCATGGGAGAGGGCCGTTTCGTCGGGCCGAAGACAATCGAGGTCGCGACCGCGGACACCGGGACGCGCATTCTTCGTGGCGATGTCGTTGTGATCAACACGGGCTCTCGCGCGCGGATCGACCCGATTCCGGGTCTCGCGGAGGCGCAGCCGATGACCCACGTCGAGGCTCTCGAATTGGACCGCGTCCCGAAGCATTTGGTCGTTCTGGGGGGTGGCTACGTAGGTATCGAGTTGGCTCAAGCGATGCGACGCTTCGGCAGTCGCGTAACGGTCATCGAACGGAACGACGCGTTGGTACACCGCGAGGATCGCGACGTCTCGGAGGCACTGCGCGAGCTCTTCGAAGACGAGGGGATCACGGTCCGCACGGGCACGTGCATTGACTACGTGAGGGGACGGTCGGGCGAGTTCGTGAAGCTGCAAGTGACACGCGACGGGGCGCAGGATGTGATCGAGGGGTCAGATCTCCTCGTCGCAAGCGGCAAGATCCCGAACACCGACGGCATCGGCCTGGAGGCCGTGGGCATCGAGCGCGACCATCTGGGCTTCGTCAAGGTTGACGAGCGGCTCCGAACCACCGCTCCGGGCGTATGGGCGGTGGGCGATTGCGCTGGCAGCCCTCACTTCACGCACATCGCCGACGACGATGTCCGTGTAGTCCGCGACAACCTCGCCGGTATTGACCGCACGACGATCGGCCGTCTCGTGCCTTTCTGCCTATTCACCGACCCCGAGCTGGCCCGGGTCGGCCTGAGCGAGTCCGAGGCGAAGAGTCGCGGAATCGCCTACCGACTTACGAAGATCCCCATGAACGCAGTCCTCCGCACCCGTACGCTTTCCGAACCGCGCGGATTCTACAAGGCTCTAGTCGCCGCTGACAGCGACCGAATCCTCGGCTTCACCGCGTTTGCGCCCGAGGCTGGCTCGGTCATGACGATCGTTCAAATCGCGATGAACGCGGGGCTGCCCTATATGACCCTGCGTGACGCGATCCTGACCCATCCGACGATGGCGGAAGGACTTGCGGCGCTGTTTCGAGGAGTCAAACCACAGACGATGTGAGCGCAGGATGTGGTGTCTAATAAAACGATATTTAAAGGAGATATGACATGAAGGACACGAAAAGCACTCAAAGCGATCTGGAGATCCTGACGCAACTCAACGCCGACTATCTAGCCTGGGATCAGAATGGCGACGTGCAACGTTACGGGCAAATACTGGCTGAGGACTTCATGTCCTCCCTGCCTGACTTTTTGCTGCGCAACAAGAAACAATTTCTGGAGATGATGACCGCTCCGAGACCGTTTACCGAACTGAAGATGGATGACGTGAGGATTCGCTTGTTGGGGGATTTCGCGATTATCCACTCACACATGACCTTCAGAACGAAAGACGGTGGATTACGTCAAGGTCGATATATCGACGACTGGCAGCGGCGGGATGGAAAATGGCTCTGCGTGGCGGCAAACGTTATTGCCGAAGGCTTATAAGGAGATCTGATTGAGTGATCTGGGGGCTCGAAGAATCTGATAGTCGATGGGGGAACCAGCTCTCAGGAGCGGTGTATGATCGAAAATGAATTCTACAGTCGGGCCGTACACGGCCCCTACGAAACCTTCAATATTGGTGATCTCGTCTTGGAGGACGGGGGTACGCTGCGCCAATGCAAGCTCGCCTATGCTTCGTTCGGCAAAACTGACGAGCAAGGAAACGGCACGGTTACCGAACAGCGGCTGTATCAGCTGATCCGACAGCCGAAGCCTATCGCTGAGCGATCGTTCGAGATCGAGTTTCTCGATTCGGGCGTAGAGGTTTTTGCGTTCACGTTCGGCTGATCAACTGCGTCACTTGCCCTGAGCATATGGATCTGCGGTCGATTTGAATGGTGTACACGCAATGGAAAGTTTTTAGCCGGAGCCGGCTCCAATCCGGCTCATGTTTCAACAAGAGGAGATGCGATGAATCATAAAGCATGGGTTGCGAAGGCAGCGAAACAATCGATGGCGCTCGAAAGCGTCGATCTCGGACCGCTCGGGGCTGAGGACGTTGAAGTCGCCGTCGAGCACTGCGGTTTGTGTCATTCTGATCTTTCCGTCTTCAACAATGAGTGGGGTATTTCGCAGTATCCCGCGATTCTCGGCCACGAGGTCGTCGGTCGGATCACGGCTGTAGGTCCGAACACCAAAGGAGCCAAGGTCGGACAGCGAGTCGGGGTGGGCTGGTACGCGGGCAGCTGCATGCACTGCCACCAGTGCATGTCCGGAAGCCACCATCTCTGTCCGCAAGTGCAACCGACGATTGTCGGTCATCGCGGCGGGTTCGCAACCCGCATTCGTTCACACTGGGCTTGGGCGATCCCGCTGCCGGAGAAGCTGAACTTCGCCGAGGCTGGGCCGCTCCTGTGTGGGGGTATCACCGTCTTCTCGCCGCTGGCCATGTACGCCAAGCCGACTGACCGAGTAGGCATCATCGGTATCGGCGGTTTGGGACATATGGCGCTTAAGTTCGCCGCCGCCTACGGCTGTGACGTGACAGCGTTCACGTCGAGCGAGAGCAAGTTCGATGAAGCCAAGGGTTTCGGGGCGAACCGCGTCGTCTCGAGCAAAGACTCGGCGGCAATCAGCAAGCTTGGTGGCAACTTTGATCTTCTGATCAGCACAGTCAACGTGAAGCTCGATTGGGACGCTATGATCGGCACGCTCGCGCCGAACGGCCGCCTGCATGTCGTCGGTGCCGTCGTGGAACCGATCCCGGTCGCGGCATTCCCACTCATCCTGCAGCAGCGTAGCGTCTCGGGTTCGCCGACCGGCTCGCCCGTGGCGATCGCGACGATGCTCGACTTTGCTTCACGGCACAAGATCGCGCCGCAGACCGAGCACTTCCCGATGAGCCATATCAACGAGGCCTTCGCCCGACTCGAATCAGGGAAGGCCCGTTACCGCATCGTGTTGGATGCCGATTTCTGATTCGCTCTTTGCGAGATCGGAGGTACGGGCGATGAGAGCTCTAAGAAAGGAGTTCATCATGCTGCGAAGGAAACGAATTGTGACGGCTTGTGCGGCGTTACTGTTTGCGGTCACGGGCCACGCATTCGGCGATCTCGGCCGTCGGCTGGCTGCCACGCGCGGGCCGAGCCGCGAGACCGTCGCCGTGGTGCAAACGGCGATGCTGGCGGGCCTGCCCTACACGGCCTTGCGCGATACCATTCTTGCGCACCCGACGATGGTAGAGGGACTCGGCTCGCTCTTCTCGAATGTGCCGCCTCGGTCCGGGCAATAGCTCGCGCGAAAAGTGGCAAGTGCTATCTAGGCAACAGTAGCGCAATCGAAAGAATGGAAGGCGTGAGAGGGGAGCATGGCTCCGAGAGAGACGTGTCTACCATGTGGATCGAGGGCAGTAAACTCCGCACCGGCATCACAGCGACCAGGACTTCTCACAACAGAGAAGCACATGCGCGTGTCTCCGACGGTGGCGTCATCTCCCGAGAAGGTTCGTACGAGTCCCTATGATGCCTCTGTAGGTCGTCAGCCTCTGCTCAATGCCCTGCGACGCCATTGGCCCGAGTATGTGATGGAAGGCGTCGAGTTGGGACTGTACATGATTTCGGCGTGTGCATTCGTGGTACTCCTCGAATATCCGACGTCATCCGTCCATCAGGCTCTTCCGGATCCCGCCCTACGCCGCGTCTTGTTAGGCATTGCCATGAGCATGACTGCCATCGGCATCATCTATTCCCCCCTGGGTCAACGCTCTGGCGCACACTTTAATCCTGCGGTGACATTCACCTTCTTTCGCCTGGGCAAAGTCGAATTGTGGGATACGGCCTTTTACGGTGCTGCGCAGTTCCTCGGCGGGCTGCTGGGGGTGGTATTGTCGGCGCTGGTTCTCGGAGAGCTGGTTGCTCATCCCTCGGTGCGGTACGCCGTAACTGTCCCAGGCATGGCTGGGGTGGGCGTGGCGTTTCTCGCCGAAGTCGTCATCTCCTTCCTGCAGATGTCGCTAATCTTGCGCTTCTCCAACACACCGCGCCTGGCGCGTTTTACCGGCCTGTTCGCCGGCGCCATGATCGCGACATACATCAGTCTCGAAGCGCCGTATTCGGGGATGAGCATGAACCCAGCGCGCACCTTCGCCTCTGCCATGCCGGCGCACATCTGGACGGCGTTATGGCTTTACTTCACGGCTCCGCCGCTCGGCATGCTGTTAGCGGCAGAGCTGTACGTGCGGCAATACGGCATCCACAAAGTCTTTTGCGCGAAACTGCACCACCACAATGACAAGCGGTGTATCTTTCACTGCAACTGGAAGCAGCTCTCAGTTGCCGGCGATCAGTTGTAGTTTCTGATCCGGGAGCAGATGCTCATATCGATCCGAGAGCAGACTACGGAGAACTTCCCGGAGGAAACGATGGTCAAGTCAATCACTACGCCAAGAAAACTTTCCAGAGATCCGGGGTGCGCCCTTGCTCCTTGTCGGGCTAACGTCGACATTTCGACATAAGCGCCGAAGGATCATCGTCACAATTCGTCTGGAGCCGCGCCGCGAACTTCTGAGACTATCGTGATCATATGATCCCTCACATCGATCTGTTGTGGCATATGTGTTGCTCCGCTCTGTAATTCGAGATGCATGAACCCGCTGCCTCGCACCCGAATTTCGACTTTCCAACAGTACAACGGAAGTCCTGATCCATGGCACGAATTAGGGGATTCAGCTCAGTGTTTTTGCGGCTTGCTCTGGGCGTTTCCTTCCTTTCTGCCCTGGCCGACCGCTTCGGGCTGTGGGGAACGGTCGGCCAGCCCAATGTCTCTTGGGGAAGTTTCGCGCGATTCGTTGCGTACACGGGAAAGCTCAATTGGTTTTTGCCTGAGGCGTTGATTCCGGCCCTGGCCATCACTGCAACCTGCGCGGAAGCCTTATTAGGCCTTTGCCTTGTGATTGGATGGCGCACACGCTCCGCCGCCCTAATGAGCGGAATTCTCCTGATCTTATTCGGGGTCACGATGGCGGTGGCGTTGGGAGTGAAAGCCCCTCTGGATTTTTCCGTATTTTCCGCCGCCGGAGGAGCGTTCCTTTTGGCAACTTGTACGGAGTTTCCCTTCGGTGTGGACAAGCTGCGTCGCTCGCGTTGAATTGCAGAAGTTTGCCTTGACGAGCTGAATCGCGCCCTGAGCGAGGTCGAGAGAGTAACTCACCACCATCATTTCCATGCGAATGCGCAAGAACTTAGATTGCGAGGAGAAGAAAAAATGAAAGCAGGAGGAGAAGAAAAAATGAAAGCAGCAAGAATTCACGAATTCGGTTCGCCCGACGTAATCAGGATTGACGACGTGCCGCCGCCAACGCCAAACGAAGGGGAGATCTTGGTTCGAGTGGCAGCTGCCGGCGTTGGTCCTTGGGATGCTCTCTTTCGTGAGCGCAAGATCGCGGTGAGCTCGCCACTGCCCTTGATATTGGGATCGGATTTGTCAGGCGTGGTCGAAGCGACGGGACCGGGAGTCACGAAGTTCAGGGCAGGCGACGAAGTTTACGGGATGACTAATAGTCAATTCCTTGGAGCATACGCGCAGTACGCTCTGGCGTCGGAGAAGATGATGGCTCAAAAGCCCAGATCCCTCAGTTTTGTCGAGGCAGCCTCGGCTCCCGTCGTCGCCGTCACAGCCTGGCAGATGCTGTTCGATTATGCTCAGGCAAAAGCCGGACAAACGGTGCTTATCCACGGCGCGGGGGGTAACGTAGGCGCTTACGCCGTGCAAATGGCCCGCAACGCGGGACTGGAAGTATTTGCCACCGCTTCCTCAAAGGACCTCGACTATGTACGGGAACTGGGCGCAGCCACCGCGATCGATTATCGCGAAACCCACTTCGAAGATGTCGTTCGAGCAGTAGACATCGTCCTCGACACTGTCGGTGGAGACACGTGTGTGCGCTCGATAGGAGTATTGAAGCCCGGCGGCATTCTGGTTTCGGTGGTGTCATCGCCAATGCCGGAGGACATTGCGGCGAAGGCCGGAGTGAGGGCGGTGTATTTCATCGTGGACGTGACTACGGACCGACTGAACACCATTGCCGAACTTTTCGACAGTAAGAAACTCGTTCTGCAAGTGGGCACCGTGCTGCCGCTGGCGGACGCTCAGGTTGCACATCAGATGTTAGCCGGGGCGCCTCACGGACGCGGCAAGATTGTGTTGAATGTCGCGGCTTAGAAAGGTTGCGAGTTTTTCGAGGCTCAGTCAAAACCAATCCGAAGAGATTCAAGCCATGACAAAAGTCCATAAAGCCTTGGCAAGCAGAAGACAGCTTCGTAGATACCATTCCAACCGCAACTCAAAGTCGCCAGGGTGAAACAAGAGAGGGCGGGCGTGTTGTATAGACGTAGCGTGTGCCGGTAGGAGGTTACGCGTTTAAGAGTGATACAACGCAAGGCAAGACGAAACGATGGTAGGACTGGAATTCATATTAACAAAAGCCATGGTTTCGGCTTTTTTGACGACGAGTCGTCACGCGCCGTGTTAGTCGGGATTTTGGTTTTGAAACAAGACGGACTTCCAATCCTTCTGATTCTCACATCTTTAGTACTCGCCCCTAAGTCATACCGGACCTGGTACGCTCCTTGCTCTTGCTGCTTTCGTAAAAACCGAAAGGTAGCGATCTGATGAAGCTAGACATTTC